>JADHEF010000587.1_pt1 | contig 35093 bp, 17 predicted proteins | sample 8952391 | NCBI WGS metagenome assembly JADHEF01 (sample SAMN16124439, study PRJNA663245) | bioreactor sludge metagenome | isolation source: sludge (nitrite) | place: India:Bengaluru | collected 2019-02-28 | reverse complement strand
CACGCACTTCAACGCGGTGGCCGAGCTGAGGCCGCATTCGCTGTACGACTTCGACCGCCGCATCGACGCCATCGGCACGGTCGCGCAGCTGCCCGAAGCCGAGGCGCTGGCCGCGGCCAACAAGCGCATCCGCAACATCCTGCGCAAGGCCGAGGGCGAAGTGCCCGGGCAGGTGGATGACACGTTGCTGTCCGAGCCGGCCGAGCTGGCGCTGGCCGAAGCGGTGGCGGCGGCCATCGACGACACCGGTGCCGCATTGGCGCAGCGCGACTACGTCAGCGTGCTCAGTGGGCTGGCCAAGCTGCGCCCGCAGGTGGATGCGTTCTTCGACCAGGTGCTGGTCAATGCCGAGGACCCGGCCGTTCGCGGCAATCGCCTGGCCTTGCTCAAGACCCTGGGCGAGCGCTTCGGCCGCGTGGCGGCGATCGAGCACTTGTCGGCCTGAGTCCGCGCAAGCACCGATGAAACGCGAACGGGCCGCCTCGATGCGGCCCGTTCCGTTCATGGCCCGGCGTGGTCGAGCCCTTCGGGCATCGCGGTGCCGGTGGCGCGCGGCGTGTTTCAGGCGATCGATGAGACTGGCGCGCCGGCCTGCCTCGGCAAGGTCAGGCGGAACGTGCTGCCGGTGCCCGGCGCGCTGTCCACCCCGATGTCGCCATTGGCCGCATGCAGCAGCTGCGCGGCCACCGCCAGCCCCAGCCCGGTGCCTTGTCCGGCCGGCTTCGTGGTGAAGAACGCCTCCATGCAGCGCCGGCGCACGTCCTCGCTCATGCCGATGCCGGTGTCGGACAGCACCAGCGCCACGTCCGGGCTGCCGGCCGGCGCGGGCAACGCGATGGTGAAACGGCCACCGTCGGGCATGGCCTGCTGGGCATTGGTGGCCAGGTTGAGCACGATCAGTTCGAGCTGGGCGCGGTCGAAACGCACGTACTGGGCGTGGTTTCCCAGTTCGATCACGATGCGTATCGACGGGTCGAACAATTGGCGCAGCATCGGCCGCATGTCCTCGAGCAGTTCGCGCAGGTCCAGCGTTTCCGGGCGGCTTTCCTCCAGACGGCTGAAGTCCAGCAGCTTGCGGGTGGCGGCAACGGCCCGGCGCGCGGCCGATTCGGTGCCTTCCAGCGCCTGTTTCAGCACGGCCGGGTCGTCGCTGCGGCGCGCCCGCGACGCATGGCCGAGGATCAAGCCGAGCAGATGGTTGAAATCGTGGGCCACGCCGCTGGCCAACCGCCCGGTGGCTTCCACCTTCATCGCGTGGATCAGCTGCCCCTGCACGCGTTCGCGCTCGGCGCGCTCGGCTTCCAGCGCGGCATTGCTGCGGGCGAGGCTATTCATCTGGAGCTGGAGGCGGTCGCGGGTACGGGCCAGGTCGTGGCTGCGCTGGTGGGCGGTGTCCAGGCTGCTGCGCAGCGCGGCGACCGAACGGTCCAGGATTGCGGCGATGACGACCAACCCGATCAAGGTGCGGAACGCGTAGATCGTGGTGAGTTCGACTTGGAGGGGTTCGTAGCGGGCGGCTTCGACGTCCTGCCAGGAACCCAGCAGGACCGCCACCGCCAGCCAGCCGGTGGACCACCACAGGGCCGGACGGCTCAGGATCAGGCCGGCCACGAGCACCGGTACCAACTGGGTCAGCTGGACGCGGGTCTGGGCCTGCAGTCCCCAGTGGAGGTAGGTGGCGGTGAGCAGGGCCAGGGTCAGCACGACGAACAGCCTGGCAGCCAGGCGCAGCCGTCCGCGGCGCAACAGCAGAAAGGCCGTCCAGTCGGCAATCGTGCTCAAGCCAGCCAGCACGAGGGAGGTGACATCCATCACCAGCGAGCCCAGATGCATCCACGAATAGCCGACGACCAGCGGCTGATACAGGCCGGCGAGGATCAGCAGTACCTGGAGCATCGCCGCGTTGCGGCGATCCACGGCATCGGCCACGGGCACGTCGCGGAGCCAGCCGACCAGGCGCGCGAGGCGGCCGGGAGTCTGGTCGGCGAAGGCGTCATCGGGGGGAAGGCGACGTGTCATGGGAATCGGGGCCGGATGCGCCGGTTATCATATCGGGGGCTCTTCGCGCACGGGGTGTGCTGGGCCCATCAGGCATTTCCTGCCGCAGGAGGTGGCATGTCCGCTCGAACCGTTCTTGCCCTGCCGTTCATTTGCTCCGGCCTGCTCGCCGCGGGCCACGCCGCCGCACAGACCGTGCCGGAGGCAAGCGTGTGGATGGCGCAAGCACAGCAGTGCAGCGTGCAGGCCCAGTCGGACCCAGCGGCCGCTGTCGCGTTGGCCGAGAGCCTGCTGGCCCGGAAGGAATTGCCGCCGGTCCCGCGGTTGCGCATCCGGGCATGTCTGGCCATGGCCCAGGACATGCTCGGCCAATACGACGCTGCCGAGGCTTCGGTGCGTGAATTGGGCGAATTGGCCGACCGTCCCGACATCCCGCCTCAGGAACGCTTGCCGACGTGGTTCATGATGGCCGGCATCCTGACCCACGCGGGACAGGCCGGGCAGGCATCGGCGTTGCTCGAACGGGCGCAGGCGCTCGCCATTGCGCAGCAGGATCGCATCGGGCAGGTCAATGCCTTGCTGAGCCTGGGCAATCTGCATGCGATGGCGTTGGAGGACGTGAGCGGAGCGCTCGGATATTTCGACCGGGCCCGCGCATTGATCGGTGACGGCCGGGGGCTGCCGCCGGGGATGGTGGCCTTTGTCCACTACAACCGAGGCTATACCTTGCTGTTGTTGAAACGGTATGCCGAAGCACTGGCGGCCCTCGATGAAGCCGATCGCATTGCCGTCCGCATGCCGGATGGGGATTCGCTGCGGCATCGCATCGCCGGGCATCGGGCGTGGATCGAGGTCGAGCAGGGGCAGGTCGGTCAGGCGCGCCAGTCGTTGGTGCGCGTGCTGGCCTGGCAGCGCAAGCATGATCTGGTTGCCGCATCGGTCACGCTGACACGCCTGGCCAAGCTGGAGCTGCGGGACGGACATCCCCGGAAGGCCTTGCCGCATGCCGAGGAAGCCTTGCGCATCGCGGAGCAGGGGCATTTCCGCGACGAACGGCGGGAAAGTCTGGAAGTGCTGGTCCGCCTCCATGCGGCCTTGGGCGACTCGGCGGGTGTCGAGCGTTACGCGGGCCTGCTGGGCGAGTCGGCCAAACAAGGCGGGCAGACGGCCGCCCTGGTCTCGTTGGCCCGCCTGCAGGCACGGGCACAGCAGTCGCTCACGGCGCCGGCACAGCAATCCCGTGTCGAACTTGCCCGTGCGAAAACCTTGCGCAATGCGGCCGTGGCGGCCCTGGTCGGCCTGCTGGCCGTCGGCGGCGCGGCATTGTGGTGGATGAGTACCCGCCAGCGGCGTGCGGAGCGGGCCAGCCGGCTCGACCCCCTGACCGGGCTGGCCAACCGGCGCGAGGCCGATCGCCTGATCGGCGAGCTGCCTGCGCTGCCTGCGGGCAGCGGGTCGCGCTGCGCCTTGCTGATGGTCGATGTCGACCACTTCAAGGACGTGAACGACGGGCACGGGCACGCAATCGGCGACAAGGTGCTGGTGGCCGTGACTTCGCGCTTGCGCTCGGCGTGCGACGAGGGCGACATCATCGCGCGCTGGGGCGGCGAGGAGTTCCTCGTCGCGCGTGCGGATACCTCGATGGAAGCCGCCTTCGCACTGGCCGAACACCTGCGCGGGCAATTGGCCGGGGTGACCGTGCCGTTGCCGGAGGGCGGTGCCGTGGCGGTCACGGTGTCGGTGGGCGTCGCCCCTTGGCCGTTCTTCGCCGACGATGGCAGGGAGGCTTGGACGGATGCCTTGCGCATGGCCGACATGGCGCTCTACGTGGCCAAGCACGGCGGTCGCGATGCCTGGGCCGCGATCTGGGGCACGTCGGCAAGCGGGGATCATGTGGAACTTCGCGATGTGCGTGCCGATCCCGAAAAGGCCCTGGCGATGGAGTGGGTGGCCATCGGCGGCAATCGGCCGATGAACTGGTCGGGCGCCGCCAAGGGGGTGGACCGGGGCCGTCCCGGTCCGTCGCAAGGCAGCGCCGCGACGCAGGGAAGGAAGAGCGCCTGAGCACCGCGCGGTGCTCTACTTTTCCTTGCGCCAATTGACCGAGCCGCGGTTCTCCACCGTGCTCGATTCGATTTCCATGTCGAAGCCCTTGCGCAGCAGGTATTTCAGCGTCAGCACCTGGCCGCTGCCGATCAGCGAAACGCCATAGCTAACATAGAGCTTGGGCGTGATGTACTTGCCGAAGCCCACCACCGAGCCGCCGAGCGCGCGCGACTGGCTGACGCCGGCATCGTCCAGCCCGAGTTTGGCGCCCAACTGCGAGGCGAGCAGGCCGCTGCCGGCCGACAGCGCGGCCGACGCGGCGGTGACCTGGTTGGCCTCGGCGGTGGTGGCCACGTCCAGGCTGCGGCCCAGCACGAGGTAGGACAGCGCTTCGGAGCGCTGCATTTCCGGGCTGGACCACACGTCCGCCTGCGGCGCCAGCGCGCGGCCGGTGACGTCGATGCCGGCGGTGATGTCGCCCACCTTGCGCTCGGCGCGGATGTCGATGCGCGGGTCGGAGACCACGTTGTTGCTCCAGGCCAGCTGGCCGCGGGTGATCTGCAGTTTCTGCCCGTAGGCCTTGTACTGGCCTTCCACGTCGAGCGTGCCGGTGGCGGTGGTTTCGTAGCCGGGCCGCGAGCGCACCTTGATCTGCCCGGCCAGCCTGCCGTCCATGCCGAAGCCCTTGATCTTCACGTCCTTGCCCAGGGTCACGGCCAGGTCCATGTCCAGCGGCGAGGTGCGGCTGCGGGCCGAGTCGGCCGGGTCGAGCACCACCACATCGGCCGAGGCCGACACGCCGCGATCCAGCCGTTCCAGGTCGATGTAGGCCGAGGGCACCACCACCTGCCCGCGCAGCTCCATCGTGTCGCGGGCCAGGCCGAAGTTCAGGTCCGGCGCGGCCACCGCGCGCAGCTCTGGCGTGTTGGACACCAACACGTTCTGGCCGTGGAAGCGCAGGCTCAGCGGCGTGGCGTCGCCGTACCACGACAGGCCGCCGTCGACGGACAGCGTGCCCTCGCCGGATTGCACGCTGCCGACGATCTCGGCCGAACCGTCCGGGCGCGCGGTCAGCCGCGCCTTGCCCTGGCTCAGTTGCAGGCCCAGCGCCGGCAATTCGCCCTTGAAGTTGGACAGCGTGGCCTCCCCGCCCAGCGAGGGCGTGCCGCGGGTGCCGCGCAGGCTGACGTGGCCTTCCACCAGCCCGGTGGGGTTCACCAGATCGGGCGAGAACAATTCCAGCCACACCAGTCGCGAGATGTTGGTGTAGATCTCGCCCTGCAGCGGCGCGCCGGCTTCCCAGCCGGTGGCGACGGTGGCATCGATGTAGCCGTCGCCCTTGAAACCGCTGCCGAGCCGGGCCTTGATTTTGGCCGGGTCGAAAGTGGCGTCGAAGCTGAACTGGTCGTAGCGGACGATCTCGTCGCGGGTCTTGTCGCCGATGCGCAGGCCGCCATCGGGCGAGGCCAGATGCACTTCGCCGGCCCAGGCATGGCCGCGCGGCTGCAGCCAGGCATCCATGTCGAGCGCACCGCGCAGGCGCAGCGGGCGGTCTTCGTTGGGCGGCAGCCATGGTTCGAGCAGGGCCAGCGGCAGCGCGTCGGCCTTGACGCGGATGCCTTCGCGTGGCCAGTCGGCACTGGCGCACAGCGCGTTGCCGGCGGCGTTGGCCAGGCAGGCCTGGTCGAGATGGAAGGTCTTGCCGGCCACGATGTAGCCGGCGGGGGCGCGCAGATGCCAGGCCGCGCCGCGCGAGGGCGTCAGGCCCAGCGTGTCCAGCGCACCGCTCCAGCGCGTGCCGGCCTTGTGCGCGCTGCCCGACAGTGCCAGCTGCAGCATGTCGGCCTTGGCCCGCGCTTGCAGGCGCAGGTTTTCCACCGCGCCTTCGGCATCCACGTCCAGCGATTGCAACGCCATGCCGGCGGTCAGGCCGCTGCCTTGCAGGTGCAACTGGCCACCTGTTCCGCGCCACGGCAGCTTGCCGTGCAGGCCGATGCGGTCGGCTGCATAGCCGTCCCATGTCAGCCCGTTGCCATCCAGTGCGGCGGCCAGCGTCGGCGCTTCGCGCGTGCCGGCGAGGTCCAGGGTGCCTTGCAGGTGGCCGCTGGCGCCGGGCAGCAGGTCGTCCAAGTACAGCGGTTGCAGCCGCGCGCTGAGGTCGAGGCGATCGCCGACGCTGCCGCCGGCCTTGATCGTGCTCTTGCCGATGCCCAGTTCCAGCTGGCCCTTGCCCTGCGTGCCCTGCAATTGCACGTCGGCCTTGCCGGCCACGCGGCGCCCGCGCAGCTGGCCGGACAGCGCATCGAGCGCGAAGCTGGCATCGTAGCCGGCACTGCCGCCATCGCTGCGTGGCGGGCGCTGGCGGCCTTCGCTGGCAAGGCGCCCGGACAGGTTGCCCTTCCATGCCGGCGCGAAATAGCCGGGGTCGAAACCGGCCAGTGTGGCCTTGGCCTTCCACGCCAGTTGCGGTGCCCATGTCACGTCGCCGCCGGCATCGAGCGTGCCGGTGGGCATGCCGGCCTTGAGCGTGTCGAACGTGGCGTGCTTGTCGTCGCCGCTGGCTTGCAGTTGCAGTTTCGCGCGCTCCTTGTCGCGCAGCAGTTCGGCATGGCCGGAGGCCTTCCATGCGTCGATGCGCCCGGCGAGGGCAAAGTCGGCATCGACGAACACCGGCACGGCTTGGTCGGCGGCAGGCCGGGTCGGGTCGGGTCTGGCCACCAGCTTCAGGCCGGTGGCTTTCAGCGCCATGTCGAACGTGGCCTTTTCCGGGTCGGAGAAATCGGCGTGGCCGTCCAGCGCGATGCCGCCGTCCAAGGCACGGAGGGCCAGCGGCTTCACCGTCAGCGTCTGCTTTTCGATCTTCAGCTTTGAAGGCTGGATCGTCACCGGTGTGCCGGCGTAGTCGAAGCTGCCCGACAGCGCGGCAGCGCCGGCATGGCCGGAGGCTTTCAGGTCGAAGGCCAGCGGCGTGGACGCGGCGGTGACGCCGAGCCGGGCCAGGTCCAGCTGCGTGGTCTGCGCGGCGAAGGCCCAGTCCGGCGTGTCGCGGCCGTGCAGGTGCAGGGTGGCGCGCAGCGGTTCGGGCGCGTTGCCGGCCAGCGCGATGGTCATCTTCGACAGCTTGCCGCGTGCCACCAGCCCCAGCCGCGCCGGCAGGTGGCCGAGCGTGGCGGGGAACACCGCAGTCGCGGTCAGGTCGGTGCGGTAGTCGCGATGCGGCTGGTAGCGCCCGTCGGCGCTGAAGCGGCCGAGGTCGGTGTCGGCCACCAGCTTGTCGGCCTGCAGGCCGCCGTTGCTCAAGTCCACGCCGCCGCGCAGCATGCGGATGTCCACCAGCGGCTTGTGTTCGCGCAGAATGCGCAACCCGTCCACCTTCACCACGTCGGCCTGCACCGTCAGCGGCAGGTCGATGACCGGCAGCGAATCGGGCCAGCTCGGCAGCGTGAAGGGTTCGTCGCTCTTGGGGATATCCAGCGTTGCGCCGGACAACTCCAGCGCGTCCAGCCGCAGCGTGCGCCCGAGCAGCGGTCGAAGCTTGGCATCCAGGTGCACGCGTTCGGCGGTGAAGTGGATGTCGCCGTAGCGGAAGTCCACGCCGCGCAGCGTCAGCGGCCCGGCCAGCGGCCCGTCCACCGCTTTCCAGGTCAGCGAGGCACCGACCGGCAGCCGGGCGATGATCTGCGCCAGCAGCAGGTCGCGGCCGGCCATCGTCATCAGCAGCCAATACGCGAGCGCGAACAGCAGCACGATCAGCGCGAGCAGCGAGGTGCCCGAGCCGTACCAGAAGCCGCGCCGGCGCCAGAAGCGGCGGCGCGGTGCGGGCGTGGGCGCGTCAGGCGTGGCGGGCGTGCTCAAAACTCGGCTCCGACGTTGAGATAGAGCTGGAACTTGGAATCGGGGTGGTTGAGGCCGTGGGCGACATCCACGCGCACCGGCCCGACCGGCGAGCGCCAGCGTGCACCGAAGCCGATGCCGGTATGCAGGTCGATGCTGTCGTCGAACGCGCTGCCGGTATCGACGAAGGCCGCCGCACCCCACGGGCCGCCGCCGAAGTAATGTTCGTATTCGGCGGTGCCGGTGACCACGTGCTTGGCGCCCAGTGCGTACTTGTCGGCATTGCGCGGGCCGACCTCGCGCCAGGCATAGCCGCGGATGCTGCGGTCGCCACCGGCGAAGAAGCGCAGACTGGGCGGCATGCCGACCAGATCGCCGGTCAGCGTGGTGCCGCCTTCGCCGCGCAGGATCAGACGGTCGCTGTCGCCGACGGGCAGGAACCAGCGCAGCGTGCCGAACAGCTGGGCGAAGTTGGCGTCCGAGCCGATGCCCGACAGCCCGCCGCGCAGGCCGGCGTGGGCGCTGGCGCCCTTGCGCGGGAACAGGCGGTCGTCCACCGCCACGTAGTCGGCCGAGATTTCCGGGTACACCTCGCTGGCAAACTGGTGGGTGGCGTCGCCGTCGCTGTAGTAGCGCCAGCGTTCGCGCAACATGTTGAACGAGGCGATCAGCGTCCAGTTGCGGTCGAGCTGGCCGCTGCGGCTGGCGCGCAGCTTCATGTTGCGCAGGTCGATGTAGTCGGTCTGCTCGTCGTAGAAACTCGCGCCCAGCCCGTACCAGCCATCCAGCCAGCGGAAGGCGGGGATGCGGTACAGCGTGGACACGCTCTTGCGCTTCTGCGCCCAGTCCAGCTGGGTGTCCAGCTTGTGCCCGCGCGCGTTTATGTAGCGTCGCTCCAGCCCGCCGCGCACACCCAGCCCGCTCTCGCTGCCGTAGCTCAGGCCGGCGGTGTAGACGCTGCGCTTGGCCAGGGTCAGGTTGACGTCCACCGGCACCCGCCAGTCGTCGGCCTTGTCCGGGTCGGGCTGGATGTCGATGCTGGCGAAATAGCCGAGCTTGTTCAGCGATTCGCGCAGACGGTCGAGTTTGCCCTGGTGGAAGTAGCTGCCTTCGTCCCAGTACACCAGCTTGTCGAGCAGGCCGGGGCGGAAGTAGTCCTGATGGAAGGTGACCGGCCCCATGTCGTAGCGGCGGCCGCTGTCCCAGGTCAGGAAGATGTCCGCGGCGTGTTCGGCGCGGGTCACTTCCACCCGGCGCTGGGTGAAGTCGGCATCGAAATAGCCGCGGTCGGCCAGGCGCCGGGTGATGGTGATCTTGCTGCCTTCATAGGCGACGTGGTCGAAGCGCTCGCCCACCCTGGGCTTGAACGCGGCGATGTCCTCGACCAGATAGCGGTCCTGCCCGCCCGGCCCGGTGATGGCGATGTCCTCGCGGCGCACCTTGACCGGCTCGCCCTTGTCGACGGTGATGGTGACAGTCAGGTGGTCGCCGTCGCGCGGGGTGTCCACGGCGATGGACGGCGTGTAGTAGCCGAACGGTTCCAGTGCGTCGCGGGTCTGCGCCTCGGCTTGGCTGAGCAGGTAATCCATCCGCGCCGCGCCTTGCGGCTTGCCGATGGCTGCGTACAGCGACAGCGAGACCTCGATGTTCTCGATCATCGCAGCGTCATCGCCCTGGTCCAGCCCCTTGATCTGGACCTTGTCGATCACGTCGTCGGCCAGCGCCGGCACGGAAGCCGCAAGCAGCGGCAGCAGCAAAAGAGAGGCAAAACGTGGCATGTGCGCCAGCATACCGGGCCACCGCGGCCGCAGGTAATCACGTCGCCTCGACGCGGGGGGCCGTGACGGCGCCGTGCTAGTGTAAAAAAGCCCGCGGCCACCGGATTTGCCATCGGGTCCCCGTATCTTCCAGGCGGAATCATGTTGCCCACCGTTGCCCGTGCCACCGACGGCATTCCCGACGACGCGCTTGCCGGCCTGCGCGTGCTGGTGGTCGAGGATGACGACGAGCAGCGGCAGCTGATGGTCGAGGACCTGCGCGCGCGCGGCGTCGATTGCGATGGGCTGGCCAGTGCCGAGGCCTTGTATCGACATCTGGCCATGCGCTCCTGCGACATCGTCGTGCTCGACGTCGGCCTGCCCGGCGAGGATGGCTTCTCCGTGGCCAGCTACCTGCGCCATAACCCGGCCGGCATGTCGGTGCCGGGTATCGTCATGCTCACCGGACGCGGTTCGCCGCGCGACATCAGCCGCGGCCTCGGCGACGGGGCGGATCTGTATCTGGTCAAGCCGTTCGACCCCGATGTGCTGGCGGCCGGCTTGACCCCCCGGCGCGGGGGGTGGGCGCTTGGGGCGGGGGCGCGGCCCCGCGCCGGCTGGCTGCTGCTGGCCGAGGGCTGGAGCCTGTGCGCGCCGAACGGGCAGTCGCTGGCGTTGACCGAACAGGAGCGCGCCTTCATGCGGCGGTTGTTCGCCTCGCCGGCCGTGCCGGTGGGTCGCGACACGCTGATCGCCGCACTTACCGACGAGCCCTGGGATTTCGACCCGCACCGGCTCGAAGTGCTGGTGCACCGCCTGCGCACGCGGGTGAAGGACGCGCTCGGGCTGCCGCTGCCGGTGCGCGCGGTGCGCGGCGCCGGCTATCTGCTGGTCGACGACGCCGGTTGAGCGGCCGCGCCTGCCGGCAAGCCCTGCTTCGAGAGCAAGCGTGAGGATGGGCGAGGGCGTGTTACTGCCTTCGCGAGCCGCGTTCCAGAGAATCCCCCCGCAGCCGACCCAATTCCGGGCCGGCCGGCCCGTGTGCGCGGGCGTGAATGACCGGGACGCGGCGGCGCCGTCGTTTCCGGGCAGGGGAAACGAAACGTGTATTCGAAGGACGAATCGGCCCGGGCCGGGATGTGCGCGTTCGCCGCAGACGGGGTAATGGCATGGATGCGCGGGCGGGGCATGCTCGCCGCGATGGCGCTGGGCTTTGCCGCGCCGGTATGCGCGGCAAACCTGCAGATCACGCAGCTGTCCGATGCCACTTCGCCGTGGCTGATGGGAGACGGCACCGCCTCGTCGGCCACGCAGAGCGATCCGGCACCGGTCGGCGCGATCGTCGTCTACGACGTCACCCTGGGCAACAGCGACAGCACGGCCGCCAGCAACGTCGCCGCGATCTTCGATCTGCCCGCCGGCGCGACTGCCTATGCGCTGCCGGCAGGCTGCGTGTCCGATTCGGCCACGCGCGTGCGCTGCACCTATGCGTCCATCCCGGGCAACGGCACCGTGTCCTTCCAGCTGAAGATGAGCACGGCCGGCATGTCCACGGGCACCGTGACCACGCGCGGTGCCATCGGCAGCGCATCGGCCGTGCCGGGCGCCGGCACGCCGATTTCCGGCCTCACCAATGCCGATCCGTTCTTCGCCGGGGACAGCAATCCGGGCAACAACCGTCTCTCGCAGGACACCACGCTGAGCGTCGCGGCCGATCTGGCCTTGGCGAAAACCGCGTCGCCGGCTTATCCGACCGCCGTGATCGGCGGCGGCGAGGTCACCTACACGCTGACGGTGACCAACGACGGCCCGGCCGCGTCCACCAATTTCAACGTCCAGGATTCCTTGCCTCCGGGTTTCAGCGTGGTGGCGGGCAGTCTGGTCGGTGCGGGCTGGTCGGTTTCCGGCACGACGTTCACGCATTCGGGCTCCCTGGGTTCGGGCGCGACCAGCAGTTTCACGTTCCGGGCCAAGGCGTATGCCAGCACCGGCGTATTCACCAACAACGCCAGCGTGCATGCCGTCGGCACGCCGGATCCGCGTCCGAACAACGACAACGCTTCGGTCGATACCCAGGTGGTCGCCGGCGCGGACCTGACCACGAGCATTGCCGCCAATCCGACCCCGGCTTCGACGGACGGCAGCGTCGTATTCACGGTGAAGGCGCAGAACCTCGGCCCGGACGCCGCCACCGGCGCCAAGGTCGTCATCGCATTGCCCACCGGTTTCACCTATGCCTCGTTTTCGGCGCCGGCCGGTTGGTCGTGCACCGACAGTGGCCTGACCGTCACCTGCACCCGTGCCGGCACCTTCGCCACCGGCGCCAACGACGATCTGCTGATTACCGCCACCGCGCCGTCCACCCCGGGCAGCGTGACGGCCGCGGCGGACATCAGCTCGACCTCGCCTTCCGATCCGAACGATGCCACCCACGGCACCAACAACAACCATGCCAGCACCACCTTCAACGTGCTGGCCAACGGCGCTGATCTGGCGCTGACCAAGATCAAGCGGGCGAAAACCGCGACGACGGGCGGCAACGACACCGTGGTGGTGGCGGGCAACACCTCCGCCAGCGACATGCGCAGCACGTTGACGCTGAAGAACAACGGCCCCAGCCGGATCACCGGCCAGGCGCAGATCGTGGACGTGCTGGCCGATGGCGAGGAATACATCGGCGTCGAAAACGGGCCGTTCACCTGCACGGCATCGCCGGCGGTCTACACGCCCGGCAGTCCGCAGACGGTGACCTGCAACTACAACGGCACGTACCCGATCGCGGTGAATGCCAGCTACACGCTGCAGATGATCACCCGCGCGCGTGCAGCCAGCGATCCGGGCCAGCTCAGCAACAGCGCATGCACCGGGGGTTCCGGCGGTTCGAGCGAGCCGCTGACCGAAGGCGGCGTCAACATGGACAAGATCACCGCCAATGATTGCGCGGGGCCGGTCGGCATCCGTTCGACGTCGGCGGGGTCCAATCTGTCCATCAGCAAGGTCACCAGCACGCCGACCGGCGGCGACAAGGTGGTCGGCATCTCCGAAAACGCGGTGACGTATACCCTCACCGTGACCAACACCGGCACCGCCACCCCCGGCGTCGTGGTCAACGACCAGCTGCCCGGCTGGGTGAACGGCACGACGGTAGTCAATTCCGGCGACATCACGTATCCGGCCGGCTGGAGCTGCACTGTCAGCGGCGCGGGTTCGCTGGTCTGCAAGTCCGACACCACGCAGCTGCTCCAGGGGGCATCGGCGACCATCGCCATCACCCTGCACAACAGCGGCAACACGCCCGGCTTCCTGATGGACAGCGTCGGCAACGCCGCCGACGCGGCGTGCCCGGGCGCTCCCGCCAACACCTTCTGCAACCACGCCGGCGTCGGCGTGGACGGCAATGTCGCCGGTTCCATCGGCGAGTCGGACTGGAGCGACAACTATGCCGCCGACTGGGTGCGCGTGGAGCGGGTCGCCAACATGCAGACCCAGAGCAAGCAGATCACCAGCAGCCCCACCGGCCAGGCCGGCGTGGATTCGGTCTATCGCATCACCTACAGGAATGCCGGCCCGTCCACGGTGCCGAACGTGGTGTTCAACGACGTGTTCACCCTGCCGGCCGGCGATGCGGGCTTCGTGCTGATCAAGGCGGGCCTTGCACCGAGTACCACCAACTGCTCGGTGAGCGCGACCGACGCGGGCATCACCAGCACGCCGGGTGGCGGCGGCACGTCGTATGCCAATCCCACGGGCAGCGACCAGACGCTGACCTTGACCTGCCCGGCGATCGCCACGATGACCAACGGCAATACGCAGACGGTCAACCTGACCATCCGCCCGAACGTCAACGCCAGCAACAGCGGCCGCGTGTTCAACAACACCGCCGGTTTCACCGTCAACGGCGGCAGCGCGACCGGCAGCGACGCCAACGGCGCGTACAACTACAACTCGGATGCCAGCGCGCTCGACGACACCAAGTCCGCGACGCTGCCCTTCACCGCCGGCACGGTGGACCTGATCACGCAGAAGGTGGATGTCGGCTTCACCGGCGGCATCGATCCGCTCGGTTTCGATCCGGATACGCCGGCTGCCAATGTCATCACCTACCGCGTGCAGGTGCAGAACAATGGTCCGTCGGTGGCCAGCGACGTGCGCGTCCGCGATACGCTGACGCCGCCGAACGGCAAGCAGGTGACCTGGCTGGGCATGTCGACGACGGCCGGCGGCACGTATGCCACCACCGGCTGCAGCATCGACTCGGGAAGCGCCAACCCGGCCACCGGTCCGGCGACGCTGGTGCTGGACTGCCAAGTGCCGGGTGCCGGTTTCTCCACCAACGTGGCCGGCGTCATCGCCAGCGGCAGCAGCAGCGAGGTGTTCCTGCGCTATCGCTACGACACCGCGCCGGAGGCCAACGGCGACACGCAGTCCAATACCGCGCGGGCCTATTCGGCCGAGACCAAGGTGGGTTCGGACCTGACCGCCGGCGACGTGAATCCGGCCAACAACGACGCCACCGAAACCACCAGCATCTACCAGCGCGCCGACGTGGCCGTGCAGAAGACGGCGGTGACCGTGGCACCTGCCGCCGATCCGGCAGTCGCATTGCCGGCTGCCGCAGGTTCGGTGACCGTGAAGCAGCCCTTCTGGTACATCGTCACCGGCATCAACAACGGTCCCGGCCAGAGCCTGTCCAAGGATCGCACGGGCAGCTCGCCGCTCAACGGCAACGGCACCGTCATCGTCGACACCTTGCCCGCAGGCCTCGTGGTGACCGGCCCGATCACCTGGCAGAAGGCCGGTCCGGCCCAGGCCGGCGCCGTGCCCGACGGCACCGGTACCTGCGTGCAGGCCGGGCAGACCGTGACCTGCAAGGTCGGCGACCTGACCCGCACCAGCGCCCTGCAAGGCCAGGTGCGCATCCTCGTGCCCGCGCGCTGGGATGCCCTGCCTTCCGGCAGCACGGCTCCGCTGGGCAGCGCCAACAATTCGGCCAGCATCCAGACCGAGCAGGTCGACGACAACCCAGGCAACGACACTGTCACCATGCCGCTGGATGTGTCCAACCTGAGCCTGGGCGGCACCGTCTACGTGGACAGCGACCGCGCCGGCGGCAACGGCGGCACCAAGCAGGGCAGCGAGGGCGCCATCGCCGGCGTGACGATCACGCTGAGCGGCACCGATGCCTACGGCAATGCGGTCAACCGTACGGCCACGACCGCAGCGGACGGCAGTTACAAATTCGACAACCTGGCGCCGTCCGACGCGAGCGGCTACACGATCACCGAGACGCAACCGGCCGGCTATGCCAATGGTCCCGTCGCGCCGCCGACCAGCGGCAGCGAAGCGGCCACGTTCGATCCTGGCAGCTATGCCAAGGGCGCGCCGAATTCGTCGTACGTGGCGGTGGTCGCACCGGGCACCCTGGTGCCGGGCGGCACCATCGCCAGCAAGGGCGCCGCCGGCGTGCACTACGACTTCCCGGAAGTGTCCGGCGCGTCGCTGTCCGGCTACGTCTATGCCGATCTGGACGGCAACCACGTGCGCAGCGCCGGCACCGACCCGGCCATCGCCGGGGCGACCGTCGAGCTGCTCGACAATGCCAGCGGCACCGTGCTGGCCACGACGACCACCGATGCCAACGGCTTCTACCAGTTCGGCAACCTCGACCCGGGCATCGTCTACGCCGTGCGCGAACCGCTGCCGGCCGGGTACGCAAACCTTCCGCTGGCGGTCAATCCCGGGCTGGTGAACGGCGCGGCCTGCGCCACCTGCACGCGCCAGACCGGCGCGGGCGGCGATGTCGCCACCACCGACCGCATTGCCGGCATCGACCTGTCGGCGGGCAACGGCACGCTGTTCAACTTCGGCGAAGCGGCCGTCACCGCGATCAGCGGCACGGTTTACCTTGACCACAACGACGACGGCGACATGAATGCCGGCGACACCGGCATCGCCGGGGTGACGATCACCATCGTCGGTGCCGGCCCGGACGGCGTGTTCGGTACCGCCGATGACACCACTGCGACGCTGACCACCGATGCCGACGGCCATTACGTCTATCCCGACGCGAAGGCCGGGCAGAACTACCGCATCGACGAAACCCAGCCGGGCCAGCTCGTCGACGGCAAGGAGCATCCGACCAACACGATCACGATCACCTCGCTGCCGCTTGCCGGTTCCACCGGCAACGATTTCGGCGAGCTGACGGCCGGTTCGATCGCCGGCAAGGTCTACGGCGACGGCAACGACAACGGCAACGTCGACACGGGCGAGGCCGGCATCGGCAACGTGCAGGTGGTGCTGACCGGTACCGACGATCTGGGCCATGCGGTGAACCTCGCCGCCACCACCGATGCGGACGGCAACTATCGTTTCGACGGCCTGCGTCCTGGTACCTACGTGGTGACCGAGCCGACCCAGCCGCCGCACACGCTCAACGGCATCACCACGCCGGGCCGCATCGGCGGCGTGCAGACCGGCAATGCGACCCCGAAGACCACGGTGCCCTCGGCCATCAGCGGCATCGTGCTGCCGATCGGCGGCGCGTCGGTGGACAACAACTTCGGCGAGATCGGCGATTCGCCGGACCTGGTGGTGAGCAAGAGCGCCACGCCGGGCAAGTTCACCGTCAACAACGACGCGCGCTACACGATCAGCGTGCGCAACGTCGGCCAGCAGCCGACCACGGGCGAATACCTCGTGCAGGACCGTCTGCCCGACGGCGTGGTGCTGGCCGGCGTGCCGACCGGTGCGGGCTGGACCTGCACCGGCGCGGTGGGCGAGTCGCATTTCGACTGCCGCGCCAGTGCGGTGATCGCCGCCGGCGCCACGTCGCCGTCGACCATCGCGGTACCGGTGACGGTGGGTACGGCGGCGGCAGGCCATGGCGCGGTGAACAACGCGGTGCTGGTGTCCGGTGGCGGCGAGAACGACTCGCGCGCGCCGACGGCCGACGAGCGTGCCGCATTCCAGGGCAATGTGCCGGCCCTGCCGGTGTGCGACCCGGCCATCACCCAGAACGCCTGCCGCGTGCCGACCGAGGTGCAGCTGTCGGCGTCGGTGTCCGGCACGGTGTGGCAGGACGTGGGCAGCGACCGGATCATCAACGGCGGCGACACGCGTCTGCAGGGCTGGACGGTGGAGCTGGTCGATCCGTCCACCGGCGCGGTCGTGCGCACCACCACCACCAATGCCGACGGCAGCTACCGGTTTGCCGACGTGGTGCCGGGCGAGCGCTGGCGCATCCGTTTCCGCGATCCGGCCAGCGGCGCCATCTGGGCGTGGCCGGTCAACGGCGACACCGCTTCCGGTGCCGTGGCCCCATGCGATGCGGCCAAGGCCATCGCATCCGGCGGCAACAGCTCGTGCCGGGTCGAGGACGGCGGCATCAGCCAGCTGGACGTGGTGCTGAAGGCCGGCGAGGAACTGCCGCAGCAGAGCCTGCCGGTGGATCCGTCCGGCGTGGTCTACGACGCGGTGACCCGCCAGCCGGTGGCCGGCGCGGTCGTCACGCTGACCCCGGTGGGCACCTGCGCCGGTTTCGACCCGGCCACCAGCCTGTACAACATCGCGGCCGGCGGCTATTCGGTCAATGGCAGCGCGGTGTCGATGACCACCGGCGCCGACGGCTTCTACCAGTTCTGGTTCTCGGCTGCGGCTCCGGCGCGCTGCGAGTTCCAGATCACGGTCACCCCGCCGGGCGGCTATACCTTCGCCTCGACGATGATCCCGGCCGAAACCCAGCCGCTGTCGCCGCCGGGCGCCACCGGCAGCGCCTACCAGGTGCAGCCCAATGCCGGTGCGCCGACCGGTGCGGTCGGCACGGACACGCGCTACTACCTGTCCTTCTTCACTGGTTCGGGCACGGCGGGCATCGTCCACAACCACATTCCGCTGGATGCGGCGGTGGCGACCGGGTTGACCATCACCAAGACCGGCGACCGCCAGGTGGTCGAGGTCGGCGACACGCTGCAGTACACCATCACGGTGCGCCAGACCGCCGGTTCGGCACTGTCCACGGTGAACGTGGTGGATCGCCTGCCGCACGGGTTCACCTACATTGCCGGCACCGCGCGCGCCAACGGCCGGGCCATCACCGAGCCGCTCGGCCAGCCTGGCCCGCGCCTGTCCTTCGACGTCGGCCCGATCACGGTGGGCGGGCAGATCGCGCTGACCTACCGCGTCCGCGTCGGCGTCGGCAGCCAGCAGGGCGACGGCATCAACCGGGCACAGGCCTTCGGCTGCTCGATCGCCGGCGGCTGCGTGGACGGCGTGCAGCTGCAACCGTTGCCCGGCGCGCTGTCCTCCAACCAGGCGCAGTACCGGGTCAAGGTGACCGGCGGCGTGTTCACCAGCGAAGGCTGCGTGCTCGGCAAGATCTTCGTGGACTGCAACAACAACCACGTGCAGGACGCCGAGGAAATCGGCATCCCCGGTGTGCGCCTGTACTTCGAGGACGGCACCTGGGTCATCAGCGACGCGGAGGGCAAGTACAGCTACTGCGGTCTGCAGCCGCAGAGCCACACGCTGAAGGTGGATGCCTCCACGCTGCCGGTCGGCTCGCGCCTGACCACCAGCAGCAACCGCAACCTCGGTGATGCCGACAGCCTGTTCATCGACCTCAAGAACGGCGAGCTGCACCGCGCCGACTTCGTCGAGGGCAGCTGCTCCAACCCGGTGATCGAGCAGGTCAAGGCCCGCCGCACCCAGGGCGAGGTGCGCGCACCGGAGACCGAGCCGGGCCAGCCGGCCCTGCGTTTCGAGAGCAAGCCGCTGCGGGCGCCGCAGCAGGCCACCGATTCGGCCAACCAGAGACCCATCGTGGACCCGAGACCGACCACGTCCGGCGACAACAAGGAGAGCCAGCCGTGAGCCGCGTCCATGCCCGCCTCGGGCGGATCCCGAGCATGACCCTGCTGGCCGCCGCGCTGACCACCGTGCCGGCGCTGGCCCAGGACGTGTCCGGCCTGCACCGTTTCAGCTCCGTGCTCGGCAATGCCGACACGCTGTACCCGCAATCGCCGACGGCCAGCGACGCCGCGCCGCAGGCGGTGCCGGCGCGCGCCGGCACGCTGGACTACAGCGCCAATACCGACGTGGCCAAGGTCGTGGTCGAAGTGGACCGCGACGGCGTGCCGGCCGACGGCCAGTCCGCCGTGCACGTGTCGGTGCAGGTACTCGGTGCGGACGGCCTGCCGCTGGCGGGCAAGGCCTTCGCCACCGTCGAGAACAGCGGCGGGCGCATCCGCCTGCCCGGCACGCGCACCGACGAGCTTGGCCCCGGCGCGGCCGATGCCGACAAGGTGGTGCCGGGCGTGCAGGTGCCGGTGGAGAACGGCCGGGCCGAATTCGACCTGCTGGCGCCGTACGACCCGCAGGACGTGACCTTGCGCGTCACCGCCGGCGGCCAGAGCGCCGAAGGCGTGATCGGCTTCGTGCCGGAAATGCGCGAGATGATCGCCACCGGCCTGATCGAGGGCGTGATCAATTTCCGCAACGGCCACGATTACAGCAAGGCGATCGAGTCCACCAGCGGCTTCGGCGACGCGTTCGAGCGCGACATCCGCCGCTGGGAAAAACAGTTCAACAACGGCAAGGCCAACGCCGCCGCGCGCACCGCGTTCTTCGTCAAGGGCCGCATCAAGGGCGAGTACCTGCTGACCGCGGCCTACGACTCGGACAAGGACGTGCGCGCGCGCCTGCTGCGCGACATCAACCCGGAAGAGTTCTACCCGGTGTACGGCGATGCCTCGCTGAAGGGCTTCGACGCGCGTTCGTCCGACCGTCTGTTCGTGCGCGTGGACAAGCAGCGCAGCTACTTGTTGTACGGCGATTTCCAGACCGGCGACACGCTGGCCACGTGGACCGGTTCGGGCGGCAGCGGCGCGATGCCGATGCGCAGCTTGGGCACTTACCGGCGTACCGCCACCGGTCTTGGCTGGCACGTGGACAACGGCCGCGTGCGCAGCAACGTGTTCGCCATCCAGGACTCGCTGCGGCAGGTGATCGAGGAGTTCGCCAGCCAGGGCAGCGGCCCGTATGCCCTGCGCAACAACGCGGTGCTGGAAGGCAGCGAGACGGTCGAGGTGATCGTGCGCGACCGCAACCAGCCTTCGCGCATCGTCAGCGTCAGGCCTCTGGCTCGGCTCGTCGACTACAGCTTCGAGCCGTTCTCCGGGCGCATCCTGCTCAACCAGTTCCTGCCCTCGTTCGACAGCGACCTCAACCCGGTGTCGCTGCGCATCACCTACGAGCTGGACCAGCAGACCGAGAACTTCTGGGTGTACGGCGCGGACGGCCAGTTTCGCGTGACCGACAAGCTGGAGCTGGGCGGTTCGGTGGTGGACGATCGCAACCCGTATGCCGAGTTCGAGATGGGCAGCGTGAACCTGGGCTACCGCTTCGGCCCCAACACGCGCTTCGTCGCCGAATTCGCGCGCACGCGCAGCGAGGTCAACACCAATTCGATCAACCAGGTGGCCACGCCGGGCCTGGCCGACATGAGCGGCAAGGTCGAGGGCGATGCCTGGCGGGTGGAGTTCGGCCACGACGGCGAAAAGCTCGACGCCAACGTTTTCGCCGCGCGTACCGACCCGGCGTTCAACAACGCCGCCTCGCCGTTGTACGGCGGCCGCGGCGAATACAACGCCAAGCTGGCCTGGCACGTGGGGCCGCGTCTTGACCTCTACGCCGAAGGCCTGCGCAGCGAGGACCGCAATCCGAATGGCGGCTCGCGCGATGCAGGCGGCGCCGGCGTGCGCATCGGCGCCACGCAGCGGTTGACCGTGGACGTGGGCGTGCGCGACATCCACGAAACCATCGGCGAGTATTCGCCGTGGTCCAGCTACACCGGCTACGGCCAGACCGGCGGCTTGACGGGCGGCTTTGCCAGCGGTTCCGGCGGCGGCGCGCTCGGCTACGGCCAGCAGGCGCTCGATCCGCTGACCGGCCTGCCGGTGATCGGCAGCAGCAGCGCCTACACCGGCACGATCAACTCCCTGCCGGTGGGCACGAAGCTGGAGTCGCAGACCGCGCGCGTCGGCCTGGGTTACAAGTTCAACGAGCGGCTGTCGGCCGGCGGCGAGGTCGAGCAGGATGTCGGCGGCGAGGAGCGCCACCGCGTCGCGGCCGGGCTGGACTACCAGGTCTTCGAGCGCACTCGCCTGTACGGGCGCTACGAGCGTCAGACCGGCCTGACCAGCGCCTACGGCATCACTACCACCGACCGCGAGTCGGACACCTTCGTGTTCGGCGTGGACAGCAGCTACCTGCGCGATACCCAGGCGTTCTCCGAGTACCGCCTGCGCGATGCCGTCACCGGCCGCGACGTGCAGGCCGCCTCGGGCATCCGCAACACCTGGGACATCGCCCAGGGCTGGCGCCTGAGCAGTTCGGCCGAGCACGTGAAGGTGTACGACGGCAACACCGGCGACGCCACCGGCGTGGCCTTCGCGCTGGACTACACCGCCAACCCGCTGTGGAAGGCCTCCGGCCGCGTGGAGTACCGCGTGTCCGGCGACGTGGCCGGCACCGCCACCGACGAAGCCTTCGACACCACGCTGGTGCAGCTGATGGTGGCGCGCAAGCTCAGCCGCGACTGGACGTTGCTGGCGCGCAACTACCTGCTGACCACCGACTACAGCGCGCGCGGGGACGTGTTGCAGGACCGCTTCCAGCTCGGCGTGGCCTACCGCGATACCGACACCAACCGGGTCAACGCGCTGGCCCGCTACGAGTACAAGGTGGAGCGCGACGAGAGCGGCCTGACCCTGCTCGACGGGCAGGCGGTGGACGGCAGCAGCCAGGACATCCGCACCCGTGCGCACATCGTGTCGATGCATGCCGACTGGCACCCGTCGCGGCCGTGGTGGCTGACCGGGCGCATTGCCGGCAAGTGGCAGCAGGACCGTTTCGCCTACGCCGATGGTGGCCGGGTCAGCAGCAGCTTCGACGCGGTGCTGGTGTCCGGGCGGGTGATCTACGACATCACCGAAAACTGGGACATCGGCGTGCTCGGCTCCACTTTCCGAGGCCAGTCCGGTGCCAACCAGTACGCCTACGGGCTGGAGGTCGGGCGCCTGCTGCGACAGAACCTGTGGTTGTCGGCCGGCTACAACTGGGCTGGCTTCGACGGCGACCGCGACCTGAGCGGCTACGAGTACACGCAGCGCGGCTTCTTCCTGCGCCTGCGCTTCAAGTTCGACGAAGACCTGTTCCGCAGGGACGACGCGCGTTACCGCGATCCGGTGCGCTGAGGACAACGAGATGACCCACGACAACGCCTTTCTGCCGCTTTTCCTCGCCCTCTCGGCCGCGCTGGCCGCCTTCCCGGCCGATGCCGGGCAGGCCAAGCTGAAGCCGGAGGCCCAGCGCATCACCGACGAAGCCATCGACGCGGACCTCGGCACCTACGAAGCCACCCAAGGCCGGATCAAGGCCTTGAACGACGCCGGCCGGCCGATCCGCGACTACCACCTGTCCAAGGCACAGTGCTGGCTCGACGTGTCCTTCCACGAGTACACGCGCAACGACCGCAGCGATTTCCCGCAGGCCGCGCTGGACGAGTCGGTCACGCTGATCTCCGGCATGGAGCAGGGCGTCAGCCCGTTGCCCACGGACACGCCGCTGGTCAACGACGCGCGCTATCTTCGCGACGACTTGTGGAAGCGCCTGCGCGCGATCCACGGCACGCCGGGTTTCACCTGCGCGCAGCAGGCGGTGGCCTGCGGCGAGGTCGAGCTGGTGCATGCCGGCAACGAGTTCAACCAGCAGCAGTGGCGGCACGCCAAGCCGTACATCCAGATCGCCGAGGACATGGTGAACGATGCCGAAGCGCTGGCTCGGCAGTGCCCGTCGCCGGCCGACGTGCCGGTGGCGCCACCGGTGCCGCTGGTGGCCAACGTGCTGTTCGAGTTCGACAAGGACCGCTCCCGCGACATCCGCACCTATTCGCTGGAAAGCCTGGACCGCTCGCTGGCGCGCATCGGCGAGGAAAAGCTGAATCTCGTGCACGTGGAACTGGTCGGCCACGCCGACCGCATGGACGGGCGCGGCCACGACTACAACCGCGGCCTGTCCGAACGCCGCGCGCAGACCGTGCGCGAGTTGTTGATCGGGCGCGGCGTCGATCCGGCGAAGATCGGTTACAGCTACCGCGGCGACAGCCAGCAGCTACAGGCTTGCGAGGGTGTCAAGCCGCGTGCCGCGCTGCTGGAATGCCTGCTGCCGAACCGCCGCGTCGAGGTGCGTTTCGAGGTCGCGCGCTGACGGTGCGACAGGCCGGGCATGGCGTGCATGTCCGGCCGCTTGCGTGATGGGTGTGTCAACGGGTGAGCTGACTCAGGCGCCGAGTGCGGCCGGCCGCCACGCCGGCGCGGCGTCGACGGGCCGTGGCCGCAGGACTTGCCGGGAAGCGGGCGCATCGGCGTTAGCCAGCAGCTGCGAGATCGCCGCGGCGGCCCGCTCCGGTGCATCGCGCCGAACCGCCAGCACGTGGTCGTGCGGCCCGTACGGGCCCCATTCGTCGGCATCGGTGGCGACGAACAAGGCGATGACCGGCACCCCCGCCGCGCAGGCCAGGTGCATCACCCCGCAATCGCCGGTGACCAGCACGTCCAGCGCGGACAGCGTGGCGGCGAGCTTGCGCAGGTCGGTGCAGAAGAAGGCCGGGTAGCGGTCGTCCAGCAGCGAGCGGCCGAACGCCGGGACGATTTCCACCGGCGGTTTGGCCGAGGTGCCGGCCGGCAGGCGTTCGAGCAGTGCCCGCCACCATGCCTGTTCCAGCCGCTTGTTGCCGGTGGCATTGGCGAACAGGCCGATCACCGCCGGTCCGTCTTCGCTGCCGGCGTCGATGCCGTCGATCCGCACCAGCATCGCTCGGCCGCAGGCCCGTTCGTCTGCGCTCAGGCGCAGGTCCGGCAGCGGCCATGGCCGCGAGGAATCCGTTTCGCCCAAGGCCCGCCGCAGCAGGTGCACCGGCTGCCAGGCCTTGCGTCGGGGCATGCCTTCCACCGGCACCGGATGGCTGAGCCGGCCGCTCTTGCGCGGCCCGTCGTAGCCCAGCGTGCAGCGTGCCCGCGCCCGCAGCAGCCACAAGCGGCCGGTTTGGGAGCGCGGGTCGGTGTCGATGGCCAGGTCGTAGCGCGCCGCGCGCATGCGCCGCCAGCAGCGCCATACCGTCAGCGGATGGGCAAAACCGTAGGCCGGCAGCACGATCAGCCGCGACACGCCCGGATAGGCGCCATAGACCTGCGGCGCCACCGGGCTGCGGCTGACGATGTCCACCTCGGCCCCGGGCCAGACCCGTTCGATGTCCTGCAGCAGCGGCGTTGCCAGCACGGTGTTGCCCAGCGTGTGGCTGACATGGCAGATCAGGATGCGGTGGATGCCGTGACGCGGCAGCGGCGTGGCCGGGCCGCCGCCCGGTGCGCCGAACAACAGCCGCATGCCCAACCGCGACAGGCGGCGGCGCAGCGAGGGAAATGCCAACAGACGCGGGTAGTGCAAGCCCATGGGGTCACCGGAGGGGAGCGGTCACGGTTCCAAGGTAATGCGCGGACATGTAAGTCTTTTGTCGCAACGTTGCCGGATGCGCGGCCGCCGGCTAAGTTCGTCGGCCAGTTCATGCCTTGGGGGTCCGCATGTCCGTCCGCAGCACCTTGTCCGTTTCGCTGGCCCTCGGGTTGGCTTTCGCCGCCGAGGCCCGTGCCGACGAGGGCATGTGGATGCCCGGCCAATTGCCGCAGATCGGCGCGGCGCTCGCCAAGGCCGGTTTCGCCGGCGACCCGGCCACATTGGCCGACGTCACCCGGCCGCCGCTGAGCGCGGTGGTCAAGGTGGGCGGCGGCACCGGCGCGTTCGTCTCGCCCGACGGCTTGCTGCTGACCAACCACCATGTCGCCTTCGGCGTGATCCAGTACAACTCGAACGCGAAGGACAACCTGATCGACGGCGGCTTCGTGGCGAAGGATCGCGCCGACGAGCGCGCGGCCAACCCGGATTTCCGCGTGCTGGTCACGGTCGGCTTCGACAAGGTCACCGACGAGGTGCTCAAGGACGCGCGCGGCAAGACCGGGCGCGCCTATTACGACGCGGTGGACACTGCGACCAAGCGCATCGTCGCCGACTGCGAGCGCGCCGGGCAGCTGCGCTGCAGCGTGGCCAACATGTATTACGGCAGCGACTTCTACCGCATCTCCCAGCTGGAGCTGAAGGACGTGCGCCTCGTTTACGCGCCACCGCGCGCGATCGGCAACTACGGCGACGAGATCGACAACTTCATGTGGCCGCGCCATGCCGGCGATTTCACCCTGCTGCGCGCCTACGTCGACAAGGACGGCAAGCCTGCGCCGTACAGTCCGGACAACGTGCCCTATCAGCCGCCGGCGCACCTGCAGATTGCGCTGGACGGGCCGAAGACGGGCGATTTCGCAATGCTGGCCGGTTATCCGGGCACCACCTACCGGCACCGCACCGCGGACGAGTTCGCCCGGCAGGCAGGCCACGTGTTGCCCACGCGGGTGGCCACGCTGGATGCGCTGATCGACACCATCCAGACGCAAGGCAAGCTCGATGCCGATGCCAGGACCCGTTACGCCTCGCAGCTGCAATCGCTGAAGAACAACCGCAAGCGCGCGGCCGGTGAGCTGGAAGGCCTGCGCCGCAGCGACGCGGTCACGCTGCGCGCGCAGGACGAACAGGCGATGCTGGCGGCCACGCATGGCGCCGATGCCAAGGCCATCGCCCAGCTGCGCGCGCAGCTGGATGCCGGCGCGGCGACGGCTGACCGCGACCTGCTGCTGGCGTTGATGGCCGGCCAGACGCAGCTGTTCGGCTCGGCCTTGACGCTGGAGCGGCTGCGCATCGAATCGGCCAAGCCCGATGCACAGCGCGAAACCGGCTACCAGCAGCGTGATCTTGCCTTGATCGAGGGCCGTCTGAAGCAGGTGCAGCGCCGACATGCGCCGCAGGTGGAAAAGGCGCTGCTGAGCGTGCTGCTGGCGCGCTACCAGCAACTGCCCGACGCGCAGCGCGTGCCGGAGTTCGATGCCGCTTTCGGCCGTACCCCGGCGCAACTAGCCGCCGCGCTCGACGGCCTGTACGCCGCCACGCGGCTGGGCGAGCAGGCCGAGCGCCTGTCGCGTTTTGCCGCCGCACGCGATGGCCAGCCGCTGGCCGACGATGCGCTGATCGCGCTGGCGGCCAAACTGGTGCCGGCGCAGATCCGCCTGGACGAGCAGCGCAAGGCCCGCGACGGCGAACTGCTGCGCCTGCGCCCGGCCTACATGCGCGCACTGATCGCGTGGCGGCAGCAGCAGGGCCGCGCGTTGTATCCGGATGCCAACGGCACGCTGCGCGTCAGCTACGGCCGCGTCGAACCGCTGGCCCCGCGCGATGCGGTGGCCTATGCGCCGGTGACCACGGTGGCCGGCATCGTCGAGAAGAACACCGGCACCTACCCGTTCGATGCACCCGGGCCGCTGCTCGACGCGATCGCCAAGGGCGATTTCGGCAGCACCGCCGACCCGGTGCTGAAGACCCAGACGGTGGACTTCCTCACCAACCTGGACACCACCGGCGGCAACTCCGGCTCGCCGGTGCTCAATGCACGCGGCGAACTGATCGGCCTGAACTTCGACAGCAACTGGGAGGCGGTCAGCGCCAGCTGGTGGTACGACCCGCGCTACAAGCGCGCCATCCACGTGGACATGCGCTACCTGCGCTGGCTGCTGGCCAAGGTCTATCCGGCGCCGGCGCTGCTGCGGGAAATGGGCTTGCCGGCCGAGTGAGGCCGGGCATGCCCGAAATCCGTCCCGCGCGTTTGCCTGAAGACGCGACGCTCGTCGCGGGGTCGTTCGGCCAGTACGCGCAGGGGCTGGGCATCGGCCTGTCGTTCCAGTATTTCGACGGCAGCTGGCCGGCATCGCCGGCCATTACCCGTGTTCCGAAGGCGGCGTGCCGCTGACCTGCGATGGCGGGCAAGCGCCGGGTTGCGTGGCCGTGCATGCCTGCCACTGGCCGGACACGACCGAACTCAGGCGACTGTATCTGCACCCGGCCAGACGCGGGATGGGTGTGGGACGACGGCTGGTGAAAGCCGCCATTGCGCGGGCATGGGACTGCGGTCACGCCCGCATCCGGCTGGATGCAGTGCCCGACATGCGGGCCGCACAGTGCCTGCATGCCGAGCTCGGATTCCGGGAGATATCGCCCTGTCGCCACAATCCGGCAGCCGGCGCGCGTTATCGGGAACCTGCGCGCCGGCCCTGAGCGGCCGGGGCCGACTTGTCAACGGGTTCCCCGTGCCGGCCGGGGTTGCCACAATCGCAAGTCCCGCAGTCGAACACCGGCATCACACGCAATGGCAGACATTTCCCCAGCGCTCGCGCGCCAGATCGCCCAGATCATCGCCACCGAGATCGGCGCCGCATCGGCGCAGGTCAGCGCCGCCGTCGCGCTGCTCGACGAAGGTGCGACGGTGCCGTTCATCGCCCGCTACCGCAAGGAAGTCACCGGCGGACTGGACGACACCCAGCTGCGCAATCTCGAAACCCGGTTGGGCTATCTGCGCGAGATGGAGGAGCGCCGAGCGGCCATCCTTGCCAGCATCGACGAACAGGGCAAGCTGAGCGACGAACTGCGCGCGGAGATCGTCGCGGCCGACAGCAAGTCGCGGCTGGAAGACCTGTACCTGCCGTACAAGCCCAAGCGCCGCACCCGCGCGCAAATCGCCCGCGAGGCCGGGTTGGAACCGCTGGCCGATGGCGTGCTGCAAGACCCCTCGCGCGTGCCGGAAGATTTCGCCGCCGCCTTCGTCGATGCCGACAAGGGCGTGGCCGACGCGAAGGCCGCGCTGGACGGTGCGCGCGCCATCCTGATGGAGCGCTGGGGCGAGGATGCCGAGCTGGTCGGCGAGCTGCGTCAGTGGCTGGGCGAAATTGGCGTGATCCGCGCCAAAGTGGTGGAAGGCAAGGAAGCGGCCGGCGAGAAATACCGCGACTACTTCGACCATGCCGAGCCGCTGGCGAAGATTCCCTCGCATCGTCTGCTGGCCTTGTACCGCGGCCGCCGCGAGGAATTCCTGCAGCTCGACCTCGAACCGGGCAGTGACGTGGACGCCGGCAACGCCATCGCCGAAGGCCGCATCGCAAAACGTGCCGGCATCGCCGACAAGGGCCGTCCGGGCGATGCGTGGCTGCTCAATGCCGCGCGCCTGGCCTGGCGCGCCAAGCTGCAGCTGCACCTGATGCTGGACCTGTTCAACCAGGCGCGCGAAAAGGCCGAGGCGCAGGCCATCGACGTGTTCGGCGACAACCTCAAGGACCTGCTGCTGGCCGCGCCGGCCGGCGCGCGCGTGGTGCTGGGGCTGGACCCGGGCATCCGCACCGGCTGCAAGATCGCCGTGGTCGATGCCACCGGCAAGCTGGTGGACACCGCCACCATCTACCCGCACGAGCCGCGCCGCGAATGGGACAAATCGCTGCACGTGCTGCACGCGTTGTGCATCAAGCACGGCGTGCAGCTGGTGGCCATCGGCAACGGCACCGCCAGCCGAGAGACCGACGCGCTGGTGGCCGACCTGATGAAGCAGCAGCCTGCGCTGAAATTGCAGAAGGTGGTGGTCAGCGAGGCCGGCGCGTCGGTGTATTCGGCTTCCGAATTCGCCGCGAAGGAATTCCCCGAATTGGACGTGAGCCTGCGCGGCGCGGTGTCCATCGCCCGGCGCCTGCAGGACCCGCTGGCCGAGTTGGTGAAGATCGAGCCCAAGGCCATCGGCGTGGGCCAGTATCAGCACGACGTGGACCAGTACCGGCTGGCCAAGGCGCTGGACGCGCGCGTGGAGGACTGCGTCAATGCGGTCGGCGTGCACGTCAACACCGCCTCGGCCGCGCTGCTGGCGCGGGTGTCCGGGCTGAGCGCGACGGTGGCCGAGAACATCGTGCGTTTCCGCGACGAGCACGGCCCGTTCGCCAGTCGCAAGGCCTTGCTGAAGGTGCCTCGGCTGGGCGACAAGACCTTCGAGCAGTGCGCCGGCTTCCTGCGCATCGCCGACGGCGAGCAGCCGCTGGATGCTTCGGCCGTGCATCCGGAGGCATACCCGGTGGTCGAGCGCATCCTCGCCGCCACCGGCAAGCCGATCACGGCCTTGATCGGCGAGGGCGGCTTCGTGCGCTCGCTCAAGCCGGAGCAATTCACCGACGAGCGTTTCGGCGTGCCGACCGTGCGCGACATCCTCAAGGAACTGGAAAAGCCGGGCCGCGACCCGCGCCCGGAGTTCAAGGCGGCCAAATTCGCCGAGGGCGTGGAGGACATCAAGCACCTCAAACCGGGCATGGTGCTGGAAGGCGTGGTCAGCAACGTCGCCGCGTTCGGCGCGTTCGTCGACATCGGCGTGCATCAGGATGGGCTGGTGCACATTTCCGCGCTGGCCGACGGTTACGTGAAGGACCCGCGCGACGTGGTCAAGGCCGGCGACATCGTCAAGGTGAAAGTGCTCGAGGTGGACGTGGCGCGCAAGCGCATCGCCCTGACCCGGCGCATGAGCGACGAGCCGGGCGCGCCGACCTCGCGCGGCGGCGACCGCAATGCCGCCGCCGACCGCAACGGCCCGCGCCGCGACGGCGGACGCGGGCCGCAGGCCGGGGCCGGCAAGCCGCGCACCAGCGCGCCGCCACCGGCCAACGCGCTGGCCGAAGCCTTTGCACGCGCCAAGCGCGGATGAACGCGGAGCCGCGCTTTCGCTGTTTTCGCGCCCATTTGCCTGCATGCGCCGGCGCATGCCGTGCCGATTGTCGCGCATGCCTGCGCGGTGGCATTGCCGGCGCGCATGATGGCAACGACATCGGCACGGGATCGACACGATGAACGACACGGCGAATGACGCCGGCGCGATGGGCGCGAAGCAATGGCTGTGGCTGCTCGGCGGCTTTGCCGTCTCCGTCGCGGTGATCGGCTCGAATTACTGGCGCATCCCCTACGCGCGGCTCGACCTGCCCTTGCCGCTGATGCGCGGCTTCAACCCGCTGATGCCCTTGCTGCTGGCCCTGCTCGCGCGCTGGAAGGGCGGCGTGCGGGTGCGCTGGGCGGTGCCGGCGATGGCGCTGTCGATGCCGGTGGTGGTGGCCGCGCGCGTCGTGGCGGACACGGCGGCCGACCCGACTGCGCACAACCTGTGGCCGTTCGAGATCGCGCTGGCGCTGCTGGTCGGTTTCCCGTGCGCCATCGTCGGCGCGATGCTCGGCTCGTGGCTGGCCTTCCGCGCGCTGCGCCGCAGCTCCGGGGCATGAGCGCAATGCCGCCGGTGCGCATCGTCGTCGCGCTGATCCGCGACGACGCCGGTCGCGTGTTGCTGGTGCGCAAGCACGGCGCGACGCACTTCATGCAGCCCGGCGGCAAGCCCGAACCGGATGAAACTCCGCTGGACACGCTGCGCCGCGAGCTGGCCGAAGAATTGGGCGTGCGCCTGCATGGAGCCGCCTTCCTCGGCGTATTCGAGGACGATGCCGTCAACGAGCCCGGCCGGCGCGTGCAGGCGCAGGCGTATGCCGCCACGGTCGAAGGCGTGCCGGTGGCGCAGGCCGAAATCGCCGAACTGCGCTGGCTCGACCCGCATCCGCCGCACCCGGTGCCCGTGGCCCCGCTGAGCGCGAAGCATCTGCTGCCTCTGTGCCGTTGAATGAAGGCTTGAGCGGGGGTCGGCGCGGATGGCTTGCCGCTTCGGGGATGCCGGAAGGCGGGCATTGATCGCGTCTGGTGGATGCGGCAATGGCATCGCCTGCTTCGTGGACACGAAGCATCCCATGACCTTGGACGCATGCGCGGCGGCGGCATTCACGGCACGCTGGCAACTTCCTCCGGAGGAAAGCCGCCATGCCGCATGTGTCGCCGTCAGCCTGCATGCCGTCGCTGCGCCGGTTTGAAACGGATGGGCGGCCTTCGCGCCTTCCGTTGCGCGTCCTGTCTCTGGCCGTGATGTTGGTCTGCCTGCCGCTTGCCGCACGCGGCGGCGAAGTGAAAGGCGTGAAGGTCTCCGCCGCGCAGTGCAGCATCGCCACCGATTACGACGTGCTGGTGGATACCGGCGGGGTATGGCTGCTGCGCAAGGACGGCGTGCCGCGCGAGGTGTTCCTGCATGACGGCACGCTCAGCATCGACCAGCAGGTACGGCCGGTGGATGAAGCCGATGTGCAGCGTTTGCGCGAGTTGGAATACGGCGCGCGACGGATGATGCCCGAGGCCGCCGGGCTGGCGCGCGAGGCGGTGAACATCGGTTTCGACGTGTTCGGCAACGTGGTCCAGGTGCTGACCGGCAGCGCACGCAAGGCACGCAAGGTCGAAAGCTATCGCAAGGATGCATTGGCCACGGTGGACGGCACGCTGGGCCGCGGGCGCTGGGAGCAGGACATCTACGACGAGAAGTTCGAGGCGCGGATGGAAGCGGCGGCCGAGGCCATGAGCGGGGCGATCGCGCGCAGCGTGATGTGGCAGGTGTTCACCGGTCAGGCCGAGCAGATGGATGCCCGTGCCGACCGGATGGAAGCCGAGCTGGACCGGCAGGTCGAAGCGCGCAGCAAGCAGATCGAAACGCACGCCGCCGCGATGTGCGACGAGGCGCGCCATCTGTATGCAGTGCAGCAGTCCCTGGATTATCGGCTTGACGATGGCCGGCCGCTGGAACTGCTGCGGGTGCGTTCCGATGCGGACGATGTTCAGGCCACGGCGGCCGCGCCGTCTGCGCCGACCGCTCGCGCGACCGATGCCAAGCCCGCCACCGCGATTGCGCCGAAGCCGGTGTCGGCGCGCCGGCAGCGGTGATGCTGTCGCGGGCACGCCGCCGCCGCGCGCTCGCAGCGGCGTGCTTGCGGTGTCGTGTTGCAAGAGAGGCGGCAGACAAGCGAACGGCCCGTTGCCGGGCCGTTCGAGTGATGCACTGCGGCGGTTGGCGGCTTACTTGGTTGCGGCCGCCTTGCCGGCGTCCTTGCCCGCCGCCTTGGCGAAATCGCCGGCGCTGAACACGCTCAGCGTGTCCGGCTTGAAGGCGCGGCGGATCGCGGCGTTCACCTGATCCAGCGTCAAGGCCTGGAACTTTGCGTCGAGGTCGGCGCTGAACTGCATGGTGCGGTCGTGGAAGGCGTTGTCGCTCAGCACGCTGGCCACGTTGTCGTCGCTGGCGCGGGCCTGCTGGCGCTCGACGAGGATGCCGGCCACGGCGTCCTTCAGCTCGTCGGCGGTGATGCCGCCGCTGACCAGGCGGGCCAGTTCCTCGCGCACGCCGGTTTCCACCTTGGCCATGTTTTCCGGTGCGGCGATGGCCTGGATCACCAGGCTTCCGGCATCGTCCAGCCCGGTGCGGCTGTCGTCTGCGCGCAGGCTGCTGCCGATGCCGTAGCTGAGGCCTTCCTTCTGGCGGATGCGGTCGCCCAGGCGCGACTTCAGCGCGCCGCCGCCGAACACGCGGTTGGCCACCAGCAGCGCCGGGTAGTCGGCATCGGTGATCTTCAGCGGCAGGTTGGCACGGCCCAGCAGCACCGCGTTGGCCTTGTCCGGGGTTTCGAAGCGATCGGCCTTGGCCGTCACCGCGGTGTAGTGCGTGGCGATGGGCGCATAGGGTTTGGGCGAGGTCCAGCCGGCGAACAGGTTCTCCAGCTGGGCCTTTACTGCCACCGGGTCGAAGTCGCCGACCACGGCGATCTCGCCGTTGGCGGTGCCGTAGAAGTTGCGATGGAAGGCCTTCACGTCATCGAGCTTGAGTGCCTTGAGGTCGGCGACGGACTCGTCCAGCGTCTTGACGTGCAGTGGGTGCCCCACCGGCCACGGGTCGAAATACCGCGCCAGCGCCATGCCGGCCACGGTGCCCGGTTCCTTGCGCGAGGCTTCGATGCCGGTGAGCATCTGCAGGCGCAGCTGTTCGAACTCGCTTTGCGGATAGGCCGGGTGGCGCAGCACGTCGGCGGCCAGCGCGATGGCGTCGGCCAGCTGGCCCTTGCGGGTGGTCAGCGAGATGTTCGCGCCTTGCAGGCTGCCGGACACGCTGGCCTGCGTCTTGAGCGCATCGAAACGCTGGCTGATCTGCTCGCGGCTCATGCTCTGGCTGCCCATCATCAGCATGGCGCCGGCGATGCTGGCGGCAGGCGCCGGCGAGGCGGCCACGCTCTTCTCGTCGCCGAAGTGGAAGTCCGCATCCAGCACCACGGTTTCGCCGCGGGTCTTCTTCGGCAGCAGCGACACCTTCAGGCCGTTGCCGAGGGTGAAGGTCTGGGTGCGGTCCTGGATGTTCTTCGGCGTGGGGTCGAAGGCTTCGCCGGCGGCCACGGCGGCCTTGCCCTTGTAGGCGGCGGCGAGCGCGGCGATGTCCGGCGTGGCCGGGATCTCGGCGCGGTCGGGCTTTTCGGTCGGTATGAAGCGGCCCAGCGTGCGGTTGCTCGGCTTGAGGTAGGCGGCGGCGACGCGGTTGACGTCGGCGGCGCTCACCTTGGCGATGGCGTCGCGGGTGATGAACAGCAGCCGCCAGTCGCCGGCGGCGACGAACTCGGACAGGCCCAGGCCCACCGCGTTCACGTCGGTCAGGTACAGGTCGTAGGCGTTGGCCAGGCGCTGCTTGGCTTCGTCCACTTCCTTCTCGGTGACCGGGCGGGCGGCGATGTTCTCGACCTGGTCGAGCAGCGTGGCTTCCACCTTGGCCGGGTCGCCGTCCTTGGGCACCACGGCAATCGCGCTGAACAGGCCGGGGTCGCGCAGCGAGTCGTCGCCGGCGCCGGCACCGGCGGACAGCTTGGTTTCCACCAGCGCCTTGTGCAGGCGGCCGGACGGCACGTCGGTCAGCAGGTTGGCCAGCACGTCCAGCGCCGGGCTGTCCGGATGGGCCAGGGCCGGCATGTGCCACGCCGCCATCACCAGGCGCACGTCGCCGGTGCGGCGCACGTCCACCTCGCGTTCGCCGTCCTGGGTGGGTTCGACGGTGTACATCGGCGGCAGCACGCGCGTCGGTCGCGGGATCTTGCCGAAGCTGGCATTGATCTGCTGCAGCACGGCGGCCGGGTCGATGCGCCCGGAGACGATCAGCGTGGCGGTGTCCGGCTGGTACCAGCGGTGGTAGAAGGCCTGCAGGCGCTCGATCGGCACGTTTTCCACATCGCTGCGCGCGCCGATGGTGCTGTGGCCGTAGTTGTGCCAGAGGTAGGCGGTGGAGCGCACGCGCTCGCGCAGGATGCCCATCGGGCTGTTCTCGCCGCGCTCCATCTCGTTGCGTACCACGGTCATCTCGCTGTCCAGCGCGGTCTTGGCGATGAAGGAATTGACCATGCGGTCAGCCTCCATGCCCAGCACCCAGCGCAGGGTGTCGTCGTTGGCCGGGAACGAGCTGTAGTAGTTGGTGCGGTCGAAGTAGGTGGTGCCGTTGTAGTTGACGCCGCGCTTCTTCAGCTCGCCGGTGATGTCGCCATGGGTCGGCGTGCCCTTGAACACGAGGTGTTCCAACAGGTGGGCCATGCCGGTTTCGCCGTAGTTTTCCTTGGCCGAGCCGACGCCATAGGTGATGTTGACGGTGACAGTGGGCTTGCTGGCATCGGGGAACAACAACACGCGCAGGCCGTTGGGCAGCGTGTACTGGCTGATGCCTTCGATGGACGGGCCGGTGGCCACGCCCTTGGGCAGGGCCGCGTCGGCCCATGAAGGCGAGGGAGCGAAGGCCAGCGCCAGGCACAGGCCCAGGGCGGCGGTACGGATCAGGGACATCGGGCAGACACTCCATGGTCTCGGGAAGGGCACCGGCCTGCACGCGGCGGGACGGACTGGCCCGCGAGTATCCGCTTTCCCCGTGCGCCGCACCTGTGCATTCGGACAGGGTGGCGGGAGGCGCTTCGGCCGCGGTGCGCGGCCACGGCGTGCACTCAGGGGGCGGCGGCCACCCGGGCGAAGAAGTCGTAGATGCCCTGATCGCTCATCTTGCGGGCATCGGCCAGTTCGCCGGCGCGGGTGGCGTACACCAGCTTGCCGGCCGGCGAGACCACCACGGCGGCCGGGATGCCCTTGGCGATCGGGTGGCCGTAGGTTTGATCCAGTGCCAGGTTGCGGTCGAAATTGCCCACGTCGATCTTCACTACCTCGAAATGCTGCGCGACCAGCGCGGCGTTGCGTTCGGTGTGCAGCGAGGCATCCAGCGCGCGGCAATCGCCGCACCAGTTGGCGCCGAACACCAGCAGGACAGGTTTGTGCGCGCGCTTGCCGGCGGCCAGCGCCTGCTTCACCTGCGCCTGCGCGTCGGCGTGCTCGTCGTAGGGCCGGGTGCCGTGGGGCGCGGTGTCGGCGGGCAGGTCGGCGGCGTGGGCCAACGGTGCCAGTGCGAGCAGGGAAACGAGCAGCCAGTGCTTCATCGGGCGGACCTCATGGGGGAGAGCCTGCCATCGTGCGAAGCCTGCGCCGGCGGCGCCGACCTCGACAAGACCGCCGTCGAACGCCACA
>JADHEF010000586.1_pt1 | contig 35142 bp, 46 predicted proteins | sample 8952391 | NCBI WGS metagenome assembly JADHEF01 (sample SAMN16124439, study PRJNA663245) | bioreactor sludge metagenome | isolation source: sludge (nitrite) | place: India:Bengaluru | collected 2019-02-28 | reverse complement strand
ATACGACCAGAGAAGATGTTTTTCTTACCTTTCTTCTCTACAGTTAAGTCACCTTGCTGAATCGCAACGTAAGGAATTGCATGTACAAGGTCACGTAGTGTGATACCAGGTTGCATTTTACCTTTGAACTTAACAAGTACAGATTCAGGCATGTCTAATGGCATAACACCAGTCGCAGCAGCGAACGCTACAAGACCAGAACCCGCAGGGAATGAAATACCAATTGGGAAACGCGTATGTGAGTCACCACCAGTACCAACGGTATCTGGAAGAAGCATACGGTTTAACCAAGAGTGAATAATACCGTCACCTGGACGTAATGAAACACCACCACGGTTCATGATGAAATCAGGAAGCGTGTGTTGCATTTGTACGTCAACTGGTTTTGGATACGCAGCTGTGTGACAGAAAGATTGCATTACTAGGTCAGCAGAGAAGCCTAGGCAAGCCAAGTCTTTCAATTCGTCACGAGTCATAGGACCAGTTGTATCTTGAGAACCAACAGTTGTCATCTTAGGTTCGCAGTAAGTACCTGGACGAACACCTTGACCTTCTGGAAGACCACAAGCGCGACCTACCATTTTTTGAGCTTGAGTGAAGCCTTTACCAGTATTCTCAGGTTGAACTGGTGTACGGAATAAAGTTGAAGGTGCAAGACCTAAAGCTTCACGCGCTTTACCAGTCAAACCACGACCAATGATCAGGTTGATACGGCCACCAGCACGTACTTCATCTAACAACACTGGAGTTTTGAGTTCAGACTCGGCAATTTGAGCGCCATCTTTGAATGCAGTTACTTTAGCAGCAGCATGGTCGATTTTAAGTGTGATCTCGTCGCCCATGTTCATGTTGGTAACGTCGATCTCGACTGGTAACGCACCAGCATCTTCCATTGTGTTGAAGAAGATCGGAGCAATTTTACCACCTAAGCAGTAACCACCGTCTTTTTTGTTCGGGATGTGAGCAATTTCGTCACCAAAGAACCAAAGAACAGAGTTAGTTGCAGATTTACGAGAAGAACCTGTACCAACTACGTCGCCGACGTAAGCAACTTGGTTGCCTTTCGCAACAAGTTCTTTAATTTGGTTTAATGGACCAACTTCACCTGGTTTTTCAGGATTGATGCCATCACGTTCGTTTTTCAACATCGCATTTGCATGTAATGGGATGTCCGGACGGCTCCAAGCATCTTGAGCTGGAGACAAGTCATCAGTGTTAGTTTCACCAGTAACTTTGAATACAGTTAATTTGATTTCTTCTGGAACGTCTTTACGGCTAGTGAACCATTCAGCATCAGCCCAAGACTGCATAACAGCTTGTGCATTTGCATTGCCCGCTTTCGCTTTGTCAGCTACGTCATGGAATGCATCAAATACAAGAAGAGTTTTTTTCAATGCATCAGCAGCTAAACCTGATAATTCTGCATTGTCTAAAAGTTCAACTAAAGGCGCAACGTTATAACCACCAAGCATAGTACCCAGTAAGTAAACCGCACGTTCTTTAGAAACTAATGGCGAAGTCGCTTCACCTTTTGCCACAGCAGCTAAGAAAGCAGCTTTAACATAAGCAGCTTGGTCAACACCTGCTGGAACACGATTTTCAAGCAAGTCAACTAAAAATGCTTCTTCTCCAGCTGGTGGATTTTTTAATAGTTCAACCAAGTCAGCTGTTTGAGCATCGTCAAGTGGCTTCGGTGGGACTCCGAGTGCGGCACGTTCTTCAACGTGTTGGCGGTAAGCTTCTAGCACGGTGTTATTCCTCTTTTTTAAAAAATTATTTACGTATTCCTGCTTTAAATAAAGCTACGTAAATAATATGGACTGCTTAATTTTACTAAAATTCCAGTTAAAAGTTAATGCGCTACAAGTGTTTCTTCGTGATGCCCATTATTTTCTAACTAAATGATGTTCATATTGATTGCACATAAAAACGGCAATATAGTCAGATCGTTTAGACTTTTTTCACATTAACTTTGAACTGCCATTTAAAAACAAAAAAGGCAACCTATGTTGCCTCTTTTTACGCAATATAAATATTCAACCTTAGTGTACTGTTGTGGCTTGAATATATTGTTTGAAACTTTCACGACAGCCTTCAAATTTCATCTGAATTTCATCCTCATGTAAATTTTGATGTGCAGAGCTTGCAAAAGAAATTTGTACTGAAATACGTGTAGGTTCGTGGTCAAGTGCGTGTTTGAAGTATACATGGTCACCCAAGCTAAGGACATAATGACCACCGCCAATTACGGCCACACCATTTTCATCTTCCAAGAGTAAATCAGCGTGATTTAAATAGCCAACAACTTCCATTTTCTGCTCCTCTCATTTTTTATTCTATGTTCATTATTCTTTATTTTTATATGCTTTGCTATATATATGATTTAGAGTTTTGTCACAAAAAGTTCCACACGAAAAATAAAAAAACCGTTCCTTAGAACGGTTTGTAATCTGGCATTTCAGTATGCGGTGTTGCAATACATTTTTCAGTATATTTCACACGAATTTTTTCACGCGCACCTTCAATATCGGACTTAATTTCAGCCTCAGGTAAAGCATAAACATCTTCAATAATTTCTAACGCAAATGTCTTGGTCATTTCGTCTTCAACTTTATTGGCATGCTCAATCGCTTTATCTTTTTCAATGGCATTTTGACGGTCTAACATAATTGAACGTGCTGCATTACCAATACTTTTACAATAGCCATGCCATTGCTCTTCTGGTGTTAACGGTTTTTTCTCAGCACAACCCACCAGTGCAATCACAGCAGCCAAAGCGAATAACTTTTTCATTACAACTCTCCTATTCGCCCTATCATAATCAAACTTTTTCAAATGAAGAACCATTACCCACTTTAAAATAAAATAAAAGCCCAAATTCGGGCTTTTATTCTTAGAACAATTAACCGCAGCTTGCTTGAACTACTTTATTGGTTTTCGGATCGACTGTTACTGTCACACGGTCTTCGCGATAATCCATAGTCACAGGCTGCCCTGGTTGTACTAAGCGTACCATCTTCGCACTGGTTTTTTGCTTAATCTGTGCTTCAGTTAAATTTGACTGACCAATCAAAGCTGTCGCTTGCTCAGCAACACATTTGCTTTGACTAGAACGGAAAAGCGCCCATTCTTCAATGACTTGACCATTCGGCAAATGGCAATAGCCTACTTCACCATTGGCCTCTTTTCGAATCTCTAATTTACCACCCTGTTCAACACAGTATGTACTGGCAGGATTAGCCATACCTAAAGTTGGCTTTTCAGTTTCATTCTTTTGCGCAGTACCACAACCCGAAATAGCAGCAACCATTAATCCAAGCATTAAGATTTTTTTCATAAAAAATATTTCTTTAAATAAAAGATCAACATAGCAAATATATTTTTAAAAAACTGTGCGAGTTTTGCAAAATTTAAGATTGCATAAAAAAGCCCATCACTTGACGGACTTTTGTATACTGAAAGGCTATATTTTCAGGTCATTTTTAATTGACTGAGTGAATATCAAGCTCTTCATTTTTTGCTAAAACTACAGATGCTAGAATTGGAGTACCTAAAATAAACGGCATAGCAAAGATCCAAAAGACCACGGTATAGTGCGGATCAAAGAAAAACTGAATAGCAAGCGCCACTAAAATTAAAACTAAAAATAAAATCGCTGCAAAGCGTATTACAAAATTGATCGGCATAGGGATCATCACTCTAAATTTAGCAAGTCCATTTACTATACACCTACTTTCATTATGGTTTAATTGATTTTAAGTATCTAGTGTCTGTTATTCATAGGTTTTCTTCATCTATCAAATAAAAAGTTTTATCAAATAGCGGATTAAGCTTTTTTAACACCTAAAAATAAAGCCTACATGATGTAGGCTTTATTTAGCAGAAGAGCAGCTTTAGAACTTCCAGTTCTGAGAACATTGTTTTGCGATTAATCTAATTGGCTATAAATAACAGTAGATCATTGTTTTTAAATGCATTGTATATGTGCAGCACTTTGCACTAACAACCATGAACAGTCTACAAATATAATTCAACAGTCTACAAATCAGTCTACATTTTTTAATGACTATATATAGGTGTGAATTTGAATGAGCTGTGCAACCTGATAAGAGGATGCACAGCATTAATGCTTTGATCATGTTAGAAACAAAGCCTTTTCTTTTGCACGACGATTTACAAGCCCTTGCATACGCTTACCGCCTGCATTTACCCATACATCAAACTGATCCGCTGCACCGCGAATATCATTGCCATTCAGCTTTTTTACTAATGTTGATTTGCTAAAAGCACCTGTCCCAATGTTGTAGGCAAGTGATACCAGTGCATCAAACTGATTTTGATTAAGCGGTATCTTCACTGCATTATTTACAGCAGCTTCAAACTTCTTCAAATCATGCGCCATGTATGCCTTGGCCTGTGCTTCTGTGCAGGTATCACCTTTCTTGACTTTAATACCGTTCGGATAAACCGTGGTACCAAAACCAATCGTCCACACTCCCACCCCATCGTCATAGGCAGCAAGACGCTTACCCTCAAAACCACAGATGAGATCCACACCAAAAAGACTAACGGCCATCTGGTCGATCGCAATACCCAACATATCCGCCACTGATGCATCTGTAGCCGTTGCAATCACTTGATTCGCAGCATCGACTTGTTTTTGAGTAAGTGTCCCACCGCTGATCTTTCTTAAAAAATCAAATATCTGTTTCATTTTCACTTACTCACTTAAACATTGCTTTAAAAGCTGATCGAATTTCAAAGATTAATTCACCAATGGTTTTACCACGTAACAGCTGGATTGCTTGATACCAGATGCCAATTAACAACATTCCAAAGATCGCAAAGATCAACATCACAAAACCTTGCGTCATATGTGAGTAGACATGCCAACCATAATATTCAATGAATGCTGAACCACCATACAGACTAATTGCTACGCTAAAGGTGAACTTCATAATCACACCCATGGTGATTTTAATTCGCCCTTCAGTATCGATATCCCCTGATAATGTCAGGGCAAAGATTGCCCCAACCACTGCAGCTATAATTTTAAAAAGCCATGGTAGGCCCTTGATGCTTAACGGGTCATTCATAGACCACTCCTAATTTTTGGCAATAAAAAAGCACCCGAAGGTGCTATAACTGGACTGCTTCAACTTGTTCTTTTGTTTCAGCATCAAAGATGAGTTGTCTAGCAATGCGCCCTCTTTCGTGAACGCTTGCAATGTGGGCTTGTAATGCTGCATAGAGTTGCTGTAGTTGTGATGCGCTTAACTCGACTGTTGTGTTGTCAGCTAGAGTCCATGTCTGATCTATCCCTGCTGACGCTGCTCCTAAGATTCGACCTTGCGACACTTGGTTTGAGTCATAAATATTGCCCTCAAACTCAAAGCCACCGAACTCAAGTTGATCTCGCTGTGCCTTAATCTCGGCCCATTTCTGATCCTTGATGTCATCAAGTGAGCGCGGGTCAATCCATTGCTTGATCTCGTAGTCAAACACACCGCAAAAACCTTCTGGCTTGACTGGCGGGGTTTTCCAACCATCATCACCCCAATAGTCATCTGGTGTCACTGGCTCCTCATTATGAGCAATAAGATCCATGCCAAGTTCACTATTGCCAGATATATCTAACATGCATACATACCGCCCAGTGACTGGGTCGCTCATATATTTCTTCATCGTTTTACACTCGTGATAGTTACAGTTAATTCCCTTGCTTTCATGACATAAAGATTTGGTGTTTGGGCGAAAGCAACTGCAAAGTATGCTTCCACCACAGAACCATTAGGTACGTTTTTAAATATAAATCGCACAAAGCTGTTTGCTTTTGCACTATACGGATTATCTTGACCGGGCAAGCTTGTATTTGAAGTAAAATCCATCTGCGCAACCTTTAACTCTCCATTTAAGAAAACAGCTAAGTAATAAATAAGAGTACCGCCAGTCCCACCGTCAGCCCTAGATTGCCACATAGTATTGGATGACACATCAACCTGAACACCACCACCTTCTGGGTTCACTGTAAAAGAAGCAAAAGGCGATCCAATAAGAAGTCCTTTTACTGCATCTGGATAGTCAGGCTTCAAGGATTTTATGACCGCGGTTAATTGATCATTAGCTGTATAGGTTCTAGCGCAGACATAAGTTGGATAAACTATATTACTGATTGCCGTTACAGCCTCACCATCTATTTTTAGCGTCTTCACTTCGGCATCACCAATCTTCGCAGTCGTGATTGCCGCATCACCAATCTTCGCAGTAATCACAGCAGCATTATCAATCTGCGCAGACTTCACAGCCAAAGCTTTAATATTGGCTGTATCAATAGACGCATAATCCATAAATGCAGTTTTGAGATAAGCCCCTACTGGAAATACCGTGCCTGTGTTTGGGTCGGTGTAAGGAGTGCTGCGGAAAATGAATGGGTAACTAACACCATCATCTCCACCCGCAGGATTACCCAATGCAAAGCTGTCAGAATGGACGATAAAATCTGAACGGCCGCCATCGACCCCTAAGCCAAAACCTGAAACATATTTCCCTGACTGGATTCTTAAATAGTATTGAGCATCCAAGCCTTCTATTTTCTGCTGAACATCAATAAAAGCCTGATTGTTTTCCAAGTCAGAATTTTCAATCTTTTCTATCAAGCCTTGGCTCAACTGGGTTTCCGATAACTGACCTGACAAAATATCTAGCACAGCTGACGCATCGGCTGACGTTGTTGCATTCGCATATTGCGACCATGGCCCGATATTCCCAATACGGTCAATCAATCGTCCGCGGAAATATCGAGTTAAATTTGGCTGCATCCCTTGAATGACATGGCTGTTTGTTGGGTATGCGAAAAGCCCAAGTTGAGCAGCATTGGCACCGTTGGCTGTAGTTGCAATCTCAATCTCAGTATAGGCTGTATCAAGCGCACCAACCGCAGGAAAGCTCCAATTCAAGCGATAACCGAACAAGATGCCTGTCGCAGCAATATTTGCTAACGCTGGCGGTAATCCTTGCTTGCCAGTCAATGCTGTCAGATTTGAATAAGTCGGCAAAGAAGCAATATCAAATGCAGAAATCGCAGTGACGCGAGCCTCATAATTACCCGCATAAATCCCCTGAACCTCAACTGAATTACTGCCTGTAATTGGCAATTTAATCCAGTTACCATCATCCTTGCGCCATTCAACTTGATACTTTGTGGCACCTTGAGCCTGATCCCAAGTAATCAGCATGGTTTCAATAGATAGACCTTGCTGCACCATGTTTTCAGATGAAATCAAAACATTGGTTACTGGCGCTTGAGTGGTTGGGTTAATGATTGAAATTGGGCGCTCATCAATGAAAGCACCGAAATCAATCGCATCATATTTTGCTGATTCATACTGCAATGCAGTGATTGAAAACTGATGTTTGTCATCTTGAGTAATACTCATGACGCGAAACTTCATGGTTTTTAAGTCTTGCGCATCAACGACCCAAACATTTTCTGCTGCAACAGAATCAAATGCTGTTGTTACTGTGATATTGCGACCAGTGACAGATGACACGATTCGCGTTTGCGCCTTGCCATCTTCACCGTTTACGACAAGTCGATCACCCGCACGACACACAACATCATCACGGTCAATCGTAATGGTTTTTAGATTAGCACTGACAGCAGAGATACGCCCGCCATTGGCACGACCTGCGAACAACTCATCCGCAATTTCAATTACTTTACCTGGTTGTGGAATATAACCATCCAAACCAACTTTAAAAGATACAGTGCGAGTTTCCAGTTGCTCAGACTTTAATGCCCAAAGACCTGCACGTTGTGCCTGCCCTTCAGAAGTACAACCCCACGCATCAATCTCAGCAATACGCACACCGAGCTTTGCAATCGCTGCTTCATCCCGTACGAAGACATATTCGGTCTTGTAGCGATTTTGTGGATTATCCCAAGCGACTTTGACTGCATTGTGACGGTCACGCGCACGAGTGCCTGAATATTCAAAATGCCCATCAATGACGTTGGCGCGAGTGTAAGTGAAATAAGTATCTTGTGGTAAATCAGCATCACAAACAATGGAGGTTCCATCCCAATAGCTGATCGCACGGAATACGCCTGCTAGTTTACTTAAAATATCAAAAGCAGATTCGGCACTTTGGATATACACATTGCAGGTAAAACGCGGCTCCTGACCACCTTTTCCGTCTGGCACTAACTGATCGCAATATTGAGCTAAACGATATAAAGACCATTTATCAATCATTTGCTCGGTTAAACGGTTGCCAAGTGCATATCGCTTATTGGTGCATAGGTCATAGTAAATCCAAGCTGGATTATTACTATAGGCACGTTTAAATGTGCCATCCCATATCCCGATGTAAGTTCGTGTTACTGGATCATAGTTGCTTGGCACTTTGATCTTTACACCTTTTAGATCAACTGCGATTTTGGCAATATTCGAGAATGTTTCGGCATCATATTGCACACCAATTACTGCGGTATTTGGGTATGTAAGTTTAAGATCGATAACTTCAGTAATGGCTTGAATATACATCTTATCGCTGACATATTCAGAGCTCGAATTTGGTGTTTTACGTGTGACGCGAATCAACCAATTATTATTGGCTTTTGGTAGGCCGATACGGTGGGTGCGTTCATAATTTGCTGAAGTTTTTCCTGACATTTTGGTGTCAAGCATTAACTCCCATGCCCCTCCGTCAGTTTGCACTTCAATCGAGTAATCAATAACAATACCTGAAACATCACCATTACTTGGGTCTTGCTTTTTTAAAGCCCCAAAACGCACCCTTACAATCACGGCATCGAGATTAAGATTAGTAATCCCTTTAACCCAAGGCGTATCACTTTTAAGCTCAACTCCAACACTGGTTTCAGAAGCAATGCTTTCAAAGCCTTCCATGTATGTCTGGTCGTTGGTACCTGAACGAAAATCCAGAGTGACATCTTGAAAGTTTCTTGCACCGCTATCGCTTTCAACTGGCGTGTCATCAAGAAATATTGATTTAAAGCCATTTGCTAAACCCTCAACTTCCCCTTCACTCATGCCATATTGTAAACGTGCATAGGTTTTTGAGGCGGTTGTATCGTTTGCAATTTTGGGTTGTCTTTGGTTTTTGCTACCGCCTTTTGCGCCTTTAATTACTGCGTTCATACTTATCCTTAGACAATAAAAAAGGCGCTCATTGCGCCTGTGTTTTTAAATTATTTCTTTCCACCGCTGCTGCCGCCACCTGTGTAACCAGCATCCGCAGAGCTAAAAGTATCTACTGCAAATTGACCAGCGTTTATAATGAATCCACCGACTTCACGCTGACCATAAAGAATCGGAACTGGATTGCCTTGTGCGATTGTAGTGACTGCTCCACCAAAGCCTTTATTGGCCCTGTTTCCGTCTTGGTTTTGATCTTCTGTATCAACCTTAGGGGCAAGCATTTGAGCTATACCACCAATCATCATGCCAACACCCATACCGACGGCCCAATATTGCTGTGTGATAACCCCCACAACAACCATCACCGCACCAAGAATCGTTTGCAATATTCCATTACCACCCGCCCCAATAACTTTAGGGATGATCTTGATAACTTTGGCGCCAGTTTCAAAGTCGAGTTGATCCTCACTGATATTTTCATCATCTTGAAAGACAGCAAAGGCAAGACCTTGTTCATGAGCTGTTAGCATGAATTGCTCAAAGCCAGGTACTTGTACTGATAGTGCCCTTACAGCTTCACGGGTGCTTTCAACAGCTAGATGGAATTCTTTACCAAACTTCTTTCTCAGTACGCCATATAACTTGATTGTTTTAAGCATTCTTATGCCTCACAATTTTAACAACGCGCTCTTGCCATTGCTGACCAAAGATTTCACGAACAGATTTACGGCCATACGGGTGATGTAGAATCAATGGTCCACCAAAACAACTTGTGCTTTCTTCTGACTTTAATTGCCACTGATCGCCCAGCCAAATCACCGCATGGTTCGGGTGTTCTGTACGGCCAACATTACACACCAACATGTCACCATACTGAGGTTCTTTGACTTCATAAAATCCAGCTTCATCTAAATTTTCCAAATAAAGGGATTTGTGGTTTTTATCACTCCACCAATCATCTTTACGCTCGAAATCAATCAACTGAATACCCAACTCACGATTATAAAAATCACGAATTATTGAATAGCAATCTTGGTATCCATGGTGGTAATCACGACCAATGAGTGGCGCTTTATAACCACATGGCTTATAGACTTGGAAATCTACCTCAGGCCAAGCACAGATCACCCAAGGCTTTTCATGAAGTTCAATTTGCAATAAATCTAAATCAGAAGCACGTGTTGTAGCATTGGGATGTGAGTGTACATAGGCTTGAATCTCACCTTGATCTTCAGCATTCGCCAAGTCTTCATGATGAATTTGAAACTGACCTTTTTCAGCGACATTGCGGCATGGAATATACTCACCAGAAACAATAACCCCGCAACATTCTGCGGGGAAACATTCTTCAGCATGAGATAGAATCGCTGCTTTTAGTTTTTTATTTAATTTCATTTTTACACCATCGAGGATGCAGGGAATCCACCAAAATGAAGCTCATTCTCTCGACAACGACAGCCTGACGTTCTGTAGTTGCATCGATCTAAAGCTGGATTATCTGTCGGTTCATCTTTTTCAGTAAACATTGCAGATCCGATGTAGCCACATTCTTCACTTCGATATTCCCAGTTGCAGTAATTTGAGATTTGTCGTGTAGGTATTTTTAGCCCTTCAAAATCCACTGGATTAGAAAGTTCAAACGTCACTTGCTGAGAATTTTCAGAAGTCTTTTGTTCAATGAACCAAATTTGCTCCCGCTTCTCACTTGGATTAGCTGTGGCATTGCCAGCACTAAAGTTTTCAGCATCCAGATATTTAGCCAGCGTGGTAATGACTTTGAGTTTTGCTCCTGCGAAGTCACCAAACTGTAAACAATAAATAGACACAGCGCCTTGAATGCCACCAATATTATTAGCCATGCTTAAAGTTGGTGCTGAAGCTTTACCATCTGAGCGCATCTCAAGACCCGACACTTCAAGCGCCATCGGCTCGAAAGTTTCGCCTTGCCAGATGATATTTTGCTTCCACTCTTTGGTTGTCCTATTCCACGCCCAGACCTTACCAAAATCACCATAAGGAACAATTTTGCTATCAACATGTGATGAATCTGTACTGGGTGTTTGCTCGCCGAATGCATAGTTAAACTCGCTATCCGCACTTGCTAAAAGTAAAGCTTCCTCTGAGATTACTTGCGGATCCGCATTCAATATGACTGAATGGGTTGGGTTGGAGTCACTAACAGCCAGTGTCAGTCTTTCCCAATCTTCATAAGAAATATGGCCATGAAAACGCAGAATGCCCGCACCTAAAGCACGAGCATCCAGTTCAAACAGGGTAATTAATCCATCCACATAGAGCTTCTGGAGGTCACTGCTTAGGGTCATTGTTAGACTCCATTGCTTTTTGGTTGATTGAAGTTAAGGTTTAAAATCTTGGGTGAAAGTCGTTGAGATTGACCAGACCAATCCACCCACCTGCCTTGCTTGGTATGAAGTTCCAGTCTTAACTCTCACCTCGCCATCCAAAGGAGAATCCCATAAAAATGAGTCAGCACCTTTGTGGCGATCAAAGAAGGCTTTAATTGCGATAATCTCATCCTTGTAGCCTGTTCTTTGATAAGCCCATTCGCCTTTTCGGTTGTTGATGCCAACCGAGATGCTTTGTTCATAGCCATCACCGAATCTGCTAGATAACACATTGAAGTTTTGAGTATCCGAGCTGCCTTCTAGATCGCATGGGAAGGTAAATTTTTCGTTGCTCATTTAGCTAACAATCCCCCTTGTCGTTGCTCTTGACGAATCACCGTACGAACCGCATTACCAATCATCTGACCAAGTTGCTTCTGATCCGACTGATTAGATTGCGTTGTTACACCCGAGTCGGTGACATTGACAGTGATATTTACATCACCCGAACTAGAGCTATTACCCCCACCCGAATTAATCGCATTTACAGCACCCATACCAACGCGGTGAGTATCTGTAACCAATCCCCCTGTCGCATAACCCCGACGAATCGACTTGCGCAAATCCTCAAAGCCTTGTGGGCCACCTAGTGCTTTAACTTCTTCTTGAGTTAAAACGCCTTCGCCTTTATGTACGACGCCTGCTGGCTCGTATTTACCACCGTGACCTGTGTATCCGCCGTTGGCGAAGCCTTTAGGGGTGGCCGCTTGAATCATTGCTACAAATGTGCCTTGGTCCAGCGTTGCTTTTGCAGCAGCACCAATCTTTTGCCATACAGTACCCGGCTCATTTGCATAAGCATCTGATGCAGACTTCCAGACATTCATTCCTGCCATAGAAAGCGCAAAGGCTTGTTGAGCACCATAAAGTGCGCGATAAGCTGATGAAGATTCACCAAGCATTGCGCCAAACATTCCTGAAAGTGCGCCTGTTACCTGTTGACCATAGCCAAGCTGAAGATTGTATGAAGAGGTCTGATAAGCAGATTCAATAGCCTGCATTCGATCATGATGCGCCTGCCAAATCGCCTCACGCTGCGCTGCAATTTCCTGCATATTGGCATTAGGATCTTGAGCAGCCTGATCTACCTGACTCATTTGTGCATCAAACACATCCTGAGATGCGTCATATCGACTAAATCGCTCTTGCTCTAAGCGATATTGATCACCAGTACCATTCATTTCAGCTTGTATGCCACCCCATTGCTGAACTGCATTATTTAAACGTCTGCGATTTTCTTCCTCTTGCAAGGCTTTACTTAAGGCGATTTCACGCTGTTTCTGCTCTTGGCTTAACTTTGAGTTTAGAAGAATCTGCTCGCGCTCCAGGCGATACCGCTCCTGCATGGCTGCGGTTTCGGACATAAAAGCTTCACGCATTTGAAAGAGGCGAGTTTCTTGTGAAAGTTTGATTAGAGCGAGTTCTTGGTTGTATTGCTCCTCGAGTGCATTAATAGCAATCTCTTTACTTTCCTTGGTTATTTCTGAATTTTGATGAAGTTGTAAGTTCTTTATGTCGTAAGAGTATTTGAGCTTTTGCTCCTCGCTCATTTGGAACTCATTAATTTCAAACTGCAATTGAGATAAATAGATTTGCTTTTCGTAATAAGCGCGCTTATTCGCCGCCTCCAGGTATGGTTCAGGATTGGTGAAATTTGCCTTGTGAATTTCTGCAATTTCTTTAGCTAAATTCAACTCAATCTGCTTCTCTCTATCAGCATAAGCATAAATGTATTGCTCTCTAAGATTGCGTTGCTCTTCATCTACGCGATTTGCTTCTTTTACATCCTTCCGATGTTGTGATAAAGCTGCACTCGCTGCTTTAGCCGATCCTCTTTTGGCATTAGCAATTGCATCCTCAGAGGCTTGTAGTTTTTTATTTGCAGCAATATTCATGTCAATAATCTGAATATCTTTTGCCGAAACCTTCCCCCCATTCTCAAAAGCCGCTTGTGATGCCATTTTTGCACGCTCAATCTCCCAACCTTTAGCAATTAGCTTGTTGGTCATAATGGTCTGCGCGGCACCCTTCTGTAGGTTTGAAATATACTTAGACTGTGCATCCGCTGCCGCGTTCGCCGCATCAGCATTGTTATACATAGCATTGGTGTTATCGTTTACCTTACCAACAGCATTAGATGCAGCATTGCCAGATAAAGTAACCTGCTGACCTAAAGTTTTTTGAGCATCTGCATTTTGCTGAGCCTTAACCCTAGCCTCCTCATAACTCTTAATTAAATCCAGACCTTGGGATTTTTGCTCGGGTGTTAATAGTTTTAGCTTGTTCAGTCTCTCGATAGCATCAGCTTGTGACATAAGTCCTTTATGCACCTGGTCAGAAATTTCTTTAACTTCCTGATTACCTTCATTGGCATTTTTAACTGTGCGGATAAAACCATTAAACGACAAGTTTAACTTATTTAATTTGTCGTTCTGGTCTTCAAATGATGCTGCTAAATCATCTTTAGCTACATCAAGCTGAACCCCTTTTAGTGCTAGAAGCTCCTCTTTGGTTTTTTCAGCAACACGGCCTTGCTCCTCAAGTTTTGCATTGGCTTCTGCTGTGCGTTTTTGAAGGTACATGTAGCCAGCAGCTAAAGCAGTTACTCCCAGGGTAATTGCGCCGACTGGCCCACCAATCAATCCAAATGCTTTTGAGCCGATACTGGTAGAAGTATTTAAGGCGTTTTGTGCTGCTGTTTGTGCAATCAATGCTTGCGTCACAGCGTCACTAGCGAGTTTGTAACGAGCGTTTGCTGCTGTTGCGCCATATTTGGCTTGTGTTTCTGCGTTCGTGGCTTGTACGTTCGCTAAATGTGCTTTAGCCTCATTTACTTTTGCAGTAGCTGCAACAACGCTTGATTGTGCTTCTGCTGTATCTGCTGCCTTTTGCGCTACACTTGCAGTAATCGCACCATGCACCGCAACGGTTTTTGTGAGAATGGCTTTTGTGATATACCCGATACCACCGACCACAGCCGCATCAGCAAGTAATGATAAATTTTCAGAAAGCAGTTTGATTGAGCCTGCGAGCAAATTTGCTGCACCGCTTGATTGCCCTGCTTCACCGATGAATTTTGTAAGCTCATTGCTTAGTAGTGACAGGGATTGACCTATGGTTGCGTCTGTTCTTTGAAATAAGTCATCAACACTAGTTGCGGTTGCCTCAAGTGCCTTAACGATAACATCGTTTGTAATCTTGCCCTCTGCCGCCATTGAGCGCAATTGACCTATAGTGACCCCCATACCCTGAGCAATAGCTTTTGCGAGTGCTGGCGTTTGCTCCATGACTGAGTTCAGTTCTTCACCGCGTAGCACACCCGACGCTAACGCCTGACCAAACTGTGTTAATGCTGCCTCTGCTGCTTGAGTTGAAGCACCACTAATCGCCACAGCTTTTGATACTGTTTCTGTGAGTTTTGCAGTCTGCTCCATGTTAATGCCGAGCGTTTTTGCATTGTCACTGAATCGCTGATAGACCTGTGTTACGGTTTCCCACTCTTGGCGTGTTGTTTGTGCGATTCCAAATGTGTCGCCCATCGCCTGATTGAGTTCTTGCTGCGAATTGGTGACAATTTTTAAACGGTTTTGCAGGTTGGTGTAGGCATCCATCTTATTAATGGTGGCACTAACTGTGACCAATCCAGCCATATAACCTGCAAGTTGACGAGTTGCTACAGACATAGAATCCATAGATTTGCTGGCAAAATCACCTTTCTTTTCGATGCTGTCTAGCTCACTAGCTAAAGCACGCGCATTACGTTCAGCATTTCTTGAGTCGATTACGATTCTTAATACAGATTCTTGAGCCATTTCACTTTCCTACGGGCAATAAAAAAGCCCGCAAGATGCGAGCTTTATTTGTCGATTAAGATAAGCGCGTTTAAGCGCTTCATTTGAATAATCTATTTGGTCGGGAACGGAGCCTTACTATAAATTCTTAGTATTCCATTTTCCTTATCAATAAATACTCTTTGGATTGCAACGCCAATATTGCTACTGGATATTTTGTGAAAAATATCTATTGTTTTGGCTCCTTTAAATTCATCCTGATATAAAGAAACCTTGCGGTCATACAAGAGTGGCTTTAACTCTCCGCCATCCACTTTGTAGCCAATAATGGAATCCTTCTTTACCGAAAGAGTTTTTGCTAAGTTATCACTAAAGTCTTCGCCTTCATTTAATTCATAAATTCCTGTTTTTAAGGTGAAATTATTTAGATTTATAGAATAGCTACTATTAAAAAACCCTTGTTTGATATTTGGATATTTATAGCCGCTAATGCTGTATAGGTGTGGCTCAAGATCAAACCGGCTAAACTTAGTGAGCACATTATTGTAGTTGTTGCTTCGTACTTCTGCCATATTTCCATCATAGGAGGCAGAAAAATCAGGACACTGAATCTTAAACTTTTTATTTTTACTTCTTATGGAGTCGCCAATTTCTGTGTATTTTGGAGGATCAGGAAAAACCCCTGGGTCATTCCAATAAGCACCGAAATTAAGTTTATTTTCAATAACTGTATTAAGGCTTAATTTAACATCATCACAATTCACCTTTATCAATGGTAGGTCTGTGTTTGCAAATACAGAAGGCATAAAACCACTCAAAACCCCTGCAATTAATAATTTTTTCATGTGAATACCCTCTTATAAGTAATCACAAGATACTAATTTTTCGAGCAAAAAGAAACCTCCCGAAGGAGGTTTGCGTTTAATTAAGCATTTCGCTCTTTTAAAAAATAACGCCCAGCTCGCAGCGTATCGGTACTATAAAGTAGATCCAGAACACTATCAAAGCGTTTCGTAAATTCAGCAATATCCATTGTTGGGTAGAATCCGTGTGGTAAAGGCATTGCAGTCAGCACACCGTTACGAGCACTCACATGCCAAGAATCATACTTAGAGTTATTGAACTCTTGGCTGATCTGCTGGGCTACCTGAATAACTTCTTGTGGATAAGGTAGCGCTTTAACTTCCTGCTTTTCAACCTTTGCTTTTATATCCATTGTTTCCAAATAATGCACCGCCTCAGCAAAATGAATTTCTAAAAGCTCTGCATAGCGTGGGATTTTAAAATGTCGATTATGACGCGCCCACATTTCAGCAAAGATTTTACGTTCACCTTGTGATCGACGAGCCACAATTTCATGAAGCAAGGCTTGTTGTTCTGGTGAGATGGATTGGCGACTCTCAAGCTGTTTAGTAACGACTTCACGATCCAGCACATCCAAAACCCATTTGCGGAATTGTTTGGCGATTGCCGTTCTTGAAAGCATTGCTATTAAATGACAGCCACGCAAAGAAAACACTCGAACCTCACGAGCTTGACCCTGCAACGTCAATTTGACGTTACGGGTCATACTTCCTGTGAATTCATCTGAGTTGCGCTCAAAAATCTTATTGACTGCATCTTCACGCGAATAACCTAGAGCTTGACCAAGCTCACGTGAAGTAATCCATGCTTGATTGTCCTGCTGAACAGGTGTGAAATTTACATCGTTAAAACTTAATGCTAAACTAGACATGTGTTTTACATCCTTTGTGATGGCAACTGAACCTTGCGAAATGTGGTAGTGGAGCAAGGTTTTTTTGTGCCTGTTGATTTCATGCTTTCGCACTCTTTTGGTTTTCTCGCTTTTCTAACCATTCTTCAATGATCATATTTAGCTGAGCTGTGATAGTTCTGCGATCCTTAATTGTTTCAATTTTAAATCGCTCTAAAGTTTTTTCAGGTATACGCACGTTTACCTGTGGGTCTTGTCTTGCCATTTTATCCTCTCCTGCATATCGGTGATATAAATATATAACGGTGATACCATTGTGTCAAGCACTGTTATACATATATTCTTTTAAACATAATATTTATGCTTTTACACATAGTTATGGCTCGAAGTGATCCTCAAATTAATATCAGAGTACCTGCTGATCTCAAGAAGCAGTTAGAGTTGTTGGCAATTCAAAATGGCCGATCTCTGAATGCAGAAGTTGTTCTTCGTTTGGAAAATTCACTTCCATTGAAAATAGATAAGAAAGAAGCCTTGCCTGCAAATCTGTATACTGTTGAAGCTTATGTTCAACACGTAGTTAACCTAATGAAATCTGCAAAAGATTGGGATGATTTTCAGCAGAAACTCAACACTCCTTACCCTCCTAACAAAAAGTAATTACTTATGGATAGCTCGTATATTGAAACATTTAAAGCACTAGGATTCTCAAAGTTAAGAATTTTAGGAGTCCTCGATGGCAGAAGTTGCTTGCTATGCGCATGCTTGGATGGCAAGACTATTAGCTTTGAGCAGGCCAAAAATCTTGCACCTATGCATGAGGGGTGTCGGTGTTCATTTGTAGGGACTGATGATTCCAATATTTCTGGCTTTCGCCCATTTGTTATGCACAAAAATGCGGTTAAAGACATCCCTAAAAAAGAGAGGCAGGGCAAGATTGGACAAGTGCCTGCTAGTACGACCTTTGCGGAATGGTTTGCCACTTGTACACTCGATTTTCAAAAAGATTATCTTGGGGAGTTTCGGTACAACCTGTATGCAAATCATAATTATAAGCTGCATGACTTTGTAGATCTTGTTAAACACAAAGTGCTCGATGAGATTGAGATAAAAAAAGCACCCTAAGGTGCTTTTCTTTTACTCAACTTCTTATAAGCCTCATCAATGAACCGATTGTCCAGATCAAAGATGACTGCATTAAAAATATAACGCTCCACTGGTAACTCATACTGCTCGCAATAGGCATTCAAATCGGCAATGCTTAAGGCTAACGGTGTGCCTTGCTCATATCGGCGTGAGCGTGAAATGACGTTGTAGGCTTCAATTAAGGCATTGGCTGTGTATGAGTATGCAGGGGGATCAGGCAACTTAATACCCAAAGCTTCACGCTGCTTTATTTCGTGTTCGCTGAGTCCGGCGTATCGGTTGAGATAGGTGTAAAGCTCTCGGACTTTCCCAAGACTGCATCCCGATAGCTGTTTGCTTCAGTTTGAATTTGGTCGGCTTGCGCTTTTACAAAGGCCCAGATTGCAACACCAATGTCACCCATATTGAAAAGCTTGGTTGCGTTCTCAGGTGAGCATTCTGGCTCAATTTCTTTGTCATTTTCAACAAAGACCACGCCTTTCCAATCAGCCACCAAATGACATGCAGCAGCTTCAAGTAATAGTTCATGATACAGCTTGTCATCACTACCCGCAGTCGCCACATTATAACCCTTTGACGACAACTGATTTTGTGCACGCTCAACCGCTACCCGATATGCCTTGTAATCAGAGCCTCGAATCTTGAACTCTGCCAATACATTACCCTTGCTATCTTTATATTCTTTCCAAAGAGCGACCTCTTTACTTTGTTGGATTGCTACTTTTAAAGCCATGTTTGATCTTCCAGAAGAAAACCGCCCGAAGGCGGCCTGATGTTAGGGTGCAATAATGCGTGTAATGGTTGGTGATACGTTGATATGGTTAAAGCTCACATCAAGCATAATCGTATCTTCGCCACCACCATCCGGGTGATTGGCTTCTGATACTTCTAATTGTGGGAACTCAAATGCATAACCGTTGCCCTTGCCATCTTCGATAGAGAATTCTAGTGGCATGGTGTCACGCGATTTCACATAGTCCACATATTCTGCAGCTTGAGCACCAAAAATAAATTGGCTGCTCAGGGTAATATCCACCATCTTTTCCAGATAGGTCTGTGCTGAAAGCTTCTGATTGCCGATACAGCGGATTGCTTCCAGATTGTTCGAGATATTCAGCTCAAGCGATTGCATGCAGGCAGTACCCACAACACCCTGCCCATTTACAGTCAAGTCGCCAACATTCAATGCAGAAACCATAACGGCTTCAGGAACAGGAATTGGGGCAACAACCGGATTCACTGTGGTGCGTTCAAAGTCAGTACCAACAAGACCAAAGGTTGCTGTAATTTTACCAGTGGTCGCAATAGACATTGATGCCTCACCAATGCGCACACCGCGGTAAATAAAGACCTGTCCAATATCAGAGTGAAACTTCACAAAGGTAAATGTTTTACGAACATCACCACCAAATTGAAGAACATCACCTGCCCATTCATTCATAGCTACAGCTGACCAGAAGTCATCAAATAAGCCAACAGATAATTCAACTTCAAGTGAGCCAGTAATTTCTGCTTCAGTTGCCATACCGCCTTGACGGAAGCGAGTATCTGAAACACTGGCTGAGGTTTCCGTGGTTACTGATTCAGACAGTCCATCTGAGACTCGGCGTACTGTTTTCCAGACTGGTACTGCTGGCAATACTTCCGGCGTTTCCTCTGCTGCATAGTAGAGGCGAATTTTTGCACCCGAACTCATAGAGTCCTCCTTATTTTAGGCAATAAAAAACCACCTTTCGGTGGCGATAAATTTAGATAATAAAAACCGCCCTTTCGGACGGCTCATGTTTAATTTGATTTATTCGGCTTCAACAAGGCTTAAACCAAATTCACCTAAAGCACTTTGCCAATTCTCCCGAGCATCACCATCAAGCACTAATCGCTCATACAGAAACTCAAGTGATGGTTGTAACTCGGTAGGAACTACCTGCTGTCGCAATTCATCATCACTGAATACTGCGTAGTCTTCAGGCTTCCACCATGAATGACAGCCCCAATAAATGCCGTCTTCACCTTGTAGCTTTACGGAAAGATTGTTAGTCCCACATCCGTAGAGTTCTGCAATTTGATTGATTGCGTCTTTGTGGGCATCGGGGATGATGTTTACGACTGATAAGTTAAATTTCATACACCAGCCCTCTTGTTGAATTCGGCAGTAATAGCTGAGGTTTCACTAGGAGTCAAAGCTCTGTTAATCACAATCAGCCCACAATGATCTTTGTTGTCCTCGTAGGTTGCAGGGATTGTTTGGCCTGTCAGTATTTGAGTTCCGACATTTGGCACAGAGCGAACCACTGTACAACCTGTTAATTGTGCAGGTAGGTTTGTAATGAGCTTGTCATCTACTGCATCAAAATCAATTCGACGTGGAGTATCTCGTAAAATAGGTCTTGCTGCGGATGTGGATTGGTAGGCGTGGTTGCCTTTTAGCTCTTTGATTGAAATGTTACTGAATACACATGCAGCAGTGCTGCGTGTGTATAAATAAACCTCGCTTGTGGTGAGCTTGGTACGAATACACCGCTTAGTGCCATTTGATGAAACATTTACCGCAGTGCCGTCTAACCATTGAGTGCTTGGTCCTGCAATACCGACATCACCTGACCCTGTGAAATTAGAAACAGTAAAAGATATTTGATAGGTTTTTCCTGCAGCTACTGTTCCTATAGGGTAAGTTTTAACACCACCAGCATCATCCACAGGTAATGACACAACCTCAGTCACAGAAGCTAGTTCTGTACCAAGTACTAACCCTTTACTCTTATCCAGCATCAACCCTAACGGCTGTCCCGAAGCATTTACCGCAGTAGTCCCTGCAGCATCCTGAAACATCGTGCTTAGATCGTTAGGGTCGTAGAAGAAGCCTTGTTCACCGTTTGAGAATAGCTTTTTCATGACAATTTCAAAGCTGAGTTTTGCGCCATTAATCACTGTGGCTCCCGGTGTCCAAAATGCACCGCCAATTGCGGTGCTTGACGGTGTTTTGATCATTAGGTTGCCTCAGATACAATAATTTGCAATTCAGAACTGGTACTTTTCCACACATACAAAGGGCCTAACGAGCCATCTGAATAAAGCTTACGGTCCTTGTGGCTGACACTTAAATTTGTTGGAGTAGTTGGTGAGAATGCAAATCTAAATTCACCATCCATACTTTCTATGTAAGCAGCCTTAGAGGTAATAAGCTGTGGAGTATTGGTCAGGTTTACTAAACGTGTAGCCATAGCGATTCCTTAAAATAAAAAATCACCCAATAGGGCGGTTTGGTTAAATGTTTAAGCTAGTTCACTCGGAACTCAGCTCTAATTATTTTTGCGTAAAAATCTTGATCATCCATGCTTTGTGGTGCGTGGACTTTGTATATTTCGAGATGAGATACACCGAATGATTGCAGATGCTTTCGCCATGTGTCGCACAACTCGGAAAGCATAATTAGCCCGCTACCAAGTGGAGCAAAGCATTGAATTGAAATAATGCCTTGATCCCGAATGCATGGCTTATCACCAATGCCTACAATCTGGCTATCAGCGTACTGGATGAATACCTTACTCCAAGCCTTATTTTTTGGTGGCTCAAATGGCTTGCCATGACTTGGTGGCTTGTTCACCATTTCAACGATTAGATTTTCGAGTTTGGCAATTCTTACCAATTCCTGATGAATGGCTGTTTCGGCTTGGGTAAGTGTCATCATTTGTATTTGCTCACAGCTGATTGGAACGATAATGCATAAACACCATTTGGTGCTTGTTGACTCCAACCATTTTCTAAACGTGTGCCGTATGGACTCAATGTTTGGATATACACAAGACCGCCTATTTTCGCTGTAGACGCTACTTTTAAGCCTTCCGATAGTGTTGCACCACCCGATAGGTCAAAGCCTTTCTCATAAGCATTTTGTGGTGAGTCAAGCGTGACTTTATGGGATGCTCTGTATTCACCATCCATTACAGGAGATCGAGTGATTACCTGCTGAAGTGTTTCGCCTACAATCTTTTTGAGATGGCTGTCTGCATTCTTCAGCACTTCAAGCGTAAAATTGGTCGGTTTGTTTTTCCACCCCATCAGTTTCACTCTCCTGAAACATTGAAAATAGATCCTGAGCAATCCGCTGTATTGAATAGGCTTCAAATTCAGTGCTGGGCTTTTTCTCGCCCATGAGCTTTCTAACTCGCTGCCAAATATGAACAGCCTCATGCAGTAAGAGCCCATGCACCTCAATCAGTGTTCTTTCACTGCAATCACCCAACTGAACAATGCAGTGTTTGCCACCGTCGTAATAATCAACCTGAGCGCCTGCACCTAAATGCATAAACTCTTGTGTGTCAGTCACATCATCAAACAGCAGGTCAAATTGATCTTGATTGCGGACTAAAGTGTATTTTGAGTGTTCAAAGGGTGAGATATGCCATTCGGGTACATAGTTGTTGCTGATCATGCGCCCACCTTTCTAAGTTGGCAGGTCCAGATACTTGATGTTGGATCTTGACCAATATTTTTCACTTCAAAGCCACCATCGGCAAACTGCCAAACATCTCCTATTTGCGGAATGCCTGTAAGCTCGTTTTGAAGGACGATAGCCTTTGCATCAGTAGCTTGGTAGTCGATAGGCTTAACCATGTCTCGGAGGTAATTCCCTCGCACGCCACGCCCTGAATATGATTCACTACCCACAACTGGATAAGTCTGCGTTTCAAAATCAAACTCGCCTGAATAAATCGGCTTTTCACAGGTGAAGGTATCGACAGCATCGGCCAGATCAGCACTAAATGCCGCAGCCACTTCGGCCTGAATATCGTCTTTAATACCCATCACTTCACCACAAATGTATTAATTGCAAAGCCTTTGTTTAAATACGGTGCAAGTAAGTCTTCGATGAATAACATCGTCGAGCTTTTGCCCTGCTCCATGCCTGCCACATATTCCTTTTGAACTTCTACTGTGTCCGCTTTGACGCGCTTGGATTTCACCACACCATCGGTCTGCGTCACGTAAAGTTCACCTTTAGCGGCCAACTGTGCAGCATAAGCCCCTGCAAGTAATACATCTTCTGGAATTACTTCAAATTGACGCAAAGGCTTGGCACGAAGCCAAGCATTCGCCTGAGTAACTGCGAGATTAGCGTCACCCGATCCAGCCCAATCTGGGCCAAGGCTTTGAGTGACTGAATCGATAGTGACGTAATTCATAGTTATTCCTTGGTTGTTTCAGGTGCGGTAGCGCCTTCAGTACCACCGCCATTTTTACCAGCATCATCACCCTTGGCTTCTGAGCTTGTAGATGAACCAGATGCTTTACCCGATGTCTTTTTAGTTTGCTGAACCTTAAATCCAGCAACTACATCTTCCCAGCGTGTTTTCTTTTCGCCTTTACCAATAGCCATGTTTAGCTCCTTACTTGGTTAGAATGAATGCCAGTGGAATAGCTTTGCGGTCATAGACACGTGTCCAGTTTGCTGCCAGAGCAAGGTCAGCCCATGATGCAGAGACTGCTGGATCTTCCGTGCCGTTGCCAGTGATAGTTGCACTGGTGAAGCTGTAGCCGAGCGGGTGAATGAATGTCTTACGACGCGACCAGATTGTTTCTACACCACCACCGTTTGCTTCTTCATCTTTATAAGAAACGGTCTGAGCATTGTCTGGCTGACCAAAGCCATAGCCAATTGCACCAGCGCCCAGCAAGATAGAAAGATACTGGCCTGAAATCATCGGCATGCCGTCATCTTTAATCAGACGCTTTCCTTGGTAGGTAGCAATCTGAGTTTTGGCATCTGAATGCTCAACAAACTCGATCAAGTTTTGCTTCTGAAGGTCGGCATATTTTTTAGAGTGAACCACTAGAGCACCTAAGCCCTCGTCGCTATCACCCATGGTTGCACCAGCATCAATGATGATGTCAGCATCCAGAGTGCCAACCGTATCGGATACCACCATGTCGCTTGCATGATTGGCCACGTTGTCGGCATACACACCCAAAACGGATGCAATTAGACGACGTTGAACCTGACGTTGCCAGTAACGGTTTAATTTGCGACCTACTGCAGCAAGTGGATCTTGTGCGGTTAATTCCTTCACAAGGTTTGCAGCCGCCCAGCCTTCGTTCAGGTGAGCAATACGAGCTTTCATCACACCAGTATTCAACCCCAACGGAACGGCTTTATCAGCTGGGTTATCGTTGCTGTAGTTTGGTTCGATAGACGCATCCAGATCATTCCAGTACGGAACTTCCTGAATCGCAGTGCGTGCATTCAGTAATTGGCTAAATTCGTTATTGGTGACCAATACACCAGAATCAGCAAATGCAGTTTTTTCAAGGGAATCGCGATCAATGTAGCTTGCCAAAAGGTCGCGGTTATAAACATCTGTAAGGCGAACTGATGCCATAAGATTAATACTCCAAATTATTTATTAAATTCGCCATTGTCTAAAGCAGCCTTAAACCCTGATGGGTCGCGTAATTGCCACTCTTGACGCTCGGCGGTTGTCATTTCATGTGGTTTTTTAGTAGCACCGCCACCTTGACCACCAGAAGCCCCACTTCCTGATGCGTTTGACGCACGAATCAAAGGCTTGAATGCCTCATTCGCACGAAATTCTTTTTCTAAATCTTCAATGCTCAATGCGCTTGGTTTGCCCTGCAAATCAAGAACACGGATTTTGATTTCACCATCTACAGTTTCAACTTGTAGGCGATTGCTAATATGTGGAAGTAAAACTGAGTCACTACCTGGTACAGCTAACTTTGCTGCCAGTTCAGTAGCTTTACTTCCAACTGTTAATTTGTAGACCTGTGCTTCAAGTGCCTGCTTTTCATTAAGCAGCTCGGTTTCACGTGCTGCAAGTTTGTCACCCCATGACTTCTCCAAAGCATCAATGTCGCCTTTTTTGCGAGCATTTTCTTCCGCTTCTTTTCGGGCCTGCTCTTCGGCTTCTTTACGCTTCTGTTGTTCTGCTTTCTTTTCAGCAAGCAGTTCATCAACCTTTTTGCGTAAGCCGTCATCATTTTGTGGCTGGGGTTGTGGAATGCCTTTTACTTTCAGGACGAATTTGCCGTCCTTTTCTTCATAAAAAGCTTTCTGTGATTCTTCTAAGCCCTCTAGGCTATCGAGTTCGTATTCAAACATGCTGCTCTCCGAGCGATTGTGCAGTCACAAACTGCGGGCATAAAAAAAGACCCTTTCGGGTCTAGGTTAAAATTGGTTTTAAAGTCCAAGTTCCTTGAATGTCTTAGCATCCAACGCTTTCAATTCATCCAGCGTGTACATAGCACCTTGCGGATCGACAAACTTATCGATGCTGTAATTTCCTTCTTTGTAAAGCTTGTAGCGTGCTGGGCCGAGCCATTCTTTTGCAAAACCATCATTATTCTTCAGCATGTCTTTAAAACTAGTATCTGCTGACACCTGACCTATAATTCCGTCACGCTGATCTTTGGGTATGTCTTTAACTTTTCGCTTGTCCAACACAAAAGGTCGCTTACCAGAAACACTGCCATCTTTATCAACACCAATGAGGGCACTTCGGCAATTATAATGCAGTGGAGGCTGCCTAATTAGAGGGCTATCAATCTCCCACATTAGTTGATCAAGGCTGGCACACTGCTTAGAAGTCCTTCCATCAATTACGCTCAAGAACTTCACATGGGTAAATCCCAAAGCTCTAAATGTGTCTAGGTATGTGACATTCGCCACATGACTTCGTGCTGTCCTGACGGTTCGCTCAATCTCCACCTTGGTCGCATCCCAGATACCACCAACATAAGCGTACTGATTGCCTACCTTGGTTCGCTTGCCACGAATACGGGTAATAATTTCCTGATTCGTCTGGCCTTGGCTGATACCGTCACGAATTGCATATTCAACCTGCTTTCGAGCCTTATCTAGTACAAAGCCAAACATTTCATTAATGAGTTGACCGCCTGCCAATGGAGTAGACTTCGCTTTTTTATAAAGCTGCTCACCACTGACCGAAGCTGCTGCACCTGTCATCAACTGGCTGACATATGATGCTTCATACACCGCCATACTGACCGCTGATTGATGAAAAGTTTCCGGCACTTCGACTGAAATCTCTTTAAAACGATCATTCAGCAGGCTTCGGATTTCTTTCAATTGATCAGTAGTGTATTGACCACTCGCCAATGCGATTTTTTCAGCGTCAGACAGGCTTTCAAGCAATTCCCTTAGCTCTGACACCATCTTATTAGACAGACCGTAGAATCGGCTTAGAACTTCATTTACAGCTTGAGTCGACGCTCGATAGCTATAAGCTGAATGTTGGCTCAAGGCATTAAGTATTGCTCGTTGTGCTATTTGGTCGTTCATAGTTCATACCTGGTAAAGCACTAGCCGTTTCAGCTTCGATCCGCTTTTCTTCTTCCTCAAAATCAATCTCAGGGACTTTGCCAGTCGTGCGGATTGTGTGGAAAGTTTCACGGCTCAATTTTCCTTGCTGGACCAGCTCGTTATAAAACTTCAAGGCATCAAGTGAAAGCTTACCTTTAGCAAAGTCCTGTTTGATCGTGAACTTAGCTTTGCCAGAACCGAAGTACTTGGCACACCAGCGCAATACAATTTCAGAGGCTTCATTTAGGTTTGCCACACACAAGGACAAAACAGAGTATTTCGCCATCGACTCATTGTTGGATTCGGTTGCAGTTTTCACTACCTGATTTTCCTCAAGCAGTTTTGCACCTAAAGCCTTCATGTGCTTCTCTTTGGCTTCCATTGCCTCTTTGGCAATCATCTGTTCCTCTGCCTGAGCAAAGGTGAATATTGATCCTACTGGAAGCATTAAAGGTGTACTTGAGCCAAGCATCACGCCCTGCTCTTCAAGATGGTCACGCCATGCCTCATCAAGACCAGTCATCACTGGTTGAATCTGACCACAAAGGAACACACTGTTCTCATACTCTGCCGAGTTGTGATAATGCGCGATATTCATCAACGCCAGTGACTCAAGCGGAATATTGTCGATTTCCCAATCATTCGCCACTGATCCAAGCGGGATAAATGGAATTTCGTTCCACTTGGCACCATTTGCATCAGTTGGATAATACGGCTCGCTATCAGCTTGCAAAGTACCAGTGCGATCAGAATAAATCTGAACACAATATTCACCGTTCTGGTCCAGTCGCAATACCCGATAAAGCTGAATTTCTTTTAAGCTGAACTCATCACTCGGATCGACAATCGAATCTTTCTCAGCAAGTACCACCAAAGCTGTTTTGAAATGAGCACCAACCTTGCGCACACCCCAATTGATAATGCTTAAGGTTTTGTAATGCACCACTGTCGGCAGAATACCTAAACGCTCAACCTCGGCAACCGAAGTCGCACCATCTGTCTGCGGATAATCCACAAAGAGACCGCCACGGCCAGCATCAAGCAATCCACCCAAAGCACTTTGCATTAAGTGATAATAAGACTTGCCTGTGCCATCAGCATTGTATTTCAGGAAGTCCATACCATCAGGATCAAAGTTCGGATCTTCTGAGAAGGCAATACCGATCAATTCCTGTTTGGTGTCTTTGGTGATTTCATACAACACAGCACGATCACGATAAGCTTGATTGCGTAATTCATTCTCACGCTGATCTTTGCTCACATTGATTTCAGGCAGATATAAAGCACCTGCCTTTTTCACTGCATTTGCACCATCACATAGATCGTGAACGACCTTCCAGCGGCCTTCAAATTCAGCATATTTAGGATGTTTTGAATTGACTGCCATTTAGTACACCGTTTTAAGTGATAGTGTTTTAGCGAATGGTTTGATGATCGGAAATCTCTTAACCAATGGGTATGTACCAGCATCACCCACATGGTCCAGACCTGATTTTTTATCAGGCATACCGAAATCATCATAAATTTGCTGTTCTAGGGTTTCAGTGAATCGAGGGCACTTATTGGTATTCACAAGCAATGTGCGCTCCCCCTCACCATTCAAAATCAATGCATTTGTCGCGTTAATTCGATCTTTGATTGCAGGATTGGTTGTATTTACTTCAACCTTAAGGCCATGCTCACGCAATATCTGATGATCTGATTCACTACTGTTTTTTGAAGACTTGGCTTGTCCAGCAGCATCAGGGATTACAATGATTTGATGTCCTGCAAATCTTTCATTAATCAGCCTGGCCATGGTTGGTGTATCACGGACATTGACCAACTCATCTAATGCTCTTGGCTTTCCGTCACGAATTACGTAAACCACAGCAGCCATCTTCAGCACGTTAAAGTCCATGCCAATAATTAGATTTTCATTTGGCTTAATTTCTTCATCTGTGTGATTTAAAACCCGATCAAAATCAGGATATACAGCGCCACTGGTTAAATTGACGAACTGGCCCTTCAGGTATGCTGAGATTAGCTGTGCCGGATATGATTCAAACAATGACGAAATATAGTCATCAGGTAGATTCATCTCATTATCATAAGTCGAAGCCTGAATCATTCCATACAATGCGCGTTTGGCAGGCGTTGAGTTAGCCTCTTTTACAAACTGCTCATAAGTAAATTTAAAGCCCTCTGGTGTGGTCGCAACATCAATGCCGTTTACCAATCCAGCCTGTTTGTAACGCATACGAGCAATGATTTTCCGCCAAGCCTGCTGGGCTTTAACGGTGGGCATTACATCCAACTCATCAATTAGCGCATGACCAATCTTAAAACCTACGATTGTTTGAGGCTTTTCCATGGATCGGCAAATAATCGTACTTCGATACTGCCGCCCATAATAGATATCGACCTCTTTGTTTGATTCGTAGATTTTGGTCTTTAATCCCCAATCAAATGCAACTTCATCAATGGTTGGAAAAAAGATGTCACGGATCTGCGGATAGGTTGGTGCAAAGTAGCCAAGCGGCACTTTAGGGAATTCCCAAGACTTATCACAAAGACTTGAACATCCTACCCATGTTTTACCACTGCCAAATCCAGCCACAAATGCACGGAACTTATTTTTGAGTTGTAGAAACTCAGCCTGAGGTACATTCAGGGTCGGATTGATGTTCGGCATTTGACTTACTCGCATCTACAACTTGAATTGTGACTTTCACTGGAGTTGGGTCATCACCTGCACCATCTTCACCATCACGAATACGCTGGATTTCTAATTTCTTAAGTTCAATATCTAGAAGCTGAACATCATGACCTTGCATCTCATCTTTAATCTGCTTGATGAGATTCTGCTTCATAACCTTGTTCTTCCCCCATTCCTCGTACATTTTTTGAAGTTCTCTAAGGCGAACTACCTTATTAGCTAAAGGAATGTCGTAGATGTTGGTCTTAAAATCATCTCTTGTTGCATGAAACAGCTTGGTTAAATTCTTGCTGAGATTTTTACCCGCTGGCTTGGTTGGATCGTAAGCAGCGCACTGTCTTCTATCTACTTCTATTCCATATTCTTGTTTGACAGCATCCGCTACTTGTTGAGGTGTTTCAAAGCAAGCAAGAGACTGAACAATAAAGATTTTTACAGGCTCTTTAAGTGTTGCCATAAACCCACCTTCGTCAAACTACGTCAAACAAAGCAGGCAAAAAAACTAAGCCAGCTTCAATAAACACGTACCGCATGCATGAGCAATATTAGCCCGAGATATAGTTGGACCATCATTTGCAAGCTCTACCATTTTTTGGACATCTGGTGATGCGCCATAACGCTGGACCACACCATGGAATTCTTCAACATCATGACCTTTCATCTTTAACTTAGGTTTGCCAGTCATTGGGCTGATATACATCTCACCATCCATGATTTCAAAACCAATGTGATAAAGCTCATGTTCGATCAATGCACAAAAGTCGGCATCACTACATGACTCAGCATATCCAGCATCTAAAGTGATTATGTATTTAGGGATATAACCGAACCACTGAACCATCTGCAACTCTTGGCGCTTACGCTTCCAGCCACCTGCCATAATTGCGACCTGCTCAGCCTGACCCAAGACAACATGCCCACCCTTTTCAAATGGTCGACTGGCCCACATAAAGCCAATCAAGTCACGATTGTAGTAAGACAGGTGAATATGATCTGGGTTGCAGAGTTCGCCCTCTTCATCAATGAATGTACTCCAGACCCAATCCTTTAAATCTTCATCGGGTCGGAAGTCATAAGGCATATCGTTGTGCATGCTCCAATCAAAATCAAACACACCTATATCTTTTGGTGGCATTGGGCGCTTCATTGGCTCATCTCCATCACATACTTAAGATCATCTGGACAAGTCAGCTTCACACCATCTTTCAAGCACCACATTTCAATATCAGTTAAGAATTCAGCCATCTGCTTTGTCGTGGCTTCCGTGATGCTCATTCGATTTGATACAAACTGCCTTAATGGCTCATAGCCTGAACTACCTGACTTTTTCAAATCACGCATGACCCTGAATGTTTCTGGATATTCGCCAACATTGTCACGATTAAAAATGATCGACAGATATTTGTATTTAAAGAATGCTGCCGACTCCTCTTTATCCAAACCGCGCTGCTTTCCATACTCGGTCATCCAGAGCCAGTACAGTCTTCGTTGAGCATCTGAAAGCTTATCTTCTTTCTGATCAATCACCACCCTTAACGGCCTACCCTCATTAATCGCCTGAGTGTAATTGGTATGCATGAAGTTAATGGCTTTGGTGATGTCGGCATGACTTTTGATGGGAAAGACCGCCTTGGTCATTTCTCTAATTCACAAATAAAATAAGATAAGTCTTGCATGTGTTCACACAATGCTGGCATTTCGTCTTTTTTAATATCCCAAACATTAAACTGATGCGCAGCTTCAAAACTTAATGTTTTTAAAAAAATCAGTAGATCTTGTTTTAATTTATCTTCCATCAAAACACCTCTCTATCTTCCATCACCAACATCCGATTCACTCTCACCAACCACTTCTCAAACATGGCTTCACTCTCTGCCCGATTACCCAATTCAAAACGATCGAACGCAGCATGGCATTTAAAACAAAGTGGAATTGTGAACTCATCACTGGCCTTGATTCCTCTACCCTTACCATGCTTCGCTGAATTACTGTGTGCCGCTTGCGAGTTTGGATTGCCGCACCTTACACACGGCAATTTACGAATCTCAGCGAGTCTTTTGGGATTGCGCATTTAACTGTTCTTCTATGCAATGAATCTGTTTATTGATCTTGCGCAACTCAGCACCGCAAGACTCTTTAAATGCATAGCTTGAAAACAAATGGTTGTAATTCATCAATCGGCTGCGGTTCTTTTCTAGTAATTCTAAATTCCGTTTTGCTTCTACTGTGTCCATATTCACCGACCTTGACGCTTATACTTGCGTCTCTTTGCCTGACTTACACGATTAGGCTTTGATTTGTTTGATTGTGGCTCACCCCACAAGATTGAGCCCCAATCACCACCACATGAGCGTGAGTATTCCGCAAATGCCGTACCTAGCATTGCAGCAATAACCATTCGACCTAATCGCATATCTACCACCAATAAGAAAAGAAAAACCCCGCCAAGTTTGTTATCTCAGCGGGATCTTATGTGCCGTAATCCGTTCGGCAAAAGCCACCGAAGTGGCGAGGGTTAAGACTCTTGAATCCGTTTTTTCGCAATATTGAAATAGTTATCGTCCATTTCAATACCAATAAATTTACGACCAGTATTCACACAAGCAACACCTGTTGATCCTGATCCCATTGTGAAATCCAAAACTGTTTCGCTTTCTTGTGTGTACGTCTTGATTAAGTATTCAAGCAAGGCAACGGGTTTTTGAGTTGGGTGTAATCCTGTCTCTCTCTTAAACTTCTGTATGCTTCTTGGGTATCTTGTGCCAGTATTCTTAGTTTGAATTTTTTGAACACCACTAGTTACTTCACCACTATTTCCACCACCACTAACATACGGTGCACCTATTGTCATTTGTGGGTTATATGTGGGTGTTTTTATGTTAAGCTCAAGCTCATCACACCATCGCTTAAGCTCACTATATGAAAGACTAAAAAACCCAGTTGATTGCAATTTTTTATAGTTTTCTTCAGTGGGTATGCAGAATTGAACCCCATTAGTGAAGTAGTGCCAACCCATTGTATTTCCTAGTATATTTTTTGCTTTTTTAGCTGTGAGACCTGCTAACTTTCTTTCATTTTTTAGGTAATCACGAATCGGGTTATATTCACTAGCTGCGCCGCGTTGCCCACCTAGGTCGGTATAAAAAATAATAATATCTTCATGAACTTTCATGGGTTGCTTGTTTGCACTAAGAAAATTTACACCCTGTTCTTTCTCCCACACCCATGAGTACCTAAACATTTTCATGTTGCTGTGAATTAATTCGGTTGTAAATGGTTGACTTGATGTCATTGCGATCACCCCATTCGGCTTAATAATCCGCTTCAACTCAGCCCACATAGGATCAAGTGGAATTACCGAATCCCACTTGCAGGCAGTCGTTCCGTATGGTGGGTCGGTTAGCACCATATCCACGCTGCCGTCAGGTATTTGCTTCATAAGATCTAAGCAGTCGCCATGACCAAGCGTTGTGTTTTCATTAAGCATAAAAAAAGAGCCACTCGGCTCGAATGACTCATGTTTCATATTTAACTCAACTTAATTATTTAACTTCTTTCAAACAATCCCGACACACCTTGATTTCTTCATCATCAATCGTGTAATCGATCTCAGTCGCACCATGTAGGCCGAATAAACATAATAAGAATCGGAGCATGTGGATCTCCTTAGAATTTGGTGCGCCATGCAGGGCTCGAACCTGCGACCAGCGGTGTAGAAGACCGATGCTCTATCCAATTGAGCTAATGGCGCTTAAAAAAGGATGTGGTGATCTACCACACCCTTGCCTTAGATTACGATATTGACCAGCTCGGCAACTGATCTACCGCTACTCGACACAATAAACTTCTCAAAGTTAGCTATTGATCCGCTTTGCGTCTTTCATCTTGATTAGTCGGGGTGTCACCCACAATTTATGGCTCTAAGGCTAACTCAATATGTGACGAAATCACACTGGATTCAAACCACTTATACGGCTGGTTTCTGCATCACACCGTTTGCGCTTCTAGCCGATATACCAAATTCGTATAGCAGCGTCACAAACCCAAGTTGCCAAATGGCTGACGTTATTTCATGAGATCACCAATGAGTCAGGTTTATGGAATTTCAGGCATTAAAAAAGCCCACCAAAATCGATGAGCCTTCTATCAGTAGTGCGACTTACTTACACTTCGCACCACTATACCATGAATTTAACAGATGCCTTGATCAAGGTCAAATACTATTCACTTTTCATATGCAATAAATCCATATCGACAATGTAGTGCAGCTAGACCACATTTCACATCAAACTTTGCATCCACACCTGTACGATTTTCATTGCACATCTGCGACCATGAGTTCCCATAAAAATAACGGCAGATAATCGCATCCATCCACTCGTCCATGATTTCACTCTGGCCCTGCATATCCAAAATTAAGCGCTGTACTGCTCGCGCCTCATTATCATCGATCAAACAAGTAATATTGCTTCGTGTGAGCTTGGGCTTTTCGCTATCAAGAAAGTGAGCTGCAATAATTTCCTTCTTTTGCTGCTCGGTCAGCTTTGCAATCTTCTGCTTAATAACCGCCTGATCCATAGCAACAGCAATCGGATTGACGCTATTACCACACACACCAGATACGCTATTCATCCATGCGCCAAACTGATAAAGCCACTCCTCCAATGAGTATTTCGACCAGTCTACCGCCTGCATAATATTTTGAACCTTCACCATCGCATTCATCCCCATCCCCTTAAACCTTTAACTTTTCAACTTGAATAATCAACTTCCCGCCTTTTTCTGATGGCAACCGCTTCACGAGCAATTCATCCACCTGGGAATCATCCAGAATCAATCCACCTTTCGATAAAGCGTCAAAGCATGGTTTTACGATGTTATCGATGTCGCGTATTTTCGCATCAGGTGGCGCGTATTCGATCTTTACTCGAACTCTGCCCTGATACCCTGTCGGCTCGATAAAACGCTTCATAACGTCAATAAAGTGGATTGCACGCTTACTTAATCGATTGGTCTTATTAGCCCCGCGAATCCAATAGTGATTTACTGAAGGAGGTGTGATTAAAACTTCACACCAGAGCAATTCATCATTCATCACACCAAACCCTTTCCCTTCGACCAGGTGAGCTGGAACCTTTAGCATTGGATCTGGATTGGATTTCTTTTTCCCCGACTTGGCTGTTACGCCAAATCGAGGGCCAATACCTGCTTTTCGTGCCTGTGCTGCGGTGATACGAAGATTAGTCATTAGCACCTCGCAGATCATAAATCACACTACCCGGTGTCCATCCGCAGTAACCACAAACCACACCGCCTCGTTGTCTACCGCAAAATTTACACATGCTCACCTCGCAGGGCTTCTAAATTCTCAATTTGAGCCTCGATGACATCCGCAAACTCACTATCGTCAGACCACAAATCAAATTCATTTCTTATGCTGACGGTAAGTTTCTTGTATTCATCAATTCGCTTTTGCATATCCTGCCGCGCAGCAAAGTGACCCTGAATAATTGCAGACTGCTCATCGTTGATTTTCTTAATCCCGATATAACAAGTCTCCATGTTGTTGAGTTGGGCTTTCAGGTTGTCGATGATGGCTTGTTGTTCATCACGCACCGCAGCCACAGCACCAACAAACGCAATCCATCCAGCATTAAATTCATTTGATTTGGTTGTGCATCGAAAACCGTTTTTCTTGGCACCAAGATCAATAAATCCGTGTTCTTCTGCGATTTTGCAGTACAGCTCGTACTGACGCTCAACATCGGTAATAAAATCACTCATGCTCAATCACCTTAGTTAGTGGCGAGATGTGATTAGCAATATCACTACAATGGTCAGTTTCCTCATCCGACCACTGTTTTACATTCACATCAAAAGGCTCTG
>JADHEF010000584.1_pt1 | contig 35246 bp, 29 predicted proteins | sample 8952391 | NCBI WGS metagenome assembly JADHEF01 (sample SAMN16124439, study PRJNA663245) | bioreactor sludge metagenome | isolation source: sludge (nitrite) | place: India:Bengaluru | collected 2019-02-28 | reverse complement strand
TGCGGCTGCGAGCCCGCGCCGCCGAACGTCGTCGCGCCGGTGCCGGCATCTGCGGTCGCGCCGCTCTCCAGTTCCTTGTCAACGGCGTTGCGCAGGAACTCGCCGGTCCTGTGGATCTTCTCGCCGATCTGCTCGGGCGTGAGCGAGTCGCTCAGCTCAAGCTCGATGCTGGCGTGGAAACTCTGGCTGCTGAACTCCTGACCCTGCACCGGCACCTTCTTCATGAAGGCTGTGCTGAGCTTAATCATGATTTACTCCTTTGCTGTTGTCGTTAAGCTTGTGGGCGGTTACGCCGCCACCGCCGCAATAGCGGCTCCGGCGGGCCTCGGCCCCCTGACGGCCTTGACCGAAAGCGCGTGCGTGTACTCGACGCTTGGGTCCCTGACCATGCCGTCGCCGACGCGCTCGGCAGCGATCGCGGCCGAGAGCCGGTCGTTGGCCAGCACGTTCAGCGTGAGCCTGCGCCGCGTGTCCGTGGCGCCCCTGTCGATCCCGAGTTTGACTGAATAGATACCCATGACTTCCTCCTTCTTTCGTGATAGCGGTGTGAAAACGAAAAGCCGCAGCCCCACCCGGAGCCGCAGCTTTGCAGTGTTTGTGATGTTTCGCTGACTTAGACCTTGATGCTCTGGAGCTTGGCGAGCCCGGCCCGCACCGCCGCGACTTCCTCGCTGCGCTTGCGCTCCTCCTTCACGGCGTCGCGGATGGCGGCGGCGACGTCTGCCAACGCCGACTGCGCGTCGCGCACCTTGGCCTTGGCGACGTCATAAGCGGCCTGCAGCCGTTCCAGCGCCGTCATTTCCTGCTGCTGTTGCTGCGGGGCCGTGTTCTGTTCCTGCTTCATCTGCTGCGTCTCCTTCATTTCCGCCGGCGGCACCGTGGCCGCAGGCGGTGTGTTGTTGTCGGTTGCGTTGTCAGCCTGGGCCTGGTCCTGCTGCGCCGCTGCCGCTGAAGTTGCGGCTGCGGGCTGCTGCTGCCGGGGCGGGCCGTCGTAGCGGAGCGGCATGAGCACGTGCTTCGCGCCCTTGCCGTCGTCGCTCAGAAGCGGCGACACCTGGTCCGCGAACATGAAGTTTCGGAAGCCGGCCCTGAGCATGTCCAGGAGGTAGAAGCGGTTCACGATGATGCCGCAGCCGCTGCCGGCGTACGCGCTCCCGGCCGTCAAGGGGACCCGCACCTGCCTGTCGCCGTCCTGACCCCTCAGCGTGACCCTGCCGTCGCCGCCTTCGATTCCGACCGCTTCCTTTCCCGGAAGCGCGGGCACGATCTTGGTCAGGGCCTCAGCGTCGGCGTCGGTGAACGTGAGCGTGTGCGCCATGCCGTCCTTGACCGGAACCACCTGCCGCCAGTTCGGATAGACGCCGTCGACGGCCTTGACGCGGTACGTCCACGGCCCGGACTTGACGCAGACCCGGCCGCCCGATTTCGTTTTGGCCACGCCCAGCAGCACGTCCTCCTGCAAGCCCTGCCACAGCAGGAACTTGGTGATCGGCACCATGACGCCGTTCTCGTCATCGACGGGAAGCTTGAGGCTGTTGCAGCAGCACAACCTGCGGCCGTCTGTTGCGACCAGCGTGGCGTTGCGTTCGCCGTCGCCGCCGACGTCGACGTACACGCACTGCAGTGTACGCCGGGTCTCGTCCACTGACGCGAACGGGGCCATGCGCCTGTAGGCGTTGAGGAAGCCCTTGGCCTCGGACACGGGAATGTCCGGCCCGGACTCCGGCCAATCCCTTGTGTCCATGCCTTCGGCGGTCGACGTCACGGCGTGGCCGCCGACGACGTTCGTGACCATGACCTTGTCGCCGTCCTGCTCCAAGCTTACGGTGTCGGCGCCCGCGCCCTTGGACAACTCCCTGAGCATGGGGAAGCCGGCGATGATCTCGCCCCCGCCCTCGCATTCGGCGCAGTCGAATGTGAAGACGAGGGTCTGGTCGAGGTCCGTCGCCTGCGCCTTGAGGTCGCCGCCTTCAACGTAGAAACGGACGCAGCCCAGGACCGCGATGCCGGTCTTGGAGGGGATGATCTTGGCGAGGCCGGCGACGGCGTTCCTGAGCTCGGCTTTTGTCAGTGTGATTTTCATGTGTGTCTCCTTTGAGGTTGAACGGTTCAGGCCTGGGCCGGGACTTCGGTGTCGAAGAACTTTGTCAGGTCTTCGCGGAGTTCCCGCATCAGGCCCATGGCGGCGGCGGTCACGAGCGCGCAGAGCCCGAGGAAGCCGCCGATCCAGGGCACTTTGGTCAGCAGAAACGCGACGATGCAGCCGAGGATCATGGCTTCTCCAAATCTGCGGTGCATCATCAAGAATTTTATGACGGCCAGCGCCAGGCGTTTGCACTTGGCGTAGAGCATGGCCAGCTCGGCTTTGGCTTTGCCGGGGATGTCGAGTTTTCTGATCTCGTCGAGGAACGTGCACTTGCTCATGCTTCTTTCCTTTCTTGTGGGGGTCGGGGTTGGGCCTGGGCCTGAAGGGCCTGCCCGTAGCAGGCGCGGACGGCGCGGGCCACGAGCACGCTGATCGGCACACGCGGACTTGAGGATTCGCGGACGCTGTGCAGGACAGCCATGTCCGCGCTGTTGATGGCCGAAGCCGGCCAGGGATAGCGGTAGCTGGGGCGGGGCATGTTCGGTTCCTTGGTTGGGGTCTGTGAAATAGAAAGGACCCGCCGCCATGATCGGCAGCGAATCCTTGTGTGCTAAATTATAACGTTGGCGGGGACGGTATTAAGGCCTGGCGGGACTTGGAAGTGGGGGCAAAGTACCGGATCGGGGCGGGCGTGTACCGGTTTCAGATGCCAGCGTACGGGTCCGCGGGGGCCGGGACCGGTTCAGGCAGGCATGAATCCGGTACACGGGTTGCGGTTATTGGTACGGACGGCGAGGAATAGGTTGAAATAAGTGGTTTTTAGGAGCGGTTTAGAAACCTCTACCGCAGGCTTTGCAGCTCTTGCCGCCGGTGCTCGTGGCACGAGCCCACTGCGGGCTACACCAGATGCTTGACGCAGCGTTTGAATGTTGCCACACTTTCTAAGGGTTCAATCTCGAATGGGGGTGTATGAAACAAATGAGCAAGGTATTTATCAGTTATTCCCATGACTCAGAAGAACACAAGCGGCGAGTCCGTGGTCTTGCGGATCAGTTGTGTAAGTCGGGGATTGACTGTATCATCGACCAGTATGAGGAAGCCCCTCACCAAGGGTGGCCTAGATGGATGGAAAAGAATTTAGAGCAGAGTGATTTCATTCTCGTTGTTTGCACCCACGGTTACTTTGTGAAGACGTCCGTGGATGCATCCCCAGGCGGAAAAGGCGTTAAATGGGAAGGATCGATAATCGGACAGGAGATATACGAGAGCGAAGGTAAAAACGAACGTTTCATACCAGTTGTCTTTTCAAGCAATGATGTGTGCCACATTCCGCGGGTGCTGCGGTCTTATACGTACTATAACGTAATGGACCTAATGGATTATGGAAAGCTTTACAGGCGGTTACTCAATCGGAACAGGAAGTCTAAGCCGCAACTTGACTCGTTAAAGCCAGCAGAGCCTATCCCCGCCACCGAAATGCTTGTGCCGAAGCTCTCTGGAGGAGACCTGAAGTGCGTCAATCAAAACGCGAAAGGCTCCGGAATTGTTCAGATTTCGGCAGACACCATGGGGCCAGTCACAATTAATTCGAGGTCTGGACCGCGAATTCTTCGTCTTCCTACACCTGGGACTATTGGAGCAACTCCGCTGCTGAAGCAAGGAATTACCGAGCGCTTTAACAAATTAGGAGAAGAGCGGGCAAAGAGGTTCGGCTCATCGGCTTTCTCCACTATGTATTCGAAGTTCAAGCGCGATTTTGGGATCAAGAATAACAAGTGGACTGTTATTTGGGACTGGGCATCTGAGACCGCTGAAACGATTATCGCATACCTTGATGAGAAGTACGCGAACACAATAGCAGGGCGAATTGAAGCGGCCACAAGCAAAGGAACCAAGATCCCAAGTAAAGGCCAACTATTCGGTAGAGAGAAGGAGTTACTGGAACAAGTCGAGTTGGAGATATCGAGTCCGGAGGTCAAAGAAATCCTTTTTCGGTTCTTCGGTGTGACTAGTCATACACAGCTTAGCCAAACACAGCATTGGCAGTGGGTGCTGTATCTGGAAAAGCACGTTCGTGAGCTGATAGGTGAATAGACACCACCGACCTGTAACGGGAATTCTCTGGATTTGGCTTACAGTACTCAGTCTAGGCGTGTTGAGTGCTACCGAGCTGAAACGCAAAAAAGTGTGAATCACTTGCGAACAGATAACTAGCGAGTGTCGGATCTGGTTAAGTGTTTGTCCGGATACAAATGCCGGTCCCGTCTTGAAGTAAAGAAAAAGTATGATGGCTCAGAAATAGAGTGAAAACGTATGGAAACCGACACAAACCCGTTTGAAGGTTACAGAAACGCCTTCATAAGACGCAGCTTTCGCGATACTGCAGATCGAGACTATATTTCAGCACGCCTACTGTGTCGGCATCAGCTTACCGAACAGTTCCTGTGGATGGCACTTCAGGCGATCGAGAAATACCTCAAAGCTATCCTGCTCTTCCATGACAAGTCCACATTGCATATCAGTCACAAAATTGTGAGGGCGCTGAATGACGTGAGAGGAGTTGAGCCTCTTGGGTTTGCCATTACCGAAAAAGCCGAAGAGTTCATAAGAGCTCTTGAGGAATATGGGCCAGACCGTTATTTTGAGTTGCCTCGCTCCGTTTCTGGAGATGAGCTTTCTCGCTTAGACAGTGTGGTTTGGCAAGTGCGTCGGTTCTGTGATGATTTCTTTTACCCGCATGAAGAACCTGTTTTCCGGAAGATGGACCAAGTCAGATTGCAATATGTTCAAGGTAATAAGATTCAGTTGAACAGGACCCGGTTTAGGCTGGATAAGAGCGGGTTTATCGAGATCGTTTTGGACGGCAATAAACACCCCGAGTTGAGGCAGGCGCTTATCTGGAATAATCTCTTCTTTGGGAAGATTAAGCGTAAATGCGTCAAGTATTGTCACAGGCGTAGCTGGGAACAATCGGCACCTTATCTTTATCCGGAGTTATGTGACTGGGCCTCGGATAAAGTAAAATTGGATAAAGCGGTTCTGGAAGATATGCGAAGCTCGCATCGAAAAGGACAGAAAAGACTTGGTGTATCCTCGGGAACCTGAAGATGGCCAGGAAAAGATGATCAGTATGCCGAGGTTGCCCTGTCCTTCATCACACCGGATTCGATAGCGTCAGTCTCGGTATGGCTAGGTGCCGACCGCCCTCGCCCTCCAGCAGCACGTCGTAGCGCTCGGGAGCCGCGTCCCTCGAATGCCACGGCTTGAGCCGGCCGTCCATAAGTGCTGCGGGCGCGACCGCGTTATGGCCGTAGCGGCGGTTAATCCTGTCCACGGCCTCGTCCAGTTTCCCATAGTCATGGCGCACCGGCGTCTCCTCGAACATGTCGAGCTGCCGGTTGCTCTCCGATGTCAGACCGCCGAGCCAGACCATCGTTGACCGGTAAACCTGCCCCGGTCTGATCAGCGTGTCGAAAAGCTGCCGCAGGACCGGGGCGGCCTCGCAGTCGTGGCTGGTCAGGTACGGCAGCGTTGCCGAAGCGCCTTGCCCGGTGTAGTCCTTGAGGCGCAGGCAGAGGCCGATCTCCCTGGCCAGGTGCTTGTGCCGCCTAAGCTTGGCGAAGGCCGCGCCCATGTTGCGGAGGGCCTCGGAGAAAATGAAGCGCGGGTCATCGTTGGGCGGCGAGAAGGTGTGCCCCTTCATCATGCTGTCGTAGCTGGCCTTGGACTCCAGATCGAGTCGGAACACGCGCCGGCCCTGCAGCTCCCGCCAGGTCTCATGGCCGGGCTTGTGCAGCAGGCGCAGGACTTTGGCCTCGTCCATACGGGTGAAGTCATAGGCCGTCGCGATCCCCAGCGCCTGAAGTTTGGCGGCGCTGGCGGGGCCGATGCCCCAGACCTTGGCTATGGGCGTGCGCTTCAGCATGAGGGGTATGTGCTCCCTTCGCAGGATCGTCTGCCCGTTGGGCTTCCTGAACTTCGAGCAGAGCTTGGCCAGGGTCTTGGTGAGGCTGATCCCGACACTGACCGTGAGCCCCATCTCCGAGGACACGGCGTTGCGCAGCCGCTCGGCCACGGTCTCAAGCGGGTAACCGAGAACGTCGCCGCAACCGCTGAGGTCTGCGAAGGCCTCGTCGATGCTGTACTCCTCCACATTCGGCGTGAACCTTCTGAGGACCGAGAACATGCGTTGCGAATACAGGCTGTACGCCTCGTAGTCGGACGGCAGGATCACCAGGTCCGGGCAGAGCTTCTTGGCCTCGTGGAGCTGGAGCCCGCGCTTGATCCCCTGAGCCTTTGCCTCGTAGCTGGCTGCGGCGATGATCCCGCGCTCGGCGCCGGTCACGACGGGCTTGCCTCTAAGGGCCGGGTTGAGAGCCTGCTCGACGCCTGCGAAAAAGCCGTCGGCGTCCACGTGCAGCAGGGTGCAGTCTTGGTAAAGGGTGTCCATGGGATAATGTGGTGGAAAGTGGGGTGGAAAATGGTGCGAGAAAGAGAATACGGGGTAAGATGGAACCAAGATAGCGGAATCGTGTTGCATCGTATAGAATAAAAGTTCTATACTGTGGCCATGTCACCCAGATCCATGGTCAACGAGCGTATTCCGGTCGTGAACGGGTTCGTGCTGAAGCACGGGCGGGCACCGACACTGGACGAGCTTTGCTCGCTCTTCAATGTGAAGTCAAAGAACACGGCATCCGTCATGGCCGCAAAGTTCGTGGAGGCGGGCGTGCTTTCGCGCACGGCCACGGGCAGGCTAACGGCCCCGCGCCAGAACCCGACGTGCAAGCTCCGGCTCCTTGGCAGCGTGGCGGCCGGGTTCCCGTCGCCGGCCGAGGAGTCGCTGCTGGACACCATGAGCCTGGACGAGTACCTGGTCACGAGGCCGGAAGCGACGTTCATGCTCAGGGTGGAGGGCGACTCCATGGTGGACGCCGGCATATTGCCCGGCGACACGGTGCTGGTCGAGCGCGGGCGCACGCCGCGCAACGGCGACATCGTGATCGCGTGCGTGGACGCGGCCTGGACCATGAAGTTCTTCTACAAGGACGCCAAGGGCGTCAGGCTGGAGCCCGCGAACAAGAAGTACGAGACCATAAGGCCCAAGCGCGGGCTGTCGGTCGAGGGCGTGGTCAGCAGCGTCATAAGGAAGCTGGTGTGATGATCCGGTGCTGCTTGCCCCGCTTGCCAGCCAGAAAGATCACAGTCTTTTTCGTGATCGCCAGCGTGATTGTATTCATGGGGTTCTCGCATCATGCCTCCCGCCCTCAGACGGGCGCTGCGGCATGGAGGCCAGTGCGATCAGCCTCGGGCTCGCTAAGGCATCACCGCCGCCTTTCTCAACGCGACAACATGCGAGATACACAGTGAATACCTCGTGCAAGTAAAACCGTTTCAAGGCGAAGTACCGTTCGCCTAATCTTTAACATAGATCGCGAAATACGTGATCGTGGGGCTTCCAATCCCTAAGCAACCTGGTTGTTGGGCTTGAAAGACCGAGTGTAACTTCCAGCCTGACCTTCCACATGCGGTAAAACGAGCCGCCAGTTGAGTAACCGCCTTGTCCGAGAACTGAGCACCTATTGGTTCGATTAAGTATTCCATCTGCCTTCTCCTTTTTTTTGATTATGGCCAGTCGACACCGCCTTTACCGGGACGACATCGAATAAGCCGATGAACAGAGAGCACTGAACCCCGAAGGAAACCCTTATTCCGAAACGCCAACTCAGCGTACCGGGAACAACTGGGCTCAAAGACACAACGACTTCCAAGTAGCGGTGAAATCCGTCTGCGATATCCTCGAATGATTCGGACAATCAACACCAGCCATAACGGCCGGCTTGGAACAGGCAAAATGTCCACAGTCACATCCGCTTCAGTGGTTCCGCAGAGTATGCGCTCAATGGTTGGAATGTGAATCGGATCCACGTTACAGTCATAGGTGTCACCATTGACTGTGATTTTAGTTTTGTTCATAAAGACCATTGGCAGGTTTATCGACCGTCGTGCTTTTGTTACAACGCTCACGTAATGGCTGAACGGTAACGTTGCTGTCATCGCATTGACCGTGCGACTTGCCGCCTTTTGAGGTCCAGGTACAAATTGCAGTATTGGTCTGGGCTGACAGCAATGTCGCGAAGAGGTTGACAATGGCGAAAACGCAGATTGAAGTTTTCATGATTGAGTTAGGAATGGGTATTGACTCGGGTGTATAGAGCACGGATCCCTTGAATCTTAAGGCTCCAGGGTCACGGCCACGATCCTGTGGTCGGAGATTACGCAGGGCGGCATGACCCTGATGGCCTCCCGCTTTGCGAACCCCCTGTGGAAGACGTAGTCGAACGTTGTATCCGGATAGGGCCCGTTCGCGGGGTGCGTGACCCTGTCGGCTTTGGCCAGCCCCTCGAAGCCATCTTTGAAACCCGCGTCCAACGCCGACCTGAGCGTGCCCTCGCTGACGAACAATGGATCGTCGAGGTTCGTGTTGAAGTCGCCGGCGATGATGAACCTCGTGACCTTCCTGCCCTTGAAGTCGCCGGTCTTCCGCACGCGCTCCAGAAGCTGCGAGACCGCCAGCTCCCGCTTGAGGATGTTCATCTGGTTATCCGAGGGCTTCCTCGTGAGGTTGCTCTTGAGGTGGACACAGAAGCACGCCACAAGATCGCCGCCGACATCAATCAAGGCGTAGGCGTAGCCTCTGGGCGGGTCCACGACGCCGTAGCTGTGCCAGCGTTCGCCGGCGGCCTCAAGAACCGGATATGTGGTCAGGATCGCGCACTGCTGGAAGACGGGTATGCCGGCCTGGTCCTTGAACTCCGAGCAGACGGCGACCTTTAGGGTATTTGTTCCCGAGGCCTGCACCAGTTTCTCGCAGGTCTCCAGGTCCCGAATCTCCTGCACGAACAGGATCGAGGGTGAGACCTTCTTTATGGCTTCGCCTGCGCTGAGAATCCTGGCGGGCTCGGTGTCCGGCTTCCTGATGTTGGCAACGCCGGACGGGAACCACTCCATGTTCCAGGTGGCGCAGGTGATCTCGCCCGCACACAGGCTCAGAGCCGTGAGCGCGGCGACAGCGGATGCCAGAATCTTCCTGACAAGGGCTTCGGGATCGGCGGTCGTCATCACAGTATGGCCTTTCGGTTGCCGTCGACGGGTCAGCCCCCGCAGATCTTGCAGGGGATGCCTTCGTCCCTCGAACACGCCCTGCCCTTGGAGTTCTTGTAGTAGCGGCAGCTGGAGTTGTGGCGCTTGCTGGAACTGGTCGTGATCCAGAATGACTGCTCGGCCTGTTGCGGTGACGAAGCGGTGTTCTTGACCTTCGCAGCGGTTTCGGCCGCCGACGGCTGGCTTGTTTCTTGCTTAGATGCCGCTCCGCCCTGGCCGAGCTGCAGGCGCAGGTTCTGGTTCTCGTTCCTGAGCTGTTTCACCTGCTCTTTCAGCGCCGCGATCTCGTCGTCCCTCTGGTCGGCTGTGACCGGCCGACAGAATAACGAGGACGCGCAGACGATGGCGAAAAACACTTTTTTGAACATACAGGTCCCCTTTAGTTTTTTGAAATCATACACCTCTTCACAGACTGGCCGCAAGCCCCCGTTGAGCATAGGTGTTCCCCCGATGAAGTCCGGATGCCGGGGCCGGCCGCGTGGGTGGGCCTTGCGGCGGCGAAACCGGTTGGACGTCTATCCGTTATCTGTTAAGCTTGTCGTGTATACCAATAAGGGTGCGTATTGAAAATAAATCCGCCGCCGGGACGGTCCCGCACGGCGAGCGCGAAGCGAGAAAGGGAGCGCGATCCGTGAGGTTCAGCGAATCCAAGGGACGGCTGTTTGCTGTGGTTCTGTTCACGGCGGCTTCGGGGCACTGGCTCACGCTGGCGGTGTCGGCTCCCCTTTGCGCGGCCCTGATCTGGCTCCGGCGCTCACGCTACTCCGCGCTGGCGGGTTGCGCGCTGGCCGCCGGGCTTCTCCTGCTCTGGCATGCAGCCTGGCCCCTGCTGTGGGCGTTCACCCCGTCCCTGAGGCCGGGCGGCATTTCTCCGGCGCTGCTGCTTCCGTCCTGCGCGCTCGTGCCGTTCGCGGTCCTCGCCGTCGCAAGGCCGAGAGCGGCAATGGCCTTCGGATCGGCGCTGGCCCTGGCGCTGTACGCGTTCTGCCTTTTCCTGTCGGAATATGCCGCGACATCCGGCATGGCGCCGCAGCGCATGGCCGACGTCCTTTTCCTGGGCCGGTGCGCCGTTCTGCTTTTTACGACGGGCGCGGCCTTGATCGGCGGCCCCGTCTCCGCGCCCGGGCCCGGCGTCGTCCGGGCCTCGATGGCGGTCGCCGCGGTGTCCTGGCTGCTTGCGGTCGCCGCCTTCGCCTTCCTGAACCTTCCCGCTGGCAAGGCCGTTCCCGGCGGTCCGCGGGTCGCCTTCTGGTGCGTGTCCCTGAACGGCGGCCGGTTCTCTGCCATAAGGGATTCGCCGGCGGGACTGGACAAAATTGGCCTTTTCGGCGAGGTCCCCGAGCTTCTCAGGTCCTACGGTTTCAGGGTAGGATCCTTGGAGTCCCTGGACCGGCTGTCGACCCGCGACTGGGACGTGCTGTTCCTGTTGACGCCTCCGCGGCCGATGTCGGCGGTCGAGCGCGGGGCGGTGTCATCGTTCGTCGCGTCCGGCGGGCGCCTTGTCGTCGCCGCCGAGCATACGGATTTGGACGGCAACGCCGCATGCTATAACCCGCTGCTGGAGGAGTACGGCATCCGCATCGCGTTCGACACGACGACCGGCCTCTGCGGGGACACTGTCGCCGGGACTACGGCGTCGCTAGACGCGCTCGGCCGGCTGCTGCGTAAGTCGCAGAATTTGGCCTATAACCGAGGGGCCTCCCTGGCGCTGCACGGACGCGGCGTCAGGCCCGTGCTTTGCGGGGACTGGTGGTGGTCCGATGCCGGCGACACGAATGCAGCTGAGCGGGGGCTGATGGGGGACGAGGCATGGTCTGCCGGCGACAAGTTCGGCCGCCGCATTCTTGTCGCCTCGTGCCGGGCCGGGAATGGCGGACAGGTCGTGGTGTTTGCCGACACGAGCCCGTTCATCAACCGGAACGCCGTCTATAATGGGCGCTTTATTGCCGACTTCTTCGGGCTGCTGGTCGGCCTGCCGGTCGTCCATTCCGCGACACAGAGGCGTCAGGTTTACATCAGCACGGAAGAGCGAAACGACGTCCCGCTCCGGGGTTTCGAGGCGGACGCGCCGACAGGGCTCGGCGTGGCGGCGCTGCGTGCGGGCTTCGGGGTCCAGGTCGGATCGTGGCGGAATCTGCGGTCGGAGGATGTTTTGGTGATCTCGAACCCCCGCCGTAGCATCGACCTGGACAGGCTGATGGATCACGTGGCCAGGGGAGGGGCTGCACTCGTCTGCGGTTCCTGTGCTATGCCTGCATTCGCTTCGTTTGTAGAGTCTTTGGGGTGTTCGACAGGATCAAGGCCGTTGGGTCCTGCTGCGGGTGATGTGGATGCGCTGGAGGCTTGGGAACTGGCCGTTCCTGATCACATGGGCGACGTAACGCCGCTGTTCGCACAGGGGAAACGCATAGGCGGCATTTTCAAGATCGGACGGGGGCGTCTGTTTCTGATCTGCGACCGGCTGTTCCTTTCCAACAGGAACATCGAGACGGAGGCGGGGCGGAACGAGACCAACGCGCTGTTTTTGGACAGGGTTCTGCATATGAATCAGGACTCGCCGTCCGAGGCGGGGAAGTAGCCCATGCGACAGTTCTTCAGACTCATTATGTTCGCCGGCTTTCTTGCCGATGCGTACGCTGATTCCGCGTCAACCCGGATTGCCGTTGCCGGTTTGCTGGTCTTTGCGGTCTTGTTGCTCCCGGCCCTCTTGAAGGGGACGCGTGACGGGACTGCGTCGGCGGACGGGAGCGCGGCCTCGCAGTGGTTTCCTTGCTCCGTTCTGGGTGCGGTGCTGTTGGCGCAAGGGGCCGTGTTGAATTCCTGCGGGCTTTGTTGCTTGGGTGTGCTGGGGCTGTCCCACCTGCTGCTTCGCAAGAGCCCCGATGTCTTGGACCTGGCGAAGACCTTTAGGGTAGGGGCCGTCGTTGCCGCGGTCGGACTGCTTGCGGTGCAACGGGTTTCCCTGGTAGGCTGCGGCACGGTCTCCATGGGGCAGGGCATTAACATCCTGTTCCTGATTCCCTTTTGGGGGCTTGGCCCCCTGCTGTTCGCGTTATTCGCGGAGCGCGTCACCCTGCGGAGGGTGAGTGCCCTGCTTCTAGGGGCTGCCATACTCACCCTGGCCCGCGTCGCATTCGTTGCCGCAACGGTTTCGCTCATGCGCCAAGATGCAGTCCTGAAAAGCGTTTACGCGTCATCGATGGAACTGATCGCGGGATATGCGCTGGCGCTCATTCTATTTCGGGGGCGCTCCGGACAAGGGGCTGATGGAACGGGGAATAGGTTGGGCCCGCTTGCCGGCATGATAGGTGCTGCCGTCGTCGTCGCCGTCTCTTGCGGCGGCGGCCATCCGGATTCCCGCGGGACGGAACGGGTGATTATCGATGAAACGCACGGCAGGTGGGAGACGGTCGATGCGCCGTTCGATACGGGCCGGTACGGCCGCGACACGGTCTACAACTACAGGCTTATGCGGGAGTGGCTTCAGAACCGGTTCCAAACGGACATCAGCCTTTTGCCGCTCATAAACGTGGTTGCTGATGTCGTCATCATCAAGATGCCGACCAAAATGTTCACTGAGGCCGAGAAGTCGGCGCTCCGGCGTTTTGTGCGGGAAGGCGGCAGGCTTCTGGTGATCGGCGACCACACCAACCTGTTCGGCACGGCGGATGTGATCAACGATTTGTTGGAGTGGTCGGGACTTCAGTTGAAGGACGATGCCGTGATAGCCGTGGGCAAACGGCATCACGACATGCCCCGCCGGTGGTGGAACTGCAGGCCGGAATTGTCGGGCGTACCCTATGTGGAGTTTCAGACCGGCGCTTCCGTGGTTTCGACCACGATGTCCGGGCGGCCGCTTCTCATAGCGAACCGGGTGGTCGCCGAAAAGGCCGAATATACGAATGAGCGGTTCTTCGGGGATCTCGTGCCGACATTGAACGACAGGCCGGCTCCGGTATGCATGGCGGCTGTACGGCGTTGGGGAAAAGGAAGCGTGACACTTTTCTCGGACTCGACTGTCTGGTCCAACTTCTCGTTTTACGCCGTTACGAACGAGCGCCTGTTCGAGGCTCTGCTCAATTCCGGCGTTCCGCAAAGGGGCTTGTTGACGGTTCTGGCGATGCTGCTGGTTGTCGTTGTGACCGTTGCGGCACGGTGGCGGACTCTGCCACATGGCGCCCACAGCGCTCTTGGCGCATGCGTATCGGATGTTGCCGTTGCGGTGTCGCTGCTGTTTCTGGTTTCTGAAACTCTACCGGCCTGCAAAGGCCGGAATCGGGCCTTGGCCGAAAAGCGGGTCGTCTTTGATGCGCGGAACTCGTCGGCGAGTTTGCGTGCGGATGTGAGGTCCGGGGGATGGCAGGACCTGGAGGATTACAGCACGTTCTACGCGTGGCTCTCAAGATCAGGCCTGCACCCCAGATTCGAGCTGGGGTGTGCGTATGATGACCCGCGCCAGCCAGTCCTGCTTGTCGACCCGAAGCCGCTGTTAGGGAATGCGGAGGTGGGGCGGATCTTGGCTTATCTGAGGTCGGGAGGGAGGATGCTGGTCCTGCTTGAGCCTGATGCCAGCGGCGTTATACCTGCCGGTAATCTGTTGGAAAGGCTGGGGGTGAAGATCATGCCTGCCCGCGCAAAAGGGGCCGTGTGCGATGCGCTGTCGCCGGAGAACAACGCGAATCCGCTGGCGCTCCCGTTCGCGATGCTGTCGTCGGGCAGGGCCGCTCCTTTAGGTGTCCGCATGGAGTTGGGGAGGCTTGAATACGGGCTCTCGGGTGTAACCCCCTTGTCTGCGACCGAAACCGGGCTTGTCATGGCTGGCGAGGTTGATTTCGGCGAGGGCAGGGTAACCGTTTTCGCACGTTCCAAACTGTTTTCGGAGTACTTCTTTGGCGACGTCTGGGGCGGTACGGAGCCGTCCGCCGAGAAGTTGCAGGCGTACCGTTTCCTCGACGAGCTGGTGAATCATGCGTTCAGAAAATAGCAGAACCCTGGCGGCCGTCGCTCTTGCGCTGTCGTGGTCGTTCGCTTCCGCATTCCGCAGTTTTGGCGGTGACGGGGAAGCTAAGGAGGAACAGTGGGACGGGACCTTGGATATCGGCACGCTGCGGTACGGGGTCTCCTGCCGACTGCTGCCTTCGGAAGGCTGGCCCACCGGATCGCAGGTGAGTCTGTCGTTGCAGGGGCAGACGGTCGCCTCTGCCTTGTCAGGAAGCGTTTTCATGGTGCCCGAGTGCGACGAAAGCGCGTCGCGTGCGCTGGGTGGAGCCCTGTCATTGTTCGTTTGCGCCGATATGCGCTTGACAGAAGCTGAGATTAGAGCTAATGGTTATACAAACGTTACTGGTTTCGGTTCTTCGTCCAACGCATGGTGGGAATCGACCAACACGGTACAGCTCATGGATGACCTGCCCGTCAGGGTCAGGCTTTTCTACGAGGCGTGTGAAGGAGGCTTGGGGCGTGAGACGTATCGCGCTTCGAGGATAACGGTTTACAGTCTGGGCGAGTGGAACAATCGCCTGAACGACAATCTCGTCATGAGGCTCGAATATCAGGGAGGAAAAAGGCAATGCGTAAGTCAGTCTGCATCGCGGCGGTAGTTGCGCTTCCAGCGATCGCGTTCTTCTGCAATGCGAAGGGTTCGGCCGGGCTATCCGAGAACCCCTATGGCAATTTTTATTCGGCCAACGTCAACGGCATGTCGGCGCCTGACGCAGTCCCTCTGGACGATCCAGCTCCGGAAAAAAAGGTCGCTAAGCCTATTGTTCTGGCCGCGTCATCGAAGACCTGTTCCCAGCGCTGCAGCACGACGTGCTCGACTTCCTGCACAACCACGCGTGGATGCAGTTCCAACTGCAAATCCCAGACCGACGGATGCAGCGGAGGAAGTAACGTATCTCAGCCGGCGGCGGTGAGACCCGCCAAAGTTATTCCCCAGACACGGACGCCGGCTTCAGTGACAACAGGGGTGGCCACCAACGCTGTCAATGCGGTTTCGAAAGAAACGGGATACTGGCTTTCGACGACCGGGAAAAGGCATAACAAAAACTGCAGGTACTATAAGGCAACGCGTGGCCAGTTCTGCAGTTCTGATGACGGCACCCCGTGCGGTATCTGCGGCGGCTGACGAGGCTTGCTGGTGCTCGCAGGTCGAATAGGGTGTGCTGGGCATGTTACCCTCAGACTGTTAACCCTCACTGTTGTTGGGCAGGGGGTAGAACATCTTCCCGTTGACTTTGGAGATGACGTCAATCATCACCATCTCCGTCAGCTCCTGTATGCCCGGGCTCTTGCTCTCCCGTGAACCGGCGACGTTCAGGACGCCCGCTGCCAAATCCACGTTCCCGAGCCAGGCCGCGATGGCGTCCGTGGCGGCGGCCCTTCCCGCGCCCAAGTCGACCACGAGATGGGGCCGCAGGTGCTTTTGTGTAAACTGCACGGTCTTGAGGCTGCCGCCGGTGGGCGGGCCATAGCAAAGGATTACGGTGGCATCGGAGTCCACGACGTTCGCCTCGGTCCGAACCAAATACTCTTTGGAGCCGGTCTCACATAGGCCTAGGTGCACGTACTCCGGCGGTATCACGCCGTCCTCGGCCTTCCAGCCCTTCGGCACCCAGCCGCCGCATTCCAGGCCGCAGTAGACGGCGGCGTCGAGCCCGCCCCTGTCCGCGCCGGTCTGGGCGCCGGAGACTATTTTGGATATCTTCATGGAGTGTGGATATGAAAACCTATCGGGGTTGACAAGTCAAGGTCAGCGATTGGATGCCTTCGGGGTGTCGATGTTTTCTGAAAGCACCCCCCTACATTGCGTGTTGACGCTCAGTCTGCAAATGTACTACCCTATTATCATAAGGTATTATCCTTGATTAATCTTGTGTTATACCTTTAGCAAAACAAAACAGAGGAGCCATTATGCCCTATACCGCAGAAATTAGTCGCAGTACTCCAACTGCATTTCTTTTCCTTGTCGATCAGTCCGGATCCATGGGAGACAAACTGTCTTCTGGTCGATCTAAGGCTCAGCAGGTTGCTGATGTTCTTAATCGTACGCTCACCACATTGATCACTCGCTGCACAAAGGCGGAGGGCACACGAAACTACTTCGATATTGGTGTCATTGGTTACGGTGGCAACGGTGTTATCAATGGGTTTTCTGGGCCGCTTGGGACGGCAACTTTTAACCCGATCTCCTCTATCGAGGCTACTCCGCTTCGAGTTGAGGATCGAAAAAAGAAAATGGATGATGGAGCTGGCGGAGTCGTGGAGCAGGCCGTCAAGTTTCCCGTCTGGTTTGAGCCACAGGCTGGTGGCGGTACGCCGATGTGTGAGGCAGTCACCAAGGCGGCGGAAGAGCTTGTGGCTTGGTGTGACGCCCATCCTAACTGTTATCCTCCGACTGTCTTGCATATAACTGATGGCGAGTCGACTGACGGTGATCCTGAAATGCTCACTGAAAAAATGCGTCAGATCCAGACCGGCGACGGACCGGTCTTGATGTTTAACCTTCACGTCAGTTCTTCTGGCGCAACCCCTGTAGAGTTCCCGGCGGCGGAGTCTGTTCTGCCCGACACATATGCCAAGCTCCTCTTCCGTATGTCAAGCCAACTTCCCGAGCACCTCATAAAGTTTGCGCAGGACAAGGGATTCAAGGTCAGTCTTGAGTCGCGGGGATTTATGTTTAATGCCGATGCCGTGCAGATCGTTGACTTTTTCGACATCGGCACTCGTGCATCCCAGTTGCGCTAGGTTGTTGCGCATGATAATTCAGTTTGTCGGCCAAGTGCCCAAGGATCCTAGTTACCCGGACGCAGTTGAGGACTCAGTAGAATTGTCCCCGGAGACAGGGAGAATCGCAGTCTGTGATGGGGCTTCTGAGTCTTTTGATTCGAAAACTTGGGCGGCCCTATTATCTGCTAGGTTCGTGCACTGCCCTGAAGTGTCAGAGGCTTGGATTCATGATGCAGTGTGTGAATATTCGCGCCGGCATGATGTTTCGCAGATGTCCTGGTCGAAACAAGCTGCCTTTTGCCGGGGAAGTTTTTCTACTCTTATCGGCCTCAAGTATACATTGGGCGGTGACGTGTTGGATTTGGTCTCTGTTGGAGATTCGTTGGCGGTGCTTTTGGATGGCGAGTTGATGGTCGACTCTTTTCCCTATGCACGCGCCGAGGAATTCCTTCAGCGCCCGGAACTGATAAGCACAAATGCGGCGCTCAATGATTTTATAGGCGGGTCGGACTTCAGTGCTCGGCACACCCGGTCCTGGGTGCTCTCTGAAAGAAAGAGACCAACTCTTCTTCTAATGACTGATGCGCTCGGTGAGTGGGCTTTGCGCAGCGCGCAACGCGGATCTTCTGTATGGCAAGAGCTTGCGGTGATCGAGGATGTTGATGCGCTAAAGGCGTTGGTCGTTAGGGAACGAAGCCTAAAGAATATGCGCACGGATGACACCACCCTTATACGCATTTCTTTTGCGGCGGCTGACAAGAATGAGCTACCCGACACTAGAACAGTATAACGAAGCGCTTCAGTTTCCTAAGCAAGCCTTTCTCGATACTGAGTTGAAGGCGGGGTCAGTGGCGACTACTGGGCTGGGGATACCGTTGGCGCTTTGCGGTGGTTTTGCGCTGACATATACGGTGTCTGCCGGTCGATCCCGATATGCAGTTCGCTGCTTCCATAAGCAATCGAACGCGCTAGAGTACAGGTATAACGCCATATCGAGCCGAATCAAGTCGCTGCATTCGCCATACTTCTTGGATTTCGAGTTCAAGCAACAAGGAGTGCGTGTTAACGGACATCCATACCCTATCGTCAAGATGGCTTGGGCGTCTGGAGAAACCCTCGGCGAGTTCTTGGACAAGCGTCATTCAAGCAGGACTGAAGTCCAAAGGCTCAGCTCTGCATTACGTACTCTGGCCACATATCTGGGTACTCAGGGCATAGCACATGGGGACATCCAACCCGGTAATGTCATGGTCTCGAATGGCGGCCAAACACTTCAACTCATTGACTATGACGGGATGTTTGTCCAGGAGTTGATGCAACTAGGAAGCGCGGAGTTAGGGCATCGAAATTTCCAGCATCCCAAGCGCACATCGCAGAATTGGGATGAGCGACTTGATAATTTCTCTTTTATATCTCTGCATGTTGCACTTCTGGCATTGGAATGCCAGCCGAGTCTTTGGGACAGGTTCCAATCTGACGGTGATTCTTTCTTGTTTAAGGCGAATGACTTCGTCGAGCCTGCCCAGTCAGCCATATTCGTCGAGCTATTCAATCATCCCCAAGTCGCTGTACAAGCAAAAGCTCTGGCCTCTATATGCAAGGCCCCGTATGACAAAACACCAACACTTGATGACTTCATTGCCGGGCGGAATATCCCTCAAGTAGTCGTCACGCCATCTCTTTCCCCTCGTCCGATAGCTGCCCAATACATGTCACCGTTTGCGGTATTGGACGCTCAGAGATATGAGCAGTGTTTTGGTCATGTCGGTGATCGAGTAGAGCTGATCGGTAAGATAGTTGAAGTCAAACAGGATTATACGAAGTATAAGAAGCCATACGTCTTTGTCAATTTTGGTGACTGGAAAGGCAATATCGTCAAAATCACCATCTGGTCAGAAGGGTTGTCGAAGTTGCAACAACGCCCGGACTGTAGTTGGGTAGGAAAATGGGTAAGCGTTGTTGGTCTTATGGAACCCCCTTACCATAGTGCTAAATATAAGTATTCTCATCTTTCGGTCACAATTTCCAGTGCAAACCAACTTCACATTATTTCGGATACTGAAGCCAGATACCGTCTTTCTGGCTCAGGCCCGAGCAAGACGAGTTCGTATTCATCGACCGCGAACAAAGAGATCCTGAACGATCTTCGCGGGAAATCGGCGCCCTCTGTTGCTACTGTTCCACCCAGACAATCCGGTTTGACTCCTAATCAAGTGTTGCTGCAAAACATGAGGAGCAGCTCTTCAACGGTGAGTGCACGACCGCACACGACAAGTGGGCCATCCCCACAGCCACAAGCATCATCCAAGACCGGAAAAGGATGCTTGTCGATTATCCTTGTCGGCATTTCTCTGTTTGTACTGGTACTCTGCTTGACGTTTTAGATTGCTTATTGTGGAAGAAACGTAAGCAGCTTTACTATGACCGGCTTCTCGTCCCGCAGCTGCATTAAGAAATTGATGACGGTCAGCTCAGCGTGAGCAGATCCAGTATCTGACGCCCCCGGACTCGAACGGGATCATCAGCATCCCCGTCTGCTTCTGGCGCTCGTCAGACGCCGGCGTGCCGTCCCTGACCAGGACCATGCCGCCGCAGCCGGGCAGGTCCGCGACGCTGCCGGTCATGGTTTCTGCGGCTTGCCGGGCCGCACTCTCGAAATCTGTGGCGAAGGTGAACACGGGACTCCTTTACGGCCAGACGATGCGGTAGAAGCGGACGGGGTGATTAGTCGAGGAGGGGTCGGTGAAGCGGAGCGAGCCTGCTATGCCGAGCGTGGCGTTCGTCAGCGGTATCCAGACGCCGTCGGACAGGTTCGTGCTGGCCTCGACCACGACGGGGATGTTGGTGGTGCCGGCGATGTTGAAGCCGAAACGATCATCAGTGAAGCCGAAGCCGTCGTCTTGCTGGACGGCCGGGTTCCAGCACAGGGTCGGGCGTCCACCGAAGGTGTCGCCCCAAACGGTTGTGCCAGGAAGATAGTAGATCGTTGCGGGGGTGCCTGAAAAGACGTATGAACCGCTGAGCGTCGGTGCGGGTCCCTGGAACAGAACGGACGAGAGATTGGTGCACTGCTCGAACGCGCTTTGCCCCAGGCGGGCTACGGATGAGGGGATCGCGACCCTTTTCAATCCGTAACAATATGAGAATGCGAGATCGGCAATGTTGGTAACGCTTGCTGGAATGTCGATGCTCGTCAGAAACGGACAGTGCTCGAAAGCCCCGTTGTCGATGTTCTTCACTCCAGGCCTGATCGTAAGATTGGTCAGCCCGCAATCAGCAAACGCGGTCTTCCCGACGTTGTCGACACCGCCGGGAATGGTCACGCTCTTCAAACTGGGGCAAGTGGCGAAAGCAGCCAGTCCGAGAACCGTGAGGCTGTCGGGCAGGGAAACGGAAGCCAGCTTCCCGCAGCGCAAGAAAGCATACTCTCCGACATTTGTGACGGTGCCGGGGATCGTGACTCCGGTGAGGTTGGTGCACCACTGGAAGCTCTTCTTTCCGATCGCGGCGACGGGGTAACCGCCGAGCTGGGAAGGAATGGCGAGCGCGCCGGCATACGCTTTAGTGAAGTTCGTGATGGTCGCCTGACCGGATGAAAGCGAGTAGGCGTAGTCGCCCTCGGTCAGGGCGTAAGATTGGAAAACGCTGGCCGACAGGAGAAAGCCCAAGACCAAGGCCAGAAGACCGCTTTGACGGGCGCGTGCAATCATGGTTCTGCCTTACAGCTCCCCCTTGAAGGCGCGGTCGAGGATGGCTGGCATCAGCACGTCGAGCGCGACGGCGGTCTCGTTGTGGAGGCGCTTGAGTTCGGCTGCCTGCTGGCGAACCTCACGGAGCATGAGCTGTGTCGCCATCGACGGCAACGGCATCTTGTACGCCAGGAAGTCACTAGGGTTAAGGCGTCTGCGCCGGACATTGGTGCCGGTGCTTGACCCTGCAATCGCGGGCCACACCGATGGGTTCCGGAAATAGGTGTCCAGCACTTCGGGCAAAACCTTTGCCTCTATGACCTCGAAAACGGGGAACTCGGTTGATACGACGCAGCCGTCGCATTCGGGGGGCACGACACCGAAGGCACCTTCCCACGCCATGAGCTTGGGATAGACAAAGTTGCCGGACTTGAGCCGAGTGAGTTTGGGATACGCGAAATCCATGCCAGCCTTTACCTGTGCCTTGAACACGCCACGACCAAAACAGTAGACGCCGGAGAACGGGTATTGTTCATCGGCCGACACCGGGACATCGGGGGCGCGCAACTTGACCAGTTCGCGCAGTGGCGTGGGTTTGGCAGTCGTGTCACTTGCGAGCAGCGAGCGGCAAAGCAGGTCCACATCCACAGCCGCCTGTTCACGCAGCGCTCGGGCCTCCGCGATCTGCGCCGCCAGCTCCTCGATCCTCGCCACGATGCGCCGCTGCCCGGCGATGGGCGGAAGAGGGATTTCGCAGGCAAATAGTGCCGCAGGATTAAGCGTCCGCCTACGATCCCCCATTCCGGACGCCCGCGATCCCAAGTCGTCCCAAAAGGTCTTCCTGCGCATCAGCCAGCCGAGGAAGTTACGATCAAGCTTGTCCCCCTTGCACAAGAAAGTGGGGAATTGAGGAGACACGTACTTGCCTGCGAACTGGTCAGAACAAAGCGCTAGTGCACCTTCCCATCCGAAAAGCTGGCTCATTACAATATGCCCAGCTTTCAACTTGTTGAAGACACGGTAACTGGTATTGCCATTTTCAATAGGATCACGTTCAAACAGCCCCCTGCCAAAACTAAGCACACCGACCATCGGGTACGCAATCGACGGATCGACGGGAACACGTTCAAGGTCGAGATCCAGCACCTCGCCGAGCTTCACTGTGGGCCAGGCCGCTTTCATGCGCCGTGCGCCTCCAGCAGCCGCTTGATGTTGCCCATGATCTCGGCGATGCGGCGCTCCTTCTCGATGATGCCGGCGGCGATCTGCTCCGGCGGTAGGTGCGTCACGTCAGCCTTCGCGCTCGGGTTCTTGCGGTCCAAGTTGCAGCCGCTCTCCAGCAGCTCCTTGGCCGTGACCTTCCACGCCTGTTCCGTGGCCTTGCGCCTGCCCCACCACTTGAGGCAGGGCGCGAACTCCTCGAACTGCATGGGCGCGGTCTTGGTGTAGTTCTTGCGTCCTTCGGGCATAGGCTGCTCGTAGAACCAGACCTCCTTGGTGGGGCCAGAACGGTCGAAGAAGAGGATGTTGGTCGGTATGCCGGTGTAGGGAGCGAAGGCACCGTTGGGCAAGCGCACGACGGTGTGCAGGTTGAAATCCTTGAGCATCTGCTCCTTGATGCGGGCGCAGACACCGTCGCCGAACAGCGTGCCGTTGGGCACGACCACGGCCGCCCGTGCCGGCGGCAGCCCCGGCTTCTGGCTGCGCCGCAGCCTGCGCATGATGAGCTGGAGAAACAACAGCGCGGTTTCAGCCGTGCGCATGTCCTCGGGGAAGTTGCCCTGGACGCCCTTCTCCTCCTCGCCGCCGAAGGGCGGGTTGGTCAGGATCACGTCCACGCGGTCCTTCTCGCCGATCTCCGTGAGCTTGTGCCGGAGCGCGTTGCCGGGGTCGATCTGGGGCGCGTCGAGCCCGTGCAGCAGCAGGTTCATCTGGCACAGCAGGTACGGCAGGGATTTGGCCTCGCATCCTTGCACTGAGCGATCCTGAAGCGTCCTGCGGTCGGCCACGGTCTTGACCTGCGCACTGAGATGGGTGAAGGCCTCGACGAGGAAGCCGCCGGTGCCGCAGGCGGGATCGAGCACGGTCTCGCCGAGCCTGGGGTCAGCGGCCTCAACGATGAAGCGCACGACGGCGCGGGGCGTGTAGAACTCGCCGGAGTCGCCGGCGGCGTCGCGCATCTCCCGGAGCATGGACTCGTACAGCGAGCCCAGCGTGTGCAGCTCGTCGCTGGCGGTGAAGTGGATCGCGGCGACCTTGTTGATAATGTCGCGCAGCAGGTAGCCGCTCTTCATGCGGTTGTCCACGCCCTTGAACACCGTGGCGATCACGTCGCGGCGGTCATCGCCGTTGTCGCCGGTGAGCTTGCGCAGGTAAGCGAAGAGGCCGGGGCCGCGTGTGCCGTCGGGACGCGTGCACTCGTCCTGATTGATAAAGGCGAGGAGTTCGTCGCCGGTGACACCCTGGGAGTTGGCGGCCCAGTCGCGCCAGCGGTACGGGGCTTCGACGGCGGGGCGGAAACGCTTGCCCGCCAGCGCGGCCTCGTCCTGACGCTGGATCTCCAGATCGTCAAGGAACTTGAGGAACATGATCCACGTCAGCAGCGGCAGGCGGTCGAGGTCGCCGTTAAGGCCCTTGTCCTTGCGCATGATATCGCGGGCGGACTTGAGGAGCGCGCCGAGGGACTGGGAAGTTGTTGCAGGGGAGCTTGATCTTTGCATGGTGTATGTCCAAAGCATGACTTACGAGAAGCGGCAGTTGGTTTTATGGAAAAGCAGGTATCTCAAAGATGATTCTCTTCGCCTCTTTCCGGCAATGCTGGTGGTGGGTTAGTAGCTCTGAAAACTTCGGTGAACTTGTCGCGATCATTGAGGCGGATCAAAATAGGGTTCTCACAGCTGGACGCTTTTCCAAAGAGCACTGCATGACGTTCAGACACGGATGAGAGTGACTCCGCATAATCCTTGCCTATGTAGTTCGCTAAGAATGTCTTTCCCGTCTCGTCGAACGTTCTCATCGCAAACACTGTGTTGCACTGATTGAGGATAGTCTTTGTGACGTTGGCGGTCCGTTGCGTCACAAGAAGGCATCCCAACCCGTATTTCCGCCCCTGCAGAATGGCTCGTGCAGTACCATTGCTGGCTTCTTTGTCCGAAGTCGATGCTACAGCAGTTATTTCCGGGACTAGCGAATGTGCTTCTTCATATACTAGGCATACACGCGCCTTCACTGACATTTTATCCTGAAGAAGCGCTAATGTGGTTTCGGTCACCATGCGTGTAACCTCGACTGGAGTGACGCCCCAAAGGGCTGCGCCACGTTGCCACTTTCCGCTTACTTGATACTGTTTGGGCTCGCTCACTTGTTTGCTGCCCATAATTTGCGTCGGATTATAAATCTTCAGCATACGACAATTTGTCTCAAGTATGAACTCGGATAGGTCGCTATGTATCGCCTCTCGCAATGAAGGAAGACTGCCACCTTCTTCTGGATTATCCGCGAACTTCTCTCGGTCCTTTTCGCCAGCGGCTTGAATCCGTTTCAGGCAGGTCTCCTCATATTCATTGTCAAAGTACGGCACCAATTCTTGAGAATACTGGTTGGTCAAATCAAGGCAAACAACTTTGATTCCAGATGACATCATGCGTTCGACGAGCTCAATTGCCACCATGCTCTTGCCTACTCCCAGAATGCCGAGGATCGCCGTATTATGAGTTACTAGTTCGTCGATGTTCTTAATTGAAACGGGATAATCTGTCCCAGGGAAATGACCTATTGCATTACTGGTAGGCAGAAAGGTTGCAGTGTTCTTCAAAAAAACAGGGGTATTGGGTCGCGGTAACCATTTAACAAACTTGAACCGTTTGCCAACATCATCCCATTCTCCAATCTTTTGTGCTTGCGCACGAGCGAATCCATGCGTGTTCTTCTGCTGAACGATTTCCTCTTTGGTTACTCCATTAACTAGTTGATATGTGACAACGTGTGTGCCGATTTGGACTTCAACTAGGCGACCTTCTTCAAGTCCATCATCGTTCACCACTTCAAAATACAAGCGTTCAATAGAGGTGTCCTGTGCTACAATTCCGACAAGATCATTCTTGGCTTTATACAGACGGCTTTGGGCAAGAGTGTCTGAAACAAGTTTGATTTTCGAAACTGAATTCTCGGGTAGCGAAGACAATTGGTCGCGGAGTTCGGAGGCTGGGTGTATGTCCATTATCTCAATGGTCCTCAGCAAAACCCCTTCATCACGACCCACGTGGTCTAGTGCGAGTGCAAGCCGCGTCTTACCGAGAGGATCTTGTATGGCCAAAATATCACCTGACGCGATCTTGCTTGAGGCCGTTTGGCGGACTAGGATCAAGCCAGGAGTCTGGTAGGCAACCACTTCACCATCTGCGGTTATAATAACATTTGATTTGAAAATCTTACGCAAGCGTTGGCCGATCTGCAATGTCCCTTCTAAAGGGGAGATTACGCCCGTCAGAACCCATGCTGTAAGAATTGTACCTAACTCTGTGGAAGACGATCTGTGGAAAGTATAGACTGCAAATCCAACAAGAAATGAGTATATGATTCGTGGCGCTCCGAGTGTTTCTGCTAAGACACGGGCAACATTGGACATTGTTATCCAACGGTCACCTTTGCTGTTTGCTGTAAGAACAGCAATCGATCCAAGAATACCGGACAAAATGCAGTAGGCCATCGAAACAACATAGACCACACGGACATCTGTAGCCCATTGCGGCCATGCGTTACAGAGTGCCAAAGACACCACTGCTGGAGCAGCATACAGGATGACATCGGCAGGCTTTGCGAAAAACGGGGTGTCAAGACGGCTACCTAAGAGAAGCCCCAGCAATGCGGTATAGAACCAGAACCCCTTGTCACCGTTTGGCGGAAAAAAATGACCAAAGGCGATCCAGCTTGCTCCGCAGAGAATTACTAACTCGACGAGGAGAAGTATGAAACGTGTCTTTTGAGTGAAGATTGGTTGCCGCATCGAGTTAAACCTTATGCCACATAGAGTAATTGTTGAAGTTGATCAATTGCATCACGTAGTCTGTCTGCACCACCGAATGTGCCAATAATGTCGTTGATTGTTCCGTGCTTTGAAATCGGCGGAATCTTCAGCACGTCCGGAAGCACGAACTGCGCGTTGCCGTGTTCGGTGTACTTCTCCAGCAGCTCTTCGAGCACCTGCCGCGCCTCGGGGCTGAAGCGGGTAAAGAAATCCGGGTGCGCCTGCCGCATCTGCTGGGCGCGTTCGCGGCGGGTGCGCAGCGGCGCATTGTAGGCTAGGTGGCAGAGCAGGTCGAAGGGGTCGGCCTCGGGCTGGCCTGCGGCGGCGGCGAGTTCCTCGAAGCTGATGCCGCGCTCCTCCAGGAGCCGGATCAGCTCGGCGCGCATCGCGGGATCGGCCCAGCGCGCCCGGAGTTCAGGGGTCGAGGGGCAGAGCGAGCGCACCTTGTCGGCCGCGTACTCCGTGTAGCGCACCACGCGCAACTGCTTGCCGTCGGCGTCGAGTTCGTAGACCAGGTGCGCGGCGATCGCCACCTGCCCACCGTCGTAGTAGTACTTGCGCCTCTCCTCGGGGGGCGGCGGATAGACCTCGGGCGGCCCGTCCGGAGGTAACCTACCTGATTCCCCGCCCTCCCCGTCATCGTCTCCGCCCTCCCCGTCATCGTCTCCGCCCTCCCCGTCATCGTCTCCGCCCTCGTGGACTTCGGCTCCATCCCAGCCTTGCTTCAGTTCCTCTTCGGTCAGTTGCGCGGGATCGCCGTCGAAATCGGGGTCTGCGAAAAGGCGCGTGGCGGAACCGGTATAGTCGATGATGTTGAACCAGAGCTTGCCGTAGTCGTCGCGCACGCGGGTGCCGCGCCCGATGATCTGCTTGAACTCGCTCATGCTGCCCACGACGCGGGCGATGACGATGTTTTTGCAGGTGGGCGCGTCCACGCCGGTGGTCAGGAGCTGGGACGTGGTGAGTATCACGGGCGTGAGCGTGTCCACGTCCTGAAAGCGGCCGAGGTGACCGCGTCCGATGTCGCCCTCGTCCGATGTCACGCGGCAGACGTAGTCGGGATGCTGCACGACCAGGTCATTGTTGCAGTTGCCGAGGGCTGTCCGCATTTCGCTGGCGTGGTCCTGATCCACGCAGAACACGATGGTCTTGGCGAACCTGTCCGTCTTGTTCAGGAACTGCGTGAGGTGGCGGGCGATGGTCTCGGTGCGTGCGCGCAACGCGACCACGCGCTCGAAGTCGCGGGTCTGGTACTCGTCGTCGGGGATCGGGCGGCCGTAGCGGTCGAGTTCGTCCTTGCTCGGACGCCAGCCCGCGGCGTCCCACTCCGTGACCACGCGGTGTACGCGGTAAGGGGCGAGGAAACCGTCATCGATGCCCTGCCTGAGGCTGTACTCGTACAAGGGGTTTCCGAAGTACAGGTAGGTGTCGCGGTTGTCGTCGCGCAAAGGCGTGGCCGTCATGCCGAGCTGCACGGCGGGCGCGAAGTGGTTGAGGATCACGCGCCACGAGCTGTCGTCGCGGGAGCTGCCCCGGTGGCACTCGTCCACGATGATGAGGTCGAAGAAGTCGGGCGGAAACTGACGGAACAGCCCTTCGCGGCGCTCGTCCTCCGCCATGGCCTGATAGATGCCGAAGTACATCTCCCGGCTGTGGACGACCTCGCCGGACTCGATCTTGTTGCGGGCGTCGCCGAAGGCGGCGAAGATGCCGTCCTTGGGCTGGTCGATGAGGATGTTGCGGTCGGCGAGGTACAGGATCCGGGGGCGGCGGTGAGCGCCGGCCAGGTTCCAGCGGGCGTTCCACAGCTTCCAGCAGATCTGGAAAGCGACCAGGGTCTTGCCGGTGCCGGTTGCCATGGTGAGCAGCAGGCGCTTGCGCCGGCCCTGGAGCACGGCCTCGACGGTGCGGTTGATGGCGGTCTGCTGATAGTAGCGGGCCTGCCGGCCTGAAGCTGTTTCCGACGGCGTGAGCAGGCTGTCGGCGGTCTTGGCGTCGGTGATGCCGCGCCCCTGCTGATAGCGCTGCCACAGCTCCTGCGGCGACGGGTACGCGGTGAGGATGCGGGTCTGACCTGTGAAGTAATCGAACTCGACGATCTCGGGGCCGTTGGTGGCGTAGGCGAACATGAGGCCCAACATCTCCGCGTAGAGTTTGGCCTGCTGTAGCCCGTCATACACGGATTTGTACGCGGCCTTGGCCTCGACCACGGCCAGGCAGAAGTCGCGCCGGTAGAAAAGCAGGTAGTCGGCACGCTTGGGCGGCTTGCGCACGAAGCGCTGGCCCACGGGTATGATTCGCCCGTCGGTAATCGAGCGCTGCTCCGCGATGGAGCACGGCTCAGCGTCCCAGCCCGCCGCCTGCAGCAGGGGGACGACGTGTTTCCGGCAGGTATCGGCTTCCGTCGGCATGCGTATTCGTCGGGGGCCGTGGCCCCGCATCCTTATGCGTTGTTCGGCGTATTCGTGTCCTAACAAAACCTGTACCGCTAAAGGGTGCGGCACGGGTCAAGTTTAGGTGTGCATACCTTACCACTGTGGGTGGGTGTTGGCGAGGGGAAAAGCACGCAACAGGGATGGGGGCGGGCACATGCCGCATACGATGATAATCGCCTTACTGACAATCGGTCAGCCCGACGCGGCCTGCCCGCTGATTAAGACCGCCAAAAGCGATGGCCAGCACCTTGAGCTCCGCACGTGGAATGAGTATAATGAAGGTAGTTCTTGCCAATTGCAGAAATACCTGTAGCCATTATTCATTCTGCGATTTGTTTTGAACAGGACGGAGCGCACTGATGGACGTGAAGCCGAAGCGGGTCTTGATAATCGACGGCGTGTACGAAGCTCCAGATGCCGGAACATACGGCAATTGGGAAGTCTCCCGCATCTACCGCGGCACTCTAGACCGGATACTGGCCGTTGGAGAGGAGTGGCGGAACGCCGATTTGGTCGTGGTTCTAGATGGGGGAGATGCGTTCAGCCTGCCCGAACACAAGCCCGAGCTCAACGGGCTTCTGTACAGGCTGGGACTCGTGAACCGTGCCCGTCTGGATGAGCTTTCAACCGTCCCCGACTTTGATGATCGGGACTACGAGCTCGGCCCCCTATATTACGTTCTGGGGACGCTGGCTCCCGACTACGGCCCGCATTGCAGTGTGAAGAATGACGACGGGACATACACATGGAAAGGGTCGGAGAGCGGCGAGACCGACGACCCCTTACTGGCTCAGGAGCGCTTCTTCGATGCGGCAGCCCGTGCCGTATCCGAGCTCTTTCTTTCCGGGCACGGCACCGGGCAGCAGGAGGTTTGGATATTTCTCTCGGCCTCGTACCAGGGCGGCCGAAATCCGCTTCTGGAGTCACTGTTGGGACTGTCTTTCAATGATCGTGGCTCACCGCCTGACAGCGCCGCAAGTGACGACCCGGCCTTGGCGTCGCTGGTTGAGGAACTTCAACTGTGTCCGGGTTCGTCGCTGCCGGAGGGGATGCCGTCAGCGGATGGGCCGCTTGGAAAAGCGTTCGGCTCCGGAGCCGACTGGCGGCGGGTGCTTACGAAAGGCGGGGACCAATGCGGTTTCGAGGTTAAGGCGAGGCGGCTGCGCACGGTGTGGCTCGATACGAGCAGAGCCAGCAACTATCGCGGTTACAATGGGGCAATGTGCCTGGAACGTCTCGGCGTTCCGTCCAGGGCCGCCCTCGCCAAGGCAGCCCGCAGGGATTCTGACGCCTGTGAAAACGCGAAGCGAAGCGTGGAAGCCATGCTCGGGGGCGCGGCGAACCCCATGGTCGGCGAGTCCGAGGCGATGCTGAAGATGTACCCGGCGATTCTGGATGCGGCCCTGTATCCGGACCTGAACGTGCTCGTGTACGGCGAGACCGGCAGCGGCAAGGAAACGCTGTACGACCTTCTGCAGGCCTTGCAGGAGCAAGACCGAAAGTTCGTGATTAAAGACCTTGCGGCACTCAGGGACGCGAACACCATCAGCAGCGCCGTTTTCGGGCATGCCAAGGGCGCGTTTACTGGCGCCGATTGCGAGAGGGCGGGGGCCGTCGAGGAGGCCGGAGGCGGGACGCTGGTGCTGGACAACCTTCAGAACGCGCCCCCTGAGTTCTTTTCTTCGTTGCTCAGGGTGCTGGAGGATAAACGCGAATACCAAAGGCTGGGTGAAGACAAGGTCAGGCGGTCAAGCTGCAGGATCATCGCCGGATTCAACATCAAGCCGGAGGTGTTGGTCGGGCAGGGGAAACTGCCTGATGACTGGCCGGCGCGGTTTAAGATACACATCGGCATACCGCCTCTTCGCGAACGCATAGAGGATGTGCCGCTGTTGATTGATGGTTTTGTCTCAAATATGCTCAAGAAGGACGGGAGTCAACTTTCAGGCCTGACGCCGCAGCAGCTGTCTCCACCCGCGGATGTCGTTTGCGAATGGAAAAGGCGCAGATGGGAAGGCAAAGACGGTAACGTGCGGGGGTTGAAGAGTGCTGTCGAGTCACATGTGCGAAAGGTGGCCGTTCGTCGCTATGCGGAGACCCTGAAAGCGCCTGCCGTCGAGACCGGAAAAAGCAAGCCCGGACGCCCGCGGGGAAGCCGTGACATTTCCGACACCGATCTTGCCGCGCTTCTTCAACAGGTCTACGACAGCCCCTCCGGCTGGACCATCAGCAGGCTGTTCAACCAGATCGATGTGCGCAGCGGCGGTAAGAAGATGACGCGCACGCGTGGTGCGCTGCTGAAACGCATCGAGCGACTCTACAAGCACAGTCCCTTTGAAGATGCTGGACAGCAGAGGGAGAAGATCAGCGCCCTCGTCCGCTCGCTGAAGGGCTTCGACGGGCTCGAGTAAATAATCGCTCGTCCGATGGGGTTTGTCCCCTCGAAGCCGTAACGGGCTGCCGCCATTCGCGGTATCTGTCGCGACAGAAACCTGTACGCGCATATATTTTCAGGCCCAAAACCTTGCTGTTTTGCATGTGCCTGCACCGGATGCCGCCGGGCATAGGCGAACTTTCATCCGCCGTCGTGCGACAGAAACCCATTTTCGCCGACAGAAACCCGCCGTCCAGACACTTATCCTGCAAACCTCGTCTTTGCGCATTACATAACCGGCTGGTCTGTAAATGAATATGGCAGCCAACACGAGACAGAAACTGTGTTGGCCGCGGCTCTGCTTTATATCCGGCGCTGCCGGTTCCGGTCATGTGGCCGAGAACCCGATTGCGGCAACAAGGAGAAAAGCAGATGCAAGAAACAGGAAATCCGGTGATCGATGCGCCCGCAGCGCATGGTGATGGCACCGGCGCTAATGACAATCCTAGCTCGGAACAGACCACTGTTGCTGAAGCGGGGACGATAACGGCTCCGACGGGTTTGAACCCGTCAAACGCTAACGCGGAAAAACAGGAGGAAATGCTTCCCGAAGTCATATGGGAAAAGACGGCACCGCCTGCACAGCAAACCCACCAGCTATGCTCCGTCCTGGCTGCGACGGGACAGCTCTACGCGACGCCAGAGGGCGAGATCCTTGTGCTCGAGCCGGGGCGTCCGCCCAGGCGCATCGCCGACGTCACAGACTTCGAAGCGTTCATCCGCGTGCACCTCCGGGTGACGGTGCTGAACAAGGGCAAGGCCTCCAGCAACTCGATCCCGGACAAGGACCTGAAGGTGCTTCTCAGGAGCCCCGCGCTCCAGCGCCATCTGCCGATGGTCGACCGCGTGACCGACACCGCTACCTACACGTCCGATTGGTTGCTGACGAGGCCCGGCTACAACGCCGGGCCCGAAGGCGACCGGATCTTCTACACGGGCTCCGAGGTCGAGCCGAAGAAGGAGCCGGTGCTGATCCGGAAGTTCCTCGGCGCGATGCACTTCAAGTCCGATGCCGACAGGACCAACGCGTTGGCCTTGGCGCTCACGGTTCTGCTGCGGTTCATGTGGCGCGGCAAGAAGCCGTTCGGAGCCGTCACAGCGAACAAGTCGCACGCCGGCAAGGACACGGTCGTCGACTTCGCCGCCGGCCCCGTCAGGCGCGTGGAGATCTCCCACCACTACCGCGACTGGGCGCTGCAGAACGAGGCCGTGTCGGCGTTGGCTGACCCTAACGTCGGCCTGCTGACCATCGGCAACATTCGCTCCGCGTCCGGCGTCATCGAGTCGGCGTTCATCGAGCGCATCGTGACGTCGCCGAAAGCGCTTATGCAGTCGTCCAAGCGCAGCGGCGACGGCTACGAGCGCGACGGCGACTTCGTGGTGGCCGCAACAGCGAACATGGGCAGGTTCAGCCCCGACCTCGCCAACCGCTCATTACCGATCAGCCTTGAGCAGATCGGCGACATCTCGCAGCGGAAGTCGGACATAGGAGACCCCCGCAACGAGTTCCTCCCCGCCCACAGGGCGGAGATTGAGGCGGAGCTCTGCGGACTGGTCGAGAACTGGAAGACTGAGGGCAGACATCCTGACGGGGAGGTCCGGCACCCGATGAAGGAATGGGCGCAGACCGTCGGCGGCATACTGAATGCCAACGGCTTCGAGGACTTCCTCGCTAACTGGAGCCTTCAGCGGTCGGTCAACGACTCCACGCGGGAGGCGCTGGCGCTGATCGCGCACGCGTCGCCCTCAAACCAGTGGCTGCGAGTTAACGCGATCGCCAAGACCGCCGTGAACGAGGGCGTGGTGGGCGCGCTCATGGACTCCAAGCACAGGGAGTCCGAGCGCGCCATCGAGCGCCAGCTCGGCGTGCTGCTGAGCGCGCACCGCGACGAGACTTTGCACATCGAGACCGACGATGGCGTGAGGTCCTACGCCATCAGAAAGGACCGCAACGATAAGACCGGCCAACTCGCCACCGTGTACATGTTCGTGCCCGCGAAGTCCGAAGACCCGGCGGAGAAGTGAAAGACACCGCCCCGCGGCGCATGCGTCGCCGCAGGGCATCGAAAGGCAATATCATGAAAGTCAGAATCGAAAACGGTGAGTTGATCATAGTCATCCCCTTGGAGAAGGAACCAAGGCCGAGCTCGACAGGTAAGTTGATGATCGTGGCGAGCTCGTGCGGTTTCGTCCGCACCGACGCCATCATCGACGGCCAAAACGTCGGCGTCAGCGTCAACGCCGTCGTGAAGGTGCCGAAACCCAACAAGAAGTGATCGGGCGAGCCGACCCCTGAAGATCATCGGGCGCGGCCGGCTGCGCGTCTGCCGCGCCCAGACACCAACCGAAAGAGGATCAACATCATGAGCGACAACAACATCAAACCCAACCCCGACAAAGCATCGACCGAAGGCGCGGGCGAGGGTGTGAAGCTGACCCAGGGCTGAGGCTGACCGGCGCAGCCGGAAGATACCGACCAACGCCCCCGTTGCCAGAACGGCGCGGGGGCGCTATTCGAGGAGGTAGTCACGAACGCATATGTGTTGGCCGAAAACGAGGAAGTTGACGTGACGAAGGGCAACGGCGCCTTCATGTTTCGTTTTGCATTCAGGTATCTCGAGCACGAGATGCCGGATGCGGACGCCGAGACCATCGAGCGGGCAACCAGGGACTTCCTGGCCGCGCTCCAAGACTGACAGACACGGCCGCCTCGAGGCGGCAACCATAAGACAACAACGGTGCGACGCACTAAAGACTGAACCGAGAATTCGCGCAGACCAGCGCCGAAGCTCACCAAGGAAGGAGAGGATACCAACGGCGATGATTTTGAGGAAGTTTGGCGATGGAAACCAAGTTCAAGAGTGCTGCGGATGTCCCCGATTTGGAGAACACGAGGCAACCATGCGACAATACGAGCATACCCGAGGATGAACTCGTGCCCAAGGGCCTTGTTGGAATTCTCCTGAGAATCGGGAGGGACCAAGAGCGGATTATAGCAGCGATGAAGAAGGCGCTGGAAGAAGACAGACAGGGTGATGTGGTCGAGTTGGCTAAGGAGTTAGTGTATGGCAAAAGTTAAAGACGTAGTCGCGCTATTGCGCGTGAGCACCGCCGAACAGGCGGGGGATGACCGTGCGGGGCTAGGTAGGCAGCGTGAGGTTATCAAACGCACGGTTACGTCACGTGGGCTTAATTGCCTGCGTGAGATCGTGTTGAGTGACGTCTCTGGCACAAACGTCAGGAACTGCCCCGAGGTTATTGGGGTCTTGGATGAGATTCGTCAGGGATGTATTCAGGGGCTGGTCGTGGCTGATCTCGACCGGCTGGTTCGCCCGGCGAATATCGAGGAGCTTGCGCTTCTGCAAGTGTTCCAGGATACAGGTGCGATCATCTACAGTGGTGATCAAGAGATCGACCTGAGTTCGGACAGCGGTTACCTTATGGGTGGCATTCAGGCTCTGCTGGCTGGTCACGAGCTACGTTTGATTAAGAGGCGGATGCAAGGCGCGAAAGAAGTCAAACGGCGTGAAGGCAAGTGTCCTGGCAGCAGCATCACGCTGCCTACGGGCGTCAGTTATGACCGCACAGCAGAAAAGTACTCCTACAATGCCGACGTCAGCAAGGTGGTTGAGGCGTTCAGGATCATCGATGAGGAAGGCGTAAGGAATCTCCGTGAGATCGGCAGGAGGGTTGGGGTGCAGAGCCGAACTCTGGCTAACCTACTCAGGAATCCCATCTTCACAGGGTACAGGGTATACCTACAGAAACGAGGGGCGAAATACCCTTCTAAGAATGGCAGACAAAGCGGCAGACGGAAGATGCCGCGTGCCGCCAATGAGGTAATCCGCGTCAAGGTCATCGAGACTCCTGCGGTGGCGCAGGATAGATTCGACCGTATCCAACACGTTTTGAACGCGGTTAAGCATGTGTGGTCGGTCACGAGAATCAAAGGCGGAGATGTTAGGCTCGGAGTGGGAATTGCAAGGTGTGGCGTGTGCGGTGACTTGCTGTTCTGCTCGTCCGGCAAGAGGAAGAACCGTGTTCGGAAACACGGTTACTATTTCTGCAAGAAGAACTACTACCTTTATAGGCAAAAGACCGGCGGGTGCGAGCAATGCAACTTGCGTCAGGCCGACGTGGACACTGCGGTGGAGGCACTTGTCACAAAGCAACTCACCGACGAGAGCGTGGTCAGCGAGATCCTTAAAGTAGCCTCGGGAGCCTTCCACGCCACCCCTCTGTTTGGTGAAGTAGGAGTTGGCAAAGCACTTGAAGTAAAGATAGCTGAGCTTAGGAAGCGGCGTGCCCGGCTGCTTACCGGGTACGAGGAGGCCGCCATCGATCTGGCCACGTATCGGCAGAGGAGCGAGCAGATAGACTCCGAGATTAAGGTGCTTGAGGAGGGCTCATCCCGCAAGCAAACCCAACATAGCCGCCCAGTCGACAGGCATGCCTACTTACGGGAGATTGTCCTGGGCGCCACTGCGTTTGCACGGGCGGCAACAGCGGTGGATAAGAAAACAGCGCTCACCCAACTATTCTCTGAAATCAGGATCTCTTCCGAGGGTATTACTGGGTTCCGCCTCATGCCGCAGTTTTATGCTGGTGTCGCCCAAGATGGTATCCCTTCGGGCAGGGGTTCATCGCCGCCACCAGCATGAATTGCGAGGGGAAGTCAAGCGAT
>JADHEF010000583.1_pt1 | contig 35273 bp, 25 predicted proteins | sample 8952391 | NCBI WGS metagenome assembly JADHEF01 (sample SAMN16124439, study PRJNA663245) | bioreactor sludge metagenome | isolation source: sludge (nitrite) | place: India:Bengaluru | collected 2019-02-28 | reverse complement strand
ATGAGCAACCGACGCTTGCGATTGAAAACTCGCTATTTGTTCAGCGCTTCCCTAATCGGTGGCGGCTTATGGTACTGGCGCTCCTGCAATGCCGGCGCCGGAGGGTGGTCCGGTGGCGGTCCCCTTGAAGTCGTGGCGATCTCGCTCAAACCTGAAGTTGCCCCAATGAATCTTGAAGCTCTGGGTGAGTTGCGAGCTGTTCGCCAAGTTTCTGTGGCCTCCGAGGTCGCTGGGCGCGTCGTCGCCATCTCGTTCAAACCCGGGCAGCAGGTCAAGGCAGGCGATCTCCTGGTCCAACTTGACGATGCGGCCGAACGTGCAGATCTCGTTGCAGCCAAGGCTGCGGCGGAGTTCGCACAACATCAACTGGCTCGCGCGAGCGAACTGGTTTCCGCTGGGGCAGTATCAAACGAAACGCTGCAACAGCGGCAGGCCGATCGAGATCAGTCGGCTGCACAGGTTCAGAGACTGGAGGTGCGGATTCTTCAAAAGCAGATTCGCGCCCCGTTTACCGGTGAACTCGGTTTGCGGCGTATTGACCTTGGTCAGTATCTCAATCCGGGCGAGGTCGTCGCCACGTTGACCAATCTCGATCACTTGTATGTCGATTTTGATGTTCCTCAGCAAGAACTCGGGCGGATTCGGATTGGTTCGTCACTAAATGTGCGTGTCGACAAGCCTGACGCAAAATTGGTCGAAGCGACGGTTAGTGCGATTGAACCCCAGGTTGGTCGTGACACACGGAATGCCAACGTCCAAGCGGAAATGCGTAACAACAGCCAGCGGTTGCAGCCAGGCATGTACGCGACAGTTTCTATAGAACTCCCACCTGAAGTCGACGCCTTGATGGTCCCGGCAACGGCCGTGATGACCTCGCCGTCCGGCGACACCGCCGTGGTCGTACGCAATTTGTCGCCAGAAAAAGTGGGCAAGGCTGAGATCGTGCCGATCATTGTCGATCGCCGAATTGGCGACCAGGTCGTCATCAAGAAGGGGCTCAGCATCGGTGACGTGGTGGTTACCGAAGGCCAGATACGCGTACGTCCAGGGGGAGACCTCCGCGTCGTCGACCGCATCCAGCCGGCGGCCGGAGGCAAGGCATGACATTCACCGATCTGTTCATCAAACGTCCGATTCTCTCACTTGCGATCAGCATTCTTATCCTGCTGACCGGTTCCGCCGCGCTTTTCGCGCTACCAACGCGCCAATATCCAGCCATGGAAAGCGCAACGATCGTCGTCACGACGAACTTTCCGGGGGCATCGCAGGCCGTAATGCAGGGCTTCGTCACGACGCCGATTTCGCAAGCGATCGCCAGCGCCAACGGGATCGAGTACATGACTTCGAGTTCAACGCTCGGGCGTAGCGAAATCAAGGCCAAACTTGTCCTCAATGCCAACGCGGATCGCTCGATGACCGAAGTGATGGCGAAGGTGCAGCAGGTCAAGTACCGTCTGCCGCAAGGTGCTTTCGACCCAGAGATCACGAAGATGACTGACGGCGTCTCCGCCGTACAGTACCTGTCTTTCGTCAGCGACCAGCAATCCATTCCGGAGATCACCGATTACATTGCCCGCGTCGTTCGTCCTCTAATCACGTCAATACGCGGTGTCGCCTCGGCAGGCATTACGGGGGGGCAGACGTATGCGATGCGCCTTTGGGTCGATCCTATCAAGTTGGCCGCACGCAGCCTGACGGCGTCCGATCTGGCCGCCGCTCTACGCGCGAACAACGTCCAGGCAGCGCCTGGCGCCCTGCGCGGGGCAGACACGCTGATTCCGATTACCGCGGCCACCGACATGCGTAGCGTGAAGGATTTTCGCGACCTGGTCATCAAACGTTCGGACAATGGCGTTGTGCGTTTGGGCGATGTCGCGACCGTCGAGTTGGGCGGACAGAACTACGACAGCAGCTACCTCACCAACGGTGCGCGCAGCGTTTCCTTGTCCGTTTCGCCGACGCCCGATGGTAATCCGCTGGAGATCGTCAAGGCGGTTACCGCCTTGTTGCCGGAGTTGCAACGTTCGGCTCCGCCGGGCATCAAGGTGATCAACAACTTCGACGTCGCGAGCTTCGTCAATGCGGCCATTGACGAGGTCGTAAAGACACTCATCGAGGCGACCATCATCGTCGTGTTCGTCATGTTCCTTTTCCTCGGTTCGTTCCGCGCCGTCATCATTCCGATCGTCACGATCCCGCTCTCTCTTGTCGGTTCGGCGGCACTGATGCTGGCTTTCGGATTCTCGATCAATCTGCTCACGCTCCTCGCAATGGTGTTGGCCATCGGGCTGGTGGTGGACGACGCGATCGTGGTGGTCGAGAACATTCATCGGCACATCGAGGAGGGGTTGTCGCCGACCAAAGCGGCGATTGTCGGTGCGCGGGAAATCGTCTGGCCGGTCATCGGCATGACCGTTACTCTGGGCGCGGTTTATGCGCCGATCGGATTGATGGGCGGCCTGACCGGCGCCCTCTTCAAGGAGTTTGCCTTCACCCTGGCGTGCTCTGTCGTCGTTTCGGGCGTGGTGGCTTTGACGCTTTCTCCGATGATGAGCAGCTTCATGCTCGACGGTAAAAGCTCCGAAGGCGTTCTGGCGCAAAGGATCGAACGCGCCATGCATGCGCTCGCCGAGCACTATGGTCGGCTGTTGGCCTATGCGCTCAACGCCCGAGTTGCAGTTCTCGCGCTTTGCGTTTTCGTTATTTTCGGCATCGCCGTCATGTTCTCGGGCGTCAAGCGCGAATTGGCCCCGGGCGAGGACCAGGGCTACGTATTCGTCCAGACCAAATCCCCGCAATATGCGAACGTTGATTACACCGAGCGTGTCATCCAGGCGGTGGAAGAGGTCTTCAGGCAGTTTCCGGACTACAAGAGCAGTTTCCTTGTCAGCGGTGCGGGCGGTCAAAACGCAGGTTTCGGCGGCATCGTCCTGAAACCCTGGGGGCAACGAAAGATGACCGCGTCTCAGGTCGAAGGCGCCATCAATGCCGGTGGTGCCAGAATCACCGGAGGTTCGGTGACCGCCTTTCAAGCCGCCGCGTTACCGGCCGGAAGCGATGGACTGCCAGTGCAGATGGTCTTGCGGGCGCCAAGCGATTTCTCCGTACTTCATGGTGTCGTCGAGCAGATCAAAGGCGCAGCATGGCAGAGTGGCCTGTTTGCCTTTGTTGATAGCAATCTTGCTTTTGATAGCCCGCAGGCACGGCTTTCGATCAATGCGGCAAAGGCCGGTGAAATGGGCGTGACGATGAGCGCGATCGCCGACACCCTGGCGACATTGGTCGGGGAGAACTACATCAACCGATTCAACTGGTTCGATCGCTCCTACGACGTCATCGCCCAGGTGCCGCGGGACAAGCGTCGGGCTCCCGACGATCTCACCGGTTACTACGTGCGGGCTGAATCAGGCAAGTTGGTGCCGCTGGCGACGGTTGTCGACGTCCAGATGCGACCGGAGGCCAACCGTCTGCCGCAGTTCAACCAGATGAACGCCGTAACGCTGTCGGCCGTGCTGATTCCCGGCGTGACGATGGGGCAGGCCATCGACTTCCTCAAGGCCCAGCCGCTTCCCACGGGCGCGCAAGTGGACTGGTTGTCCGATAGCCGCCAGTTCGTCAAGGAGGGGAATCAGCTGGTCGTCTCCTTCGGCTTCGCGCTGATCGTCATCTTTCTTGTTCTTGCGGCGCAGTACGAGAGTTTCCGCGATCCGCTGGTCATCCTGGTGACCGTGCCCCTGGCCATCGGCGGTGCGCTAGTCCCCCTGTGGCTCGGCTACGCGACATTGAACATCTACACGCAGATTGGCCTGGTGACGCTGATCGGGCTCATTTCCAAACACGGAATCCTGATGGTCTCGTTTGCCAACGAGATCCAGAAGTACGAGGAACTGTCGCCAATCGAAGCCATGCGCAAGGCGGCCGTCATCCGCATGCGCCCGATCCTGATGACCACCGCAGCCATGGTCGCCGGCCTGGTTCCCTTGTTGTTTGCCGTCGGCGCAGGCGCCGCCAGCCGGTTTTCCATCGGCATCGTGGTGGTGACCGGCATGCTGGTCGGTACCCTATTCACGCTATTTGTCCTGCCAACCATCTATACATTGCTGGCGCGTGACCACCGGGCTCAGGCCGCTTCGGAACGGACACGTGAGCTGGCCGAGGAGATTCCGAATCATGCGTAAGCGCTCAATTATCCGTCCAGTACCGATGCTTGGAACCCTGGCATTGGCTCTCATGCTGGGCGGCTGCTCGCTGATTCCTTCATATCAACGACCGGAGGCGCCGATTCCTGCGAATTGGACGAATGGGTCTTTGGACAAAACCGCAGAGCCATTGACGGTCACGCGCGCATCCGCTGTTCGTCCGGCGGATTGGCAATCGTTTGTTGTGGACGACACGTTGCGGGAGCTTATTGAACGGGCGCTGGCAAACAATCGCGACCTGCGTCAATCAATCCTCAACGTCGAAGTGGCGCGGGCGCAATACCGAGTTCAGGCCGCCGACAAGCGGCCGAGTCTCCAGGCTGAAGGAAGCGGCACGCGCCAGCGTGTGTCCGACGACATGCGGACGTCGGGGTCTCCGGCCGAGCAGACGAGTTACCGAGCAGGCTTAGCGTTGGCGAGTTATGAAGTGGATTTGTTTGGCCGCATTGGCAGCCTCTCCGAAGGTGCGATGCACGAGTATCTCGCGACCGAAGAGGCGGCGCGCAGTGCTCAGATTAGTCTGATTGCTGAGGTCATTCAGGCTTATTTGACTCGCGATGGCGCGCAGCAGCGCTATCGGTTGGCCGAAGAAATACGAACGACGCGCGAAGAAATGCTTGAGCTGGTGGAGCAACGCCGCAAAGTGGGCGCTGCCAATGATCTTGAATTTCAGGAAGCATTGGGATTGGTGCAACAAGCGAGAGTCGAGCAAGAACGGATCGATCGCGAATTCCAGCAGGCCGACAACGTCCTTTCTCTGCTCGTTGGAGAGGCTTCTGCCAGTTCGAAACCAGCAGCTCGAACTGCAGGCAGTTCCATGCTCGTCCAGGATGTCGCATCCGGCATGCCCTCTGACTTGCTGATCCACCGGCCGGATATCCGCTTGGCCGAACATCAACTCTTGGCGCGAAACGCCAATGTCGGTGCGGCACGGGCGGCGTTTTTCCCTCGCATCTCGCTGACCGGCGCTTATGGAAGTTCCAGCCTTGAGTTGAAGGATCTCTTCTCTCCAGGCCAATTGGCTTGGTCGTTCATGCCGCAGGTCTCACTGCCCATCTTTGATGGAGGGCGCAATCGCGCAAACCTCGACGTGGCCATGTTGCGTAAGGATATTGCTGTCGCCGCCTACGAGCGATCCATCCAGGAAGCCTTTCGTGATGCGTCGGATGCGCTGGTGGCTGTAGATACGTTACGAAAGGAGGAAGTTGCGCAAGTGTTGCTGGTGAAAACAAGTACGGAAGCGATGCGTTTGACCGAAGTGCGTTACCGCAGCGGTGCCGACGACTTTTCCCGTTATCTGGATGCGCAACGCAGCGACCTGGCCAACCAGTTGGCTTTAGTTCAATTGACGACTCAGCGCCAGATCGCCCTCGCCACGCTGTTTCGTGCGCTCGGTGGTGGATGGTCGCTGTAATACGCTTGTACCGCAGGGATTATCCGTTGCAGGTTCTGTTCTCAAGGATTTGGAAAGATGAAACGCAAGATGGCCTGGGCTCTGGCAGCCATTACGGTATTCACGCTTGTCGCCGGATGCGGCACCACCGCCAAGGCGCCGGGCATGCGGTTGGGGCAGCCATCGTTCGGAAAATACGCCGACGACGCGAGGCGCTGGGTCGAGAAAAATCGTGTATTCCAGAGCGAGACCCATGCGATAGAGGTCGACTGGAATTCACCACAGGAATGGCGACCATCCGGCCCGATATCCAAGGGAATTTTGCTCGTCCATGGACTAGGTGACTCGCCATGGTCCTTTGTTGATATCGGCAAGGATCTTGCGGACCGGGGGTACCTGGTTCGCACGGTGCTACTGCCGGGGCATGGAACCAAACCTGAGGATATGATCGACGTAGACCTTGCCGATTGGCGTCGCGTGGTGAAGGAGCAAGTTGGTTTACTTCGTACGGAAGTGCCCAGCGTTTATTTGGGCGGCTTCTCAACCGGTGCCAATCTGGTATTGGAGTATGCCTTGGACAACGACGAGGCGATCAGCGGACTGCTGCTATTCTCGCCGGCGTTTAAATCCAGTATGGCCATGGACTGGGTGACTCCATGGCTGGCCAAGGTCAGAACCTGGGTCATTTCTCCCGATGAAGTGGGGCAACAGCAAACCCCGGTTCGCTACATGAATGTTCCAAGCAATGGTTTTGCGCAGTATTACCGCTCAAGTATCGCAGTACGTGAAAAACTGGCTGACATGACGTACCGCAAGCCGGCGTTGCTGGTTGCCGCCGAAAATGACTCGGTGGTCGACGTAGAGTTCTTGCGGCAAATCTTCACGGAGAAATTCCCGCATCCGGACAGTCGGATGATCTGGTACGGCGATCTGAAAGACCCAGAGTCGCGCGTTCTTGTACGACCGGATCGCCTTGAATCTCTGCGAATCAGTGAGTTCTCCCACATGAGCGTGCTGTTCTCACCCACCAATCCGCAGTACGGCCGTGAGGGACACCAACGCATATGTGCCAACGGGCAAGAGGATGAAAGCTCAAAGCAATGCGAAGCCGGAGCCGACGTGTGGTACTCGGATTGGGGCTACACGGAAGTGGGCAAAATCCACGCGAGACTGACCTTCAATCCTTACTTCGAATGGCAAGCAGAAATTATGGCTAGCGTTCTTCATGGCTAGCGTTATTGCTGTGCGTGAATGTGAAAATCTTCGGCGAGTACGGGTTGCCATGATTGCTTCAAAGTCGAGGCCGCTGAAAGGCATACAAGCGATGCTCAAATGATCTATCAAGGCAGAACGATCCCGCTGTCACCAGGTTTGTCCGCCCGGACGGGAGACACATGGGCCCTGACCTCTTCGAGGAACAGGAGCTTTTTCACTTCTCGCGATCTGTTGTTGAAGCACGGCGCGACATTAACGATAGATCATTACAGCCATGCCGCGCACCGATAGTACTTTCGAGTAGTCGCTTGACCCAACTACTTCGTTGTTCATTCTTGCCGTAGCTCCACGTTGAATACACGATTGCGCCGAGAAATCATGATCATCACGGGTCAGTGCGCATTCTCATTACCGAGCGCAATGCGTTCCATTGGAGGCGTGCCAATCGATTCGCGCACCACCAGCGGGCACTCCATCTTCAGTCTCCTGATCCTCCGCTCCGCGCTAGCTTCCTGTTTCGGATCGAGCAGACGAGCCACCGCCCAGCGACCCATCGCTTCGTGCGGCAGGGCGAGTGTCGTCAGTGGCGGGTCCATATCACGGGCGAAGTTCTCGTCGTCAAAGCCCACCACGGAGACATCCTCGGGAATGCGCAGGCCGCGCGACTTGATGGCTTCATACACGCCAACGGCCATCCGGTCGCAGTAGCAGAAAATCGCGGTCGGGGGCGATGGCAGGTCGAGCAGGAAATGGGCTTGTTCCCTGCCGCTTCCTTGGGTCCAGCCGCCGGAGCAGATCAATGCTGGATCGACGGCGATGTCGTGACTGATGAGCGCTTGCCGGTAGCCCTGAACGCGATCGCGCGAGGCTTCGATCCAGTCTTCACCGTTGATCATCGCGATACGCCGGTGGCCGGCTTCAAGCAGCGCCGTGGTGGCGGTAAATCCGCCCGCTACGTCGCCGGGAACCACGGATGGGTGGGGTGACTTGACGTGGTGGCAGTTGAGCAGGACGGTCGGGGTGTCTTTCAGCCGATCCGGCGGTTTGACGCCTTGCGTGAGCAAGGTTGCGTAAACGACGCCGATCAAGGGGCGGCTGAGCAGATGGTCGAGCGCGGCTTCCTCGATCTCGGGGTCGCCCCCGGTGACGAAAATGCTGAGCAGGCAGTCGTTCTGTGAGGCTTCGTCACGCGCTCCTTCGATCAAGGTGCCGACGTGTGGTGAAGTGGTGAGCTCGTTTATTATCAATCCTATAACCCGGCGCCCTGCCTCGGAGTGGGGCATGCGCTCGTAGCCCATCTCCCGGGCCGCGTTCAGCACCTTCTCGCGCGTGGCCGTCGAGATGCGTGTTCCGGGGGCGCCGTTGAGGACCAGCGAGACCGTCGCCTGCGATACGCCGACCCGGGCTGCAATGTCCGTCATTGTTGGCGGCTTGCTCGATTTTTCCACTCAATTTCCTTGCCGTTTATTAGCCGGAAGCCCGCTTGAAGTCTGCCCTGCGCCGGACGCCTGAAAAAATATCAAATTGGCTCTTGCCAGAGTTAAAATTTCTAAGTTATATTAGTTATAATCAAGTTATTCATTAAGCTGAGAATGGCTTGGGATGCCTGAATATTATAACTAAATGCATGACAGATGCGCTTCATGATCGTTAGAGGAGAGGGTTGGCATGGCTGAGGTTTCATTACGCGGGGTGGTCAAACGCTACGGAGCAACCCAAGTGGTCCACGGGGCATCGCTGGAGATAGCGCACGGTGAGTTTGTGGTATTCGTCGGCCCGTCCGGTTGCGGCAAATCCACGTTGCTACGCATGGTCGCCGGTCTCGAAGGGATCAGCGCGGGTGAATTACGGATCGATGGTCAGGTGGTCAATCATGTCCCGGCCCGCGATCGCGGCGTGGCGATGGTCTTCCAGAGTTATGCGCTTTACCCGCACATGACGGTCGCCGAGAACATGGGCTTCGCGCTGGCCAACATCGGTACGCCGAAAGAGGAAATCGACCGGCGCGTGAATGCCGCCGCTGAAATCCTGCAGATCACGCCGATGCTGGGACGTCGCCCGAAGGACATGTCCGGCGGACAACGCCAGCGGGTGGCGATTGGTCGTTCCATCGTGCGCGAGCCCAAGGTCTTCCTGTTCGACGAACCGCTCTCCAATCTGGATGCGGCGCTGCGCGTGCAGATGCGCGCCGAACTCGCCAAGCTGCACCATAAGCTCGGCGCAACGATGATTTACGTCACCCACGACCAGACCGAAGCCATGACCATGGCCGATCGCATCGTCGTCTTGCGCGCCGGGCATATCGAGCAAGTGGGCGCGCCGATGGATCTGTACCGCAATCCGCGCAACATGTTCGTCGCCGGCTTCCTCGGTTCGCCGCGCATGAACTTCCTCAAGGGAAGCGTAACGGCCATCAAGGACGGCGTTGCCAGCATCCAGTGCGCAGCCCGGGCGATCCTGCGGGCCAGCGTACTGCCGGGGCGCCTGAACGTCGGCGACTCGGTCAACGTCGGCATCCGGCCGGAACACCTTCAGGCGTCGGGCAGTGGCGCCGGCTTGAGCGGGCAGGTCGATGTGATCGAGCGTCTGGGCAATCTGTCGCTGCTCTACATCACCCTCGATTCAGGCGAACAGGTCATCGCCGAAAGTCGCGAAGAAAGCCTCAATGGCTCACGCATCGAAGTCGGCAAGGCAATTCATCTCGAGCCGTCGCTGGCGGCGATCCAGGTGTTCGACAAGAGCGAGCAGTCGGTGACCGATCATGCGCGCCGCGCCGCGCCGACACAGGAGGCGGCATGAGCCTCGCGCACTCACACTCCGGCGGCAGCGGAGCCCCGTGCGCCGAGAAAGATGCCGTCTCGGAATCGGCTGGCGTGCGCCGCAACACCTTGCACGCCTACCTCTTCATCGCCCCGTTTCTGCTGATCTATATCGTGCTCCTGATTCTGCCGCTGTTCGGTGGCGTATGGATCAGCCTGCACGACTGGGAGGTCGTCGGCTCGCACCGCGCCTTTGTCGGCTTGGCCAACTACGCCGCGCTCTGGGACGACGACCTGTTCTGGATTTCCGTCCACAACACGCTTTACTTCGTCTGCCTTTCCGTACCGACCATGACCGCGCTGGCGCTGGGTCTGGCGCTCGCCGTCAATCGCCCGACCCGGTTTCACGGGTTCATGCGCGGGACTTTTTTCGCATCGAGCGTGTTCTCGGTCTCCGTCGTCACGCTGGTCTGGCAGATGGTGCTTAACGCCGATCGTGGTCTGCTGGCCAACCTGTTCCGCTCAATGGGGCTGGAGCCGATCAGTTTTCTCGGCGATCCGTTCTGGGCAATGCCGTCGCTGGTCGCCGCCACCTTATGGTGGGGCGTCGGCCTGCCGATGGCGCTCTTCATCGCCAGCCTGCAGCAGATTCCGGCCGAGCTTTACGAAGCCGCCGAGCTGGATTTCGCTTCCCGCTGGACGGTTCTCCGCCGGATCACCCTGCCGGCCGTCAAGCGCACGACCGTACTCGTGGTCGTGCTGCAGATCGTGTTGCAGTTCCAGATGTTCGGCCAGTCGCAGTTGATGACCAAGGGCGGCCCGGATGACAGCACGCGCACCATCGTCCAGTACATCTACGAGACCGGTTTCCGTGACTGGCAGATCGGCTACGCCGCCGCCATGGCCATGATGCTGTTCATCCTGATGTTTGCATTTTCTATGCTGCAGCTCTGGCTCGGCCGGGAAGAGGAGTAAGCCATGAAAACAAGAATGCCTGTTTTGACCATTGGTAACCTGCTCCTCGCCCTGATGGCGGTGCTGACGGTGCTCTGGCTGTTGCCCGCGTTCTGGGTGCTGGTCATGTCGTTCAAACCCAATGCCGAGCTGATGCGTTCGACGGCCGGTTTCCTGCCGATTCCCTTCACCATCGAGAACTACGCGAACCTACTGGCCGTTTCATCGACGCCGAACTGGCTGTTGAACAGCCTAATCGTCGCCTTCGGCATGACCGTACTGACGCTGATCGTCTCGTCGCTGGCCGGCTACGCCTTCGCCCGCATCGAGTTTCCCGGTCGGCGCGTGTTGTTCGCCCTGGTGCTGACGGGTCTCATGGTGCCCGAGCAGGCCGTGTTCATCCCGCTGCACGTGATGTTTGCCGGTCTCGACCTGCACAACTCCCACGCAGCGCTGCTGTTGCCGCACGTGGCCGTCCCGATGGGGGTCTTCGTGATGACGCAGTTCTTTCGTGCCGTTCCCCGCGAGCTGGAGGAGGCGGCTGAACTCGATAACGCCGGCCGGCTCAAGATCTTTACCCGCATCATGCTGCCGCTGTCATTCCCGGCGCTGACGACGCTCGGATTGTTCACCTTCATGTACGCCTGGAACGATTTCCTGTGGCCGCTGGTTTCGGCGACGGACGCCAGGATGTACACCGTCACCGTCGGTCTGGCGTCCATCCAGGGCAACTTCGCACAGTCCGAAGGCCTGGGTTCGGTCATGGCCTCGGCAGTGTTCGCCAGCGCGCCGATCGTGCTGATCTACCTGATTTTCCAGCGGTACATCGTGCGGGGCGTGGCTATGGGCAACTCGAAATAGCCGCCCACACCGCGCAGTTTCTCTAATCGATTGAGCAGCGCTTTTTCCAACGTTCGTCCCTGTTCGTTGTCGGCGGAACGCGCGCCGGCGGCAGCGGATGGGTGCGTACAAAACCTGACGCTCCGGCGTTGAACTCGTCAAATAAATCAAGGAGGCTTCATGCAATTCAAGAAACGCATTCTGGCAACGCTTGCTACCGTCGCACTGGGCTCCACCATCGCCACCCCAGCATCGGCAGTCGATATCACGCTGTTCCGCTTCTTCGGCGACTGCGCCAACCAGTTCGGCACCGTCACCGATATGTCCAAGGCCAGTGGCGAGTGCGGCATCATCCAGGCGCTGACCAACAAGTTCAACGCCGAAAATACCATCGGTGCCAAGGTCGTTACGCAGACGGTTGATTGGAACACCTACTACGACCAGCTGTCGGCCACCTACGCGACCGGCAAGATCCCGGACGTCGCCGTCATGCATCGCAGCGTGCTGCCTAACTTCGCTTCGCGCGGTCTGGTTGATTCAATCGGCGCCGATTTGACTGAATCCGGGGTCGATTTGGCTGACCTCGTTCCCGCCGCTCGCGACGGCGCGACGATCGACGGAAAACTCTACGCCTTGCCGCTCGACATCCACGCGCTGCTGCTGCACGTGAACATGGGCCTGATGAAGAAGGCCGGTCTGGTTGCCGACAATGGTGAGCCGGTATTGCCGTCGAGTCCGGACCAGATGTTCGAACAGGCCAAGAAACTGAAAGACGCCACCGGCAAGACCTACCTCGGGATGGAGTCGAACAGTTCGGCGGCGATGCCGACCCGCCTGTTCTACAGCCTGATCTGGCAGCAGGGGGATGATGTCGTTTCTGCGGATGGTGCAAAGGCCAAGATCGATACGCCGGCGGGCCAGAAGGCCGCTGCCTTCCTCCAGAAGATCTACGCCAACGGTCTGACCAACAAGGCCTTCGACTATGCCGGTGCCGAGCAGGCCTTCCTGGCCGGTGACGTGGCGATTCTCGCCAACGGCACCTGGGGTGTCAGCAATTACACCGAAAAGGCCGTGCCGGGAGCCGCAGGCCTGCAGGACTACCGTGTCGCCAACCTGCCGAAGCTCTTTGGCAACGAAGCGACCTGGTCCGACAGCCATATCTGGACCGTTCCGACCAATCAGCAGCGTTCGCCGGAAAAGCGCAAGGCGGTCATGGCCTTCCTGAAGTTCCTGAACGACAACAACTACGAGTGGTCGCGCACCGGTCACCTGCCGGTTCGTCAATCGGTGCTCGATTCCGAGGCGTTCAAGACATTGCCGCACCGCAACGAGTACGCAGCGACGGCCAAGATCGCACGCGCGCTGCCCGGCGTGCAGAACCAGAAGGGTGTCCAGGACGTGTTGATCGGCGGACTGAGCTCGATCTGGCTGACCGGCAAGGACTCGAACAAGGCCGTGGCCGAAGCGCAAGCGCGGGCCGACCAGGTTCTCAAGCGCGGTCGCGCCAAGACAGCCAACTAGTTCTCTCGTTTCGTTTTAACCGCAAGACGCGCCCGGCGCCCCTCCCCCGGTCGCGCGACTCCCCCGCCAGGGTGATTCCCCTCACCCCGGCGGTCTTTTTACAGGATTTCAAAATGAATCAAGGTCTGATCGCCACCGCCTTTCGCAAGACGGACGACCGCGAACACATCAGTCTGGATGGCCCGTGGAGCTTTCGTATTGGCCAGCAAGAACGCTGGCGCACCGCCAACGTGCCGAACCCCTGGCAGGCTGAGTTTTCCGAACTGCGCCAGGCTTCAGGGACGGCTGTCTATCACCGCAGCGTTACCGTTCCGGCGAGCTGGCGCGACCGGCAGATCGCCCTGCGTTTCGGCGCCGTCAGTTACTTTGCCGAGGTGTCGCTCAATGGCGAGATCATCGGTGAGCACGAAGGCGGCTATCTGCCCTTCGAGATCGTGCTGCCAGCGCATTTATTGCTGCAGGAGAACAACGCGCTCGACGTGTTCGTCACGCTCCCCGATGGCGACGACGAGAACTATCCCGAATTCCCGTTTGCCGAAATCCCGCATGGCAAACAAAGCTGGTACGGCCCATTGGGCGGCATCTGGCAATCCGTCACCCTGCAGGCGAGGAACCCGCTGCACATTGTGAATGACCGCATCGTCGCCCATCCAGCGACACGGACGGTGACGGTCGATGTGGACGTTTCCGAGCGCACGGAGGGCGTGCTGTCGCTGGCCATCGAGGATGCCGCCGGCGCCATCGTTGCGACAGCGCAGACCTCGTTCAGCGGCGATCGCGTGACGGTCGAAGCCACGCTGGCGCAGATTGCGCCCTGGTCGCTCGACGAACCGAATCTGTACCGCGCCCATCTGCGCCTCTCCTGTGATGGCGTCCAGAGTGACAGCGTTTCCGAGACCTTTGGTTTCCGCTCGTTCGAAGCGCGCGATGGCCGTTTCTACCTGAACGGCGAGCCGTTCTACCTGCGCGGCGTTCTTGACCAGGACTACTACCCGGAAGGCATTTGCACGCCGCCTTCGGTTGCTTTCCTTGAAGATCAGCTGGTGAAAGCCAAGGCCATGGGCCTCAACTGCCTGCGCTGCCACATCAAGGTGCCGGACCCGCGCTACTACGAAGTGGCCGATCGCCTTGGTATGCTGATCTGGACCGAAATTCCGAACGTCGAAATTTTCTCGGAACGTGCCGCCGCCCGGATGCGCAGCACCATGGAAGGCATCCTCGCGCGCGATTTCAACCATCCGTCGATCATGATCTGGACGCTGATCAACGAGGACTGGGGAACGCGCCTGCGCGAGTCATCGGCCGACCGGAAGTGGCTGGGCGAGATGGTCGACTGGCTGCGTCAGGCCGATCCGACGCGCCTCGTCGTCGATAATTCGCCGTGTGCGCCGAATTACCATGTCAAGACCGACATCAACGACTATCACTACTACCGTTCGCTGCCTGAACGCCGGGACGAGTGGGACGCGTTGACCGACGCCTTTGCAGATCGTCCCGACTGGGCGTTTACACCGCATGGCGACGGCGAACAGACGGGCAGGGAGCCGCTCGTCGTCTCCGAGTTCGGCGTCTGGGGGCTGCCCAATACACGCCAGTTGTTGCGGGCCGACGGCTCGGAACCGTGGTGGTTCCAGTCCGGCTATTGCTGGGGTGATGGCGTTGCCGCGCCGCAGGGGCTGGAAGCGCGTTTTGAATCGCTGCGCCTGGATCGCGTGTTCGGCAGTTTCGAAGCGTTTGTCGAAGCCGCGCAGTGGTATCAATTCGAAAACCTCCGCTATCAGATCGAATCGATCCGTGCCCGCGCACCGATTTCCGGCTACGTCATTACCGAGCTGACCGACGTGCATTGGGAGGCGAACGGCCTGATGGACATGAATCGCAATCCGCGCGTGTTCAAGGACCGCATTGCCCGGATCAACCGCGACGTATTGATCGTGCCGGTGCCCGAGCGCTGGTCGTGCTGGGATGGCGAGACGCTGAGCGTAAACATCACGCTCGCAGCGGGCGCGCAAGCGATCCCGGCGGGGTCTACGCTGTGCTGGCAGTGGGATGAACGCGGACCCGTGCACTCGCTACCGGTCGACGCCGTCGCGGCGTTTGCCGTGTCGGCCAGACTGTCCATCGAAGCCGCGCCGAGTCTGAATGCCGAGCAGGCGCGCATCGCGCAACTGCATTTCCGTCTGGTCGGCCCGGACAGCGCGCAGATCGCTGCGAATCAGCTCGATATTGCGCTGCATCCTCGCTGGCAGGTTGCCGCCGACAGGCCGAGCGTCGGCACCGACGATCCGCAATTGCAGGAACGGCTTGGCGCGCTCGGCTACCAAGTCGTCGCGCCATCGGATGCCGAGGTCGTGGTGACCAGGACGCTCGACGCCGAATGCGTCGAATCGATCCGGCTCGGGGCGCATGTCCTGCTGCTGGCCGAAGGCGACACCATCGTCAATGGTTCGCTCCGTTCCGATCCGCCGCCGCGCGAGCCGCCATATCTGCCGATTGTGGATGACACCCCCGGCGTTCCCTCGACCCCCTATTTCTACTTCCCGGGAATCGATCTTGCGCCGCGCGAAGGCACGATCTGGCGCGGTAACTGGATCACCAACTTCAGCTGGCTCAAGCGCAGCGGTCCGTATGCCGCGCTGCCCGGCAAGGGCATGCTTGATCTGGCCTTCGAACGTGTTGCGCCGCGTGCAGTGATGACCGGCTTCCGTCCCTGGGAATTCGACAAGCGTGTGCAGGCCGGAGTGATTGTCGGCTGGGCACACAAACCGGCAGCGACGATCTGCGAAAAAGCGTTTGGTGATGGACGTTTGGTCGCAACGACCTTCCGCTTGATGGAGGATCCTGTGCGGTTAGACCCGACCGCGACGGTACTGCTCAATGCGCTGATTTCTCATGCTCTTGGTACTAGTCGCCGAGATTAGTTGAGCACAATTCAAGACGCTATCGTTCGAGCACTGCCCGAGATGATGGCGTCTTTCTCAACCAAACGTGTTGTATGTAGAGGTATGTAGAAACAGGAATGCCTCAGAACATAGACGGTTTGCGGTCCTCTTCACCGCGCCTCAAAATAGCCTCTTGTGCGGATCCTAAGGCGGCAAATTGCGCGATACCGGTCCTGCATTCCAGCTACTCCCAATGGCCGGATTGGCCGAGTAGTTTGAATTGGCCTTCCGGCAGGTTCCGAGGTAAACCAGCCGTTCAGGTGGCAGCTATATAGAGAGGTCGAAGGTCTGCAGTTGGCCGACAGTGTGAATCAGGTCTGGTGCCAGAAACCAGCTGTTCAAACTTCAGCCGCATGTTCCAACAGCCGCTTTGCGGCGTAACCGTCCAACTGGTACTCCCGGCTAGGGGCAGACGGCAGCACGATGAACCAGATAGCTGCCATTCCGCAGAAGCGGTATGCTCTCCGATTACGCGGGCGCCATGACTGAGGTGCGTCGTCGATGGAGTACCCATGCTAAGTAGCGATCGAACCGATGACAGGAAGAACCACTGACCAATTCTCAGCTGGCGAGCAAGGCTTGGGATACATCTACCAAGCGCGTCTCGCCCTGCTACAACTGCTCCAATTGCCGGAAGACACGGCCATCTTCCTGGAAAAGGACGACGACCTCGACTTCATGGACGGCGACGGCGGTAAGTCTTTGGCATCACTCAAGCACAAGGCGATCGGCGATAGGCTGACCGACCTGTCGACGGATTTCTGGAAGTCCGTCAACATTTGGCTGACGCGGTACAAGCGGGATGGCCGCGCTACATCGAACCTGCGGTTCTTTCTGTTCACCACCGGCACGGTGTCGAGCGGCTCGTTCCTAGCCCGTCTTCTCCCCGATAAGCCCGTCGCCACCGGCGATGTGACAACGCTGACCGAATTTGCCGATGTCGCGCTTGCCGGATCGACATCAAAACTCATCGCACCGATCGCCACGGCTTTTAACGAGCTAAGCGATCCCGAGAAGCAGGATTTTCTCGAACGCATCCTAATTCTCGATGACAGCCCACGCATCGGCGACATCCCGGCGCTCATAAGGGACAAGCACATGCGAAGCATCCGGCGCGAGCACCGCGAGTTCGTCTTCGAGCGGTTGGAGGGCTGGTGGACCGATGCCGTGATCAAACAGTTGTCTGGCGCCAGGCCGGAAGGGATCTTCGGTTACGAGGTGTCGGACAAACTCTCGAACTTCGCCGAGGAATACAAGGCAGACAACCTGCCTATCACCTTGCGTGGAAAGGTGCCCACTGACGAGATCGACACTGATGCCGATCCGCGCCTGTTCGTGGCGCAATTGCGCGAGATCGGCATTTCCTCGAATCGGATCAGGAGTGCGATTCTGGATTATTACCGGGCGTTCGAACAACGGTCGGCCTGGGCGCGCGAGAACCTGCTTGCGCTGGGAGAGGTCGAGGAGTACGAAGATCGCCTTGCCGATGAGTGGGGTCGCTACAAGGATGTCGCTTTCGAGATGCTGAAGGACGACAGCGCGGAAGAAGCACTGCGCGAAGCCGGCGCCACCCTCTATAACTGGGCAGAATTTGAGACCGGGAAGATCGAATCCCTACGCATCCGCGCGCGGGTGACGGAGCCCTATGTCCTTCGCGGCAGCTTCCACATCCTGGCGGATGCCACGCCAGAACCTAAAGTCTATTGGCATCCTAGATTTCTCGATCGCCTTGGCGAGATGCTGGGGGTGGCCTCGTGAAGCGATGGGATCAGCGCCCCTTCGAGATCCGGAACCTGTTCAACCCTGCATTCTGCGGTTTGGTCTTGTCCCGCGCCCTGCACGGCTATGAGGAAGAAGACGCCCGCGGCATGCCCTTCTCGCTTACGCTGCTTGTGCTGCCCCTGTGCCTGCACAAGGATTCGCGCGAGGCGATCGCCAGTAGTCCGCGCAGCTACCTGCTCAAGACTGTAGAGAAGAACCGCCAAATTATGGTGGGCTTCGCCGACCGGGTCACTCAGATGCTGCCGTATGCCTTCGAGGGGTTCGGTCTGCTGATGGAAAGGGGCTGCATCGCCGTCGCGGAAGACGGTCGTATCCAGACCGTGCCCAAGAAAGTGCGCAAGACCGTCGACGGGACCGCCGAAACCGTCGCCTGCCAGAAAGTGGCGCGCATCGTCGGAAAGGAATTCGCACGCATCGCCGACCGGGCGACTGTTTACACGACTTTCGGGATTCGACCATGAAGATCAGTTCCATCCATGTCTACAGCCATGACGGCCAGCGCCGTGACCTACGGTTCAAGGTAGACGGACTCAACGTCATCACCGGTCGTTCCTCAACGGGCAAGTCCGCGCTCTCGGAAATCATTGAGTACTGCATGGGACGCTCCTCGTTCAATGTCCCCGAAGGCATCATCCGCGACAAAGTGGCTTGGTTCACCGTGATCTATCAGTTCGAGAAAGAACAGGTGCTGGTTGCCAAGCCGACCCCGCCTGGAGGTGGCGCCAGTTGCAGTACGGCAATGGTGCGAAGGGGGGCCAAATTGCAGGTGCCCGCGTTCAAGGAGTTGGTGGTAAACACTGACGACGACAGCATCGTCGAACTACTGTCGCGCCTGCTCGGTATTCCCGAGAATCGCACCCAGGTCGCGCTTGAACACAGCCGCGATAGCTACGACGCGAACGTCAAGCACACGTTCTACTACCTGTTCCAGAAGCAGGGGCTGGTTGCCAACAAGGACCAACTTTTCTATCGACAGAACGAGCAGTTCCAGCCGCAGGCGATCCGCGACACGCTGCCGATCCTGCTCGGCGTCTCCTCGAACGACCGCTATGAGCTGGAATCCAAGTTGCGCATAGCGCAGCGGGATCTGAGGATCAGCAACAAGAAGCTGGAGCAGGCGCGCGAAGCCGTCGACACGTCGCATGAGCAGGCTATCGGCCTCTACTCGGAAGCAAAGACGGTCGGGGTCATCGGCAAGACCGACGAGAATCCGAATGCCGACGAGATCATCGAGACATTGAGGTCGGCGCTGTCTTGGAAGCCCGAAACAGTGCCGGACGACGATGGCAGCCGCGTTTCGCTTCTGGAGGATGAACTGGCCCATTTGCGCCAAGATCGCCGCGACATACAGGCCCGGATCGACGCCGCACGACAGTTCGCTAAACGTGCAAGCAGCTACGAAAACGAGGCCGCCGAACAGATAAACCGGCTCGCCTCGATCAAGGCGCTGCCGAAGAACCCCGAGAGTGGTGAGTGGCAATGGCCGTTTAGCGAACGGAACTTGGCGCTGGAGTCCCCGGTCGCCGTCGTCCTGCTTAACGAGTTGGAATCGCTCGACAAGGAATTGTGCATCGCCACCGCCCAGCGCCCCAAGCTCGAAGCCTACCTGGCCGAGCTGACCGGCAAGGTGGATGGAATAGCGGGCCATATCAGGCAGAAGGAAGCGGAACTGTCCGCGGCGATCTCGGCCAACGAAGTTATCGCCCAGATGGGCTCCCGCACCAACGCGGCCGCGCGCGTGGTCGGCCGTATCAGCCTGTTCTTGGAAACGCTTCTCCCGAGTGAGGATCTTGCCAAACTGGAAGCGGAGAATCGCCGTCTCAACAACAAAGTCAAGCAGCTTGAGGAACAGATCGGCGCCGACGACAGCAACGAGCGCCTGACCTCGATCCTCAACAACATCTCAGCACAGGTGTCACGATACATCCAGAAATTCAACGCCGAATTTGGTCCTTACCCTGCACGGCTCAACCTGCCGCAGTTGACGATCATCTTCGATCGGCCCGAGCGTCCTGTGCCGATGAGCCGGACCGGCGGCGGCGAAAACCATCTGGCCTACCATCTATCGGCACTGCTCGCCTTGCATCTGTTCGCGGCGCAGAACAACCGTCCGATTCCGCGCTTCCTGCTGATCGACCAACCAACCCAAGTCTACTTTCCGTCCGAACAGATCTACAAGGATGCCGATGGCTCGGTGCAGAAGACGGAAAAGGATGCCGATCTCGATGCGGTGCGTCGGCTGTTCGAGTTGTTGCTTAAGTTCACCCAGGAAGACGTCCCAGGGTTCCAACTGATCGTCACTGAGCATGCGAACCTGCGCGAGCTGTGGTTCCAGGATGCGCTGGTCGAGGAACCGTGGACCAAGCCGCCCGCGCTGGTTCCGGCGGATTGGCAGGACCCGTGATCCATGTCATTTGTCGCGTGGGACGACATAACAACCGGTTGCAGCGGTCCGCCGCTGAGCCGGAGCGTTGAGCGTCCGCTTTCCTACGAAACCAAGAACCGCTTCGGGTCGTGCGTGTGAGTTCGCAGTATGGGTAAGCTGCCGTTCCACGCAGTTGCCGGCTGAGCGGCAGGTAGTCGGCGCATTGCCGCCCGACATTGCCAGCCCCGGCTACGGCAGTTGTGGCCGAACTGTTGCCGAGTGTTCTGGGATGCCCGCTGCACATTACTTAAGCCAATTTTCCCAACCATTTCCCCAATCGTTGGCTCGGTACATCTCTGCAAGTCTAGGTCCAAAATAGTCAATCCGATTTTTTGCCCATTCTCTGCCATGCCAAAACAGGTGCATGTTCATACGTTTTCCCGGTGCAATCACCACCCAGTATTGGCAAACTTGATCGACGTAGGTGAAAAGTTCTGGGAAGTGCACGCAAGTTTCCGGTGCATCTGCCAGGATAGGTTGTAGCCGAGCATAGCAATGGAGAACCATGTCACGTAGCTCATGAGACGCTGTCTCCTCTGAAAGTTTGGCAAGGATGGCGGTTGCTGCCAGCGCATCAAAACTTCCCAGCGCCACAAGGCGATCGAAGTGCTCGTCGGTTAATTGGACGAGATCCGCTTGCCCCTTGATAGAGCCTTCCGTGGTGATCAAGACATCAACGACCGGCGGAGAGAGGGTTTGTAACCGGCGTTGCAATGCCCAGCGATCCAGGTTAGCCCCTTTGAGAATATCCCAAATGGGATTATCAAACCAACTCGCCGTTCCAGCGAAGTGTCGCTCAGCGAGGTCAACCGAATCTTTCGGATTGTGACTGCGTTTGGGAACTCGGGCGCCATGCTCGTAACTGTCCCACTTTCTGGGGCGATTGACCCCATCCGTAGAAATACGGACAAGATGAGGCTCCAGTGCCTTCTCGATGGCATAGGCACTGGGTAAATCTGAGCGCAACTTGAGCACATGAAACCAAAGTTGGGTTCTCAGGACATCGATCAGGTTGCGTGGTGGCCTGCCTGGTTTTGGGGGCATAAGGATTTTTGGCATATACATAGAGTACAGAAATTCGAAATTTCTGTTCGGGTGGATTGACTATGTGATCTGGCGAACACTGCGTGACCAGCAAACACACTGACTACCATGACCCTTTCGCCACCGTCCGAATCACAGCTGCTCCAGAGGGTATGCAGTACACATGAGCCACCGTCGAGTCTTGTAGAGCAGTTGTATGAAGACCTTCGGGCGCGTAACGGCCCAATCCTCGGCGGCGCCGATTTAGCACAAGCCATGGGCTATCGCTCCCTGGCGGCATTTCGTCAGGCTCGCAGGCGCGGTCAGGTCGAAGTTGTCCTATTCACCTTGCCCAACCGAAGGGGTGTCTTTGCCCTAAGCCTGGATGTGGCCCGGTGGTTGGCTGACGCGCGCCAAGCAAACTTGCTGGCAGTACACGATGGCAAGGACGCAGCCAGGGTGTCGGACCCACCATCGCCGTCTCGTTCCCATTGCGGCATTCCGGATTCCCCATTGATCGGAGTGTTACACCCTGAGCCGTGACACCGCGGCTTGGCTGGCCGGGTTACGCCTAGCCGCCAACATCACTTGCCAGGAAGGAGAAAACCTATGAGCTGATACGCGAGAAAGTATCTGGGCCAGGAAAAGCAAAGCCCCCGGAGGTAGGACTCAGGGGGCCTCACGGAACTGCTTGAAGTTGAGACTTCAAATCAGATTCTGCGATTCCCATGCTCGTCTGTCAAGGACGGGCGGCCTCCCTCATTTTCCATGACAACCCGCTGATCGCGTCGCGAGGACGAGGCGCGTCGGTACCACTTGGAGAATTGGCTGATGCGTACACGCCAGCCCTGCCTTCCATGGCCAATCGGAGAATCCCAATGAGAAAAATCCGCCAGGTGCTCCGCCTGCATTATGAAAACCAACAGAGCCGACGAGCTATCGCTCGCAGTTTAGGACTGTCGCGCGATGCCATCGCTGACTACCTTACGCGTGCGGCCGCCGCAAAGCTGACGTGGCCTCTGCCGCCTGACCTCGATGATGCCGCGCTGGAACAACGACTGTTTCCACCGGCGGTGGCAATCGCCGCACCGCGAAAACCTGAACCCGACTGGGCCTCTGTCCATCAGGAACTGAAGCGCAAGGGCGCTACCCTGCAAGTGCTACATGAAGAATATCTCGCCGTGCACCCGGACGGAATGGCCTACAGCCTGTTCTGCCAACGGCATCGGGAATTCACGCAGACCTTGAAGCGCTATATGCGGCAGACTTATGTCGCCGGTGAACGGGTGTTCGTTGATTACGCCGGCCCGACGATGGACATTATTGACCGACAGACCGGCGAGATGCTGGTCGCACAAATCTTCGTAGCGGTACTCGGTGCCTCCAACTACATCTATGCCGAAGCGCACTGGTCACAAAGCCTGCCAGACTGGATTGCTGCACACACGCGCATGTTTGAGCACTTCGGTGCCGTGCCTGCAGTCATCGTCTGCGACAACCTGAAAGCGGCGGTCACCAAGGCCAGCCGGACCGAGCCGGTGGTGAATGCCACCTACCAGGATATGGCGGACCACTATGGCACGCTGATTCTCCCCGCTCGTGCCTACCAGCCGAAAGACAAGGCTAAAGCCGAGAATGGCGTGCTGATCGTCGAGCGTTGGATTCTGTTTCGGCTGCGCAAGCGGGTATTTACCAGCCTCGGGGAATTGAATACGACGATTCAGGAATTGCTGACTGAGATCAATGCCCGGCCATTTCAGAAATTACCGGGTTCCCGGCAGAGCGCCTTTGAAACGCTGGACCGACCGGCGATGTTGCCGTTGTCCGCCTCGCATTACGAGTATGCCGAATTCCGAAAAGTTCGTGTCGGTCTGGATTACTGCTTCAAGGTGGATGAACGCTCTTATAGTGTGCCTTTCCGGCTGGCCCGGCGAGAGGTCGAGTTACGCCTGACGGCCGCGACCATCGAAGTACTTCATCGTGGGCAGCGGGTGGCAAGTCATGTTCGGAGTGCAGGCTCCGTACCGGCCATTGATCCACAGCACATGGAAGCTGCGCATCGGCATTTTGGCCTCTGGGAAGCTGGCGGCGCCTTGGCATGGGCCATGCAAACCGGCCCTCATGTTCATCGCTTCTTGCAAACCTTGCTGGCAACCATGCGAACCAGGGAACAAGGCTACCGCGCCCACAATTCCCTGAAAAAACTGGCCAACGATTTTACCAATGAACGGCTTAATGCCGCCTGCTGCCGTGCAATTGAAATTGGCGCCCAATCGCTGTCCAGTATCCGTTCAATCCTACGTAACAGCCTGGATCAGCAGCCGACGGCCGTGGATGGCATTCAGGAGGCCTGCTTTGAACATCCGAATGTGCGCGGCGCCGAGTATTACCACTAATTTGAGGAACCTATATGCTGACCAACGATTCTTTACGCAAACTAAATGAGTTGAAGCTCTTCGGCATGGCTCGGGGCTTCGAGGAACAATTGTCCAGTGCCGCCGCAACCCATCTCGCTTTTGAGGAGCGCTTTGGGCTTTTGGTCGATCAGGAAGTGACCTGCCGGGAGAACCGCCGGCTGAAACGCTTGCTTCAGATCGCCAAACTACGGGAAACAGCTTGTATGGAAGACATCGACTATCGACCTGGACGAGGTCTAGACCGCAGCGAGATGGCATCGTTATCGCTGTGCAACTGGATTCGTCACGGCATCAATGTGATCGTTACCGGCCCGACGGGTGGAGGCAAAACCTGGTTAGGCTGTGCTTTGGGGAATCAGGCATGCCGTCAGGGGCTGACGGTGATGTTCCACCGTCAGCCCTTATTGCTGGAAGAACTGGCCGTCTCTCATGGAGATGGGAGTTTCCGCAAGCGCTTGAACCAACTGGCCAAGGTTGATTTGCTGATCTTGGACGACTTCGGGATGGCCGCACTCAACTCGATCGGGCGAAATGACCTGTTGGAGGTTATTGAACAACGCTCCGGGCAACGGTCGACGTTGATTACCAGCCAGTTGCCTGTGGATAGGTGGCATGACTATCTGAGTGGGGGAAATCCGACGATGGCAGATGCTATTCTGGACCGGCTAGTCAGTGGCGCGCATCGTATCGAGCTCAAAGGGGAGTCAATGCGTAAGTTACGCAGAGGTAGCAAGCCAAGTTTGATCTGATTGCTGCACTCAGGAGCATCATTTCAACACCCGCCGGACTGGCGGGTTTTTATCGTAATGGGTGGCGGTTTTGCGATTGGAATCGATGGCCGACTTCGCGTCATTATAGGTGGCGGGCTTCGATCATTATAGGTGGCTGATTTGGTGTGGAATACGCAAAAAGCGAAGAAGACGAAGCCGACATCGTCGCCCGGATCAAAGCGCATGGGAAGCTCCAGAATCTTGTGTACCAGCTGCGCGGCAAGAACGGACGAACACGCACGGCGTTGTTGTCAGCCGAGAAACTGGATCTCAACGGGGAAACTCACCTGGTCGGCTACTTCACCGACATCAGCGAGCTCCACACGACTCAAGAACGACTGGCCCAATCCCAATCGCTCACCAAAACAGGTAGCTGGCATGTGTATTTTGGCGAGTCCGACGACCTCGATGTGTGGTCATATTCGCAGGAACACCATCGGATCTTCGGCACGACCGAATGGTGTGCTTTCGGAGGCTGCCGTGCCGTCCCGGTGATGACCCCTGAAGAAGAGAAGCGTGTGTGGGGGCTATGGTACGCGGCAAAGAGAGGAGAAGCGCCAAGCGAATGGGACTACCGTATTCTGGTCGACGGAAAGGAACGCTGGATACATGTCACGACGCAATTCACGCGCGATGAAAACGGCAAGCCAATTGAAGCAAGCGGCACGAATCAGGACATCACTGATCGTAAGCGAATTGAAGAGCAACTGCGCCTGCAGTCGCTTGTTCTGGACCAGATACAGGATCACGTGACGATCACCGATCTCGATGGCGTGGTCACGTATGTAAATCAAGCTCAGAGGCGAGCGTTCGGATCCCGAGTGCAACCATCCATCGGCAGCAGGGTCGATTCTTTTGCCGACGCGCCCGGCGCAGATACCACCTATGCGGAGATCGTCGAGGCGACTCGCTCAAACGGGTTTTGGCGAGGACGGGTCAACAACCGTGTGGCGCACGGTGATCCTGTCATCGTTGACTTGAAGACGGTCCTGGTTAGAGACGATCAAGGACAACCAGTCGCGATGGTGGGCGTCGGAACCGATATTACGGCGCGGAGCCGTATCGAAGACGCGCTTCGCACCAGCGAGGAGCGGTACCGGACTGCCTTCCAGACCAGTCTCGATTGCATCGCGATAACCAGGCTGAGCGACGATGTTTTCGTTGATGTCAATCAGACGTTTCTTGATACTCTCGGGTTCGATCGCGAAGAGGTGCTTTTCCACCGGGCGCTGGACATCAATCTATGGTGCAATCCTCGCGACCGTTTGCGCTTCACCGACGAGATCAAGCGCACGGGGACATGTCGCAACCTGGAAGCCCTTTTCCGCAAGAAGAATGGTCAGCAAATCTGGATGCTCGTATCAGCATCGGTAATGCACTTTGACGGCGAGCGGTGCTTCCTGTGTGTCGCACGAGACATATCCGAAGGCAAACTGTCCGAGGAACGCATCCAGTACCTCGCTCATTTCGATACGCTGACCGGACTACCCAACCGAACTCAGCTTGAAGATCGCGCCACCTTCTCGCTGGGTCTCGCACAGCGCAATCAAACGTCCGTCGCGCTACTGCTGTTCGATCTCGATCACTTCAAGGACATCAACGACACGCTTGGGCACAGCATTGGAGACGCGCTGCTTATCGCGATAGCCAATCGACTTCGCAGCTCCCTGCGGGCCGAAGACACCATCTCTCGTTTGGGGGGCGACGGATTCGTTTTCTTGCTATACGGCATTGATGCCGCCGGTGCGACCGTGGTTGCACAGAAGCTCCTGGACAACATCGCCAAGCCCTGCAGAATTGAAGGGTACGACCTCAACATCACAGGTTCGGTTGGCATTGCCATGTATCCGAATGACGGTTCGGACCTTGGAACGCTCATGCGATGCGCGGACGCTGCCATGTTCCGGGCCAAGCGTCACGGTCGTAATAGTTATCGGTTCTTCACAAAGGAAATGGAGGCCAGCACGGCACTCCACCTACAGCTGATCAATGCGCTTCGTTTCGCACAGGAGCGCGACGAATTGGCGATTCACTATCAGCCACAGATTGATGCACATAGTGGCCGTCTCGTCGGCGCCGAAGCGCTGCTACGCTGGACGAACCATCAGTTGGGCGTTGTGACCCCCTCCGTATTCATTCCGGCGGCAGAAGAAAGCGGGCTGATCTTGTCGATCGGCGAATGGGTTTTACGAAATGCAGTTCGGCAGGCCGCGAGCTGGGTCAAGAGAGGGGTGGCGCCACTCGTCGTAGCGGTTAATCTATCGGCAGTCCAGTTTCGCCAGCCCGATTTTCCCGAGATGGTTTCCCGGATTCTCGAAGAAGAAGGGTTGCCCGCGAATTATCTGGAACTGGAACTCACCGAAGGGGTTGCCATGCACGATCCTTTGGCCGCGACTGCGGTATTGAACGATCTGTACGACCGCGGAATTCGAATTGCCATTGACGACTTCGGTACCGGTTACTCATCACTCAGCCATTTGAAGAAATTCCGGGTTCACAAGCTCAAGATTGACCGTTCGTTCGTACGCGACATCTGCACCGATCCCGAAGACAAGGCTATTGTCAGCGCGGTCATCAACATGGCCAAGAGCCTGGGCCTCAAAACCGTTGCCGAAGGCGTCGAGACCGACCGACAGGAGCGCTTCTTGCGCGACCAGGGTTGTGACGAGATTCAAGGCTTTTACCGCAGCAAACCATTGCCGCCCGAAGAATTCGAAGCCTACTTTCACTCGCTCATGTCCGGCGCAATCATGTCTTGAGCCACGTCTGTGGCCACGCCGCTAATACCGCCGCCGAGCGTGCGGCCGATTACCCTGCCCTGCTCCTTGATATCAGCCGGGAGTGCAAGAAACCCACGTAGTCCGTTCTTTTGAACATGGGCCGCCATCGTAGCCGTGTAACGCTGCACGTCCTCCATTCCTGCTTCCAGGTCCTTGATCCCCCGTTCCATATTCGACGGCAAAGAAACCGTGCCGCCGGCGGATGTACTATCCGCCGAAGTATTGCTGGCGGGTTCGGGCGATCTGCTTTCCCCTCCTGAACTTCCCGTTTCTTCGACGACGAGCGATCTCGGCTTCACGATCGACTTCGCCTGCGGGACGGAAGTTGGTGGGTGTGCAACGGAGGGTGCGTCATATTCGTAGTAATTGGGCGCCGTGTCCGCAGCCAGCAGTACGGCTGGCTGGGAGACCGCGATCAAGCATAGGAGGTTGGCCAACGTTCGCATGACGTTCCGGGTCTCAGTTGATCCGTTGCAGTTGAAGCGAATCACTGCCCTGGAATATTCGGAACCGCTTGAGCACGTCCATCCCGAGCAAGGCAAGATCGCCATTCGCCTGGTTCAGGCTGACGACAACAGGAACGTCACTGAGCGTGAATGCTCCAACTTGCATCTGGTTCCCGGTCGTCTCCATCGCCTGGCCAACACCGTTTGCCGTGCTCACCTGTCCGGCTACTCCAGCCCGGATTCCGGCGTTCTTCGCGACACGCAAGCCAATCGCCGTCTTGGTCGCGCCCGTGTCGATCAGAAAAGTCACGGGGAAGCCATTAAGGAAGCATTGAACATAGTAGTGCGAGTCGGCCGACCGAGGCACCACATACCATTTATCCCGGTCGAGATAGGGCGATGTGGTCAAGGCAGGGTGTGAGGCGGCCCATTTCAACTCATCCCCCTGATACTTCTTGCCGTCAATCACGGTAAAAGTGATTTTCTCCTGGCCGGACGACGGAAGGCTGCTTACCAGCAGCGCCAGAGTGAGGAGTCCTTTGTAACGCATCCAATTGAACCTTTTCGATTGAAGGGAAACCGCAGGCCAGTTAAATCGCCCGACCGTTGATCGCTGCCAAGCGACGATGAATACTGGGGTGGCCGGAAAAGAACTCTGAGAACCGCGACATGTTGGCTTCGCCTGAAATGGCACGGTATTCGGCAAATGCCGCGCGCACATCCGCTACGTTGGTTTTTGTCACGGCAACCGCGTCGGCAATGAACTCCCACTCTCGCAGCATGAACAGATACGCCATCAGGATCACAACGACCGCTCCGACGGGGACGCCAATCGACAACTTGACGGAAGCCACAATCCCAAGCAGAACCGCCTGTTTCAATGGGTGCGCTGACAAGGCGTGACCCAGCTCGTGCGCCAGCACGCCGCGAAGAGCGGCCGGTGAAAGTGAATCGACCATACGAGTGCTTACAAAAGCGCGATGCGAGCGCCCTGCTCTGACGGTAATTGCGATGAATCGATCCGACTGAACGACTGACACATACATCAGCATCCGGGGGGTCGGGGCATTTGTCTCCCGACGCTGCTCTTGCCCGGTGAATGCCTCCTTATGACGCTTGTGCCGCCTGTTCTTTCGGCGCTCTTCCAAGGCGCCGATGGCCAACAGTGCATCGCGGATTTTGGATCTTCGCTCCGGATCATCCACCAGCCCTTTCCCGCAGAAGACCAGCGCCGGCCCGCCTTGGAAGACCAGACCGAAGACGATGCCGCCAGCAACTACGCCAGACAGAATCGAATTCAGGTTTGCAGGAAGTCCTATACGGACACCGAGCATTTCGACTAGGGCCAGAAAACCGCTGACCAGGAACAAGACGATCAGTGTTCGATAGATGCGAAGTGGAATCATTGGGCAATTGTATTCAGCAGTGCTCCACAACCATACGAAATAATGATTCCGCGTATCCATTCCTACGTCTAAGTAGCCCAAAACGGCTGCATTTCCGTGATGACGACACCCGAGTCCGATGGGATCATCGTGCCATCCAATGTGAGGTGCTATATGGGACAACACAGACGCTTTCCTGGCAGTTTCCTTCTCGTTCTCGCGGTTCTCGCAGTTCCATCCGTGCTCTACGGCTTTGTCAGCGCCGCCGCCAATGCCGACGATTGCGCTGCGAAGGCAAAAGCACCGCACAGTCAGGCGCATGCCAAAACAAACCTGAAGTGCGAGTGAGGTTCCTAGCTTTCATGCTCCTCTCACTCCCGGCTGTGGTGTCCGCAGCGGACGGCGAGCACTGTTTCATTCCGAAGGTCGAACAGGGTGTGCCGACAATCATGGCGGTCGACTACATCGAGAAGCCATTTTGCGGAGTAGTGCTGCTCAATAACCGGTACGTGCGGCTGTCCGAAATCGCAAAAGCGACGGAGGAAGGTCCGATTTCATGCGAATCCAACTCGTCCTGCAGCCGAACCACAAGGTATTTCGTGGATGCGGAACGAGCCACGGCCCCCTACGTCCTGATCTTCCGTGGGCCAAAGAAGCGCGGGTCGTCCCAGCCCAAAATGAAAATAGAAACAGGTCGATCACCTATGTACGCTCCTTGGTAGTAACTGAAGGAGAGAAACATGACGACCGCAACTACCAGATTCACTACCGCCAAAGACGTCGCCAGCGCCGTCGCCTCGCTTGGCTACCAGGCGCCGCAGGAAACACTGGCCGCGATCTCCCGCAACTGCCGCGACGAGTTCCTCGAACATCTCACCAACTGCGTATCGGGGCAGGATGAGGATGGAATCAGCAAAAGGACGATTGGCAACCTGATCCGCTGCTTGGCGCCCGAGACGATGAACCGCCTGAAGTCAATTACGCCCAACGCGACCATCGACATGGTCGTTCCGTTGGCCAAGGCGTACCCGACACGGCTGTTGTCCGCCATCGACGCGGCTTCTGCCCCCGAACACGAACGCCATCTGGACGCCAAGGAATATCTTGAGCGGGTTTTCAATCCGGCCGACCCCGGTCCTGCGGACGAAGTGCCTGCAGAACACTCCACGAGGCACGAAGAAAGGCCTGCGCCGACACGAACCGCGAGAGAGAGGACTGAGCCCCCTGGCGGCCAATCTCAGGCCCCACAGCAATCCGCCAGCGACGACCGCCCCAATGGGCAGGGATCGAAGAAATTCAATTCCTGTCATGTCTACGGATCCGGATTCGCCCTTTGCTTCAACGCCGGCGAGTGGGAAGGAAAGCGTGGGGTAATGGTCGATGCAGCGGTGTCCAGCGGCACGAAGTCCTACGACTGGAAAAACGCGTTGCACATTTGGCTGGACATCAACGAGGTTGGCGCAGTGCTGGCTGTGTTCCGTCGTTGGCGCAAGGGGATTGAGTTCAATGCCCACGGCGCGGCGAACGATAAATCCTTCGCCATCGAGTTCCAGGGACAGCACTTTTACGCAAAGGTCCAGAGCCGGAAAGCGACCAACCATCCTACGCGCGCGGTCAAGATTCTGCCAACCGACGCCACGGAGGTATCAATCCTCTTCCTGACGCAACTGGCGGACAGTTATCCGGCGATTCCGCTCAACGAACTGCTCGCCACCGTACGCGCGACGCATCAAATCGGCGATGCAACAGCCTGATAGTGATCCGGCCACGATTGGCGCGGCGGCGGAACGGCACATCCTCGATCGCTTGAAGCGATTGGGGATTTCGGCATGGCATGAACCGCTGCTGTGTCTGCCAAAGTCGTTTCTCGATTACAGCCAGGTCTCCACGCTCAAGCAGGCATTGCCGACAAGCGATGTGCTTGCCGCTCCGCAGCTATTCAGTCTGCAGGTGACGGAGCCGGCAGTAATTGTTTCGCAACCGAAGAAGCGGCTGATTCTGAACGCGACTGACGGCACGTTGTTGGTCAAGATCGTCGTGTTCATTGTTGCAGGAGTGGACGTGCCGACGTGGAAGGATCTGGCTGTCGGCCAGAGATTCCATGTACGAGGCGTCCTGCAAAACTGGAATGGGTCGCTCCAGATGGTCGGACCAACGATCATTGATCCGGCGTTGATCGGCACAACGGTCCCAGTCTATGAAAAGCGCAGAGGCGTGGTTGCCGACGGCGCCATCTACGACGCAACCCGTCATGCCCTCAAGCACCACCTGAACGAGTCAATCAAGCATCTGATCGACAGCTTCCACGGCATTTCCGAGACGGACATCCTGCGGCGCGCCAGGCTGAAAGCCCCTTCTGTTAAGGTCATCTTGCTTGCCGCCCACAGTCCGGTATCCGAAGAGGAAGGTCTTCGCGGTTTGGCGGGCCTGCGCCGTCTGGCGGCTCTTTCGATTGTCGAGAACGCTCGGCGCCTGAAGCTGCGGGAACCGGTACCGGCCTCGGTCGTCAAGATTCCGCTGGCCTTGATTGCCGAATTGGCCGCAAAACTCCCTTACCCGTTGACTGGCGATCAAAAGACGGCGATCCGTGAAATCGTGGCCGATATGGCCTCGCCGCTGCCGATGCGACGAGTCCTGAGCGGCGACGTCGGGAGTGGAAAGACCTTCTGCATCATGATCCCCGCACTGGCAACGCAGCGAATTGGCAAGCGTGCCGTCATCCTGACCCCGAATGCCTTGCTGGCCGATCAGTTCGTCAAGGAGTGCAAGGAGCACTTTGGCGACGACACGAACGTAATCGCGGTAACGGCGGCGACCAAGAAGCTCGATCTGTCAGGCAATCCCATCCTGGTCGGGACGACGGCGCTCCTCACGCGCCTCAAAGGTGAGCCGGCACCCGAGTTCATGGCCGTCGACGAAGAACAGAAAATGTCGGTGACTCAGAAAGTCGAGCTGACCGGCCTTGCGAGCAACTATCTACAGGCAACCGCCACCCCCATCCCGCGCACAACCGCTTTGATTACCCACGGCGCTATGAATGTGTCGATCATCAAGGAAATGCCCGTTGCAAAGACCATCACCTCATTGATCGTCACCGCTGGCGAAGCGCGTCGTCTGTTCGACCACACCCGCAAGGTCATCAACTCTGGCGGCCAGGTTGCCATCGTCTATCCGATCGTCAACGACGAAGAGCAGGAGAAGAAGAGCGTCGTCGCGGCCTTTGCCGAGTGGGACCGCCGCTTCCCCGGTCTGGTCGGAATGGTTCACGGGCAGATGAAAGAGGCGGAAAAACTGGAGGCCGTCGACAAACTCAAGGCCGGCGTCCTGAAGATCGCCATCGTCTCAAGCGTCATCGAGATCGGGCTGACGCTGCCAAGCCTGCGCTCCCTCATCGTTGTCCACGCAGAACGATATGGAACCAGCACGCTTCACCAGTTGCGGGGTCGTGTCGCACGGAGAGGCGGGCACGGTTACTTCTTCATGTTCCTGCCACAGTCGATTTCGCCGGAGACCATGCAACGCCTCCAACTCGTAGTCGCCCACAGCGACGGATTTACCCTGTCTGAGAAGGACGCCGAAATACGGGGCTACGGCGATCTCTTCGAGGATGCTGAGCGCCAGAGCGGCAATAGCCGCAGCACTGTTTTCCGGTGCGTCGACCTGACTCCAACCGAAGTTCACTTGGCCGCCCAGACGGCGACCGCCGCTACCGCCTGACTTTTGGCTATCCCCTCCCCTTTTGTCTATAGGACTTATCTCTGATGTGGTTCAAACAGTCTCTCGTCTTCCGGCTTCCGGCCCCCTGGTCAATGGATCTCTCCACGCTCGAAGAAAAACTAAGCCTGCACCCGTTTGCCCGCTGTTCCGGAAGTGAATTGCAGAGCAGTGGGTGGGTTCCGCCACGCCCCGGCGGGCCGATGGTCTTCGCCCTGAATCATCAATGGCTGATCGCGCTCGCCACCGAGCAAAGGCTTCTTCCCGCCTCGGTGATCAACGATGAACTGAAGGAACGCATCGAAGCCGTCGAGGAACAGCAGGGCTATTCGCCGGGCCGCAAGCAGCGCAGGGAAATGAAGGAACAGATCGCCGCAGAATTGCTGCCGCGCGCCTTTACGCGCCGAAGAACCACCTACGTCTGGATCGACCCGGTCAATGGCTGGTTGGTCATTGACGCCAGCGCCGTCAACAAGGGCGAGGAGGTTATCGAACGACTGCGGCGCGATCTGGAAGAACTGCCGGTCAGCCTCGTTCGCACGCAGTTGTCTCCGACTTCGGCGATGTCCGATTGGCTTGCGGCTGGCGAGGCGCCAGCCGGATTCACGATCGACCGCGACTGTGAAATGAAGGCGCTTGCCGAAGAGCAATCCGCCGTCCGTTATGTGCGCCACGCGCTTGACGGAGAACGGATTGCGGAGCAGATCAAGGAGCACCTGGCGAGCGGAAAGCTGCCGACCAGGCTCGCGCTAACGTGGAATGACCGCATTTCCTTCGTGCTCACGGACAAGCTGGAAATCAAGAGGCTGGCATTCCTCGATCTGATCAAGGAAAACGCGGAACACACCGCAGAAAACGCCGAGGAGCAATTCGACGCGGACTTCGCCTTGATGACCGGCGAACTTGCGCAATTCCTGCCGGCCTTGCTCGGAGCGCTGGGCGGCGAAACTGTTCCGGGCTGACCTGGCAGACCGTACCTCAGCAAACAAACGACGAAAGGAGACCCATGTTCGGCCCCGCAAAAAAGCAGACTGACGCCCCGAAAAAAAACGGCGTCGATGTGCTCATCAAGAAACTGTCCGCCCTTCCTCCTGCCATTGATCTGATCGTTGCCGCCGTAGTCGGCGGTTACTCGTTCGTGGCCATTTACGTCGACAACTCCAAGTTCATCGGCCTGATCTGCATTCTGCTTGGGCTGACCTTTGCGCTACTGGGAATGGCCGCATTAAGCCGCGAGATGAGGGCGTTCAAACAGGTTGAGAGCAAGACATCCCCGGAAGCTCTTCGCGCCATGAAGACGCCAGAGTTCGAGAAGTATCTGATGGCCCTCTTCTCGCTCGACGGCTACGAGGTACGGACAGCGATTGACGATCTTCATCGTCAAGACGACGCCGACCTGATCGCGACGAAGAAAAAGGAGACGATCCTGATCCAGTTCAATCATTGGGACGAAGATAACGTCGGCACCCGGCCAATCCAGTCGCTGCAGAAGGCCGCTGCGGCCTTACGCGCTACCCAATGCATTGCGATCACGCTCGGACGATTCTCTGCGGATGCGGTTGCTTGGGCTAATCGCAAAGGCGTCATCCTGATGACGGCTGGTGATCTCGTTGCCATGGCGAATCGCCTTACAGGCAAGACCGCAACCACGACTGAGAACACGGAGTCATCGACCCAACCAGATCCAGAACAAACCTCCCTTGCGCCTGCATCCGACCGCCGGCGCTTTCTGGTGGTCGACTTCCTCGGAATTGGCGAAGGGCTCGCGCTGCTCGAGGACCTGCTTCAGGAAAACCCTGCCTATCACGTCCTTGCCTCCACCCTACCGGTTGGGCAAACGATCGATGACGTCCGTGAGGGTCTGAGTCGATGCGCAAACCAACTCGTCGGAGAAATCGCATCGTCGCTGGAAGGCCGCTACTTCGCCATACAGAAGTATCTTCAGACAACGCCGGAAGGAAAACAGGCGGTATGGCTCGCCGTGGATTCGGAACCGCGCCGGTTTCCGGAAAGCTGTCTGGAACTGGTGGCCATGAACCCGGCGTTTGGATTCGACGCGTCGGTTGCGCAACGACTACGGGAAGCGATGAATCATGCGGATAGGCGGGCCGCCGCGGTTGCCTAGCCATCTTCGGATACCAGCCAATCGCATTGGACCTCACCGAGCATTCTCGTCGCACCTGACCTGCGATTTTGGATACTTGACCAGCACAAGGTCATCATGGAGGATTCGGCGGCAGTCGGCTAGGAGCGGGAATTCGTCTTCGCCGGATAGCTGACAGTCGAAGGGCTGCTCCATTCTTAAACCGGTCGTATGGCAAACGGAAAGAGCTTTTGGCGCCGTCGATATTAAAGATAGCGGGAGAACTTCTTGTTCGACTACAAAGAATCAGATTGCCAAGCGATTGAACTCTATAACAATCGCCGTAAGCAGGATTCGCCCACAAGACTGCAAGTCAAAATGGGGGCAGCACCTTTTGACGGTGATCCGTTCGCTGCAAAGGTTGTTCTTCTGCTCAACAACCCCACCTACACCCCTGACAGCGTTCCAGAAGACCACAAGCTGAAATTTGAAGACTGGCCATTGGCTGGACTTCATCCAAGTGTTCGAGAGGGTTTTCGGCAGTGGTATAGCCGACCTCTTGGTTTTTTGATGGCTCAATTCGCGTTAAGTAGTGACAGGCTCATCTCCTGAGCCTCGCTGGGAG
>JADHEF010000582.1_pt1 | contig 35336 bp, 59 predicted proteins | sample 8952391 | NCBI WGS metagenome assembly JADHEF01 (sample SAMN16124439, study PRJNA663245) | bioreactor sludge metagenome | isolation source: sludge (nitrite) | place: India:Bengaluru | collected 2019-02-28 | reverse complement strand
CATCTTTTATAGCAATTTCATATTTCTTTAATTTTAAAGCAATGATTTCTTTTTCAGACTTGCCTTGTAATTTTAGAATATTGTCTTGAGCGCCTAAACTGTCTAAATTCTTTTTAGAGATTTCTAAATTAGCGGCTGTTTTTTCGTTTAATCTTTGCTGTTCTTCTGAAACTCCGCTAACTGCTTCTTTTATATCGTCCCAGTAATAATAAACCGCACCTAAAGCAATTACAAGCGCACCTATGCCCGTTGCTCCTATCGCCGCTTTGATACCATTGAAAGCATTTACCGCTACTGTCTTTAATTGAGTGAACGCACGTCCCGCATCTTCCAAACCTTCTAATCCTTGCGCCAACGCCATTGCAGACTGAACTTTTAAAATGGCTTTTTCCACGTTTTCGCTTTCTGAACCAAATAATCCCATTGCACCTTGAGCCGCAGCAAAACCACTTGCAACAGATTGCAACGCTTTACCAGTTGCTAAGAATGCACCCTCACCTTTGAACGACATAATAGCATCGTTCGCGTCTTCAATTCTGTCTTTTAATTCTGCTGCACGTTTAGCCGCTTGTACAGTTTCTTTTGATGCTTCCCCGTACTTTTCAGCCATTTGCGCAACTTCTGCTGTGGCTTCTCTTAACTGTTGCTTTAAAGACTTTGTGGATTGCTCTGTTTCGCCTAAAGATTTCTTAAGGTTATCAATTCCACCGAGTGCTTTAAGGTCGTCTAAGGATATTTTAATTACTTGTTCTACTGCCATTTCTCAATCTTTTAATATATTTGCGTAATTCTTTAAAATTGCTCGGGAATTTGTGCGAACCCTTTGCGAATGCTATCGTTTCAGTTTCTTCTGGAACGTGCGCTAATATTTGAAGTAGTGTTTTAAGTATCATATTGCTCTGAAATCTGTTAATAATTCTAAGTTTATTTTGCCTGTATTTAGTTCCGTTTGTAGATTATTGATAACATAGCGCTTATCTCTTATTACTACTCTGTCATTCAACTTAAGTACACTCATTAAATAAGTATCAGCCACGCCTTCAATTTTAATAATGCGTGATTTACGGTTATAGATGTTTGAAAGGTAACTTAAATAGTAATCTGAAAATAGTGTATTTTCAATCACGCCATTCAAAAGAGTAGAATTTTCTAAACCCCAGTTTAGCGTGTGAAATTCATTTGTGACTTTCTCAATGTCCTGCCCGAATGCATTGTAAGAAGTACGAGAAACTCCTTCTAAATAGAAATTTACATCTGTGCTGATATTTCCGTACTTGTATAGTAATATCGGTTTAGGTACATAAGACTTTAAATCCGATTTTAAGCAATATCCTACATGAATTTTAGTTCCGCTAAACTTTTGGTGCATTAAGTTCTCAAATGGCAGTTTAATTGTGTATTCATCGCCATCACTTTCTACATCAAACGTATATTTCAAATCTCCGAACTCACGTTGGAATGTATCGAAAAACGCTCTATTTATTAAGCTCTCACTTTTCTCATATTGAAAATTCATAACCTTGTAAAAAGGCGCACGTGTAATTTCGCCATCTAAGTTTACATATTTCGTTATGTCCCTAATTTCTCCTGCATTGTACCAATCTTCTAAAGGTTCAATATTATATTCATTTTCGTTTTCGCTGTACGCTGTCAAATTAAACATTTTTAGAACCCCCGAAAAGAAATCTGAAATCTTCATATCTGGCATTTGTTTAGTAACATCTAACTTTCCAGAGGCAATGAATGATGTATTAATTGTTAAAGTATCAGTCCACATTGCATTGACAGAAACAGTAGAAATTACTACTGAAGTGTTAGCAATGTCAGTAGATGAAATTTTAAAAGAATAAACTCCAAGACTAATATCATCACGCCATATATCCTCAAAAATTGTGTGCGATGTTGGTTCGGTTCCATTAATAGTTTGAAACAAAACACCATCTTTAAAAATCTGCAATTCATAAGTAGTTTCACTTGGCACATTTACGGAAACATCTAATCTTCTGCTATAATCATCTGCATCTAAACTTCCATTATAAGTGATAGTATTTGCTGTGAAATCAACTGTAAAATATCCTCTATCATATCCAGTATTGCTCACTAAATCAACTGTTGATAAGGTAGATTGAATTAATAGTTTTTCAGAATTTTTAGCTAATAAAAACAACTCTGTAAATCTTTTGTCAGATAAGAAATTGCCTAAAAAAGAAACATTGTATTTTTCTTCTATTGCTTGGAAAATTGACTTAACTCTTACCGCTGGAAATAGTTCACGATAATCTATCGAACCACCAGAAGTTGAAATATCATCAACGCCACCGCCATACTGCCATGCTTTATTGCTCGAAATTAAAGGAAAAGCAATGTCTAATGTGTTTGCGTTAACAACAGAATTTACAACGTTTGTCGCCGAATAGTCAAAGTCTATAATATCATTTAAATTGGTTAGATTAATCAATTTATCCTCACCGAATTTATCTGTTAAAGATTTCAAAGTGCCATAAAATACAAGAGAGTAATGCGTGATATTTCCATTGTCTCTATTTGCCGACTGCAATTCTATGCGCCCTTTTCTGAATGGCACTGTATTAATCTCAATTTCAGCATCATAACGCTTATTTGCATTAAATCCATCATCTATTGAGTTTTCGTACCAATGTGCAAAGATTTTATTATTGTTTGGTGTGGCTGGTACTGTGAAACTTTGCGAATAATCAGTAAAGACTTTGCTGATGTCATTCACATTTTGAATGGAAGAAGTAATAGAAATATTTTCGTCTTGGAATAATTCCAAACGATAACGAACATCATCTTTATATATGTAGATTGCTACTTGCATTATTGCATATTGTTTATAAGGTCAAACGCATACTCGAACTCTATCTCGTAGTTTATATTTTTGTTTCGTATTTGTGTTTTAAATTCAGTGCCAGAACTTTTTACAATAGCTGGTATTGAATTTATCCACACCTTTTCTGATAACATTAAGTCTTGGATTAATTCGTTATAATTTTCATTTACAAATCCCGTATTCATTTTTATAGATTGCTTACCATTGAAATTATACTTCGCATTTTGACCTATTGTCGTATCGTACTCCATTCCTTGCTGCAAAAGTTTGTATTCTTTGCTCTCTGTTGTAATACTATCAGTTCGCATTTTGAAAAACCAAATGAAATCTAATCCTCCGTAACGATTAACAAACTGTACTAATTGAGGATCCAAAATTGGTTCGCAAGTTTCTTCTACATTTGTCGCTGTTATCTCTGAAATTTCATTTAAAAATCTATCGTAAGAATGTAGCTTGTTTTCACTACCTACTTTAATTTGTCTCTTAATGTTTGTAAATCTATTGGCAAACCTTTCGTAATAATTTTGACCATCTAAAAATTGAGTATATCCATTTACCGCAATCCCCTCAACTTTTTGCTCAGTTAATTCTACATCATTTGAGAATAATCTGCACTCGAATTTACAATACCATGTATTAACGTCAATTAATTCATTAGAAATGAAATCTTTCAAGTATGGCGAAATATTAAATCTCAATAGAGTTTGTGTTGGGCTTGGAATTGATTTTGTAAACTGATAAGTTGGAAGCGTTGGCTTTGTTTCGCCATTCTTCCAAATCCTCAACTCTAATTTCCCCGAAGTTTGCCCTGCTTCATTTATAAAAATTATATATGGGCTTCTAGCTCTTACTATCATTGTTTTGTATTGTATATTTTAAGAAACTTTCTAAATCTAAATTGTACGCTTTTATTAATTCTTCTGGTAGTTTTTGATAACCTTTTTCAAACGGTGCGCTAAAGAAATTAGTAGGATATAAACCCTTTAAATAAATTGCTCTCGCTATTAATTTGCTTGTCGCTTCGTAACTCAAAAATTTACCACTCTCTAAATCTCTGAATTGAATTCTTCTTTGCTGTACCCATGCACGAATAGAATTCGTCAAACCTCCCTTTTTCCCAGTGCCACTTCCGAAGCGATATGGCGAATTTGGCGCACGATTAGAACTCGCTGCACCTCTCACTCCTTCATCTTGATATTTTCCGTAATCTTCCATCTCAAAGGCTAATGAGAATGAATTGCGTGAGGCTTCCACATAACCTTTAATTGAGTTGTAAAGTTTAGCCGAGTTCTTCATATTCTTACGAGTAAGGTTGGCACGTGACTGACTAACCACGTATTTTGAGAACTTCTCTAATGCTTTCTTTGTAAACTCTCTTTCTAACATTCGCAAATTTTAACCGAAGGATTTACCCAAAATGTAACTGATAAAACTAACCCATCTAATCCAGTTTGAAAATCTTTATTTATAATTGTCGGGTCTGAACTCGAAACAAATTCAATTCCATCAATTCTGATTAATTTCAATTTTGCTAATAAGTTTAATAAAACGGAATAAGAAACGCTCCAGTTTTCCCAACGATTATCATTCCATGTAAAATTATCCTCAACTCCATTTTTATTTTCATCTCTTATGTCTAAATGCGTAATCTCAAATGTTATCTGTGAGTTTTGAAAATCTATACTTTGAAGCTGAATGTTAGCCAACGGAAAAACATCATTTTTCAAATGGTCTATTTCGTCTGCTCCCAAAGAAAATAAAGACTTCACATCTTCATCTTCATTCAGATAACCACCTATTAAATCTATTATTTTAAATATTGCGTTTCGCATTCTTTATGTTTTTTTCTTGTTCTTTGTATTCGTCATCAAGGTATTCTATCTCAGTTAGAAATTCATTAATATTAAACCTTTCTACTACCTCAGAGGGTGTAAGTCTATACTCTCTGCCAATTCGCTTAATTGCGATAAACCAACTCCATTTCTCTCCAAATCCGCTATTTGCTCCGCTGTTAGTTCCTTTTCCAAAAATTGAGGCATAAGTTTCAACAAGTCGTTGGTTAAATTCCAAAAAAAAACCTGCGCACCTAAGTAAACTGAAATAGGAGCGTTTTTAAATATTTCTTTATTATCTATTCCTTTGTATTTTTCGATGTCGTAAACGTCTCTATATTTGCGTGTGATAGGTCTGTACATAACCGACATAGAAGCTAATATATCTTTGCCTAAATTATTTGTAAGGTCTATATATTCGCCCGACTTCATTTGCTCTAAATTCGGTATAAATCCGTACTCTTTGCCATCTAAAAAGAAAGTCTTTTGAAACTTTGGCTTTTCATTCAATACCTTTGCAATGTGTTGATAATTTTTGTCTAACTCTGCTAATGGATATTCCATTAACTGCTCAATAGATTTTCCAGTGAATAGGTTTAGCAAACAAAGCATAACACTTAACTCAACATCTGTATTTTCGATGATGTCTATTGCTTTTATGTATTTGTCTATCGTGACTTCACTTAAATTTTGTGGTAATCTCATAACTTATAAACGATTTTTTTATTTTTTTTATCCTATGTAGTAAGAACTTTTATTTGTTGCTCCTATAAAATTCCAAACAACGTAACGCAAAGCATCTATTAAATGGTTGAAATCATCAATTGGTACTTCTGATTTTTTATCGTGCCAACTATAATTATTTAACTCTTTAATTAAGTTTGTGCTTTCGGCATCTATTATCAATTCATAATCCATGAGCAATGCTATGCTGTCTATAATCTTTGGCTTTTCAATTGGCTTGATATTACATCCACTCATTTTTAATTCAGCAATTAAACGAGGCTCTGCACTATCTGCAATAATTAATTTGTTTTGACAATACCTTTTATTTTCTTCTGCAATTTGTGAAGTGGTTAATCCAGATTTATAAAGATATTCCTTTGCGTAAATGCGTTTGTTTTTTTTGTCAATAGAAACTTTTACTAGAGTTGTCGGGTCTATGCTAAATCCAAAGTCTTGACCAAAGCCCACATAATCAGTTTCTACAAACTCACCTATTTTCCAATTAGAGAAAATAACGCCTTCGGCTTTTTCCAACCAACCACCTAAAAGAACGTGTTCATATTTTCGTGGATTTTTTATGCGTGTTTCTTCGGCTTGGCGTAAGAATGATTCATTTAAAAATTCCTTACCATCTAAGTAAGTAGTGTGTATGTAAGTGGTATCATCTTTTTGGAAATTACTTCCAGAATTGACGCCTCGCTCTTCAAAGAATTTTTTATAAATAAAATGCTCTTTTGTGGTCGGGTTCAGAATTAAAATAACTCGGTTTTGTTTTGACTTATGTCTAATTGAGAAATCTATTTTATCAAATGTTTCTTCGTCTGTGAGTTCTTCTGCCTCGTCTAACACCCAAGTAGTAACTCCAGAAATAGATTTTAAAGATGCTGTTTGTGTTCCGGAGCTTGTCTTAATACCTTTGAAAAGAATTTTAGAGCCAGTCTTTAAATTGATTATTTCATTTTTAGTTATTGCAAAGTCGCTTTCTAATTTTGCGAGTTCTATCTTTTCAATGAATTCTGGAATAATAGAAATATCAGCAGAAGTAAGCGTGTATCTTGTAAATAGAATTGTTTGCTCATTTTCGTATGTGAGCAAAAGCAAAAACGTGGTTACTGAAAATGACTTCATTGAACCACGCCCACCCGTTAAAACAAAATACCGACTATCGTTTAGAAATAGCGGTTTAAACTTTTCATTTATCTGAAACATTTTCTTTGAATGTGATAATGTCTTTTATGCTAAATTCATTAAATGAATGTGTATTATTTACTTTTTCTTCTGGTTTGCCAAATATATGTTCTGCAATGAAAATTTGCCCTCTTTGACTTTCCATCAAAGTATCTTTTATGAATTGAATTTGTGCTTCTTCGCAACTCTCTTTCTTATAATACTCTTTGATTGCTTTCAAGAAAGTATCTCTCGCTTTCAATTCTTCTGCGATAGGTTTGCGACCTGCACCTTCTCGCTTTCCACCTCTTGCCATATTGAAAAAATTTATTGACTATTCAATTTTACTTTTTTGCTTTTCTTCCACGTTTAGGCTTTTCACTTTGCATTTCCTTTTCTTTCAAATCTTTGTAGTTGAGGTAAACTCTCTCTAACTTTTTCATGTAGTTATTTTGATAAGTAGCTCCGCAAGTTGTACATGCTTCTTCTTTGATGTTATATAGTTTTCTGAATAACGCCTCGCACTTCTTAATGTCTTCTGCTTTTTCCGCTGGTATTGGCAATCCTTTATACCATGAGAATACCTCATAAAGAAATACTATCTCATCGCTTGTAGGCTTTACAACGTATGGAAATAGTCTATTGAGTGCTGCTTGTCTTTCTTTGCAACCCTCGCACTGTTCTATATTAAAGAACTCCGTTATCTTTTTCACTGTATCTCCTAATCCTGTACTCATATATTTTCTTTTTTGCAGTTAATAATGCTGTATAAAGTCTCTTATAGGGTATGTTTACTTCTTTTGAAATAGAAAGCAATGATTTCCCTTTATGTACTGTTATTTGTAACGTATCGGCGTTTTCCGTAGTATATCCGTATAGTTTTTTCAATACTAATAACTCGGTACAAGTTAGCGGAATTTCTGATAGTTCTAATTCATCTTCATTTTCGCTCTCATCTGGAATATCGGTAATGTCTCCACCGCGCAAAGGAAAAGCCGTTAATTTTTTCTTCTTATAATCATCTACAAATATAGATTTAATTGTTCGATAGATATATACTTCATTTACTTCTGTAGGGTTTAGATTGTGGATTTTTAAATACATTTCCTGCACTAAATCCTCAGCATTATCGTAGTCAAATTTTTGCGCCATTCGCACCCACTTGCTATGCCCTTTACAAATTTCTTGAAGTATATTCATACTTTTAAATCTTTTAACTTCAACTTATATAACGAAATTTTTTCTTTTATTTCCGAAATTGTCATTTTATTTGACTGATTAAAATTTTCTAACTCCTCAACTTTTTCAATACCTATTTTTTTTATCAGTCCTTTTCGGTACTCTATCAAATTTCCAGATAGATAATTGTTGCAAGTAGCACATTGTATATGTACGTTATCTTCATTAAATCTCAATTCTGGAAATCCCCCTACGCTTCTGTAATGTCCTGCATGAAATTGACCTTTTAACGTTCCACATGAAATGCAAGGCAGTCCTTTATCTCTCTCACGAATGAACGCGTTAAATGTAACTTGTAGAACTTGTAGCCAATCTGAATGGCTCATTAACTTTTTCTTTCTCTCTTTTTTTTCTTTTTGCCACTCCTTTTGTATTTTAATTTTCTGATTTTCTTTTGTAAGTTGTATAGCGCAATTAGAAGAACATACCTTTTGCAATGAATTGAAAGGTGTGAACTCTTTACCGCATACTTTACATTTCTTACTTTTTTTCATTTTCTAAAATGTTAATTCTTCTCCTGTTAAAGAGAAGAAAAGGTTTTGGAGTTGGTGAACTGATAATATTTTTATCTCATTCAAATATCTGAAATATGAAAATCCATTATTTCTATTTTCAATTTTTATCCCTGATTTCACAAACCAAAAATCACCTTTTTTCTCAAACCCAAACTTCAAAAGTATTTCTTCTGTGAGTGGGATTGGTTGAATTTTTTCATACTCAACACATCCATCAAAGCTTCTAGTTGAAATTGAAATTTTATTTTCAGAGCTATTGTCAATTACTGAAACTCCTTTGACATCTACTACATCTTCGTAAATTCCAATAACGTCAGCAATCCCTAACTCTGTATTTACATTGTTTCTTATTCTAAGTTCTTTCGGTTGTATCATAGCTTAATTTTTAAAATGGTAAATCATCATTTTCTTCTGCAAATTGATTTTCCGTTTTTTCCTTTGGTTTTTCTGTGAAATTTCCTTGCGGAGTATCGCCACTTACTTTTTCTAATCTCCAAGCTGTAATAGAGTTGAAATATTTTACTTCACCTTGCGGGTTCGTCCATTCACGCCCTCTGATATTAATCCCTATCTTTACGCTTTCGCCATCTTTTACATTTTGCAATAAGTCTATTTTATCTGATAAAAACTCTATTAAAACAGGCTGAGGGTATTGTTCTTCGGTTAGTAATACTAATTCTCTTTTTTGAAATCCAGAAGCAAAGGTTTGCGTTTCTCCGATTTTCTTAATTGTTCCTTGTAATTCCATAATTCATTTAATTTTTAAAAGTTCTTCGTTTAATTCTTTATTTAAAATTTGTTCTAATTTTTCTTTTTTCAATTTCCGATATTTGCCTGTATTAAAATTATGACGATTCCATTTGTTTTTAAGATTTTCTGAGACTTTATAAATTAGTCCTTTATAAAATTTCCTTTCTTCTTTCTCTAAAAAATTATCACTCATTATAATTTTTATTCACAAATATACAAATAAATATTTAAAAATCAATAGGTTATTTGGTTATTTTATTTAGAATGATTATAAATTAACACTTTTATAAAAAATATATGTGCAAATATTTGCATTGTATATAAAATATTGTATATATTTGTGCTATCAAAATGAAATAATAATCTTAAAATTAAAACAATGAAAAATTTACTTAAAACATTCGGCGTAATTGTTTTTTCAATCGCAATTACATTAGTTATTTTTACAATTATTAACACTCTAAAACTTATTTAAAATGAAAGTTACAGACTTAAAAGAAAATGAATGCATTCATTGCGAAACAGAAGAACAAGCAAACGCTATTTGTAAATTAATGCACGAATCAGGTTTGAAGCGGTTAAGTGGTATAAGTTATTTAATAAATAACCTATATAATGTCTATAAATCAGAAACTTGTTTTTTTCCAACGGACGGACAATATTCATATTTAGATTATGCAAAAGAAAAAAACTATAAAATCTACAAAGCAGAACAATTTTTAACTCAAGAAACTATGGAAACAAAAGTAACATTAGCAAATCAATCACAAGAAATTAATATTATACCACAAGATGGATTTGAAATTGACGTAGAAAATTCAGACCTTAAAAATGGTAAAGTGCTTTTTAAAGAAGTTGAAAAAAAATATCCTGATAGATTTATAATGCCGAAAGTAATGAATATGGAAGAATTATTCTTTTCAGAAAAATACGCAAGAAAATTAGATATTTTAGATACACTTCTTTGCCTTCGTGACGAGTACAACAGAATTGACGGTTTTGAAGAATGTTTTAGATTTGGAGAAGAAAATTTTTGTATTACTCCTTATGAAAAAAATTTAGAAATAACACGGTACTATTCTCTAAATAGAATTATGCACTTCAGAAAAGAAGAAAGCGCAAAACTTTTCCTTAAGAATTTTAAAGAAAAATTAGAACAAATTAAAGAATTTTTATGAGAACGAAATTAGAACTTTGGCAAGTAGTGAAAGATAATTTTGATGCGTATTTCTGTACTGGATTATGTCTTTTAATATCTCGTCTTTATATTAAAGAAATTATTTCAAATTTAGAACATGAATTATTAGAAGAAGAATTATCAAAACACGGAGATTCAGATGAATATTTTTTAGGAATATCGGGAGACCCAAAACCACGCTTAGAATTTATCGAAAAAATGATTAAAAAACATTCAAAAAAATATTAAATGAATTACCACGAACAAACAATTGAGTTAATAGAAACTTTGGGAATTAAACCCAAAAAAATAGCAGAAATTTTAGGAAAATCTACGTCATTAGTCTACAACAAAATGAAGTCAACTCAATATCACAGATTTAATGAAAAAGATTTTAATGCTATTTCAGATTACATCAATAAAAATTTAAAAACAATATTATGACAAATTTAGAAGCAAAACAAGAAGCTATTAAAAAGGCTTATGGTGAATATTATGATAATTTAAAAAAATATCTTAATGGATTTATGGTGGATAGAGTAAATTATGAGAGAGAAACTGGAAATAAATTATCTGATTTAAAAGGAATTGATTTTATTCATGAACCTCTTGTTTATTCTTATCCTGATGTTGTTGAAGGATTTCAAAATAATAACGGTTGGATAAGAATTGAAAGTGAAGCGGATTTGCCTAATGATGAAGACGCAATATATTGGGCTTTAAAAAATAGTAAAGTTATATGCATAGAATTAAAAACTCCTATTAACTTAAAAGAACTATTTTCGGATTTTTTAAAAGATAAAATCACCCACTATCAACAAATAGAACAACCAAAACTACCAATTTTCTAATTTAAAACCATTCTAAATTACGCTTTTTATGTATAAATATTTGCACATATAATTTAAAAAGACTAATTTAGCATAACAAAATTAAAAGACATGAAACATCAAAAAGACCTTAGAAAATTAACCGTTATCAATTCTGAATTCGATAGAGACGGTTTAGAAATGCTTCTTGGCTCGTTATGGCTTTCAAACGGTAATACTTTAGAAGTAAGAGAAGACGAGGTTATCTATTGCGATGCAGACTTTGAACCTATTGAAACTCTAAATAAAGAAGAAAGTGCATTTTGGTACAAAGAAGCCTTTGATATTTTTTGCGATAGTTATGACTACCAAAGCGCATTAGAGAGACAAAAAGAAGAAGATTACTATCATAGAGCAGACGAATTAGCAGACCTTCGTCACCAACAATTCAAAGAAGAAAATTAACCTTAAAATTTAAAAACATGAATAATGCAGACAAACCAGTTTATCCAACATTAGAATTAGACTATAATGAAAGTATAATACAAGGTAGAAATGTATTTTTTAACCAAGAATTTGGACTTACAAAAAGAGAATATTTCGCAGGATTAGCATTGCAAGGATTATGTGCTTTCTCTATTATAGGCAGTCATCGTATACCAATAAATTTAATAGAAGAAGCAATCGAATACGCAGACGAACTTTTAAAACAATTAGAAAACGAATAAAATTTAAAAACATGGAATACTTAACAATCGAAGAAAAAGCGTCATTAACTGGCTATTTAGTTTTACTTGACAATCAAATTAAAACTTGTAAATCACTTGGAATATCACCTGAGCATTGGGAAAATCTAAAACCAATAGCTATAAAGGCTATTGATAAAATTAACAAACAAGATAGTTTAGAAGTAATTGAAATGCGTAAAACATACGAAAATACAACACGATGCAAACACTAATAGAAATTTTCGGAATATTCTGCATTTGCTTATTTTGGATTTTAGGCGCAGCAGTAGTAGTAGCTCTTCTTTTTTACGAATTTAATAAAACAGACGAATAATGAAAGAGTTAAGCGAATTTTTAGAATGGTATACAAAAATTGTGAAATCACAAATTGTAATTACCAATGAGACATTTGAAAATTTAATAGAAAAATTTAAAAATTAAAGACATGGAAAACAAACATCACTACAGAAACGTATTTAAATCAGACCATTTAGGCAGTGCCGACTTAGAAGATTTCATTGAAAAAGGCACAAAATTAATTTTTACAATTAAAGAAGTTAGACAAGAAAAAGGTGCTAAAGTCGCTGGAAAAAAAATAGATGCAAACATTGCTTATTTTGTAGAGAACATAAAGCCTTTAGTTCTTAATGCTACTAACTCTAAAATTGTTAAATCATTTACAGTTTCTAAAGAACACCCTAACGGTTCTCCATTTGTTGAGGATTGGAAAAATTTAACCATTGAACTTTACATTGATGAAAACGTTCAAATGAAAGGCGAAAAAACACAAGGTGTAAGAATTAGACCAATTCAACCAGTGGTAAAAAAAGAAAAGCCATTTTTTACAGAGGCTAATTTTGAAAATGCAAAAAAAGCAAATGCTTCTGTTGAATTAATTAAAGAGCGTTATCAATTGACTGCTGAAATAGAAGCTAAATATTTAAGCTATGTTGGAGCAAAGGAGTAATGAATGGTTTGATATTCGTTTAGGTCGTTTTACCGCTTCCGAAATTTATAAGTTAATGGGCGTTAAAGGATTAGGTGAAACTGGTAAAACTTATGCTATTGAAAAAGCTATTGAAGTAATTTCAGGAAGAAATGAAGACGAAATAATATCTCAAGACTTAAAACGTGGGATTGAATTAGAATCTTTAGCTTTTAATAAATTCAAAGAAATTAAATTTTACGAATTTTTAAATGTAGAAAATACTTCTTTTTTTGAATTTGGCGAACACTCTGGAGCATCACCTGACGGATTAGTATCTAATAATTCAACTTTAGAAATTAAATGCCCAAGAGATTTGAAGTTCTTTAAAATTGTAGCTGATGGTAAAATTGATGATAATTACATTTGGCAAATGCAACATCAAATGCTATGCGCAGAAAAAGAACAAACTTATTTTTTTAATTATATCTTAAATAAAGGAAAAGAATATTGGCATGAAATTGTAATTCCAAGAGATGAAAATAAAATAGATTTAATTAAAGAAAGATTATCCGAAGCTATTGAAATAAAGCTAAATTATATTGAAAAAATAACAGCAAATAAACAATGGTAAAATGACAATTAACAGCAGAGTAGAAAGTGGTAAATTAGCGCAGAATGTAGCCAAAATAAACGCTGAAATTAGAAAGCATGAAGGCAAGTTCATTGAAATAACAATTAAGCGAAAATACAAGCGCAGAAGCATTCCAGAGAATAGATATTATTTCGGAGTTGTTATACAAATTTGGAAGGATTTAATTTACGATGAATGGGGCGAACATTGGAGCAGCGAACAAACTCATGAGTTTCTAAAATATCACTGTAATTTTAAAGAAATTGTAAACCAAAATACTGGCGAAATCATTAATATACCACTTTCTACTACTGACTTAAGAACTGTTGAATTTGAGGAATATTTAGAAAAATGCAGAAGATTAGCATTTGACTTTTTCAACGTTCAAATTCCTTTGCCAAATGAACAGCTAACTTTAGAATTATGATACAGTACAAAGGCGTTAATTACTTCCTTACAGAAGAACCACCAAAGCAACAAGGTAAAGGTAAAGTTTACCAATATTCTTTAAGTTTAACAGAGCCTTTAAAACCTTTGCAAGTCATTAGTTTGTCAGAAGCTCGTAAAAAAGTTGAAAAAATAATAGACGAAAAATTGAAAAAATGAAAATAACAGATAAAATAGAAATTACAAACGAGGATAACATGGAGTTAATGGCTCGTTATCCTGACAAATATTTTGATTTGGCGATTGTAGACCCTCCATATAATATAAAAATTGATGACTGGGATAATATAAAAGAATATGAAAGATATATTAGAACGCTCATAAAAGAAGTTGACAGGGTGTTAAAAAGAACTGGTACAATGTATTATTTCGGTTCTATGGATTGGATAGCTACGTGTAAATTAATTATAGATGAATTTGATTTCGGTTTGAGAAGTTGGATAATATGGGATAAAGGTGCTAAACAACAAAACTCTTTAAGGTGTTTTGCAGATGTCACTGAACACTGCTTACATTTTACTAAGCCAAAAAAAGAATTTGATAAAAACCCAATAGCAGAATATCTAAATAGTAAAAGAATACAAGCTGGGTTAAGTCTTGCAGACATAAATAGAGCATTAGGATTTGCTACTAATGGTGGAGGGGTCGCGTCTTCATATATGGGGGATAAACCAAGCATAACAATACCAAGCGAAAACCATTATAATTTATTAAAGGACTTATTGAAGTTAGATAAATCAAGGGATGAATTGCTTTCTATGGATTGTCGTTACACATTTAATGCAGATTCAATAAGAGTTAAAAGAAACCCAAACGATAGGAGAACTTATAAAAATGAAGACCAATTATGTAAGAATGTTTTTTATAATCAAAACGGAAACGAAAGCGGAAAGAGCGACCACCCAACAGCTAAGCCGGTTGATATAATAAGAACACTAATAAGGGCGAGTTCAAATGAAGGCGATAAAATATTATCTCCATTCTTAGGGAGTGGTACTGATTGTATTGCTGCACACGAAGAAAACAGATTTATAGTTTCTTGTGATATAGATACAGAGTACTACGAAAAGGCGGTACAGAGAATTAAAAACCACGTTTCACAATTAAAACTATTCTAATGACAGACGAAAAATTGGAAAAAATGGAATTAAATAGAGTTTATAACATTGATTTTTTAGAAAACACATTGCCTGATAAATGTGCAAACTTAATCATTGCAGACCCTCCATATTTTGAAGTGAAAGGCGATTTCGATTTTATTTGGAAATCATTTGACGACTATCTAAAAGATGTTGAAAAATGGGCTATTGAATGCAAAAGAATTTTGGCAGATAACGGAACACTGTTTTGGTACGGACACTCTAAAAAAATAGCATACTCTCAGGTGATATTGGATAAATATTTTGAGCTTATAAATAATCTGGTCTGGGAAAAAACAGACTGCCAAACTAAAAAAGGCGTTGGCGATTTTAGAATGTTTGCGCCAGTTACAGAAAGGATTTTGATGTATTGCAATGGCGATGATTATCACCAAACAGTAAGATTAGCAATATTTGATGTGCAAGAATATTTAAACACAATTACAACAAGAGATTTTTTAGCTAAAAAACTGCTTGAATGTGGAAATTGTAAAAACTATGAAAGTGCAAAACAAAACGCAAACAACATTTTAAGCCAAAAAAGTGCAAAACCGCAGTTAATAACAGAGCAACAATATAATTTAATTGAAGCAGATAAAATGCCTTATGAAGAAATTGTTTTGATGTATAGTTACAAGAAAACAATATATGAACAGAAAAGACGTGTTTTTGAAAATAGACAAAAATTAACCGATGTTTTAAGATTTAGCCAACAAACTAATATTACTGGGAAATATGACCATGATACAATAAAGCCAGAAACCCTTACAAGAGCATTAATAATGACTTGTAGCCGTGAAGATGATTTAGTAGTAGTACCTTTTGCTGGTAGCGGAACTGAATGTGCAATGGCAGTCAAAGAAGGTCGTAAAACAATAGGCTTTGAGATAACAGAAAAACACGCTAAAATATCAAATGAAAGAATTAAAAAACACGTTTCACAATTAAAACTATTCTAATGATACCACAAAAAAACACTATACAAAAATACTTTTCAGCTCCGAAATTAAAGCCACAAATCAAAACTAAAAAAGTTGAATTTAAAGATTTGTCAGATAAAGACCAAGAATTAGCAACGCAGAAATTAATTTCTGTAAATGCTTTTTCCTCTTCTTTACTGCATGAATTGAATGTATTGAAACGCTTAGGCATGGTGGATTCTTTTCCGCTTATTGTAGATTTCATGCAAGAAATGAAATCTTTAGAAATGTACTTTCTGGAGCAAATTAAAAAAGACCACAAAGTAAATGAGGAGTATTTCAAAACAAAATTAAGAGCTATTGAAAACATCAATTTCATGCTGATAAATAACGATGATGCAATCGTAAGAACAGAAAAATTTATAGAATCAATTTTAACTAAAAAAAGATGAGAAAAACAGATAAAAGCGCAAAACAAAACAAACCACCTAAATCAAAAGTAGAAGGCGGAGGAATTGGAACTTTAAAGCCAACAAAAGAAGAGTTGGCCGAGAATAGAAAAGTATTAAAACACGCTCAAAAATTAGCGAAAAACAAAAAGATAGTAAGATTACCTCAAGGCTTCTGCTATGAGTTTGAGAAAATGAAAGCGGAAATTAATAAACGTAAAAAGAAAAAATTTGCGGATTAAAAAAGTTTTTGTATATTTGTAGAAGTGTTACAGTAGTGTTTCTCACTTTAGCTACTAAAACAAAAGAAATTTAACGAAAATCTATCAAAAGAAATCGGAGTGAGAACCGAAAGTATTTTGGTAGATTTTTTTTATTAAAGGTTATCGTTTATCCTAAAAACTTTAATTTTATGGCAAATTATCAGTTAATGTTCTTTGATAAAAAAGAACAAAATGACATTCAATCATTTGCAACGGATTTATGTAAAATCTATATTGCAATTAATAATGATGAAATAGGTTTTAGAGATAATGCAGCATCTATTTGCATTGACATTTCTACAGCAATTAAATTTTCTAAAGAATTAAGAAGACAAATTGCAATTGCTAAAGAAAAATTGGATAATGATGTTATGATTAATGAAAAATTTTAATTAATTATGGCAGAAAATAAGAAATCATTTGTTCTTTATGCTGATTTAATCAAAAGCATTGAACATTTAACGTATGAAGAAAAAGGCATTTTATTAACACATTTACTGGAATATGTTAATGATATGAATCCTATTTTAACAGATAGATTGATACTTACAGCATGGAAACCTATTGAACTTCAACTTAAAAGAGATTTGAAAAAATTTGAAGAAGTTAAAGCAAAAAGAAGCGTTGCTGGTAAGCGTTCAGCAGAATTAAGAGCATTGAAAAATGATGAACAAGACGCAACAAATTCAACAAGTGTTGAAAGTGTTGAACAAACGCCAACAAATCCAACTGATAATGATAATGATAATGTAACTGATAATGTAAATGTAATAAATAATAATACTATCAATTTTGACAAATTGCTTTTGTTCTTAAATTCTCAAACTAAAAGAAATTTCAAGATAATTAACGAAGCTACAAAAAAGAAGTACCGAGCGAGAATAAAAGAAGGATACACTTCAAAGGATATTGCAAATGCTATTGAAAATGCAGTAAATTCTGATTATCATAAAGAAACAAATTTTACCTATTTAACGCCAGAATTTTTTTCGAGAGCCGAAACTTTAGATAAATATTCAAACGTAAATAAGTCTGAAATCAAAAAAGAACCAACCAAAAAAATTAGAACACTATGACAGATTTAACAAATGGAAAAATTCAGCCGAACGCAGTAGAGTTTGAAAAGTTGGTTTTAGGAACTTGCCTAATTGATAGCAAAGGTTTGAAAGAAACTCTTAAAGTTTTAAAAGATAATTTCGAGGCTTTTTACGACCCTAGACATAAAGAAATTTATAGAGCGATTTCTTTTCTTCACTCAAAAAATAATCCTATTGATTTAATGACTGTTATCATGCAGTTGAAAAAAACAGATGAATTGAGTAGAGCAGGTGGTGATAGTTATATCATTGACCTTACAATGGGCGTTTCTTCAAGCGCACACATAGAATATCATTTGCGTATAGTGTGGGAAAAGTACATTTTAAGAACTTTGATTAATTCCGCAAGTCTTACCATTCAAAAAGCGTTTGACGAAAAATCTGATGTATTTGAAGTTTTGGAGCATAACACAAAAGAAATTACAAAAGTTCACAATTATCTTAGCGGTCAAAAGCCGATAAAATCTTTTTTTGATGTTCACCAAGAATTTATCGGGTATGTTAAAAGCAAAAATACTTCTGGAATTTCAATGCCTTTCAAAAAATTACAAGAAGAAAATCAAGGTTGGCAAAATTCTGATTTAATCATTTTAGCAGCACGTCCTGGAATGGGAAAAACTGCATTAGCTTTGAAATTCGCTAAACACGCAGCGAAAAATGATTTTCCAGTGCATTTAATTTCTTTGGAAATGGCTAACTTACAACTTCACAAACGTATAATTTCAGATGAGTTAGAAATTAACTCTAATAACATAAGAAAAAAAGAATTTGATGAAAGTGATTTGCAGAAAGTTTTTGATACTTCTGAAATTGAAAATATTCCATTGTATTATGATGACACTATCATGGTTTGGGAAGAAATGAAATCAAGAATTAAATTAGTTAACGAAGAAAAAAAGACTAAATTAATTATTATTGACTATCTTCAATTGATTTCAACAAAAGCTAAATTATCAACAATTGATAGAGTTTCTTTAGTTTCAAGAGAATTGAAGTTACTCGCAAAGGAATTAAACGTGCCTATTATTTGCCTTTCTCAGCTTTCAAGAGCAGTAGAGCAAAGACCAAACAAAAAACCTATGCTTTCAGACTTAAGGGAATCTGGAGCAATTGAACAGGACGCCGACCTTATTTTCTTTCTTTACAGGCCCGAATATTATGGAATTGAAGTTTGGGACGAGGAAGAAGAAAATGATACAGAAACGAAAGGAAAAGCACTTTTGATTAACGCAAAAAATAGACATTGTGGCGAAAGTCAGTTAGTAATTGGTTGGAAACCAGAATTTCAGCGATTTTATGATTTAAATTCAAAAGATTTTGGTACCTTTGAAAAAGAAAAAATTAATCCAGCAACTTTAAATGAAGCGTTTGGAACAGAACAAGATGACGATATGCCATTCTAAAATAGAATCTTTTAAAGAAATTTACGCAAAAAATAGAAATTCAGAAAAATTAAAAAGAGAAATTAAACTAAAATTTAAAAGAAAAATAGACAAAAAATAAAATTATGGAAGAACAACCAATTTTAGAAAAAGCAACATTTGAATTTTCACAAGAAGCAAATGGATTATCTCATCCAGACGCATCTGAATTTTTAACAATTGAATGTGAAAGCAGCTTAGGAATTGATAGAGATGAAGGTTGCTTTTATGTTTTAAAAACCGAGCAATGGTCTATAAAAGACGAAAAAGACTTGAAAGAATTATTCGAAAGAATACAAAAAGTCATTAAAAAATAAATTTAAAACTTCCCACTTGTAGTAAGTGGTCAAATTATGAAAACACTAGAAGAAATAAAAAATAATTACGCTAAAGAGCAAGGGTTTGAAAACTGGCATGAAATAAAAAAAGCCTTCAGAAATAGAGAAATTACTTTTTTAAAATTTGGAAGGTATGAAAATAAATTATTTGAATTAATTCAAATAGAGCAACAGAAGTTAATTGCAGAGAATGCTGATACTAAAATGGAAAGATATAATGATTTACAAGATGTTGTAGTTGTAGACAAATCCTCAATAATCAATGAAAACAATATTATAAAATGAAAACACTAGAACTAAAATTAAAAAAAGATGTGTTTATTGTTGATACTAACGCACCATTAGAAGCGATAGAAATTGATGATTACGAATTCATATGCAAAGGTTCAGAACTAACAGAAGAAATTGCAAGTGAGTTGGTAGAAGAGGGAAGTTACTTTAAAACTTTTAAAAATTATATTACAAATGATAATCATAAAAGAAATCAATTAAATTTTGCAAAAGAATCATTCATTTCAGCAGTAGAAAGTCAAGGCTTTTATTGGTTGGGAAATCCCGTAAAAATCCATACATTGGCAAGTGAAAATGCTGATGAATATCTTAAAAAATGGCAAGAAGCAGAAGAAAAAACATTCCGTAACCCTTTAATTTTTGTAAAGAAATGAAGTACAATAACCATTCAAAAGATTTAGATAAATTGGCAAATAGCTTTTTAGAACAAGCAATAAATGCTGACTTTGGGGAAAATAAACCAAATTACACCAATAGAGATTTTTTCAACGTCTTAATAATTTTTCAGAACGCTTTAATGGATAAGATGTTTGATAATCAAAATTATATAGACATGGATTTAATAGACAGAGAGCAAATGGCAATAAATTGCGGATATGATTTGAGAGATTTTATCTTAAAATATACTGGATTAAATCCATCTAATATTGATGAATTTTTATAAAGAAATAACCCATGATACTAACAGGAAAAGCAAAAGAAGATTTTTATAAATTTTTAATAAAAAAATTTCCATTAAATGAAAACGAAGTTGAAAAGTGGTTTATATCGCTATATAATGAATTTAAAAATGCGTTACTTATAGAATGGTTTGATAGCGTTGGAATTATTATAACTTCTAATTATTTTGAGTTAAATAAAGTTTTTTATTCAGAAATTTTAGACAGTAATTTTGAAATTGTAAAACTAACACGTCAAGAAGCATTAACCGAAGCAATTAAAAAAGCAAATGAATATTATAATTTATAATTCAAATTAACCCATTACCAAATAGTAAAAGAATTGAAGCCAGAAGTTAGACGATTTGTAAACGCCCAAAAAAGAAAAGATACAAGGACAGTTGAGCAAATGTACATTGAAAATTTAAGAAAAGAAAAACGAAAACCTTTTAAAAAAGTGTTTAAAAGTGTTTAAAAGTATTTAAGTTTTTGTATATTTGTAGTGCATTAATGTTTAACTAAAAAAATAAGCTTATGAAAAAGTTATGGTAATTACAAAATGATCTAAACAAAAAAAGACGCTATTTATTTAAAACAGCGTCTTTTATTTTAAATAAACTTTATGTACAAAAAAACCGCTAACTCGTAGCGGTTAAAAAAAACATCTCATTTTTAAAACTAATTACTAAAATACATTTTTAAATTTCAAAAAATTCATATACGAAGCGTTGCTAATCTCATAAGTAGCTTGGCAATCTTCACACTCCATTACTCTTTTCACAGTTCCAATCGGAGTAACGTAATTCCTATATAAAGAAACATTCTCTCCACCACAACAAGGACAACTATATTTTAAGTTGCCTAATATTACTCCAGCATGAGTATTTGGCTTGATATAATTTTGCATGGTTAAAAAAACATCTTCTAAAACAATAATATCTCCTTCACAGTATGTGACCATTTCTTTCATCGCCTCTTTATTACCTTTCATTACATCTTTCCACATATCAAATCCTCTTGTTTGAACTTTTGCTCCAACTCCTAAAAATTGCGCTATATAATCTAACTTATTAGAATTGAAATTAAATCCACTTTTAGCCTTTTTAAGAGTGTCTAAAGTCTTGTAATTAGGAAACATTGGTATTCTATGAAAAATGCAACGTGTGCGTATCCATTTAATATCATAACGGTCGCCATTGTGTGCAATCATCTCATCAGCTTGGTTTGCTACTTCAATAAAATTTTGAAGTATTTTTTTATCACAATGATTTTTATCCCAAGTTAAAGTATGTATTTTATCTTCATTTTCCCATTTATAGGAAATACATATTATTTTTCTCTCCTCAATAATGTCATGAGGTTGTAAATTAATATTCCAACCAATACGCCACGCATAAACAATATTAGGTGTTGTTTCAATGTCAAAAAATAAACGCTTTATTCTTTCTCTTGAGTTAAATTTCTTCTTTTTGTTTTCTCTAAATTCTGTTAAGATTTTTACTTTTTCTTTCGGGACAGGATAACGAGGATTTCTATTTCCTCTACTTGGTTCTTTTTGTTTTAATTTAAGTCCCAAAAACAGTGCTTCTTCGTCTGATAGTGATATTCTCATAAATTTGTAATTAGTTTAAAAAAGAAAAAACAACCTATTTTAAAAGGTTGTAATATTTTAAAGTTTTCGCTTTTCTGTCTGCGAAACCATTTAATCCTCCGTTTATTTTCTTTGTGACTTTCTTGATACTGTCATCTGATAAATCTTTGCAAAGTGTGAATATTTTATTTTCAAAGAAAAACCAAAGCGCACTTTCTAAAGCGTATTTTTGAGAAACTAAATCTGGATTTTGTACGCAATCCTCACCAATGAATTTTGAGAAAGCTGAATAATTATTTTTTCCTGTTAATTGAATGTAACCTCTACCTCTATACTTCCAACCATCACCGCTTTTTTCGTCTCCATTTCCCATTCTATTTGCATAAACTCTATTTGCTATTTTAATCGGTTTACGAGCGTATAAAATAACGTTTTTTTCGTTAAAGTATTTTGGGAAAACTTGCAAAAGCCTTTCTGAAGAATAGTTTAAATTTTCAGAAGTAATTTTAAAGTCAAAACTTTCATGCGATAATTGCCCAGCGAAATGCGCTAATTGAATAGTGGTAAGATTATATTTTACGCCGAGTTTTTTTAGTTTATCAATCATATTTTATTTTTAAAATAATTGATTAAACGGTATTTATTTTTCAAAGACATTTTATAATAGTCTTTTCCCATAGTTTTTAAAATATTGTTCTTTGCTTTTTTTCTTTTATTTGGGAAAAATAAGTTAAGTATTTTTTGATTAGGATTATTTATCGAAAAATTGATTTCCATAATTTTGTAATTAACTGAAACAAAGATAAATAATTTTTTTTAAACATTTCCCAAATAATGACAGAAATTACAAAAAACCCAAAACAAAGTAAAATTTGAATATGCAAAGGCGTTCCTTTTTTCTCCGTTTGCTTTTCTTTTTGCTTTTCGTAAGACTTTAATTTAGCCACGTTTAAAGAGTTTAATTTTACAAGTGAGTCAATCTGTTTAGAATATTCTTTTACTTGCTTATTTTGACTATTTTGACTGTTATACTCAAAGCGTGAGTTGCTTTTATAAGGTATTTGTAAAGAATTTCCGTTTTTATCTCTTAAAATTACCGTTTCTGTAATTACAATAGTATCTTTTTCGTTTGGAATAATAGAAAAATTCAGACTATTTGTGTTTAAGTATGAAATTTCGTGAGATTTTTCCACTATTTTAGCCGATGCAGTAGTTTCTTTTTTTGCAACTACAGAACTATCTACCTTTTTTTCGTCTATTTTTGTGTTAGATTTCCTCGCATTGCAACTTGTTAAAACAACGAGAATTAAAAAAAATATCGCAGTTTTAATAAAATTTTTCATAAACATTTCTTTATTATTTTCTTTAACCATACGAAAATAAAGAATAAAACTGATATTGTTGTCATATTATTCTATTTTTTTATTAATCCACGCCTTTGCAATTTCAGAAATTCCAGAAATAATCTCTTTAATCTCATCTAAAATTTCTTTTGAACGAACCGCAGAAACCGCACCGATAACATATTTCAAATTTGCGCTAACTTCAAAATATTCTTCCACTACTGCGCCTACGCAATAAGAAACAAAAATACCCAAAAAAATAACTTGCAAAAATTCTATCCACGACATTGTTTGACTTAATCTTCTAACTACACCACCTATAAAACCTGCTATAACGATACCTATAACATCACCGTATTTTCTTGCTAAACTTTCTAAAAATTCCATATTAATTTGATTTTGATTAATTAGTTGTATCGTTTGTGTGTTGTTTTAATTTCCTGCAAAAGTATGCTTTGGGTTATCTGGAAAAATCTCATTTTCTCCAAAATCTATTTCTTTTTCCGCCATTATATCAAAGTGATATCCTTCTCTATAAGTTGGCTCTGTAAGTAGGTTTCCTTGTTCATCAAAAGTTGCTTCTTGGTCTATAATTAAACCTACTTCTACCACAGCTTCTATACCCTCTGCATAAACCATTTCTCCATCAATCTCTTGGTAAACTTCTTTTGAAATTAAATCAGCAATAGCTGTTTCTTTGTCTGTGTATTTTAGTTTGTAAATTCTCATAATGTTGTGAGTTGTTGAAGTTCTAAGTTTGTAAGTCGATTTTTAATAAAAAATTGTGAATTAACAGAATTATTTAAAAAATCAAGAGCTTGTGATGTTTCACGTTTACCTATATACACATTTGAACAAGAAGGTATTGAACAACTTAAACTTGTATAAACTAAATTTCCATTTATATACAATACAGTGTTATTTTCAGAATAACCTATGGCTATTTTATTTATTGAGTTAAGTATTAATCTATTATTAGATAACGAGCTAATTTGGGTTAATGAACTCTTAACTATTAAAAAATCTACTAAACCACTAGCTTGGATAGCTAAAACAATTCTATTGTTAATAGTTCCATCACTTATAGCAATTAATCTTCTATAAACATCTATACTTTTTGTAAAATTAAACTCTAAATACATAGTCCCCTCTGTTTGTCCAATTAAGTTACTTGCATTCGTATTAGAGATAACATCAGCATTTCTAGTAACCGAACCTGAAACTGTTTTAATTAATGATGTAGCGTTACTTCCAGCTTCTAATTGCCAATTTGTAACAGAACCACTAACAGTTAATGTCAAATTTCCTGCTGTTGGTGTAAAGGTTAATGTAACTCTGTTATTTGTACCTGTGCCTACTAAACTACCTGAAAAAGCACCTGATAAAGTAACCGTCCCAGTTCCGTAAAAAGATAAGGTATGAGCAACTGCTGTAACTGCTCTTACTTGTGTAGTTGCAATATCACTTGGATAAACTAAATTTGTTCTTTGTGGCTCAACTAAAATAGCTGGTTGTCCTGTTGAATAGTCTATTCTTGCAACGTTTGCTGGTACATCTACTATAACTCCACTTTCATTTACTCTTGTTGCTGTTGTAGCTCTAGTAACTGATAAATCACCAATTCCGTCTGATGGTTTTATGCTGTACAGTTTTGAAGTTTTAACGCCATTTGGCGTGATGACTAAAGATGCAGAATTAAATAAATCACTTCCTAATGCATTTAAGTGATTTTCTAAATTATTTTCAGCTTCAAATGTACCACCATCACTTAAAACTCTTGTTTTAAATAGTGAAATTATAGATTTGAAAAAACCTCCTAATGTAAACAACATCATTCTTCGTATACTCATACTATTATGTTCTTTGGTTAATCGAATAAATAATTTCAGTTGTATTGATAAAGGTGCAATAAATGTAATTTACAACACCTGCAACGTAATTTCCACTCCCACTTAATTTTTTGAACTCACTTCCAAAAGTAGGGGTAGTTCCTGAATTGTGAATTATAATATTAGTAACCCCTAGTTTAGCATTTGTAACATCAGCAGTTATATTTCCTGTTTCGGGTGTGGTTAAAGTTCCGTACACTTTATCAATGATAAAGGATATTGCTGTTCCTGTTGTCGATTGCGATTCTACTGATAATTTTAAATTTAAGTCAAAAACGCCACCATCAGCAGTTAATGATAGATTAGGTGTTCCGTTTAATATTTTAAAGCCTGAATTAGTTAAAAAAGGTTTTTCTGAGTAAGTTACATTTTCACTAACGGTGAAAAAATTTTCATTTCCCTGACTATATCTCTGCACATTAAAACCCTCCTGACCATTGCATAAAATTCCTAAATAATCTTGTATATCATCATTAGATTCAAATATTAATTGATTATAATTACCATCATGAAAAGTTCTAAAATAGTTATTTTCATCAAATGTATAATCAAAACCTTTTGAAGTTTTAAAGTAATTTGAAGCTATGTTTACATCTTTTGTTGCACCAGTATAGGGTACTAAGTTGGAATCTACAAAATAAGGCTTAACAAAAATACTTCCTTGCGTTGTGTGTGAACGATTAACTCTACCAACTATAAAATAACTTCCACTTGGTATGGTGTTTTGTAAAACATTTCCGCTTCCAAAATATAAAGTGTTACCATCTGCAAAAGATGAAGTATTTAAAGTGTTTACCTCTCCAAAAGTTGTAATATAACCAAAATCGTTTAAAGCTATATCTTGAGTTGCAACGCCTATAATTAAATCTGGATTTGATGATAATTGAGTAAAATTAGCTGGTTCAAAAAGTATATGTCCGCCTTGCGAAGTTCTATACATTACTAATTGTCCATTTGTAATAGCAGAATAAGCCTTTCCGTAAACATTTTGCTCTTGTCCTAATTGTAATGTAACATTATTTTTTAACCCAAAATCATAAGTTCCTTTAGTTTCATTCCAATAAAATTTACCTAAGCTATAAGTGTTATCAGATGTAGTATCTAATTGAACGTAATCTGTTGTAACTCCTCTTACTGTTATGTCATTTTCAGTAGTGTTTCCTCTTTCTGTTATAACATCTAAAGTTTCATTTAAAAATAAACTATCTATTTCATTTTGGCTATAAGTTTCAGTTTTAAGATAGTAATTTTCTAATAATAAATCAGTTTCATTTTTTGTGTAGTAATTTTCTAAACCAACTGGCAAAGGATAATAACCAGTTTTGAAACTTACCTTAATTTCGGTGGTTTCTTGATTTAAAGAAGCATTAAACTTATTTTGTGTAATATTATAACTTACTTTCATTAATCAATTTTTAAAGGTTGAACGATAAAGTCTCCCATTACCATTGTTTGCTCTCCGTACTCTGCGGAATAGCTTTTTAAATAGAATTTATTATTTCCAGAAGGCACGTCTAAAACCGCCCCAAAACTCCAAACCAAAGCATTATCTACTATTGCCAATCCATTAGTCATATTATATAGTTTCACTTCTTGACATTGTGAATTTTGAACTGATATTTTGAAAGTCCACGAAGTAATATCTATCTGCACATCATTATCATCAAAAAAAGGAATTACAATAGGATTCATTGTATCTCCTTCCCTGCCACAAATAGGCACGTTTAATTTTGCTATATCACTCATTATGGTAAGTACCAAGGCATAACGCTTGGTTTTGTTGGGTTAATTATATTTTCACTATCACACTCATATTCTGGCAAATTGTTTTGTTTTAGCCATCTATGCATTCTATCTGCATACGCATTAGCCTTTATACTCATTTCATCTTTCAACACTTGTAATTGAGCGTCTGAAATTGGCTGTGCGTTTTGACTTGTCGGCTGGAAAATTCCATTATTTGAAACCGAAAACGCACCTATTTTTAAATATTCCAAAGCGCTTTGTCGAATTAAAAATGGTTTTATGTAGTCGGTGTACAAAGTCAAATACTCATCTTCTAAATTATCAGCATCATAATCCGCACAAATTTTTTCGTAAAGTTTCTCACCCAATAAGACTTCTAAACGCTCAGCTTGAGCATCTAAAATGCATTGTCTTAATTTATCCTTATCAATATTACCACTTAAAAGGGTATTTTTTGATAGTTCATTGTCTGTTAATAGAATTGTCATAATTTAATTTTCTAAACGCCAATAATTATTTTCTGGTGATGCTGCTTGTGCTACTCTTGGGTCATTTTCTTGCCATCTTGCTTTGTCTCTCAATCCTGGTTCAAGTTCCAAAATCATTTTTCGTGCTTGGTTTACAGAAATCTTATTATTTCCCTTGCGCAAATAAATAACTCTTTGCCAAACATGTTTACAGTTCACACCTCCTTTGTATAACCAAATATTATAAGTATCAGCTCCTCTCGGTCCAAATCCTTTGTTTACTACTTTATCTCCTGCTAACTCTATATCTTCTTTTCGATAAACTTTTCCTGCCTTCATTAATTTACTGCAGAAATCTCTTTGCGGATTTTCATTTCCTGCGTATTTGTAGCGAACTTTAAAAAGACTTGTATCTTGTTCACTTCCATCTTTCCAAAATGAAGCAAAATCTCTCGCAAGTTCTAAGTCACCTAACATTATACTCGCAGACAAATTTAATTTAGCGTCAATATTTTCTGGCACTCCATCTAAGTCATTTTCTAAAACCACTTCCCACTCTTCATTGTCTACTTCCTCACCTAAATTAATCAGAGTGTCTGCAATTCCGTCTGTTTCGTGTTTGTGGTCATGTTTAGCCATTTGCGTTGGTGCGCTTTTCGCTTCATCTGACATAGATTGTCTTAATGGAGTGAATGCTAAATTTTGCATTTCGGTAATGCGTTCTAAATCATCACAAATAAGCTCTTGTTTAGGTTTAATAATGTTAATCATTGTTTCATTAAAAGCAGTCTCAATTTCTTCTGCATTAGAACTAAATCCAGTTCCTTTTGCAATGCCTAAAATAGCTCCAGATATTACTTTGTGAGATACGCAAATTTGGTCACGTGCAAATTCGCAAAGCCAATCGTATTGCGAGTGCGCATCGCTTACCTCAATTCTTTCAACTGTGGTGTTGTATTCTTTACTTGAGTTAAAACTTACAATTACTTCTCCAGCATTTGAACTTCCCGTTAATTTACGTTTAATATCAGCAACTATTTTCCCTTTCATTTCATCATCTGGCTCCTGCATATTCATATTGATGACATGACCAGCTGAAAATCCATTTTTAACATGGTTTACGAAATAATTTGAAAGCTCATTTTCTAATTGAATGTAAGGTAACGCCGCCAAATATTGTGGATTTGCAAAATAGAACTGACCAAACGCATAGTCTCGAATTACATGAATTTCATTTTTGCTTTTATTACCAAATCCGAAGGATTCAAATTCTATTGGCTGATATTTTCTTGGCTGGCTCCAATCTTCACAATACCACCAACTTTTTATCTCGCCATCAATTTGTTTAGAAGGCACTACTTTATTTTTCGGTACATGGTAAATTTTAACCGCCTTTTTATTTTTATACTGAATTTCAACAGAAGCCTCGCCGAATAAATTTAAATCCGCACAAACTTTTCTTAGGTCTGATTTTGAGATAATATTTTGTTGTTGGTTTAATCCCATTCCGTACGTCATAAGACTATACGAGCTTATAATAGCGGCGTTTGTCGGCGAGTTATTATATCCGTCTATTATCTCTTGATAAAAGCTATTTTTTACGCCATTTAGTACCCATTTATCTTGAGAACTTTCTTTTATCGCTGGTCTTACGTATTCGGCTAATTTAAAAATCTCAATATTACTCATTGCATCTTATTTTTCCACGATAAATTACATCGTCATTGTTATATAGTTCAAGAAAATACTCATTTCCAACTTTTGCCACGAATTCAAACGAGAAAATCAGATAACCATTTTTCTCAAATTGCGTGTAAAAATCTAAAATTGTAGTCTTATCAGTCAATTCATGTGTTATTTTTGCAGTTGTAATTTCTGCATATCGTCTTGGAATTATCTTAATTTGATGAATTGTATCTGAATTAGAAATTATTTTCATAACTAATAAACGAAAATAAGTGCAAATTTTACCTTAAAAATGAAAAAACCACCCGAAAAAGGTGGTTAAATAAAAAATATTGAATGAAAAAAGTAAAATTACATTGAACGCTTACCAAAAGGCGGAGAAACATCACATCCATTTTCTTCTGTTTGCACGTCACTATCTTTAATAGTATCTTCGTATTTTAATTCTAATCTACCTTCATCAAACCATAAGGCAGGAGCTTCGGCGTTGTCTTTTGATTTCCCAACAACACAATATTGAGAACACCCTGTTAAATAAAATGCAGTACCCGTGATAATACCTTCAAATCCTGTCACTTTTTCCACAACGGTGTCTCCGTTTGAAAATTTAAATTTTTTTGTTGTCATAATGTTTAATTTTCTGTAAATGTAAGAATTATTTTTTAATAAACAAAAAAATCCCTCGAAAATAATTCAAGGGATTTCAAAAATTAAAACATTATAAATTATGAAACATATAAATCTTCTACCGCTGCAAATAACGCCGTTTTAGCCGCCGAAGCTAAGAAAGGCGCATAATCCTTTTCTTCTGCTGTTAATTCAATGGTATAACCGCTTAAATCGCCTTTAGCCGCTCCAGTTACTGCTGTCCCTGCACTTCCATAAGCTCCGTTGGTTAATCCCATTAATTTGATATTACCGTTGTAATCTTCTTCAAAAACAAGCGTTCTTGATTTCGCTAACAATGATAACTGCACTTGCAAATCTTTGTTTAATCCTTGAAAAGTTGCAGAAGCTACCTGCGTAACAAATGCAGTCATATTTTCCATAGATGGGTTCAAAGTTTCAGTCAGTGAGTTAGCGTTACCAGTCACCTCGTATTTAAAGACTTGCGCCAACGTGCCGAGAGATGAAACCTCTCCTGATGCAACTGTAATGCCGTAATCACCCCACAATGCAAAGTAGTAATTCTTTACACCGCCAACGCTATCCATGCAAGCTGTTGCTTTCTTTCCTTTTGTAATAAAATCACAAGCCATATTATTTTTTTTTTAAATTATTAACCGCCCAAGTTAATGAGCGGTGTTATTTGGTTAACTACTAAGGTGTTGGGTCTGGTCTGTAATATACAATTTCAGCCCCGAAAATGTACTGCGTTCCATAAGAGTATACCATTTTTCCTCTTACTTTACCAGTTAACAATCCAATTTCATCTTCATCTACTACGCTCACTTCATTGTGGTCTGATACTAAAGCGGTACCGAATGCTAAATTAGCTGGGTCTGCGAATACCATAGTTTTAGCTGGTAATCCTAAATCTACTACTAATCTGTAATTTCCAAAAATCAAATCGGTATTAGCATTTCCACCAAGACCATTAGCAATTCCTTGACCGATTAATGAGAAATTATATGCTTGAGCAATATCTCTTGAAACAGAAAGAACTCCATTTTCTACATCTACTGGAATAGCTGAAATTACCTTTTCAATTTCAGCAACTACTGTAGTTTTGTCAATAGTAGCAGCAGCATCAATTTTTTCTACAGTTGCATCTGCTTCAAATCTTGCTAAGAAACCATCCCATCCATCTACTGCATCGGTTGCTTGCCAAATTTTAGTTTGCAATCTTTTTGCTTGGTCTTTGATTTTTTCAGCAACTAATTTATCTACAAATTCAGCAGCTAAAGTTTTGTTATGAGCAGAAATTCCAGTGTATTTAGAGCCGTATTTTACACGAAGTTCTTCTTTACACAAATCCCAATCTACCTTTTTTTTCTCGGTCTCTAATTTAACCTCTGAAAGAGTGATTGAGCCAAGCGGATTAAATCCACAAGAATACGCTTGTTCAGTATCCTCGTTTGCTAATTTTCTAAGATACAAAGGTGCATTCACATCTTCATAGATTGTAACCGCTCCATTGTCAATTGCTGACATTTTCTTAAATGCCTCTACGAAAAGCTCACCTGCGAACTCTCCTACATAGTTTGTTGTAATGTTTAATGTTGTAGCCATATTTATTCTTTTATTAAATCTAAAATTGATTTGCGCTCATTTTCGGCGTCTTGTTTTTTTGTAAGTTTAATTTCTTCAACTTCCTTTTCTTCTTCTTTTACAGCCTCAGAAAGTTTGGTAAATCCATCTGCAATTTGCGTAGCCATTGAAATTTTCACATCATCAATGTCTTTTTTTACTTCTTCTTTTGCCATTGATACAATTTCATTAAAAAAATCATTTTCTTTTTTCTCTCTAATTTTCCAACCGAAATTGTAATCAATTAAAATCCTTACAGCTTTAGAAATTTGTTCAGGCGTTAAAGGATTATCGATATTCTCTGCTAAAGAAATTAAAAAACTTTCATTTTGTTCTTTTGACATCTTAACTTCTTGATCTTTATTTTTTTCTTTAATTTCTACACATTTAGAATCTGCGATAACTACTATCATATCATTTTCTAAAGGGTACTCTCCATCTGGAACGGGTTGCTTTTCGCCGTTCTCGTCGGTCATCCATACTTCCGCATCTTGAACCAACGCTTCGCCTTCAAATTCAATTTTCATTGAGCCGTCAGCGGTTGCAATTGCGCCAAGTTCGATAGCAGGAGTTTCTTTTTCTTGTGGTTTAGCCAAACCAAATTCGACTAATACCTCTCTAAATTGTTCTTTAAAACTCATATTATTTGATAAATTAATTTTTTCTAAGTCAAAATTTCCCTCAATAGAAAATCCTTTTACCTCGCCATTCTTAACTCTTTGCCATGTCTCATCATTTTCTACTTTCATTACTGCAAACCAAGTTCCGTTAGGTAAATCAAATCCGTACTTTAACGACTTATCATGCGTATCGTCTTCTTTTATCCAACTTTCAACAAAAGTAACATCGTTTAATGTTAATTTATTATCGTGTTCGATATTAGAATTACGCTGATAACCTTGCTTATAGAAATTTTGCTGCGCTTTTAAAATGGTTTCTTCGGGAAATACAATGTTAAATTCATTACCATTATCATCTCTTCTGTAAATTGGTTGGTTCGGAATTAGAACTGGCGAAATTAAAAGCCTCTTTTCCTCCGAAACTTCTGCTAATTTTATAATATTTTCCTTTGAAAGTGCTATAAAATCAATCTCAATAGCTGGATTTTCCACTAATGAAATAGCAAAAACGCCTTCTTTTTCTTCTGAAAATATAACTTTGAAAGTATCCATACAACCTATAAACGAATTTTACTATAAATTTTCCTTTTTTATTGAAAAAAATTGTATATTTGTAAAAAAAAATATTATGACTGAATTTGAAAGACTAAAACTCGAGCTAAAAAATGAAATTCAAAAAGATGAATTACGTTTAAGTCACAAAAAAGAATTATTACACAATATAGAAGAAAAAGGAGTATTTATTTATACAGATTTTGATGAAGAAAAATATAAAGGAGATGATAAATTTATCATTGAATTTGATATATTTGAAGATTGTTATTTTATTTATCCAACAAAAAATCTAAAATTTGAAGAATTTAATTTTAATTTGGAATGTTCCGATTTAGACGTTGCTGTATTTTTTTACAATCTTTTAAATAATACCATTGCGTATTAAAAAATAATTTTTATATTTGAAACAAACAAAAACATTATGGCACAAATTACAATAGATTACGAAGAGTATCAAAATCTTTTAAAATATAAAAAAGCATTGCAAGCAAATAAAGTTTTAGAATGTTTTAGAAATTCTATTGCTGGATGTTCTTATGAAGTTGTTTATATTGGTGAAAAAGATGAAGCTATTTTGAAATTAGAACGAGAAATAGAAGAGTTGAGAAATGAACTCAATAAAGCAAATAAAAAGAAAGGATTTTTTTCATTATTTAAATTTTAACATTTATTAGTATTTCATAGTTTTTAATTTTAGCCTCCACTTCGGGGGCTTTTTATTTAGAATTATTATAAATTACAATTTGCTATTGACTTGTATATAAGATATTATATACATTTGTCCTATAATTAATCAAGCAAAATTAAACATTATGAAAAACTTAGAAAATACATTAGAAAATCAAGCAAAAATATATGCGCTTAAAAAAATAAATAAGTGCAGATGGAGTGGAAATGTAGTTCATTCTAATTTAGAAAGTTGTTTAACTGCAATTAATTTAGATAGTAATAACTCTGGTTGGTATATTCCAACGCCAATAAGAATTAATGGTTTAGATGGAATTTATATGATAAATGAAGACGGATCTCTGTACTGGGAGGCTAAAGTAATAAAAGAATCAAATAATAAATTTAAAATTGAATGGTTAATAAGTACAGATGAATTTGAAAAATTTTATTTTGAATTTTTAGATAATAATAAATAATAAAACAAAAAACCTAAGCACGTTTTAAAACTGCTTCTAACTTTAAAATTAAACATTATGAAACCAACAATCGAATTTAAGCACCTTTCAAAATTTGAAGATATTGAAATTCAAATTAAAGAAATAAAATGCACTGTTAGACCTCACAAAGTTATCATTTACGCTTTACTATCTTGTCATGGATTTGATAAAGAATTTAAAGGCGTTTGCACTAATTTAGAGATGTACAATGATATTGAAAAAAGTACACGCTTTAAAGATGCCACTAAATTGAAAATGAAAATAAGATTAATTCAATATCAGATTTCCAAAAAACTTGAAGCATGGCTAAAAGAATGCGAAAAAAAACATAGAATTAAATCTTTGGAATCTTGGAATAAAGAAATGGAACAGACAAGACAAAAGCATTATAAACATGGTAAGCCTTACTATGCAGAAACTTTGCAAGGATTGATAAATAGAAACAAGTTAGAATTACAAATGCTACAAAATTAAAAATACCCCTCAAATTGAGGGGTTTTCTTTTATCCTAATGTCGCATTTTTAACAATGTTTCTGTCTAAACTTTGTTGAGTGCTGACTTCTTTTCCTACTACATACGCTTTTATAGGTTTTTGGTTTGCTAAAGTAGAGGCTATCTGATTAACTCCTGCATCACCTGCCACATTGAATTGAGGTTGTTGTACCGTTGCTGATAGTCCACCCATTGAAGGAGCTGAACCACCTCCGCCACCATGTGCGCCAACTTTTACTGCTGTAATCTGTTTTACCGCTTTTAAACCAGTTGCAACGACTGTAGCTACATTTGCAACTTTTGCTACTACATCAAATGGGGAAGGCAAAGTAGACTTTTGTCTTAATGCTTCGGTAACTCCTAAATAGGTATTCATTATCGCTTGTGCAATAGCTAAGCCTTTTCCTACTGCTGTTTCTTGTCCTATAATTTCACTCGCTGCACCAAATGCGTCCGCTACTGCCATAATAGATTCCCTTCTTTGTCTCGCTTCAATTTCCGCAATTTCCATTCTTAAATTAGCTTGTTCTATTGCATTCATTGTCATATTTTCGTCAGCTAATTTTGCAACATCAACTCTCATTAATTCGCTATCTTTGAAATTTTGCAAACTAACTTGTTGAAAATTTTTCTCATTTTCTAAACTAACTAATTGCTCTTCTGATAATTCCGAACCTTTGGAAGCTCCTGCGCTTGACTTTGTAGAAGTTGCACTTCCAGCTCTTTGACTTAAAATTAAACCAGCTCTATCATTTTCTAATTTGGTCAAAACATCATTTGCCGCTTGTATTGCTTTTTCGCCTTCTGCTTTAATTTCTTCGGGGTTAAATAATAATTTAGTTAATGCGCTAACCCCTGCTTGACCTTGTTTATAAAGTTCTGCATTAATAGAAAAATCAAACCCTTTGCCACCTAAAGCCTTTGCAACTGCTGATGCTCCTTGCAATAGCATATCTAAAGGGTCTGTCAAAATTCTAATCGCTTGTAAACCGCCGACTAAAATAGCGTTAAGAATTCTTTTAGTTAGGTTTGCATTTCTTACTGTTCCTTCATACGCTTGTCTATTTGTTTCAGTTACTGCTGTTAAATTTGCCTTTGCATCTTTTATAGCAATTTCATATTTCTTTAATTTTAAAGCAATGATTTCTTTTTC
>JADHEF010000578.1_pt1 | contig 35585 bp, 25 predicted proteins | sample 8952391 | NCBI WGS metagenome assembly JADHEF01 (sample SAMN16124439, study PRJNA663245) | bioreactor sludge metagenome | isolation source: sludge (nitrite) | place: India:Bengaluru | collected 2019-02-28 | reverse complement strand
ACGGGAAGGTGGAACAATACGAGCCGTATGACGAACCGACTGGCAGAGTTCACGATCGAATCCCCCTTTCTTCCCACAGGTGATCAGCCGCAGGCTATCGCAAAGTTGACGAGGGGCCTTGCCGCCGGCGCGCGTCGGCTGACACTCGAAGGTGTGACTGGTTCCGGCAAGACTTTCACCATGGCGAATCTGATACGCGAGTGGGGCCGGCCGGCCATCATCATCTCGCATAACAAAACGTTGGCGGCACAGCTTTTCGCCGAACTGAAGGGGTTCTTTCCGGGCAACGCCGTTGAATATTTTGTCAGTTACTACGATTATTATCAGCCCGAAGCCTATATTCCTCAGACCGACACCTATATCGAAAAAGACTCGTCGATCAACGAAGAGATTGAGCGTTACCGGCTGGGTGCCACCAATGCGCTTCTGGGTCGCAAAGATGTGATTATTGTGGCTTCCGTCTCCTGCATATACGGCTTGGGATCTCCCGAGGATTACAAAGAGATGCTTGTGGACATTATGTCTGGAGCTGCTCTTGGACGTGATGTGATGCTCGAACAGCTCGTGACGATCCAATACACGCGAAACGACTACGAACCTCAACCGGGCACCTTTCGTGTGCGCGGCGACAACGTGGATATTTTTCCGTCGTACGAAACGACGGGGGTGCGAGTGTCGTTCTTTGGCGACGAGGTTGAAGAGATTCGCATGCTTGATCCGGTAACGGGCAAGACCGGGGTAAAATTGCATCGCTCCGTGATTTCGCCCGCCAAACATTTTGTGATGCCCAAGTCAAAAATCGAGGCCTCCATTGGACGCATCAGCCAGGAGCTGGACGAACGGCTTTCCGAATTCGAGCGGCAGGGAAAGCTGCTGGAGGCCCAGCGTCTGCGGCAGCGCACGGAGTTCGATCTGGAGATGTTGCGGGAGTTGGGCTATTGCAACGGCATTGAAAACTACTCGCGCCATTTGGCCGGGCGTGCGGCGGGCGAGCCGCCCGCCTGTTTGCTCGACTATTTCGGAACCGAATTCCTGACGATTATCGATGAGTCACATGTGACTCTTCCTCAACTTCGGGCAATGTACAACGGCGATCAAGCACGCAAGCAGACGCTGGTTGATCACGGTTTTCGCTTGCCCTCCGCCAAAGATAATCGGCCGCTCAATTTCGAGGAATTCCTGGCCAAGGTCGGCCCGATGGTCTTTACGACGGCCACGCCCAGTGCGTATGAGCGGCAGGTGAGTGAAGTCATTGCTGAACAGGTGATCCGGCCCACGGGGCTGCTGGATCCACCGGTCGAGGTGCGTCCTTTGGATACTCAGGTCGATGACCTGATGGAGGAGGTGAGGCGTGCGGCAGAAAAGGGTAACCGCGTGCTTGTGACGACGCTCACTAAACGGTCCGCGGAGGATTTGGCCGCTTATCTTCGCGAGACCGGAATCCGCGTCGAGTACCTTCACAGCGATATTGACGCGATCCAGCGCGTGGAGATATTGGGTAGGCTACGTAAAGGCGCCTTCGACTGCCTGATCGGCATTAACCTGTTACGCGAGGGACTCGATCTGCCAGAGGTGGCGCTGGTTGCTGTGCTTGATGCCGACAAAGAAGGATTCCTGCGCTCCGGCACGTCGCTGATTCAGACTGCAGGGCGTACGGCCCGCCATCTCGAAGGACGCGTGATCCTTTACGCTGATAAGGTTACGGATGCGATGCGGCAGATGATAGACGTGACACAGGCGCGTCGCACGAAACAGGAGGCCTACAACACCGAACACGGAATTACTCCGCGAAGCGTGAAACGCGCGATCAACGAATCGCTCGCGCTCTACTCCGAAGCACAGCGCGTTGAAGAGCGTATGGTTGCGGCGGAATCACATGAGGTGTATGACGTGCATCGGGCGATCGGCGAACTGGAGTCGGAAATGATGGAGGCTGCGGACGCGCTCGAATTCGAGCGCGCGGCGCTGTTGCGTGACGAGGTCAGCGAACTTCGTCAGATGCTGCAAAAGAAAGACGGGGAAGCGGTGCCGGCCAAGTTGCCTTGCCGCAGAGGGAAAGGAGCCGTCCGAAGATAGGGAAACTGTGAGTGAGGTCAAGAAAGAACCTGTATTTTTGTCCACCCCCGGGCGCTTGTCTAAGGGTGTGGCTTGTGGCAAAGGGAACGGCGTGGTAAAGTTGAAGTATGGATTTTGCTGAAATAAGAGATGAAGAAGATGACGATTTTCTGAAAGAGCGTCCTGGATGTTTGCCCGGCTTTTTCCGGCTTTCTATGTTTGTACTGGTAACGCTGTTTCTGATTGTCGCCCTGATTCCCACTCTCATGTCGTCGGACGGTGGAAGGGAATGGGCGTTGGCCAAGGTTAATTCGGTTGTCGCTCCGGCGAAGGTGTCCTGCGAGACGTGGTCGTTAGGATGGGTCCGTGCGCCGGTTCTGGAGAAGCTCGGCTATGTTGACGCGGCTCGCGGCGTCGATATTAAAGTGGAACAGGTGTCATTTGATAGGGGCCTGTTGCGCCTGTTGCCTGTGGGCGTGCTCGATCTCGGGAAGGTGACGCTCAAACGGCCGGAAGTCATCGGTTCGCTTCTGCCCGAGGCTCACCCCTCCAAAACGAAGGTTGGGACCCAAGGCTCCAAGAAAGGTTTCTTTTTCCTTCCGGTCGTGGACGTGGCGGCCCTTTTGGCGGTGGAGAACGGGTGCGTGAAGGTGACCGGACTGGTACCAGAGCCGTTCGTGGCGGAGCAGGTGGCAGGGAGTTTGACGCTTGAATCTTATAAGAAGCCGATTGCGCTGCAGACGCAGATGAAGGTCGGCGGAGGCACGCTGGCGCTCGAGGGTCGAGTGCAGAGCCTGAAGGATATCTTCAAGGAAACAGAATTGGAACAACCCGAGCGGTTGACGCTTAAGCTTGTGGCCGTGGATCTCACGGCTTTCCGGTCGCTGATCCAACAAGTGGCGGGCGAGCCTTGGGTTCACAGCGGCGTGGCCGAGGGGGCGTTGACTGTTGTGATCAAGGGCAAGGATCAATGCAGCGTCGAGGGCGGCCTGCTGGTGAACGGACTCTCGGTGGCGGGGGCGGGACAGCCGCTTTCGCCCAAGGGCGACGTGGCTCTGATGGTGGATATCGGTTACGACAAGAAGGTTATTCAAATCGCAAAGTTCGAACTTTCCTCTCCGTGGGTAAGGGCGGAAGCGAGCGGTACCTTGCAGGCGGGGACCAAGGTCGGCGTGATGACGGGGTCGATCCAAGCCAAGGCGAACCTGTATTTGTCAGCGGTGACGCGTGATTTCGCGTCGGTTTTTGGTTTATCCAAGGGATTTAAGATGCAGAAGGGCGAACTGATCGCTACCTTCGCAATGGAGGGCAACGACACGGCGATGCGTGTGGACGCGAAAGCTACGACCGCGGAACTCGCGATGACGATCGATGGTGAACCGCTCGTGCTGAAGCCTGAGCCCTCGTTAATATTCAAAGCAAAGTTTCCTTATGGTTCCTGGCCGGAAGTCGAGAGCTTCCATTTAAAACTGCCTTTTGCGGACGTTTACTGCAGCGGGCGTTTCGATGCGGCTGTGGTGAAAGGAAAGTTGGATCTGACTCGTTTTTCGCGCGATTTCAAGCGGATGTTGAAGGAGTGCCCCCCGATGGTCGGGTCTGCCTATTTGGACGTGGCAACGAAACGAGACAGCGGGGGGGTGGCGCTTACGTCGTTTCTGAAGTTATCCGAAGTGGCCGCGGAGCTGCGTCCGGGGCAGCGCATGGTGATTCCTCAGGGAACTCTCAAAGTCTCGGGGCGCGTGCCTCTGAGAGAAGGCAAGCCGGAAAACGAGGTGCAGGATGTGACTTTTGAGCTGAGCCTTGAAAACGGAAAGGTTGCCGGTGGGTGGAAGAGGTTCGTGCCTGATGGCAAAGAGCGTCCTTTGCTATTGCGGGGTTTCACGCTGACGAGCGACATGGAACTGGGTAGCGTGCGTCGGCTGTTGGGTGGATTTATTCCCTCGTCGGCGCAGCGGCGCATGAACGAATGGCAGGGACACGTGATCGCGAACGCCACTGCTGAGGCTGCGGCCGGCGTGGTGAAGGCACGGATGAATGCCGCCGGACAGCAACTCGTGGCGGGCGTGGATGATGGCATGTGGCATGTTCCGGACATCAGGCTGGAGGGATCGCTGACTCAAGGCGGAGCCAAGGAAGGCCTTCGCGTCGAGCTGACTGCAACGGGTGGAGGCGCTCTGGTTCGTGACGGAGAGACTGTATTTTCTGAAAAATCGGTGCGTGTCGTTGCCGATGCGGTGTTGGCTCCGGATGGCGACAGCGTGAAGGTTTCAAAACTGAACATCACGTCGGGCCTGGTTGACTTAGAGACGGAGGCGAAGGTGACGGAAGTGGCGACCCGGTGTGTGGTGACGGCGGAAGGCAAGGCTGCGCTGGACTTCGGGGCCGTGACACAACTGCTCGCGGCCGATGGAATTGATGAATTTTCGATGACGGGCCGGGAGAAGCGCGGGTTCCGTTTCGTATCGCCGCTGGCGGGCGGCTTGGCGACAGTGCTTTCAGAAGGTGATTTTTCGGGCGCGGCCTTTTTGGGGTCCTTTAAAGGATTGGGTTTAATTGCTGGACCGGCTGATGCTGCGTTTCGCTTGTCGAAAGGGGTGCTGAAAGTCGCGTATGAGCCGATGCTGAACGGAGGCAAGCTGCGACTGGTGCCTGAGGCCGAGGTTGGCGGACGTGGTGGCGCGCTGAATTTCCCCGCAAAGACGCGGTTGCTTGAGAACGTGGCGCTTACCCAGGGGATGGTGGATACGCTGCTGGTCAATATGAATCCGATGTTTCAGGGAAGTACGGTGTTGGGGGGTACGGTCACGTTAGACCTGCGTAGTTGCAATATCGTCTCTGGCGTGAAGCCTGACAAGGGAGTTGCTGTCGACATGGACGTGTTGTTCAAACAGCTCAAATTGGAGATGGGGCCGTCGCTTCTTGAACTGCTGTCTATGGTCAAGGTGAAGGAGCGTATCTACGAGGTGGGTCAACTGCCGGTTCATGTTGCGATCAAAGATGGACGTGTCAATATGGATCCCGTCAGGATGGTGATCGATAAACAGCCCGTGACTTGCGGCGGCTGGGTCGCGTTCGACGGAACCATCAAGTATCTGATTGAGGTGCCTGTGACGGAACGGCTAGTTGGTGGAACGGCTGGTAGGATGCTCAAAGGTGCCGTGATCAAGATCCCCGTTTCCGGCACGGTTAATGAACCCCGGCTGGACACAAGCGCCTTACAGAACACGCTGGGGAGCCTGCTCAAAAGCACCTTGGGTGAGCACGCTGTGGAGAAGGTGGGCAGTTTCCTCGAGAGGCTTCAACAAGAGTTGCAGAAGTGATTTTTCCAAGATGCTCTAAACGATCATAAACAATCATGATCGATCACAAACAAGCAGATTTAATCAGATTACGCTTGCATCTGTAGGCCGGTTCGGGTATAAGCATGCGGCGTTTTCAAACCATCCCGGTGGGGGATGTGAAAGGAACGTCGAATGAACTATGCATATCTCCATCCGCGCGACGAGATCGCTCTGACCCTTTCGCGTATTTACCGTTACAAAATGACTACAACGTCGGGAGGAAACCTCTCGATCATCGACGAGAACGGCGACATGTGGATCACGCCGTCTCGATTGGACAAAGGCACGCTTAAGGCTAGCGACATCGTCTGCGTCAAGAAAGACGGTACGGTGGTGGGACCGCACAAGCCTTCTTCGGAGTTTCCGTTCCACCGCGCGATTTACGAAGCCCGTCCGGACGTTCGCGCGGTCGTTCACGCGCACCCGATGGCGCTGGTGGCGTTCTCCATCTCCAAAAAGGTTCCGGACACGAAGCTGATTCCACAGACGTACCGATGGAACGGCCAGGTCGGGTTTGCGCCTTACGGGGTGCCGGGCAGCGAGGATTTGGGGCAGAAGATCGCGGCAAAGTTCGCGGACGGGTACGACAGCGTGATTCTGGAGAGCCATGGCGTATGCTGCGGTGGGAAAAGCCTTCAAGATGCCTTCCAACGGTTTGAGACGCTGGAGCTGTGCTGCAAAACAGAGATCAAGGCCTCGCTGCTGGGCGAACCAAAATTCCTGAACGAGCAGCAGCTCCAGCTGGAGAGCAAAACGGACGTGCAGATGGCATCGTTCGAGTTCGACCCCGGCATGATGTCGATCAAAGAAAAAGAACTGCGCAACACCATCTGCCAGTTCGTTGAGCGCGGCTACCGACAACGGCTTTTGACCGGCTCTACCGGCACGTTTTCGGCGCGAATCGACGCGCACTCCTTTCTGATCACGCCGCGGCCGCTAGACCGCTTCAGCGTATTGCCGGAAGAGATCGTAATGATCCGCAAGGGCAAGAAAGAGATGGGCAAAAACCCGAGTCATGCGGTGTTGTCCCACCAGGCGATTTATGATGCGCATCCCGAGGTGCAGGCGATCATCAATGCCTGTCCCTTGAATGCATTGGCATTCAGCGTCTGCCATAAGGCGATCGACACGCGGACTCTTCCCGAGTGTTACATATTCTTGCGTGAAGTGGGGCTGTTGCCTTTTGAAACGACATTCAAAGATTACGCGACAATGATCCGGCAACTTTCGCTGCGGCATCCTGCGGCCGTGCTGTGCAACAACGGCGTGATGGTCGTGGGACGGGACATCCTTTCCACATTCGATCAGCTAGAAGTATTGGAGTGTTCGGCCGAGGCGATTCTCGACAGCCTTCCGATCGGAGGACATGTGCCGATGGGCAAACAGGTCATTGATGAGATCATCAAGGCTTTTGATCTGCCCGAATTGGATGCGCCTGTCTGATTCATGATGGAGAGCCTTTTTCATGTAAATGGAACCTGCTCGGACGGCTTTCGGTCAAATCGTATAAATCAAAAAGCAATTCGTATATTGTCTTTCCCCTGAATGAGCCGATATAATGCCCTTGTAAAGTGTAAGTCGGTCTGAACAAATAAGGGGGCAGTCATGGTTCAAGCGGTCGCCGCGCTAGTGAGTCTGGCGCTTGGAAACTGGCAGGTCACTTTTGATGAAACACATGCGAAGCTGGAACTCGCGAATGAAAAAGGCGAGGTGCGGGTCTGCGGTGATTTGGGCTTTTCTTCGGGCGGAAAAGCGTGGAGAGTTGTTTCGCCGCGCGATGCGGCGAAGAACCGTCTGTCCCTTTTGGATGACAAGGGAAATGTGCAAGGCTATGTCGGGTTCCAGGGGGATGGCGACAGGGTGTCGCTGCTTGTCTATCACCGCACGGCTCAGTCGTATGCGGGGGAGCTGAGCTTTAACGGAGAGATTGCATTTTCCCCCGACAGTTTTGCTTGCCGTATGCAGCCAGTTAAAGGCTCAAGGGTGATTCAGCTTGCGACGGGCGGTGCGGACTCCGCACTCAACGATTCGCTGTTTGACCCTGAGCGTGACCGAGCGTTACAGATACGAGCCTCCGCCAACCGGTTGACGACGAAAGGAGCCGGACGCTACGGGGTGGAACTGCGCGGAACCATTCAAGAAGCGTCTGAAGCGGTCTGGTCTTTCTCGCTTGAGCGTGATTATTACCGTAACCGTTATGTGCCCTACTATAAGCCGATCAACCGTAAGCGGTGTCCTTCGGCGCCGACCGGTTGGATGTCTTGGAACACCTATTTTGATCGGGCGACGGCAGATGATAATCTGGCCGAGGCTCGGATCGGGAAAGAATACTTGCAGCCTTTCGGAATGGAATACTGGTCGATTGAGTCTTGGCAGGACAACTCCGATACGTTGCCGGTCAGCAAATTCGACAACTTGAGTCTGAAGCCGAGCCCGAACAAGTTTCCGCTGGGCATGAAGCGACTGGCGGAGGATATCCGTGCGCTAGGGTTCAAACCCGGCATCTGGACCGCGCCGTTCGGAACGGGAAGCGACGCTTTCTACGCGGCGCACAAAGGCTGGTTCCTGCATGGCAAAGACGGCAAACCCCTGACGACGTGGAACGGCAAGTATACGATCGATCCCTCACAAACCGAGGTGATCGACTATTTGCGTGAGATTCACCGGATCGCCTCGCAAGAGTGGGGCTATGAGTATTTCAAGATCGACGGAATGTCGGGGAGGGGGCCTGGGTACTGCGCCCACTTTTTCGAGAGTCCAGAGGTCCGGGCTTCATTCAACGATACTTCTTGTCCGAATCCTTTCGAGCGGTGTGTAAAGGCGTTCCGAGAGGGCATCGGCGAAGACCGCGTATTTCTTGCTTGTCAGGGACACTTTACCGGAGCGGAAGCTGCCTACGCGGACGCATCGCGCACGGGTGCCGATATTGTTCATCCGAATCAGCCACCAAAGTGGGAAAACCTCTTGAGCCAGGCCCGCTGCACGATGAATCAGGTCTTTGCGCACAACATTGTTTTCTATGCTGATCCCGACACGTTACTTGTGGGTGATTTTCTCGAGATCGAACAGGCGAGGCTTTCAACAACAGTGGTGGCTTTGCCGGGACAGATGATGTTCTCCGGCGACAAGCTCGCCGGTCTCAAACCGGAGCGCATGAGGCTCTTGCAGCAGTGTTTGCCGGTATGCGACATCCGCCCGCTTGATCTCTATCCTGTTTTCAGCCTTTTACCGGTGTGGGATCTGAAGGTGCGCCGCCCCTTTGCGGAATGGGATGTGGTGGCACTTTTCAACTGGTCGGAGACCGAGGGGACTGTCGGTTTCGATTTTGCGGAACTCGGGCTAACCGCGGATGCGGGATTTGCGATCTATGAATTTTGGACAAAGGCCTATCAGGGAGTCCGAAAAGGCCGCTTTGAAATGCGCGTGCCCGCGCGCGGGGTGAGGTTGCTGGCTGTGCATCGCGCACGGGCCACCCCGCAGTTCCTCAGCAGCGACCGGCATATCACACAGGGTGCGGTGGAGTTGTCCCGATTGACTTGGGACGCGTCGGCGAAGACGCTTGCGGGCTCTGTCAAAACGGTCAAAGGCTACCCGCTCACATTGCGCTTCCGAGTGCCGTCTGGCTACGCTTTTGAACTGGCCAAGGCGAAGGATGGCGTGGTTTGCCAAGCAGTATCTGAGTCTGCCGAGTTGGTGGCGGTCACACTGACCAGCCCGATGTCGCAAGATGTGACCTTTACTTTGTCGTGGAAATGATGCCTCTTTACTTCAAGCGGGGAGTGGTTGTAACCTACTCCCTGATATGACTCAAAAAGGGCCTCAAAAATACCTGACCGCCTATAACCCGCCGGGACGCGACGCTCTGATTTGGGGCGTGCGCGTGCTAGACGCGGGCTTTGAGGCTTTCCCGTCGGGTAAACCCTATCCGGCCAAAGAACATCATCCGGCACCTTATCTTTACGCCTGGGAAAAAGGACGGGTTTTCTCGGAATACCAGTTTCTGGCGATCACCCGCGGGCGAGGAATTCTTGAGACAGCTTCCTGTCCTCACCTTGACATTCAGGCGGGGGATTTGTTCATTCTCTTCCCGGGAGAATGGCACCGTTTCCGTCCTGATCCGCAAACCGGATGGGATGAGAATTTTGTGGGGTTCGACGGCGATTATGCACGCCACCTGATGCAATCTTTTTTCGCGCCGGGTGAACCGGTTCTGCGCGGGGCGGTCACGCCTGAAACGGTGAAACTCATCCGAAAGATCGCCCTCCTGGCGGATGACACCTCACCCGAAACCTCACCGTTGGTTTTCGCGGACATGATCACGCTGATCACGCGGTTGGTACTTTTCACGCGCGTACACGCATCGAGCGAACGGCGGGTTGTGCGGCAAAAGATCAACGCGGCCCGCGAACATATTCTCGAACACGCGTTTCAGCGCATTGATTTTCGAGGGCTAGCCTCCTCTCTGGGCCTGAGCTACACGGTGTTTCGGCGGGTGTTTCAGAAAGAGACCGGCCATGCGCCTTTGGCCTACCAGCTCGAAATCCGCATCAGTCGCGCACGCGTGCTGCTGGAGCAGACCGACCTGCCGGTTTCCGAAATCGCCCAGCATACGGGGTTCGCGAATGTCTTCTATTTTTCCAAGATGTTTTCTAAGCGTGCGGGCCAGACACCTTCGGCCTGCCGTCGGGCTGCGAGCATCCGGAAGCCTGTAGACTCCGCGGACCTTTGCGCGGGCCTTGATTATTGAAACTTCCGTTTCCTGCGTGGCCGAAGAAGGATTGATTACACTTCTTGCTTGCCGTGTGTGTGAAGGATGTCAAATCAGCTCCGTTTTGATCAGCGAGAAGTCCGGCCCGGTTCTATTCGCTCAATTCCAGATAAATAATAACGCCGCGAATTAGAGTAAACGCTTGTTGACGAGGATTCCCAAAACCGCTAAATTGAAAGTACATGTTTGAGGATGTAGTCAATGTTCATTCATTGAGTAAGAGAGAAGAGGAGAAGTGATATGATTCGCACAACTCGGCCTCCGATCCGGATCGGTATTGTAGGCTTGGGACGAGCCGGACTTGATATGCATTGCCCCGAGTTGGCACAGATGCCGGAGCTTTTCAAGATTATCGCTGTGTGTGATCCAATCAAGGAACGCCGTGACGTGGCAGTGGAGCGTTTTCCGGAATGTCGTACCTACCGGCGCTATGAAGACCTTTTGCTTGATCCGGATGTTGAACTGGTTGACATCGCTACTCGGTCGGACGATCATGCCGCGCATGTGATGCAGGCGTTGAAGACCAACAAGTGGGTGAATGTTGAGCGTCCCTTCTGTTGCGACTACGATGAGGCCATGGTATTGCGTGCGGCCGCCATTAAGGCCAGCAACCGACTTCTGGTGCGCCACAACTACCGCTTCGAAGCCGCGTACCTGCAGGTTAAGGAGGTGATGGAGTCTGACGTGCTGGGCGAGATCTATGACATCAAGATCAGGCGCGGCACGTATGAGCGGCGTGACGACTGGCAGACGGTGAAGCGCTGCGGGGGCGGTGCCGCTCTCGCGTGGGGCCCCGCCTTTCTGGATCAGGCCCTCGAGTTGATGCGGACTCCCCCCGTAAAGGTTTGGTCAGACTTTAAGCGCGTGGCTTCGGTGGGTGACGCGGAAGACTATATGCGCATCATCCTTCGCAATATGGCCGGCTTGACCGTCGACCTCGAGATTTCCGGCGGACGCATAGGCGTGATTCCGCAGTTCATCGTGACCGGCACCAAGGGCGAATTCACGCTTTATCCTGATGCGGCCGAAGGTACGCTCCGCTGTCTTGACCGAAAGCAAAAGCTGACGCGTAGGCGCTCAAGTGTGCGCACCCCCCCTCTGGGCAGTTACGGTACACCCGAAGCCTTGCGCTGGGTGGAGACCAAGATTCCAGTTAAGCCCAAGGCCGAGTCGGGTATGACGCTCATATGGGAGCATGTCTTTAGCGCGATCCGCGAGAACAAAGCCTACCCGATTTCGCTTGACAGCGCGATCGAGACCATGCGCATCCTGACGCTTGTCAAGAAGGAGAGTGCGTTCGCGTAGACGCCCTGTTTGCCGCGCAGTTGATTGCACGCGCGCCCGTGACGATCCAGTCCATCGGGACGTCGTGTGGCTCTTGTGGAACGGGTTGTTCGAGTACTTGCCAGTCGTAACAGACCGCGATTTTCTGAGCGGTCCTGCTGGCTTTACTTAAAATGTGGTCATAATGGCCCGCCCCGTAACCGAGCCGTCCACCGAGATTATCGAATGCCAAGCCCGGAAGAATGAAAGTGTCCACATCCCACGGCATGATCGGTATCCTAATCGCAGGTTCCCGGATGCCGTGATGGCCGGTGATGAGCCTCATGTTAGGGTCAATGGCATAGAGCTTGTAAGTCTTTTCCGATGTGCTCCAGGCGGGCACGCACACGTCGCGCCCCGCATCCCAGACCGCTCGAGCGAGATAGCGTGTCGGGATCTCGTTCCGGGTGCTGAGGTAAATGCACACCCGCCATGCCCGAAACAGCAGGTTGACCGGATTTCCGATCACCTTTTCGCAGATCGCCTTGCCTGTAGCTTTCCGGTCTTCCGTTCTGACTTCTTTGCGCCGCTCGCGCATCTGCTGCCGGATAGCATCTTTGTTTGTAGGAGAATCGGGCATAAACGACAATTACGTGCCCCGAAAGGTACGTCTAAAAGAGACCTTTGACCTTCCCTGTGGCGGTGTCAATGTCGATGCGCCGGAAGGCCGCGTTGGAGGCCGTTCCGGGCATGAGCTTAATATCGCCCGCCACCGGCACCACGAGCCCGGCGCCTTGGTAGATCAGGAGGTCGCGCACCGGCAGCGTCCAACCTTTTGGACGACCCACTTTTTTGGGATCGTGCGAGAGGCTATACTGAGTCTTTGCCATGCACACAGGCAGATTCGCGATGGCGGCATCAGCCTCGAACGCGGTAAGCTTGTTTTTTGCCTCGTCGGAATAAGTCACCCCGTCGCCGCCATAGACTTCATTCACGATGTTTTCTATGCGTTTCGAAAGCGGGTCGGTCAAGTTAGAGAGATATTCGAAATGGCTGGGTTCTTCGCAGGCTTCGATCACCGCCTCCGCAAGTTCAATCGCGCCTTCTCCGCCCTTGAGCCAATGAGCTGAGACCGCAAAGCGTGCCCCCGCAGCCTCTGCGACGCGGCGCACCAACTCGTGCTCGGCAGTTGTATCGGTGTGGAAACTGTTGAGGCAAACCACCGGACGCACGCCGGAACGCTTGACGATGCTGATGTGGGCGAGCAGGTTGTCGCAGCCCTTTTCCAGCAGATCGAGATTCTCGCTCGTATAGACCGGGGAGAGCGTACGTCCCGCCAGCACCGCAGGTCCTCCGCCGTGAAGTTTGAGTGCGCGAACCGTTGCGACGATCACCACGGCGTCGGGTTTCAGGCCCGAGCAGCGGCACTTAATGTTCCAGAACTTTTCGAAACCGATGTCGGACGCGAAGCCGCTCTCTGTGACGAGGTAGTCGCTGAGCTTCGAAGCGAGACGGTCTGCGATAACCGAACTTTGGCCGATGGCGATATTGGCAAAGGGGCCTGCATGGACCAGCATGGGCTGGCCTTCAAGCGTCTGCATCAGGGTCGGGTTCACTGCACGTACGAGCCAGGCGGCCATGGCGCCGTCCACCTCAAGGTCAGCGGCGGTCACGGGCTTGCCGGATTTTGAATAGGCTACGATCATCTTGGCGAGGCGCATCCGCAGGTCTGCCAGGTCTGACGACATGGCCAGGATCGCCATGACCTCTGACGCGACGGTGATGCTGAAGCCCGAATGCATCTGAAATCCGTCCATATGTCCGCCGAGCCCGATCTCGATGTGGCGGAGTGTCTGCGCACAGAAATCCATGGCCCAGCGCATCTGGACGCGGGTGGGGTCGATGTCAAGGCGTGAAAGGTGGCTCTGTGCGAGACGAGCGTCGTCATAGTTGTGCTCGTGTTGCAGGCGGGCCGTCAGTGCAACCATGGCGAGGTTGTTGGCGTTGGTAATGGCATCGATATCGCCGGTGAGTCCGAGCGAGAGCGGCGAGAGCGGCACGACTTGCGCGAGACCACCGCCGGCAGCGGACCCCTTGATGTTGAAAGTCGGGCCGCCGCTAGGTTGGCGTACAGTGCCAAAGGAGCGCTTGCCGAGCTTGCCGAGACCTTGGACAAGGCCGAGCGTGGTAGTGGTTTTACCCTCGCCAAGAGGGGTCGGCGTGATCGCGGTGACGTCAATGTACTTGGCGCGGTGCGTGTCGGAGCCGAGGCGTCGCTGAACGGCGGCGGCATCAATTTTGGCGAGCAACCGCCCGTATGGGATGATTTCGTCGGGCAAAAGACCGAGGTCCGCAGCGATGTCAGCAGCGGGCCGGAGGAACGGTTCGGCGGCTTCGGCGATTTCCCAGTCAGCTAGCTTGGTGGGGTCGAGTTTCGGTATCATTGAAAGCCTTTCAACAGAAGAGATCGGACGCGCTTCCGGCCTTTGAGGACATTACCTCCAGGCGGCTGGCATGGGCGGACGTTTAAGCGGGGAGTTCGGGTTTGTCGGCGGTTTTGCTCTTTTGAACTCCATGATATCGCGGAAGAGCTGGGTGTTTTCCACGTTTGCCTCGATGGCTGCGGAGAGCTTTGCTGAGGAAGAGGCTTCACGGTCGACGACATCTGCGTTCAGCAGACGGCCTTTCAAGGTGTCGTCGGTGATGGAGTAGGAGGCGTATTGATAGACGCGTTCGTCTTCTGGTGTGACACCCTGGGCGGTGCCGAACCAGTCCATTTGGACAAGGGTCATGCCGGCCGTTTTACAGAGACTGGCGCGGGCGAACATGGCGTCTTTTTCGCCAGCGGGGAAGGAGACTAAATATTCATTTTTCCCGAGTGGCAGAACGAGGAGTCGTTGAATCGCGCCTTCAGGAGTCGTCCGTTCCCAAGCTCCTACAAGATGCATGTCGATCGGAAGTTCCGGCTTCTCGGCGAGCGGCACCTTGTAGTCGCATCCCGCTAAAACAGCAGCACAAACCAACGCAAGGAGCGAATTTGTTTTCATAGGCTTATTCCTTGGTAGCCAGTATACCTGCCGGGCGGTCTTTGAGCCACTGGATTTTATCCTCTTCGTCGTGACGGATGACTTCCACATAATATTTTTTGCCGCGTACGAACAAGCCGTGAACCGCATCCGGTCCTTCGGTGTCGGCGACCGCCTGCACGATGTCGATCATCGGGCGTGTAATGGTGAGCCCCGGCAGAAAGACCGGGATGCCGGGTGGGTAGGGCACGAGCAGTTGGCTGCTGATGCGGCCTTCGGTCTGAGACAGCTCCATGAGTTCGCCGTCGCACAGGGCCGCGTCGCGCGGCATGACGGTGGCTTGGCCGTTGACGGCCGCAGCTACGCTGCTGTCAAATGCGTCGCACTCGGGTCGGCCGATTGCCTCCCTCATCTGCATGATGGCTCGGTAGAGATATTCGAAATGGTCTTCGACCGTGCCCATTGTGACGAGGAACAAGATCGTTACCGGTGTTGACTTCTCCCATTGAATTTTGGAGCCGCGAAGTAAATTCTTGAAGCGCTTGCAGGCCTCTGGCGTTTTGAACGAGAGCATAACCTTGAGCGGATCATGCATGTAGCCCTCTCGAGCGTAGGCCGGAGCGTCGGCCTCGCCAACCACCTCGCGTAAACCCACGAAGCAGGCATCCTCGGGCAGGCTACAGTCGCTTGCAACGCGTTGTTTGAAGGTTTTAACCCAGCGAAGGCGATCCTCGATCAGCTTGAGGCCTTCAAGTCGCATCTGCACACCTGCGCAGTCCAGTGTGGCCATCATCGGGTAGTGGGGCGAGGTCGAGTGCCAGTAACGCAGAACCTCGTGCAGGTCATGGCTGAATTTCTCGTACGAACCATGCCCGTGTATCGCGAAACGGGTTAGCAACCATTTCCACTCGGCGGACTCGCTCTCGAAAAGCTGTTTGAAGCGCATCGAGACGTGGATCATTGAGGCTTGGCTGAATGCGGCCAGCGTCTTGTGGGTGGATTGCACAGCGAAGTGTGCGCTGGTGGTTTCATAAATGGCGTTGTAACGTACGCGTTTGCCGTGAGAGGTAACGGTTGTATAGTACGGATGGAAGCTCAGGTACGGTGCCCAGGCTTCGTCAGCATAGAACAGTATCCCATGGCGTTCACAGAGGCGGGCGATTTCCCAAACCGGGTAGAGGATGCCCTCGTAGGTGCAGGTGGTGAGCACCAAGATGCGGGGTTTCTCGTGCTCGGGGTAGTCTGCGACGATAGCACGGCGCAGGTCGCTCATCGCGATGGGTCCCCAGACACCGATGCGGGCGTTGAAGCGGGCTGGCAGGTAATTGGGGATTGCGCCGGCCATGACCACAGCGTGGTGAACAGACTTGTGGCAGTTGCGGTCGAGCAGCACCGTTTCACCGGGGCGGAGCAGGGTCATCAGCATGGCCTTGTTCGCGGTAGTGGATCCGTTGGTGATGTAACAACTCTGCGCCGATCCGAAGATTTCCGAGGTCAGGCGCTGGGCGTCGGCTAGCGGCGTGCGCGACTCGGGCTTCGACAGGTCGCCGAGGCTGTGGACCGAGACGCTGAGGTCAGCGCGGAAGGTCATGGCTCCGTATTCGTGTCGGAATCCCTGAAGAAAGAGGGATCGGCTGAATGCGTGTCCCGCGTTGTGGCCGGGCGTGTGCCACGAGGTTCCGGCTTCATCCATGACGTAGTGACGCAAAGCGTGCCAGAAACGAGGCTCCCAAAGGGACCGGAAGAGGTGTTGAATGCGCGAGAGATGGGCGGTGCTGATTTCGGTAAAAACTTCACGGGGCTTGAGGACCCAGCGGCGCGACGGCACGCGGACCTTTTGGGCGCCGGGAGTGGTGAGCACTATCTTGGGGATGGCCGGAAAAAAAGTGTAGAGCCACTGGGTAAGCGGAATGCCGTCAAGCTGAAGCGCATGCAAGGGAGTTCGTCGGATTCCGTCCCCGGGGACGGCGAAGGCGTCGTCGAGGAGAAAAAGGATGCAGTTCTTGCCGTCGTCCGTCAACATCCCTTCGATTGTCTCATCGGAAAAAAGTGCCTGTTTCAAATCTATGGCGCTCGAGACCGGAACGATTCGCAAGGGAGGCCAGTCAATCGGATCTTCCGAGGGAAACGTCTCGTTACAAAATTCGCGAAACGTGTCGGATAGGCCGTGCGTCAGGTTCTGCAGACTGTAGCGGCCAAGGGGATAGTCCTGAAGGTGGAAGACGGTCAATTCATTCATATAAGGTGTAATAGAGCCAGTCGTCCCACGAAGAACGATCTTCAGCCTATTTCGTGTTCCGTAAGGTTCTTTCTGTTAAAAAAACCCCTTCTCCCTGGGTCCGGGCAGAAAACTTCTTTCCGGAGCAGACAAAACCCGATAGGGTTCTGTCTCGGACTTGCGAAAAAGGCAGCCCATGGGCATCCTCCGTTGAACCCACTAAGCTGAGAGGATGAGACGACACCATGACCAAAACGATATGAGATTACGGCAAAAACAGTCCGGCTGACAACGCAAAAATGGGGAACCGGCGAAATAACTTTGCCTCTTGGTCGCTCAATGTTAATCCGCATTTGCCAGAACGGGTCTCCGAGAATGAGGGGTGAAGATATGAGGAAAAAGATTTCATACATTTTTGCTGGCAAATTTCGAAGTGATTGATTAAGCTAAATAAATATAAGTCATAATTCAATTGGGGGCTTTTTGGTAAACCGTAAATCAGATACATGTGATACGCAGAAGCGCAAAAGCGGTCGTAAACGGGTGTTTCTTGTGGACGATCATCCCATGGTGCGCGAAGGCCTTGCCACGATGATCAGCTTAACGCGTGATCTAGAGGTGGTTGGAGAGGCTGGCTGCGCGGAAGAGGCTTATCAGAAGCTTCAGGCGGATGCCCCCGATTTAGTGATGATCGATCTGTCTATGCCGGGGATGAACGGAATTGATTTGATTAAGGAAATGCGTGTAAGGTATCCTGATGTTCGGGTTTTGGTAGTGTCAATGCATGAGGAAAACATATATGCTGCACGTGTTTTACGTGCTGGAGCTCAGGGGTATATTATGAAGCAGGCCTCAAGTACGGAGATTATTGAAGCCGCTCGGACAGTATTACGGGGAGAAGTGTATGTCAGCCCCGTGGTCGCCTCCCGATTGTTGAAGATGATTGCGGATGGGGATATCGGATTGCGGCAAGGTCGCCTCCCGATTGTTGAAGATGATTGCGGATGGGGATATCGGATTGCGGCAAAACAACAGCATTGATGATCTTAGTAACCGTGAGCTGCAAGTCTTGACCTGTATTGGAAATGGGCTGGCGACACAGGAGATTGCCGACCATCTTCACCTGAACGTCAAGACCATACAGACCTATCGTGAGCACATCAAGCGTAAACTCACACTGAGGAACGCGACTGATTTGGCCCATTATGCTACGCAATGGGTTCAGTCCCAAAACAAGTAGGGTGATAGGCAGATAGGGTGCAGTTGACGCCTGGGCAATAACTTTAAGACGATGGTTGCCGCACCTGACAAGCAGATCTCTCATGGGTCCTCTCTGGCACCCAGATCGCATATGGACTTTATCACCATTTTTTGATCCCAGCCGCATAGGTCACCACAGGCGATCGGGACAGCTTGGGCGCAAGGACATCCTCTTAAAAGTGAGGGCCATTTTAAAAATTTATCTTATATGAACGTTTAGACTCAATATCAACGGCATTGGGCCGCAAATATTTCCGGTCCGTCAGCGACAGATAACTGGCAAGAATGAAGGCAACCGAATGAACAAATGAAAACAGGGTTGCTGTTTTCATCCAAGTCAGCCATAATAGAAAACAACCTGTGGAGCGTTCCTCATTCCTGCTTCAAGCCAAGGTGGCGCTGGTCTGGTTTGGGAGCTTGACAGGTGATGTTGGTTGGAATAATTGTGCCGTCCGCGCGTGCAATGGCCGCGTGTAACGGAATGACTCAGATGCCGGAAACGGCTAAAAAAAGGAGTATTGTTATGAACCGTATGATGCAGTTAGGCTTCGCCATCGCTCTGGTGTCCATGTTGGCAACCGGTTGTGCTCATATGCCTGGCAGGTGCGATTTAAGTAAAGCCGCGAAAGATGCCCAATTGCAGAATGTGACCACAGGTGACGGCACATTCGAGAACTATCAAGCCACGGGGCACTACACGAGCACCGAGATCGGTATTGCCGTCGGATTTCCCGGTATAAAACTGCTTGAGATTTATCCCAAACAGGACGACACGGTCCAGATGACACAGGTTGCCAAGGATGCCAAGAAGGACGGAGCCACTGCGGTCATTAATGCTGTTCCGCCGAAGGGATTCTACACCGGACTCCCGTTCATCTTTGTCGGTCTGTATATCGACAACGCGGCGGGAACCGGCATCAAGAGCGCAACGAAATGAATTCTCGACAGGTAAGGAATATGAGGGCGAACCGTTGTCCTCAATAACGTCCTGCCGCCTGGGATGCAAGGCCCGCCTCTTAATATTATCGGGGGCGGGCTTTTCATGTGTGCGCGTAAATTCGACTGGGTGCCGAGACAGAAAACAGGTCAATCGCAAACGAGGACATCATCATGACATATCCGTTTTCAAGACGCACTTTTTTCAAAGGGACGCTGTTTGCGGCGGGCGTGGCAGCGGCGGGCGGAATGGCTCAGGCCCCAGCGCCCAAGATAGCGGGGTTCGATGAAACACAGGCGGGCAAGATCAAGGACGCCGTCTGGAAGCCGGTCTCGGACCGCAAGGTCAGGGTCGGCATCGCCGGTTACGGTGTATGCAGTTTCGGCGCGCAGTTCGGTTTTCAGAACCACCCGAACGTGGAGGTGGTCGCGGCGACCGATCTTGACCCCGCACGCTGCGCTGAGCTCGCAAAGGTGACCGGTGCGAAAAGGACTTACGCCTCCTGCGAGGAAATGTTTGAAAAGGACAGGGATATCGAGGCGGTCTTCATCGCCACCGATGCGCCGAGCCATGCCAGGCTCTGCTTGGCAGGCCTGAGGCGCGGCCTTCACATGGCTTCGGCCGTGCCCGCAATTTTCGGCGAGGAACAGTTGGGCCTTGCGGATGAAATGATCGCGACCGTTAGGCAAACGGGTATGATCTATGCGATGTTCGAGACCACCGCGTTCCGTGAGCAGTGTTACGCTATGCGTGAAATCTACAAGGCAGGCGGCTTCGGCAAGCTGATCTATTCCGAGGGCGAGTACTACCACTATATGGACAAACACATCGGCTCCTATAAGAATTGGCGTGTGGCTCTTCCGCCGCAATACTATCCCACTCACTCGAACGGCTTCTACACGTGCGTGACCGGAGGCTCGTTCGCCTCTGTCTCGTGCCTAGCCATGCCCAGCCTGCTGGCCGACAATCAGCCCGGAAAGAACCGATATAATAATCCGTTTGCAACGGAAGTCGCTCTTTTCCGCACCAGCGAGGGCGGAATGGCGCGGATGGCGGTGAGTTGGGACATGCCCGGCGTACACGGCGAGAAAGGGCGCATCTACGGCCAGAAGGGTTCGTTCGAAGAGCGGTATTCCGGCCAGGCGGACGTGTCGAAGGTCTCACAGGAAAAACCTCCGCTCCCGCCCGGCGTTCCGGCAGGCGGCCATGGCGGCTCTCACGGTTATCTGACCGAGGACTTCATCAACGCGATTTTGCTCAAGCGGCAGCCCTGTGTGAACGCAGCCTGCGCGCTCAACACTACGGTTCCGGGCATCTACGCGCACCTGTCGGCGCTGAAGGGCGGCGAGACGCTGAAAATCCCTCATTATATCATGTGAAGCCTCCTCTCCGCCTGTGGAACGGTAACGAACGATAAAACAAAGTTGTTTGAACGAGACTTCGATTGCGATTAAGAAGGGCTTTGATCCTTATCACACGTACTCTTGGTCGGAATCCGACTTGAAGTTGCTGCGAACGGAAGCTTAACTTAAGGAGAACAATATGATAGGTCTCTTGGCAACGATAACGTCTGTCCTTTACTTGGCGGTGGCCGTGTTGCTGGTTGGCAAATTCCGCCGGACAAGGGATGCAGGTTTTATCTGGCTGGGCATGCCGCTGGTAGTGTTGCCTTTTATAGCTCTGCCGCTCGCCTTCTGGCTTCAGGCTGGCATAGACCGGTTGGCGCTCGGCGGCCAGGTCAACGGCTTTCCTTTCAGCCTTGTCGCGCAAGGTCGTCTCTCGATGGGCGTTCTTCTCACATTGCTGAACCTCGTGCAGCATGTGATTTGGGGCTTTTTCGCGTTGGTCTCCGTGCTGGTTTTAATGCCTCGCCGAGAAAATGTTGAAGGTTGAATTGACTGTTCCATTAGCGTAACATGCGCATTCGAACGGCTTGGGAAGAAACTTGTTCTCGCATGGGTACGGATACGAAGAAAGGGACTCGTGATGAATCTGGCAGTGGCGATGGGGTTGTTAGGCGTGTGCGGGGTGGTAGTGGCAGCCTGTGCGGAACAGCGGGTGGTACAGGTTTGGCCGGAAGGGAAAGTGCCGTTAAAGACCAGTGATGCTCCCGAAAAGGTGAACCCCTCCAAGGACGATATCATTCGTCTGACAGATGTCAATGTGCCGAGCCTGACGGTGTTTCTCGCTAAGGATACGGGCAAACCCAACCCAGCCGTGATGATTTGTCCCGGTGGCGGGTACAGTATTTTGGCGTGGAATCATGAGGGCACGGAAGTGGCCGAGTGGCTCAACGGGCAGGGGCTTTCGGCTTTTGTTCTCAAATATCGCGTGCCGGGTAATCGCGATGGCGCGCTCTGCGACGCGCAGCGCGCCATGGGGCTGATCAGGTCCAAGGCGCAAGCTTTCAACATCGACCAGAAAAAGCTGGGAATCATGGGTTTCTCGGCGGGCGCGCATCTTTCGGTTCGCACGAGCACGAACTTCGGGAAGCGTTTTTACGATGCGGTGGACGAGGCTGACACGTTTCCGAGCCGTCCCGACTTCGCGCTCGTCATTTATCCCGCGTATCTTTTCCGCGAGGGATACGCGATGGCCCCGGAATTGCCGGTGACGGCGCAGGTGCCGCCAACCTTCCTCTTGCAGGCTGAGGATGACGGGCCGTATGTGGACAGTAGTCTTGCTTACGCCATTGCGCTCAAGGCGGCTAAAGTTCCTGTGGAACTGCACATTTTTCCGAATGGCGGGCACGGTTACGGTTTGCGCAAGAAAGGCAAAACCACGGATGTGTGGCCTGAACTGGCTGCGGCGTGGCTCGGGCGCGTCACGAAGTGAAGATGTGAAGGGAACAAGAATGACCGAAGCAATCGAACGGAATCTGGGGACGCAGCCGATCGCCCGCATTATGGCCGAGGCAGGGCTAGCTCCGAATGACTTGGTTAAGGTGTCCCCCGTACAGATGACGCACAAGATGGTGTCGCGCGCGTGCAAAGGGCGGCGGCTGACCCCTAATACGCAGAAGATTGTTCTAAATGCCTTACAGGCTGCGACGTGTAAGAGTTTTGCAATGAAAGAACTTTTTACGTACGAGTGAAGTTGAGCCTTTGACTACGTGAGAAAAAAACGCCGAGCGCTGAAGCACACGGCGTTTTTTGTCCACAGGGCCAAGGTTGGGAGACTGTACAAACCTTAGAACCATGTTTAGAAGTGTTGGTGATGCATGGCATTTTGGGAATTAATGCGAAAGAGAGCTGGGTTTGTTTTCACAACTCCGGCGGCACCGTTGTGTTGTCTCCTTGGAGTGCTCGTGGGCGCAGGAGGATTTACATTCCGGGAAGCCAAAGGCCTGTCTTATTTGGGTAACGAGCCGGAAACTTGCGCGAATTGCCACATCATGCGCGACCAATTAAACGGCTGGCGGAAGGCCAGCCATCATGCCGTGGCCACTTGCAATGACTGCCATGTTCCGCATTCATTTGTTCCCAAATATTTGGTGAAAGGCGAAAACGGATTCTCGCACTCCAAGGCCTTCACTCTTCAAGCGTTTCACGAGCCGATCCAAGCCCGCCCTGTCAGCGCGCGGATTGTCCAGAAGAACTGTCTGCGCTGTCATGGTGCTCTTGTTGGTGACATGCTCGTCAAAAATCGAGGGTCTGATGCAACCTTCACCTGTGCCCGTTGCCACGACCGTGTCGGGCATGGGCCCACACGTTAAAACAGAGAGGTTTCAATGTCCGAAAATTCATCTTCCCCGCGCTCTACATTCCTGTCCGTCGCCTACATCCTGACGGTCCTGCTTGTCGCCGCTGCCACGGTCGGCGTCATGGCGCTTTGGCGCAATATCATGGAGCGTAAGGCCGAAGAGCGGCAGCACGTTTTCCAAGTGGTGGCGCTTGATGAGCATGCCGTGGATCCCGCCGAGTGGGGCAAGAACTATCCGCGCCAATATGACAGCTACCGACGTACTGTGGATATCGAGCGCACGCGTCACGGCGGCAGCGAGGCCTTCCAGAAATTGGATGCTGATCCTCGCTGGCGTATCCTTTTCGACGGGTATGCGTTTGGTATCGATTACCGTGAGGAGCGAGGGCATGCCTACATGCTCTCCGACCAGGAGGAGACGAAACGCGTCAAGAACTTCAAACAGCCTGGAGCCTGTTTGCATTGCCACGCCTCGATCCTGCCTGCCTATCGCGAGTCGGGCCGGAAAACCGGTGTCCCCGATGACCGTCCGCAGGAGCAGATCATGAAAGGTTTTGAAGTTGTTTGCGCCATGCCTTATGCCGATGCTCTTGGTCTGGTAGACGTGCTGGGGCGCAAACTGATCCAGCACCCTGTCGCGTGTGTCGACTGTCACGACCCCGCGACCATGGGATTGCGGGTGACTCGCCCCGGCCTTCTTGAGGGACTGCGAGTCCTGGCCAAAACCGAGACGCCGTTGCCCCACCTGCCTAGCGTCATGCGCTGGCGAAAAGGGTCGCGCACACGCGAGTATGACGTCAACACCGAAGCCTCGCATCAGGAGATGCGGTCGTTCGTATGCGCTCAGTGCCATGTCGAATACTACTTCAAAGGACCCGAGAAAAGGCTGACCTATCCATGGCACAAGGGGCTCCGGATGGATGAAATCGAAGCGTATTACGAGGTGGTCGATCACACCGATTGGACACATGCCGAGAGTGGGGCCAAAGCGCTTAAGGCACAGCATCCCGAATTTGAGCTTTGGAGTCAAGGCATTCACGCCAGAAGCGGTGTTTCCTGCGCGGATTGTCACATGCCTTATCAGCGGGAGGGCGCGATTAAGGTCAGCAGTCACCATGTCCGCAGCCCGCTCCTCGAACTTTCGAAATCGTGTCAGACGTGTCACCGCTACCCTGAAAGCGAGTTGCTTGCGCGGGCGGAGGCGATTCAGGGTCGGACCCAAGCATTGATGGACCGGGCGGAAGAGGCATCCGTCGCGTTGATCAAGGCGTTGGCAACCGCCAAACTGAGTGGCACCGGCGAGGAGGCCTTAAAAGGTCCCCGCGCTTTGCATCGGGCGGCGCAATGGCGGTTGGATTTTGTGGCTGCAGAGAACTCCATGGGATTCCACGCGCCTCAAGAGGCCGCCCGCATCTTGGCCGAAGCCATCGATTTTGCCAGCCGTGGCCAGATTGAACTCCTAAAAGCCGCCCCGTCCCGCTGAAAAAGGCCCGTTTCCGAAAAAAATGGGACAAAACAACTGGCGAAAGCAATTTGGGCTTTTTCAGTTCCTTGCTTGTTTATTTCGTGTTCTCGCGAGTGCCCTTGACTTATCCCTTAAGAGATTGTATTTTAAAAAGCCTTTTCTTGCCTATAATAGGTGAAGTCTGTCAAAAACCGATGGCCTTCGTTCTTTGCCGTTTCAAAAATGAGGAAAAAAGACCCGATGGCAGCAACAAAGTCAATAGCGAAAAAGAGCGTGTCCGCTTCTAAGAAAGCGGTCAAAAAAGGCGCGACGGCTGCCCCGTCCCCAACCAAGAAACCAAAGAGCAAGCCGGAGCCTGTAAAAAAGCACGTAAAGGGCGTCAAAGGAACGCCTGATGCGGCTGGGACGGAGCCGGACGTGAACGAGCCTGTGCCCGAGGATTTGGAGTTTGACGCAGAGGAGTTGGTCAGTCTCAGTACTGCCAGCGATGTCGTCATCGACAACGTTTTGCATGATGTTGAAGGGCTGGAAGATTTGGATGAGGACCTTGACGAAGCAGAAACCTTCGAAGAGGGCCATGAGACAAACGAGGCTGATTCCGGGTTGGATTTCGATGTGATCGAAGGAGCCGAGTTCAGCGTCGGCTACGAAGCCGAACTGGCTCTGGATGCGGACCGGGCCGAGGCGAAAGTGAAGCGCGAGGAACGCAGCGAACGCATCAAGACGCTGATCAAGCGTGCCGAAGCGCAAGGCGGATATCTTACCTACGACGATATCAACGAAGTGTTGCCGAACGCGGTGATCAAGGACACGGATATCGAATCATATCTGGGGATACTGCGCGGCATGGACATCGAGATTATCGATGCCACCGAGGTGGAGCGGTTCCGCAGTGAACATGAGCAGGAAGAGCAGCGCGGGCGCGGCAGCCGCATGGACTTTTTCGATGACCCGATCCGCATGTACCTGCACCAGATGGGGCAGGTGCCCTTGCTCACGCGCGAGCAGGAGGTTGAGATCTGCAAACGCATCGAGCAGGCTGAGAGTAAAGAGCGCGAGATGTTCAACCATTTCGCTTTTACGCCCCGCCTTTATCTTGAGTTGATCGACCGTCTGGAGACGGGCACAGAGCGTTTTGACCGAGTTGTGACGGATAAGTTCGCGGACAGCCGTGACGCCTACATGGAAGGCGTTGGCAAAATCAAGAAAAACCTCACCAATGTCCGGAGTAAAATCCTGAAGGCGTATGAGGCTGTGGTCGTTTGCGGTAAAGATCATGCCAAGCGCAAGCGGATGACGAAGGGGCTGGAGAAGGCGCGTCATGATCTGATCGGCGTGTTCCAGAGTTTGAATTTCAAGCAAAAGATATTGGAGAGTCTTTGCACCGAGGCGGACGAGAAGATTTACCGTCCGTACAAACACCTTTTGAACGAGCAGAACAAGCTGAATAAGCAGAGGCAGACCAAGAAACGTGACCAGAGCCTGCAAGAGATTGCGCTGAGGATTGTGACGATTGAGCAGGATTTCGGCATGGACCCCATCGAGTTTCTCGGCAAGTTCGAGGAGTTGCGTGACGTGCTGCGTTCGGGCCAGAAAGCCAGGACTGAGATGGTCGAGGCAAATCTGCGCTTGGTCATCAGCATCGTCAAGAAGTACATGAACCGCGGCCTTTCGTTCCTTGACTTGATTCAAGAGGGGAATACCGGCCTGATGAAAGCCGTGGAGAAGTTCGAGTATCGTCGTGGCTACAAGTTCAGCACGTATGCCACGTGGTGGATCCGGCAGGCTGCGACCCGGGCGATTGCTGACCAGGCCCGCACCATCCGTATCCCGGTTCACATGATCGAGACGATCAACAAGTTGCTTCGCGTTCAGAAGAAACTTGTGCAGGAACTGGGACGCGAACCCACGCCGGAAGAGGCCGCCGAGGAGATGGATATCCCCGTAGAGCGCGTGCGTGCCGTATACCGCATGGCCCAGCAGCCGATTTCGCTGCAGAGTCCGGTGGGCGACGGCGACGACGCGCATTTCGGCGACTTCATCGAAGACAAGTCCGCAGAGAACCCTTCAGAGATGACGGCTTACAGCATGCTGAAGGAGCGTCTGCAGGAGGTGCTGACAACCCTGACCGACCGTGAGCGCCAAGTGCTGGATTATCGCTTCGGATTGACCGACGGCTATTCCCGCACGTTGGAGGAGGTCGGCAAACAGTTCAATGTGACGCGCGAGCGCATCCGCCAGATCGAAGCTAAGGCGTTGCGTAAGTTGCGTCATCCCACACGGTTGCGCAAGTTGGAGGGCTTCCTGGAAACGCGCTGATGCGGGTTGCGGCGCCGCGCCTGGCGTGCGGCGTCTCCGCAGGCCTTATCACCGACCTGTTGCGTGATTAAGGTTTCAGTGTGTACCTTCTGACAGAACCGTGTGAAATATTCAACGAAGAGAACCAAGGAGGTTTCTTTTGTTTGATCAGAGCATGTTATCAAACCCGACGCTTGTAGGCGTTGGTGCTGTTGCGGCCGCAGTCGGCTTTGTTGTTGGCTACGCTGTCGCGAAGTGTTGCGGACGCGGCGAGAGCTATTATGCGTCAGGCGGGGATGGGGATTGCGTCGAGATCTATGTCGGTAACTTGAGTTACGACATGAGCGAGGCGCAGATGCGTAAGGAGTTTGAGAAGTTTGGCGCAGTAAAGTCCGCTCGGATCATCTCGAACCGATTCAACCATAAATCCAAAGGGTTTGGTTTTGTCGAGATGCCGAACCGCCCTGAGGCGGAGGCGGCTATCAAGGTGCTGCACGACAAGGATATCCTTGGACGTAAGTTGCGCGTGAATGAAGCGAAAAACAAATCTCGCGAATAATCAAGAAGCGTCCCGGAAACGGGACGCTTTTTCTTTCACGGTCAAGGGCGGGAAGATATGGCGGATCATAAGCGTTTTGACAGAACCATGCGGATCGACATCGATCCGACGGTCTCAGATAAACTAGCGGCGATGTCTGCTCAGTCTCCGCCGCGTGCGGGTGGCCGCACGTGGCGCACTCAGCATGTGCAGCGGTGTACGCCTTTCTACAAGTTGCTTGAGAGCGTGTATGACGCCGTGATCATCACGACGCGCTTCGGCAAGATTCTCGAGTGCAACGGGAGGGCAGCTGAATTTTTTCTAATGGATGCGACGACCTTGGCCGGGCTTGATGTGATCGGCTTGATCTCTGGAGCAACCGATTCACTGATTGACACGATCAACAAGAATTTGGTGAACAAGAAATATACGCTGATCGAGGCGCGCTGCAAACGTTCGGATGGAACCTCTTTCGCTGCGGAAATTGCGGTTAATCAAGTCAATCTTGATCCGAAGGGACAACTCTGCTTTTTTATCCGCGACATCACTGTCCGCCAGCAGGCCCAGCAGGCGCTTGAGGATGCGGTGGAACGGCTGCAAGCGCATGACCGGGCTCGCATGGAGTTTGTTTCGAATGTTTCTCACGAGTTGCGCACGCCGCTTACCTCCATGATCTATGCGGTGAACAACATGTTGCGCGGCGTGGTGGGCCCTATGCCGGAGAAAGCGCTGCATTACTTGGAACGATTGCAGTCGGACAGCCAGCGGCTGCTGGCAACGGTGAACGATATTCTTGATCTGAGGCAGGTCGAGAACAAAACGCTGATGCTGACCAAGACGGTCGTGCCGCTCGGACAGGTGATCCGCGAAGGAGCAGAGGCGTTGCAGGTGCAGGCGGATTCCAAACGTATCACCATGATGTTTGATTTGGGCGAACGTGAGCTGTTCTGCTGGTGCGACGCGCAGAAGATCGAGCGTGTGGTGTTGAATATCGTGGGCAACGCGGTGAAGTTTACGCCTGCGAACGGAAGCATCACGATCTCGCTTGTGCAACATCCCGAGAAGCCGAAGCTGGCGCTGTTCAATGTGAGCGACACCGGCACGGGGATTCCTCAAGAGATGTTGCCCAAGGTTTCACAACGTTATTTCCGGGTGGGAGACCATGTCAGCGGCTCAGGCCTGGGGCTGGCAATTTCGCGAGAAATCGTGGAGTTGCATGGTGGCTGTATGGAGTTCGCCAGCCCGGTGCCGGGAACCGATTGCGGTACGGCGGTGTATGTGAGCTTGCCGCTGGCCCCCAAGCCTCTTGTGGTGACCGTCTCTCCGGATGAGGAAACAGTCTGTTTCCTGAAGGATAAAGTGATTGAAAAGGGTTACGGCTTGCTTTGTTCCGATACCGCTCACGGGGCCTTGGAGGCTTGTTTCAGTAAGCAGCCCGCGGTGTTTGTGCTCGATCAGCGTATCACGGACATGGACGTGCGTGATGTTATTTTGCAGTTACGCGAGAATGTGAAAACAAAGCGTTTGCCGGTTATCGTTTTGGGCAATAAAAAGCTGGATCATAATGAAGTCGAGTTGTATCGGCATTTCGGAATTTTCTTTTTCACCTTGCCGTGGCGCGAGAAAGACCTCGCCCGGAGTCTGGCCATGGCCGTCTTGGGCAAGCTGAGGTAACGTGATATGAGTGATCTGGTCCTTCAACCCCATCGTGATTTTTCAGTTTTGCGCCGGCACCCTTGGATTTTTTCGGGGGCCGTCGCAAAAGTGGATGGCACGCCCGCGCTGGGAGAGACAGTGCGTGTTCTCTCTGCAGATGGCGCGATTCTGGGCGTGGGAGCGTACTCGCCGGAGTCGCAGATACGTGTCCGCATGTGGTCATTTGATCCTGAGGCCTCGGTCGATGAGGCTTTCGTGAGTCATCGCGTGGCGTGTGCCGTCGGGGCGCGAGCGGTCTTGCTGGCCGACGGGGCAACCAACGCATTCCGGCTGGTAAACGCGGAAGCGGACGGCGTGCCCGGTTTGGTCGCTGACCGTTACGGCGATTGGATCGTTTGTCAGTTCACCGCAGGCGGCGCGGAACGCTGGAAGGAGCAAATCGTAACCGCTTTGCAGCGTTACTCCCCGTGCCGCGGTGTTTATGAGCGGTCGGACGTGGATGTGCGCGAGCACGAAGGGTTGTCGCAGACCACTGGCGTGCTCGCGGGTGAACCGCCGCCGGACCGGATCGAAATTATCGAGCACGGCTGCCGCTATCTGGTGGATGTGCGAGAAGGGCACAAGACCGGTTTCTATCTTGACCAGCGCGACAACCGCGAGCGGGTCAAACGCTATGCCAACGGCTGCGAGGTGCTCAATGCTTTCTCCTATACGGGCGGGTTCGGCATTGCGGCGGTGGCGGCCGGCGCAGCGTCGGTCACGCATGTGGATCTGTCCGCGCCGGCGCTGGAACTGGCCAGGGCGAATACGGCGCTGAATACATGTCATGTGGCGGAGTCGTCTTTCATTCAAGGGAATGTGTTTGAGGTGCTGCGCAAGTTCCGCGATGAAAGGCGCTCATTCGATCTGGTGATCCTTGACCCTCCGAAGTTTGCAGAGTCCAAGGGTAGCCTCATGAAGGCTGCGCGCGGCTACAAGGACATTAATCTGCTGGGAATCAAACTGTTGCGCCCGGGAGGTGTGCTGGCGACCTTCTCGTGCTCGGGGCTGATGACGCCCGATTTGTTCCACAAGGTGGTTTCGGATGCGGCAGTGGACGCGAAACGCGACATCCATGTGGTTGCGCGACTGCAACAGGCGGAAGACCATCCCGAGGGACTCTGCTTTCCCGAGGGACTGTATCTTAAAGGCCTGCTTTGCAGAGCGTGGTAGAGGAGCGTGGCAAGTTTAGTGTTACTCGTTACAGTTTGTTAATAAAAGGGATGGACATGAAGAAAGCAATGACCGTTTTAGGAATGATTGCGGCGGTGATGGCGCGGGGCGAAGAAATCAAACACCGGTTTCTGGTCAGCGATTTCATGCACAGTTCGGTGCATTATGTGGATCAAACGGACGCTTCGAAGAACTGGACGCTGAAACTGCCGGAGCTCTCAATGGACCTGCAAATCATCGGCAAGGACCGGTTGCTCTGTAACCGGTCGAAGGGCTATGACATCTATGATTTGGCAACCCGCCAGAATGTCGAAGCGTTCATGTCGGATGCGGTCAAAGATATTCGCTCCGTGCGGCGGCTGGAGGATGGCCGGACGTTTCTTGGAAGCCAAGGGGGCTCGGTTTATGAGTTTGATGCTCAGAAGAAGTTGACGGCCACATACGAAATGCCCAAAGCGGTCAAATACGTGCGCATGATGCGGTTCGCACCGAAAGGGACGCTGTTACTGGCGGCTGAAGATGGCGCCTATGAGGTGTCGTTGGAGAAGGGGCTTGCGCCCGAGCAGCGTGTAGTGCGGAAATTCGCGTTGCCGCGTCCGCGCAACTCCTACATGGCGCTTTATGCGCCGGACGGCAACTTGCTCCTGTCCGGCGGATACTCGAAAGGGTTCTACACGTTTGACCCCGAAGGCAAGCTCCTCAAGGACACGGTGTTTTCTCAGCCCGAGGGACTTAACAATTACTTTTATGCAGGGTTCCAGATCCTGCGGAACGGTCACATTGTGATGGCAAACTGGACGGGGCACAGCGAAAAAGATTTCAAGCCCGGCTGGAAGCTTATTGAATTTGACAAGGAGCATCACGTGGTCTGGACCTGGAATGAGGAGTACGGCGGCACGGTCAATCAGGTGATCGTGCTCGAAGATTAAGACTACGGGTTTTTGATTAGCACTAGCGCTTTTGAGGTTCAAGTGCATGCGTTTACTTGCTACACTTTTTTCCTAAAGAGATGGGGAAAATGAGAACATGATGCGGTTGACGCTTATCATACCTGTTTATAAAGAACAACTCTGGCTGGAAAAGTCGATCAGGCAGATCATCACGTTCATGACTGCGGAAGAGGATGTGGACGTGGATGTCATTTTCGTGGACGACGGATCGCCGGATCAGAGCGCGGCGGTCATCAACTCGCTCATCGCGGACCGCGAGGATCCGAATATGCGTCTGTTGCGCTATCCGGTGAATCAGGGCAAAGGCTATGCGGTCAAGACCGGTGTCCTGGCTGCGAAGGGCGACCTGATCCTGATGTCCGATGCCGATCTTTCCTCGCCGTTACAAGATTGGCGAAAGCTCAAGCTTGCCGTCGACGGCGGTGCGGATATCGCGTGCGGCTCGCGGGCGCTGCGCGGCGCGCATATCGGAAGGCCTCCGCCCCTGCATCGCCGCCTGCTGAGCCGCTTGTTCAATCTTCTCGTGCACGTAGCAGGGGTGCGCGGCATACACGACACGCAGTGTGGGTTCAAACTGTTCCGAGCGGAGGCTGCCAAAGAGGTTTTCGGACGTTTGCGGACCCGGCGTTTCGCTTTCGATGTGGAACTGATCGCTTTGGCGCGTGATCTGGGGTATCGCGTGGAGGAGGTCCCCGTGAACTGGGACTACAGCGGGCATACGACGGTACGGGTCTTTTCCAGCGGGGGACGCATGCTGTTCGACGTGTTTATGTTGGCGGCACGGCGCCTGGTATGCGGAAGAAGTAAACGATAAGGCAGAAATAACCGGAGGGGATATAATGAGAAGACAAGTGTGGCCGATCGGGGCCTTCGTGAGCTGTCTCGCCTGCGCGGAGGGTATCGTCGAGAGCGGGAAAGAGCTGCCGCTCGTGCAAGACGTGGATGTCGTCGTGATCGGCGGATCCTCGGGCGCCGTGGCCGCAGCGTGTAAAGCGGCTGAATCGGGTGCGAAGGTGTTCGTGGCTGCGCCGCGCCCTTATTTGGGCGAGGACATGGCGGGCAAGTTAAGGCTGCGGATGGATGCGGATGAGGACGCGAGATGTCTTCTGCAAAAGAAAATGTTCACGCTGGCGGGGTCGCGTCCGGCGTCTTTGCCCTTTTCTTATACGGCGGACAAACCGGCCGTTGCGCCGCACAAAGATCCGAAAAATGATCTGCTGGCTGACGGCAAATGGACCGAGTCATCGGGCGACAGCGTGCAGTACAATGGGGCTGTAGAATTTGACCTTGATCTGGGTGCGGTGATCGAACTGGGGTCGTTCGTTGCGGCGGTTTTCCAGCGCGAAGGTGACAAAGGGTTCAGTACGGGTGCGATCCGAGTGCAGGGCAGCAAAGACAAAATGGCGTGGACGGCGCTGGGCGAGACCGCGGAGCGTGTGACGGAAGGCGATTTCGAGTGTGCCGTGATGGCCGTTCCGCTGCAGGGCAAATATCGGTATCTTAAGGTTCAAGCGTCTTTGGCAAAGGGGGTCGGAAGGCAGTTGCTGGGCGAGTTCTTTGTCTATCCCGTGAAAGACACGTCTGCAGGAGCCGGCGTGTCGGACCGGACTACGCCGCTCAAGGTGAAAAAAACGTTGGATGAGGCTTTGCTCAATGCCGGAATTCAGTTCCTGACCGGTGCGCACGCGACCGAGCCGTTACGGGACGCCTCTGGCAAACTTGCGGGCGTGGTGATCGCCGACCGCAGCGGACGTCAAGTGGTCAAAGCCAAAGTGGTGATCGATGCGGCCGAGCGCGGCCTGCTGGCACGTGCGGCTGGCGGACAGGCCACTCCTTTTCCGGCGGGCAGCTACACTTTTAAGCGCATCGTGGTTGCGGGCGAGGCTCCGCGTGCCGAAGGCGTGCGCGTCAAGGAGCTGTTCGGACTCTATAACGCGCGCGTGACCGGCATCAAACCGCCCAAAGGAGTGCCGGATATGATTCAGGGACGCATGTTCGAATGCGAGATTGACTTGCCGATGAAGGACGGTTCCGCGCGATCCTTTGCCGAAGCCGAACAGAAGGCGCGCGACTTGACCTTTGTGCCGACGCAGCTGGAGTCTGCCGACACGCTTTCTTTGATTCATCCGGACCGCATCAAGGGTAAGGCCGCGTCGCAGGCGCCGTGGCAGGGAGCTGACGCTCTGGACCTGAAGGTCTTCCAGCCGGAAGGGACAGAGTATCTTTATGTGCTGGGCACCATGGCGGATGTGTCGCGCCAGGCTGCTGAACAGATCGTAAAGCCCGGAAACCTGATGGCGTTGGGTGAGCGGATCGGCGCAGAGGCGGCAAAGATCGCGGCACAGCGTCCGCCTGTGAAGGACGTACGCATTAGCGGGAATCTGTCGGCCCCGCGCGCGGGAGTGATGGTCGGAGAACACGCCAAAGGTTTTCCGGCCTATCTGAGCAATGTGTCGGGAACGGTGAAGGCTGAAGCGCGTGAATTGCCAGTGCTGGCCGAGTGCGATGTTTTTGTTGCCGGAGCCGGCACGGGAGGCGGACCGGCGGGCATCGCTGCGGCTCGACAGGGTGCGAAAACCATTGTTTGCGAGTACATCTACCAGATGGGCGGCGTGCAGACGGACGGGCTGATCGGTGTTTACTACTGGGGTAACCGCGTGGGCTTTACCAGCGAGATCGATAAGGGCGTCACGGAAACCGGCACGGTCTTTTCTCAGTGTAAATCGGAGTGGTACCGTAGCCAGAACCGCAAGGCCGGCGCGGAGGTTTGGTACGGCACTCTGGTAAACGGTGTGATCGTCGAGAATGGCTGTCTCACCGGTGTGGTGGTCCTGACGCCAGACGGTGAGCGGGGCGTGATCCGCTGCAAGGCGGCGATCGACGGCACGGGCAACGCCGAGTTGGCCGCCCTGGCGGGCGAAGCGACCGAGTTCATCACCTCGGCCGAGGTGGCGCTTCAGGGTGTCGGGCAGACGCCGCGCAACATGGGCTCAAGCTATACCAACACCGACATCGGGTTCTTGGATGACACGGACGCTGCGGATCTCTGTTTCTTTGCGCTACGCTCGCGCTTCAGCATGCGCGGGGGGATCTGGGATCAGGCGCAGGTGATCAACAGCCGCGAGCGGCGTCGGCTGATCGGCGCGTTCTACATGTCGCCGTTGGATGTGGTGAATGAACGCACGTATCCCGACGTGGTCGTGCAGCCGTACAGCAACTTTGACTCACACGGGCACACGGTACATGAGCAGTTCTTCATTGAGGATCCGGGACACCGCGGCATGAAGGTGAATCTGCCTTACCGCTGCCTGTTGCCCAAGAAGCTGGAAGGTTTGCTTGTGACGGGACTGGGCATCAGCGCGCACCGCGACGCCATGCCGATACTTCGTATGCAGCCCGATGTGCAGAACCAGGGATATGCGGCTGGCGTAGCTGCGGCCATGGCGGTGAAGGCCGGCGTGACGGTGCGAAAGGTGGACATGCGGGCATTGCAGCGGCACTTGATCGACATGAAGATCCTGCCCGAAGAAGTTCTCAAAATGAGTGATTCCTTTCCGCTTCCGGAGGCAAAAGTCGTCGAAGCCGCTAAGACATTAACCAATAACTATCAGGGCCTCTCGGTCGTGTTGGTCGATTACGGGCGAAGCCTGCCGTTGCTTAAAGCCGAATACAATAAGGCCGCAACACATGAGGCACGTTTCATTTATGCGCATGTGCTGGGAATGATGGGCCAGTCGGACGGTGAAAAGGAACTGATTGAAAAGGTCAAAGGAATGGAGTGGGACAAGGGCTGGAACTACCGAGGCATGGGACAGTTCAACCGTAGCGTAAGCTGGATGGACAGTTATATCATCGCGCTCGGCCGCGCCAAGTCAAAGACGGCGCTGCCGGTGCTGCTTGATAAAGCGCAATCGCTGTGTACCACCAATGAATTCTCGCATTTTCGTGCGGTCGCCATGGCGCTGGAGTCGATCGGCGACAAGTCGGGTGCGCCGGTTCTGGGCGGTTTGCTGGCGAAAGAGGGGATCAGCGGTTACTCCATCACCATGCAGGCCAACATTCCGGTTATCCCGAACTACGCGAATCAGGAGGGCGACAAGGAGCGTTCGGCCTGTTTGCGCGAGTTGGCGGTTGCCCGCGCCCTTTACCGGCTAGGCGATTATGAAGGCCGCGGCGAGAGGGTCTTGCGCGCTTACGCCAATGACCCTCGCGGCGCTTACGCCACCCACGCTAAGCTGGTTCTCGCAGGGAAGTAGGATCACTCTTCCGCGACGACGCGGAAACCGACGTCGTAGACCCTCTGCCAGGTCGCGTAGGGAACGCGGGCCTCGAAGGTGGCGTATTGCGGGCGCTTCCACCACGAACCGCCGCGCGCCAGTGCGCGGCCGTCCGGCAGGCGGTCTGTCGTCCATTCCCACACGTTGCCGTTGACATCGTGTAGGCCCCACGCGTTCGGCGCGAAGGTCCCGACCGGTGACGACACGCGGAAACCGTCCGAACAGTTCGTGATCGCAGGACGCCAGGCGGGGATTGCCGCGCCTGGCATGTTCGAGCGCAAGCGGTCCATCTTGCGGAATACCGCGTCCGCAAGATTGGCCGATTTTGAGAAATCGGAGTCAATGTCGCCATACGCGAGCGGCGTGTCAACGCCCGCCCTAGCGGCCCATTCCCATTCGTCGCCGCCGGGCAGGCGCACGCGCGCACCGGATCGTTGTGAAGCGAAGCGGCAGAAGGCTTCTGCGGACTCGCAGGAAACGCGGCAGACGGGTTGGGTAGGAGTGTTGAGTGGGTAGCCTCGTTCCTGTGGTGTGAACTGCATATACTCGCCGCGTTCCATGAAGCTGTCATGTGAAGGGTCGAAGCGTGCGTATTGTTCGTTTGTGACCTCGTCCACGC
>JADHEF010000577.1_pt1 | contig 35690 bp, 31 predicted proteins | sample 8952391 | NCBI WGS metagenome assembly JADHEF01 (sample SAMN16124439, study PRJNA663245) | bioreactor sludge metagenome | isolation source: sludge (nitrite) | place: India:Bengaluru | collected 2019-02-28 | reverse complement strand
GCATTTTGCCAAAAAACCTTTCACAAGGAGAACGGCCTTCTCATCTTACCTAACGTACTTACTTCCCCTCCTCCTTTCCCTCGCTCCCCTCGTATCCCCGGCACTCACCGAAGGTCCCTACACCTACACCGTTACCGACGGCAAAGCCACCATCACCGGCTTCAACTCCTCATACTCCGGTCCGCTTTCAATCCCAGCCACTTTGGGCGGATTTCCCGTCACCGGTATTGGTTACAACGTGTTCGCCTTCTCCAATCTGACCTTTGTCAACATCCCATGGAGCGTAACCAGCATAGATTATTGCGCGTTCACCTATTGTAACAGCCTGACAGACATCACCGTTGACGCCGCAAATACTGCTTACGCAAGCACAAACGGCGTCCTCTTCAACAAAGCACTTACCACTCTCATCCAATACCCCGGCGGCAAGAACGACGATACCTATGCGATACCAGCCGGAGTCAGCGATCTCACCTGGTACGCCTTTCGAAGTTGCCATGGTCTGACGTCCGTTACCATCCCTGCGAGTGTTACCTATATATCTGTGGGTTCTTTCGATTACTGCGATTCCCTGACCAACATCACTGTTGACACCTACAACCCCGGATTCGCCAGCAGCGGTGGCGTCCTGTTCGACAAAGCATTATCCGTACTCGTTAGATACCCCAGTGGAAAAAAGGGTTCCTACACGATCCCCGACGGCGTCACCATCATCGCCCCCAACGCATTCCATTGCAGTTTCGGTCTGACCTCTGTCACCATCCCCGGCAGCGTCTCCGTCATCAGAGAGCTCGCGTTTAACTCCTGTCACGGGTTGACATCCGTCACGATCCCCGCCAGCGTCACCTTCCTTGGCAATCAGGTATTCGGTATGTGCCAAAACCTAATCAGCATCAACGTCGAAAAGGAAAGCCCCCTATGCTCCAGCTTAAACGGTGTCCTGTTCGATAAAGGCTTCATGACTCTCATCCAATACCCCCCTGGCAAGACCGGCAGCTACACCATCCCTTCCTGCGTAGCCATCATTGGCTATGGCGCATTCCAAAGCTGCTATGGTCTGACCTCTGTCACCATCCCCGACAACGTCTTTGCAGGAGACTATGCGTTCTACAACTGTTACCGTCTCAAATCCGTCTTCTGCTACGGCAACGCTCCGACTCTCGGCGGCTCTTCCGTGTTTTCTTACACCCCCGCCACCATCTACTACTTCCCGGTCTACGCCTCCACCTGGCCCGCCACCTTCGGCGGTCGCCCGACCCTCTGTTGGAACCCGACCGTTCAACGTGACACCGCTTTTGGTTTCGCCTCCGACAACTTCGGCTTCAACATCACCGGCACCCCCGACATCCCCGTCAAGGTCGAGGCCACGACCAACCTCGCCTCCGGCGTATGGGTCTCAGTCACCAACGCCAACCTCACCTCCTCCGGCACCCTCTCCTTCACCGATCCCGCCTCGACCTCCCTCCCCGCCCGTTTCTACCGCATCGTCTTCCCCTAATTACCCGCCCATCCGATCCCCGCCGACTCCCCACCTTCAGCGTTCCGGCTGTTCATTGCCGATTGCGTATTGCTGATTGGCTATCGCCTAACGGCAGACAGTGCGGAACCCAAAGTAGTTGAAAACACCGTCCGGCAAGTACCAGATGTTGTAGCCGCAACGGGCGCCGTAGGGTCCGGTAGTCCAGCCCCCGCCACAGAGGCACCTGTGCGATTCTAGTAAGAGTAAGTCCCAGCACCACTCACATACGTTCCCCCCCATATCGTAAAGCCCATACCCTTTCGCCGCGAACGCGGCAGCCGGACTGGTATAGGGATACCCTCCCGTAGCATATCGTGTGTCGTATCCTTCATAACCCTGATCATAAGTATAACGGGACGGATATCCGCGGTAGTTCTCCAGTGAGTGATCGATCATTTCGCCCCATGGGAAGCGCCTGCCACTCAATCCGCCTCGCGCAGCGTACTCCCACTCCGCCATGGTCGGCAATCGGTAACCGCTCGCGACGAAATCGCAAGCTACGACAACGGAACCTGTCCCGCCATACTCACCCGTCCGGTAGACACTGTTACTGACCGTGTAACATGGCGTCCGACCCTCCTTCTGGCTGCGGGCGTTGCACCACTTGACGCAGTCGTACCAGTTGACCGAATGCACCGGGTGGTCCGAGGCCTTGCCGGAACCGGCGTTATTAAAGCTGTAACCGTTCGCGACCGCCCAGGTGTAGACCGCGTCCCACTGCGCTTTCGTCACCTCGGTCGCATCCATATAAAACTGGGCCAAATTTGTCAACGAATACTCCCCGTAGTCCGGGTCGGTGCCGCTGTTCATGCCGGTGGGGATCAAGACCATGCCTGCGGGCGGATTCGGGTCATGAACACGCGCGGCCATCGTCGCATTCGTCACACGATGCTGAACGTAATCCACCCAGTTGCTCGGTCCCGTCAGCGTGGTCGCCCGCTGAATGATACACGTCACGCCCGCCGTGGCGGCGTTCGTCCAGGTCATATTACCCCGGGAATCAAGCGCCGTGATTTTCGTGTTCGTCGGCGACACAACCCGGAAAAACGCCGCACCCTGCTGCCCGAAACCCGACAGGGCCGTCAACACAAGCAGACCGACAACTGAAATCATCCGTTTCATTCAACCGCCTTTTACTAAACATCGTTTGCGCATAAAACTACACACGTGTCATATATTCAACTCTACCCCCTCCCTCCGTCAACCGCTTTCTTCATCCTTCCGCCTTCATCCATTTCTCAGTCCCACTGCTCTCCTAACTCCCCGCCTACCCCGCTTACCGCGCTCTAATCGTATCCGTCCAAACTGACGCACTAACGAACTTCTCCCTCACCCCTCTGCGCCTTGGCGTCTTTGCGGGAAAACACTCCCAACTCCCCACTCACTTTTCTCCCGGCTGTTCATCGCCGATTGCCCGTTGCATACTGCCTATTGCCCTATGCCCATTGCCCCCCTCCGCCTCCTCTGCATCTTTGCGTTAAACCTTTCCCGCTGAAACCCGCGCCCCGCGCGATGAAACCCTGCCTCACGGCAAGTCGCTCCGCACACATTCAATCCGGAATATCATCCGACAGCTCTTCGTACGACCAGACAAAGTCAGTCGTCCTCCTGCGCCTCTCGGGCTGATCAAATATGTAGCGAAACACGCTGCGCAGTTCCTGCCCCAGCGTCGGCGTGTCCTTCCTGCAAGTCAAGCGCGTATCGAAAGACCGTTCGGCCAGTTGTTCGCTGATCATCATGGTTCACCGTCCTTTCATGGGCGCTATTGAACACGGGAACCGTGAGAACATGATTACCGTTATGTTAGAATGCGGTTAAATGAGTCCGGAGGCAGGGAAGGGACAATCAATCAGTACGTTCTTGCCGTTAACGCCTCTAATCGCATCCGTCCCAACTAACGCATTTCTATGAAGAAGGCTTGTCACCGTCCCATGTGTCGCAAGTCGTTTGTCGCATATCGGTCCACTCTCCCAATCCCGCTTATCGCGCTTACCCTGCTTACCCCGCTTAACGCGCATCCTCCTCCCCCCGTTCCCCCCCATTTTCCCCTCGCCCTTCGCTCTCCCTGAGTGCTACACTTCAGAAATATCAAACTGAGCATAAGTCGCGTGTCCGTCCTCAATACCGCTTGGGTCAGACACGCCTCGAACCGAGACCTTTTGAATGAGCGAAATATCTGTCGGCAGTAACTACTCCAAACTCGAAGACAGCCTCTGGTCCGCAGCGGATAACCTCCGCGCCAACTCCAAACTGACCTCCTCCGAGTACTGCATGCCCGTCCTGGGCATCATCTTCCTGCGCCACGCCACCAACCGCTATGAGGCCGCCCGCCTCCAGATCGCGGAGGACCAGAAGACCGGCAAGATGCCCCGGCGCACGCCGATCAAGGCCGATTTCCTCAAGCGCCGCGCCATGATGCTGCCCGAGGAGGCCCGCTACGATTCGCTGCTCAAACTCAGCACAGGCGAGTCCCTCGGCACGGCCCTTGTCAAAGCCATGGACGCCATCGAGCGCGACTTCGAGCCCCTGCTTAACCAGCTACCCAAGGATTATGGCAAATTCGATCCCGTCTTGCTCGAAGACCTTCTGCGCGTTTTCGACAGCGAAGAGATCCGCACCGCGGGCGGCGATGTTTTCGGCCGCATCTACGAATACTTCCTCATGAAGTTCGCCATGCAGGGCGCCCAGGACAACGGCGAGTTCTTCACACCGCCCTCACTCGTGCAGACCATCGTCAACATCATCGAGCCCGACCACGGCATCGTCTTCGACCCCGCCTGCGGCTCAGGCGGCATGTTCGTCCAGTCCAGCCACTTCATCGAGGATCGAGGCCAGGATACCACCCACCAGGTCACCTTCTTCGGTCAGGAGAAAACCGCCACCACCATCCGCCTCGCCAAGATGAACCTCGCCGTCCACGGGCTCGAAGGCGAGATCCGCGAGGCCAACACTTTCTACGAGGATGTCCACAACCTTTACGCCGGCTGCGACTTCGTCATGGCCAATCCGCCCTTCAACGTGGACATGGTCGATTCCGAGAAGGTCAAGGACGACCGCCGCCTGCCCTTCGGCCTGCCCGGCGTGAACAAGGGTAAGAAGGTCTCCAACGGCAATTACCTCTGGATCTCCTATTTCCACAGTTACCTCAAGCCGACCGGCCGCGCCGGCTTCGTTATGTCCTCTCAGGCCAGCAGCGCGGGCCACGGCGAGGCCGAGGTCCGCCGCAAGCTGGTCGAGACCGGCGACGTGGACACCATGGTCTCCATCCGCTCCAACTTCTTCTATACGCGGACGGTACCGTGCGAGTTGTGGTTTTTCGACAAAAATAAACCGTCCGCGCCCTCACCCCTGCCCCCTCTCCCAGAGGGCGAGGGGAATGAGAAAACGCACTACCGTGGCGGATACGATTTCGAGGGATTGATCGAGCGGGCACGGGAGTTGCGGCAAAAACAAACTCCGGCCGAAGAGTTGTTCTGGGAACTTGTTCGCGACCGCCGATTCCTTGGCCTCAAGTTCAGACGGCAACATCAGCTCGGCGATTACATCCTGGATTTCTACTGCACTGAACAGAAACTGGCCATCGAGCTTGACGGGCCGATCCACGCCACGCTGCAAAAGAAAGACCATAAACGCGACGCTTATTTGGCTTCCATGGGTATTCGTGTCTTGCGCATCCCAAATCGAGCACTCCTGGACGACACCGCTGCGACACTCTCGTCCATCGCCTCCCAAATCTCCCCCGCGTCCCCGTCTTCCCCCCCTCGCCCTCTGGGAGAGGGCCGGGGTGAGGGCGGCGTTGCCCTGAACCACAAGGGCAACGTCCTGATGCTCGACGCCCGCAACATCTACCGCAAGGTCACCCGGAAGATCTACGACTTCTCTCCCGAGCAGCTCAAGAACCTTACCGCCGTGGTCTGGCTCTACCGCGGCGAGGAGCGGCGCTTTGCGCGGCTGGCCTACGACTACTTCGAGGAGGCGGTGCGGGGCTCGGCCGTCACGCACCACGCGGCCTACGGCTGGTGTACTACATGCGACGGCGAGAAACGCTTGGCCCGACTCGTGGACGCCCTGCGCCACTTCGCCCGCAAGGCGAACATCGCCGATGAAATCCGGAACGCGCCTAGCACGAACCTGGCATGCGAAGCGCTCCAGCGCATGGTTGAACAACTCGATAGGCAGCAACACGGCCTGCGCCAGCAGGCCGACCGGCTTTACGATGCCATCGAGAAATTCCGCGCAAAACCCCACAAGCGCCCGTTCGATCTGGACGAGGACACCCCGAAAGCGATCGTCCACGCCCTTGTTAAGGACTACCCTCCGGTGGAAACGCTGGAAGGGCAGATCGCCGAGTTCCGCTCAGCGGTCGAGTCCTTCAACAAGCTTGTGCGCCAGGGTGCGGACATTGCCGAGCGGTCGCTCGGGGCCAAACGCACCGAAACCTGGCGCAAAACATTCGAGATGCCGTCCGCACTGGACGACATGCAGCGTAACGAGGAGCGTCTGCGCGAAGCCCACCACCTGCTGCGCACCAACCTGCGCCACTTCCATTGGCTGACGCAGCGCTTTCCTGACGCCGCATTCTGCGACGTCCCCGGCCTCTGCCGCGCCGTCTCCCGCGCGGAGATCGCCGCCGCCGACTGGAGCCTCACCCCCGGCCGCTACGTCGGCGTGGCCGCCGCCGAAGTTGACGAGGATTTCGATTTCGAGCAGACCATCCGCGACATCCACATTGAAATCGCCGATCTCAACGCCGAGGCGGCATCGCTCGCAGATCAGATCCGAACTGCCTTTGACGGGTTGGCAATATGAAGTGGGTATCGGCAACGCTTGGTGAAATCATCGCCTGTGACGGCGGGCTCATTCAGACCGGTCCGTTTGGTTCTCAGCTTCACGAGTCCGAGTATGAGTCCGAAGGCATACCTGTTGTCATGCCTAAGGACATAGCCGATGGCTCTATCTCAACAGAAACTGTCGCAAGAGTCTCAGAGACGACCGCCCGGCGGCTTTCGCGTCACGTACTCAAGACCCGCTCCATAGTTCTGCCGCGTCGAGGCGAAGTCACCAAGCGGGCTTTCATTGGGCCGGAACAGGAGGGATGGCTTTGCGGAACAGGTTGCCTCAAAATCGAACTCGGCAGCCATTTACTTCTGCCTGAATTTCTTTACTACTTCATGGAGCAGAATTCTGTAGTTCAATGGCTTGAGAAAAACGCAGTGGGTACAACGATGCTAAATCTCAGCATGAGCATCGTCGCTAAATTACCTATCTACTATCCAAACCTTGAAACCCAAAGCAAAATCGCATCCATCCTCTCCGCCTACGATGACCTGATCGAGAACAACCGGCGGCGCATGGTGCTGCTGGAAGAGTCAGCCCGGCTGCTCTACCGCGAATGGTTCGTACACCTCCGCTTCCCCGGCCACGCCCTCACCCGCATAACCGACGGTGTGCCGAAAGGGTGGGAGCGGAAGACGCTTGGCGACATCTGCGATGACATCCGCGACCTGGTTATGCCAAGCCAACTTGAGTCTGACACACCGTACATCGGTTTGGAGCACATGCCGCGCCGCTCAATCTCGCTGGCAGAATGGGAAACCGCCGAGAAGGTCACCAGTTCCAAGTTTCTCTTCAAGGCGGGCGACATTCTGTTCGGCAAGATCCGGCCCTACTTTCATAAGGTCGGCATCGCCTTTACCGATGGGGTGGCCTCATCCGACGCCATCGTGATTCGTCCGAACTCTGACGACCTGCGCAGTTTCGTTTTGATGATCGTCTCTAGCGATGAGTTTGTAGCCGACACCTCCCAGTCGATGAAAGAGGGCTCCAAGATGCCCCGCGCCGATTGGAAGCAAATGATCCAGTACCCGGTTCTGCTGCCACCACAAGGGATGCTGAACAGTTTCTCGGGTACGGTCGATGCCATCACCTCACAACTTCGCAACCTCTGTTTCCAGAACCAAAGACTCCGCACCGCCCGCGACTTGCTCCTGCCGCGATTGATGAGCGGAGAGATTGACGTTCACACATAATGCGACTATTCTAAACACATGCTTTTACACAGACAAAAGAAACTGCTGGCCCTTCTGGATGCGCACGGGGGCACCATGCCCCATCTCGACTTTCAGAAGCTCCTCTTTCTGTTCTGCCAGGAGCAGGGCGCAGAATCCGATTTTGAGTTTGTGCCGTTCAAGTTCGGCGGCTTCTCCTTCACCTCGCATGCCGACAAGCGCAGCCTGATCGCCAAGGGCTTGCTCGGCGAGGAAGAAAACGTGTGGCGCTTGACCGCTGAGGGCCGGACCGCCGCTACTGTCCCCTCCCCGTTGCGCCGCCAGATGGAAGGTTTCCAGAAGCGGCACGCCCACCTGCGCGGCGACGCGCTGGTCGCGCACGCTTACCGCCGTTATCCGTTCTATGCCACCCGCAGCGAGATCGCCTCGCGCGTGCTCGCGGGTGACGATGCCGCGCTTGCCGCCATTGCCGCATGCCGTCCCCTGCAGGCGTTGCCGGGCCTGATGACGATCGGCTACGAGGGCAAGACCTTGGAGGGTTACATCAACCGCCTCCTCAAGGCCGGGGTGACGCTCCTGTGCGACGTGCGCCGCAACCCGCTGAGCCGCAAGTTCGGCTTCTCAAAGGCCACACTGAGCCGCACCTGCGAGGGCATCGGAATCCGCTATGAGCACCTGCCCGAACTCGGCATCGCCTCGGACGAGCGCCGCGAACTGCATTCGCAGGCCGATTACGACGCGCTCTTCGCCGCCTACGAGCGCGACTCGCTCCCGAAGCAGACCGCGAGCCTCGACCTCATCCGCTCATGGACCGACACCGGCCTATGCGTCGCGCTGACTTGCTACGAGGCGCTGCCCGCGCAGTGCCACCGGCATTGCGTGGCTGATCTTCTCGAACACAAATTCGGCCCGCTGTTTTGCGCGAAACATCTTTGAGGAGTCCTCAGATGCCACGTGAGCGTATTCTGATCACCGTCAAAACCTACCCCACGCTTTCGGCATCCTACATTGAACTCGTCTGCACCGCAGGTCTGCGCGAAGACGGCACTTGGGTGCGTATCTACCCCGTCCCTTTCCGTCTGATGGGCGAGGATCAGCAGTTCAAAAAATGGACCTGGGTGGAACTCCCTATCGAGCGACGCGCCAAAGACAAACGCCCTGAGTCGTTCAGCCCGACGGACAGGAACGATATCACCATCTGCGAAACCATCAGCACGGCCGACAATTGGCGGGAGCGCCGGGAGTGGATCATCAAACGCGGCCGTGTCTGGGCGGATCTCACCGCGCTCATCGCGGCGGGCAAACGCGACGAGTTGTCGCTGGCCACGTTCCGCCCGGCCCGCATGATGGCTTTGGAGTGGGAAATCACGGAACCGGATTTGGATGCCGGTAAACTCGCCCAGATCCAACAGCAGCTTCAACAAATGGACATGTTGGAACAAGACTCTGTCCATGAGAACTTCAAGCCCGCCCGAAAGGTGCCCTACAATTTCTATTACCGCTTCGAGGATGAGAAAGGCCGCGAAACACGGTTGCGCATTCTGGATTGGGAGATCGGCATGCTCTATTGGAACAGCCTGAGGGGTTCAGGCGGGGATGAGCAGAAGGCCCTTGAAAAAGTCCGGCACCGCTACGAGACCGAGTTCTTTCAGAAAGACCTGCACCTTTTCCTCGGCACCACCTACGAATGGCACAGCCGCGCGCCTAACCCCTGGGTCATCGTCGGTGTTTTCCCGCCCCCCAAGTCTCAACAGATGGAGCTCTTTTAATGCCTTACCGCTCAATAACATCGACAAATAATGAGTTGTTTCCCTCCCTCTCCCTTTGGGAGAGGGCCAGGGTGAGGGTTGTGGGTCTCGCCCACATTAGCCCATGATCACCGACATCAACAGCGAAGACCGGCTCGTCCAAGCCACCTTCGCCGAGCACCTCGAAAAGGCGCTCGGCTGGGAGAATGTCTTCGCGTGGAACGAGGAGACCTTCGGTCCCGCCGGCACCCTCGGCCGGACCGATACGCGCGACGTGGTGCTCACGCGCGACCTGCGGTCAGCCGTGACGCGCCTCAATCCGGATCTTCCCCCAGGAGCCGTCGAAGAGGCCGTCACCAAACTCACGGCCCACGATTTCACCCGCTCGCTGATCCAACAGAACGAGACGTTCTACCGCTTTCTCCGCGACGGCGTGCCCGTCTCTTTCCGCGACGCGCAAAACCGCCAGCACAGCGCCCACGCGCGGGTCATCGACTTTCAGAACCGCACCGGCCCGGACAACAGGCCCAACAACCGCTTCCTCGCCGTCAGGGAGCTGAAGATCACCGGCCTGCGCGCACCAAGCTACAACCGCCGCGCCGATCTGGTCTGTTTCGTCAACGGCCTGCCCTTGGTCTTCGTCGAACTGAAAGCCGTCTACAAGAACATCCGCGCCGGTTTCGACAATAACCTGCGCGATTACCTCGATGAGAATGTCATTGCCCACGCGTTCTCGCACAACGCTTTCATGATCGTCAGCAACGGCCACCGCGCCCGCTATGGCTCCATCACCAGCCAGTGGGAGCACTTCGCCGAATGGAAGCGGCAGGATGAAAAGGACAAAGGCACCGTCGAGGCGGAGGTGCTGCTCAACGGCATGCTCGCCCACGACCGACTGCTGGACATCGTCGAGAACTTTATCCTGTTCGACACCAGCAAGCCTGGCGCCACCCGCAAGATCGTTGCTCGTAACCACCAGGTGCTCGGCGTGAACAACGCCGTCGTCTCCGTGCGACACCAAGAGGAGCTGAAACTGCAGTTTCCGCCCGAGCGGCGCCTCGCCTACCGTGTGGTCGAGTTGCCCGCCGCAGAAGCCACGGATGCCGAGCTGGTTCCTGGGGCGCAAGCTATCGTGAGCTCGGACGAACCGAAAACCCTCACGCTGGTGGAAGCTGCCCACCCCGACCTCGGCAAGCTGGGCGTCTTCTGGCACACGCAGGGCAGCGGCAAATCCTACTCGATGGCCTTCTTTGCCGAGAAGGTGCGCCGTCAGGTCTCCGCCAAATTCACCTTCCTGCTGATGACCGACCGCGAGGATCTGGACGACCAGATCTACTCGACCTTTGCCGGGTGCGGCGTAGTGAATCCCAAGGCCACGCCGCGGGCCGCATCGGGCCACGATCTGAAACGCATCCTCAAAGAGAACCACAGCTACATCTTCAGCCTGATCCACAAGTTCAACCAGGACGTGGACCCGCTGAAACCCTACAGCACCCGCGATGACATCATCGTGATTTCCGACGAGGCGCACCGCACCCAGGCGGGCAAGCTCGCCCGCAACATGCGGCTGGCGCTCCCCAATGCCTCGTTCATCGGTTTTACCGGCACGCCGCTGTTCAAGAACGACCATCTGACCCGCCGCATCTTCGGCGGCTACGTGTCGCGCTACGATTTCAAGCGCTCCGAAGAGGACGGCTCGACCAAGAAACTGGTCTATGAGAACCGCGGCGAGATCACGCCGTTGCGCGCCCCGATCAGCTTGAGCAGGGCGATGTCGTGGATCTTGTCCAGCGTCAGCGTGTAGATGATCAGCGCCATGATGATGGTCGAGATGATGATCAGCAGGACACGGAAAAGCCCCAGTTGCCGGCGAGCCTTCTCGACCATCCCAGAGAGCAGCAGGTCGACCTGCTGTTGCGTCGTGTAGACCGTGATGTCCGGCCAGGTGGCGAACGTCGCGGCCACCCCCGCCGCATCCGCGCCGGGCCGCAGCGTGACCATCACCGCGCTCACCTGCGGCGCGGCCAGCGCCGGAATGGAGCCCGACAAACCGCCGCTGCGCTCCAGCAGCAGGGGGTTCATCTGCCCGATATCCTCGTCGCCGACCCGCGCCTGCCGCGCCGCGCGCTCCAGGCGCATCGCCTCGCCCGGCACGTCGAACTGGATGGCCTGCGCGTCGCTCACCGTAAAGAAAGCCAGCCCGTCGCCGCCGGTGCCGACCATCCCCGTCGTCAGGCCGACCACCCGGTAGCGGTTCTTGCCCAGCGGCAGCACCGCGCCCAGAGGTATTCCGAGCGAGCGGTCCGCGATCAGCTCGTAATGCGCCTGCCGCAGCGAGCGCCCGTCCGTCAGCGGTATCCAGTCCCCCGTGTCTTCCGGCCACGCGAGCCCCTGCACCACCATGCGCAGCGGACGCCCCTGATAGGCGCGCTGGATCGTATGTGAGACGAAGCGCCGCGACTCGGCCACGCCGGGCACGGCGCGGGCGCGGTCTTCGAGGTTCGCCGGCACGCGGGAGATTTCTGCGAACGGCCCGCGCGTGTCGCCCTGCACGAGCCAGAGGTCGGCGCCGATCTTCTGAACCAGCAGCGTGGCGTCAGAGATCAGCCCGCGGTAAATGCCGCCCATGCCCATCACGATCATCAGCAGCAGGCCGATGCCGACCGTCGTGAGCGCGAACCGCCCGAAGTTATGGCGGATGTCTTTGGTGGCGAGGTTCATTGCACCTTGATCCGTTGTCCGTCGGTGAGAGCCGCCTGTTTCGCGGCTGCCGGACAGACGACCTGTTCCCCGGCGGCCAGCCCTTTCGCGATCTCGGCCTTCTCCCGCCCGTGCAGGCCGAGCGTGACCCCGCGCCAGCGGGCGACGCCCGCCTCGTTCACGAAGACGCCGGGCTTACCCGAGCGCCACTGGATAAACTTCTGCGGAACCGCGAGCGCGGACTCCGCTCGTCCCGTCTCGATGAACACTTCGGCACGCTGTCCCACGGTCCAGTTCGGCGGCAAGGCCCGCACGCGCACATCCACCAGAAATTCGCGCGTCTCCCGGTCGGTCTCGCGTCCCAGCCTCGCCACTTCGCCCGCGACCGTGTTCGTCTCGTCCGAGCGGAATAAGACGCGCGCGGGCTGCCCCACGCTGAGCCCTGAGGAGGCCGTCTCGTTCACCCACGCCGATACCCACAGCTCATTGGTGGCGACCAGCAGCATCAGGGAGCCGCCCGGCACAACCACACCTCCGGGATCGCGATCGCGGCGCACCACCAGTCCGTCATACGGGCTGATCACGCGCGTATAGCTCAAACGCTGTTGCTGGTAGAGGAGCGTCTTCCGCGCCGTCACCACCTGACTCTCGGTTTCCGCGATCGCCGCCCTCGACCGGGTCACATCGGCCTCAGCGATGTGGAGCTGCTCGACCGCGTTGTCCATGCTCTCTTGCGACACCATCCTCTTGGCCAAAAGCTCAGACGCGCGCCCGTGGCTGATCTTGGCGTTCTTCTCCACCGCCAGCGCGCGGGCCTCATCGCTCTGGACCCGCACCAAGCCGGCCTGCGCCGCAGCCAGGGCCGCCGTGGCGATCTCAATCTGCGCCCGAATGTCGGAGTCGTTGAGCCGGGCCAGAAGCTGGCCTTCTTTGACCGCATCGCCCTGGTCCACCAGCACCTCGTCCAAATGCTCCTGGATACGCGGGCTGATCGTGGTCTTGACGCGCGCCTCCAGCGTGCCCGTGCCCATGACCTCCACGACCAGCGGACCCGTACGGGCCTCGGCTCCTACCACCGGCACGCGGGCCAACTTTACCCAAGCAATCAGCGAGGCGATCAGCACGACGAGAACAATACCTTTGATGATCCGTTTCATTCGACTTCACCTCAAAAAAGAGAAATGCGATTACGAATATCGCTGGCACGTAGCAAGAAGTCAGGCCCGCGCGATAGTCCGCGCGGGCCTGTAGGCGGTGAGAAAAGTTACCCGGCGCTGTCCGGCGTCACGACGCACACAGGCAGCCCGGCAAGCTTCTCTATGCCGTCTTGCCGAGAATAGAAGCGAGGTCTTCATCTGCCGTCTTGATCGGCGTCAGTCCGAACTTCTCGACGAGCACGTTCAGGACGGTCGGCGACACGAACGCCGGCAGGCTGGGCCCGATGCGGATGTTCTTGATCCCGAGCGCCAGCAGCGTCAACAGGATGCACACAGCCTTCTGCTCATACCAGGAGAGGATGAGTGTGAGCGGCAGGTCGTTGACGCCGCACTTGAAGACTTCCGCGAGCGCGACGGCCACCTTGATCGCCGAGTAGGCGTCGTTGCACTGGCCCATGTCGAGCAGGCGCGGGATGCCGCCGATGTCGCCCAGCTTGGCCTGCAGGTGGTTGAAGCGATACTTGCCGCACGCCAGCGTGAGGATGACCGTGTCTTTCGGGGCCTTCTCCACGAACTCCGTGTAGTAGTCACGCCCGAGCTTGGCGCCGTCGCAACCGCCCACGAGGAAGATGTGTTTGAGCGCACCGGACTTGACCGCGGCGACCACCTTGTCGGCAACACCCAGGACCGCGTTATGGCCGAAACCGGTCAGCAGCGGCTCGCCGTCGACCTCTTGCTGCCAGCCGCCCAGCTTGATCGCGTGGGCGATCATGGCGGAGAAGTCCTTCTTGCCGCTTGCATCCGCGCTGATGTGCGTGACGCCAGGCCAGCCGACTTCCGCCGTGGTGTAGAGGTTGCCGACGTAGGAGGGCTTGGGCGGCATGATGCAGTTCGTTGTGTAGAGCACGACGCCGGGCAGGCCGTCGAACTCCTTTTGCTGGTTCTGCCAAGCGGTGCCGAAATTGCCTTTCAACTGCGGGTATTTCTTGAGTTCAGGATAAGCGTGCGCGGGCAGCATCTCGCCATGCGTATACACGTTGACCCCTTTTCCTTCGGTCTGCTCCAGCAGCATCTTGAGGTCGTGCAGGTCGTGGCCGGTGATGACGACAAAGGGGCCCTTGTCGCGCTTGGTGGAAACAGGCGTCGGGACAGGGTTACCGTAAGCCCCGGTGTTGGCGGCGTCGAGCAGCCCCATGCACTTCAGGTTGACCGTGCCGAACTCCATGATCAGGCCGAGCCACGCTTCGACGCTATGGTCATCGCCGAGGGCCTTCATGCCCTTCTGGAACCAGCCCGAGACCTCTGTGTCGGTCTTGCCCAGGACGCGGGCGTGGGCGGCGTAGGCGGCCATGCCGCGCAGGCCGAAGAGCAGGGTGGAACGTAGCGAGACGATATCCGTGTCGCCATGGAAGAGGCCGTCAGGGTCGAATGCGGGCGCCCCCCCAGCCTTGGCGGCCGCGCTCAGGACGCGGTCACGCATGGCGGCAAGATCCTTATCATCGAAGTTCACATTGGTGACGGTCATGAAAAGAGCGTCCATAAAGAGTGCTTCGCAGCCCGGGCAGGCGGGTTTGCCTTCGAGGGCGCGGGCCAGCGTGATCAGGCCGGCGGTGATCTCATCCTGCAGCCGGGCCGCCTCGGGTTTCTTGCCGCAGACGCCGCTGTGCGTGCAGCCTTTGCCGCCCGCCGTTTGTTCGCATTGGAAACAGAACATCTCACTCATGGTTTCTTCCTTCGTTCTTGGGGTTGGTTTGTTGGAATTAAGATCGTTATTATTCTTCAGGCGCTGTACCGGCCGGTGAGCCTTTTTTCATCAAGTCGCAGGCAGGGGTTTTTTGAGCGATCGGGCTACGCTGGCCAAGGTTGTCCGGTTCAGCAACGCGATCAGCCGCTTGTTCTACTGGGATAACAGCTTGCCAAGCAGACAGCCGGTTCCGTCACAGACCCCCGTCTTCAACAGGCAACCGGTGTATTCGGGTGAGCCGCCGACCGCGGCATGGACTTGCAGCGCGGTGATTTCGGCAGCGGGGCGCGCCAGCCGCGCACCGCCTGCGGGTCCGCGCTCCGTTTCGAGGATGCCGGCACGTACGAGCTGCTGCACCACTTTGGCGGAATGGTTCGGCGAAAAGCCAAGCGTTTCGGAAATCGTTCGCACGGAACGATAACGATCGCCGCCGTCCGCTAGCCATACGCAGGTGTGCAACGCGATCGACATCGCTTCTGAGATGTTCAACAGACCGAGCATAAAAAAAACGCCTTTTATTGGAACGACTTATTAAAGTACCATATTGCCTAAATAGCGTCAACGGGATTGTCTGCTCTTGTGGTCAGTTCCGGTAAACGCTATGATTTCAACATCTTTTTTGATCAAAAAGGAGAAAATAATGGACGCGATGCTAAGCGATGTGCGCGGTACAACAATCGACATGGCCGGGTTCGTCGATTATGCGGGCGGATCGGTGGTGAGCAAGACGCTGCTCGACAAGAAGGCGGGCACGCTGACGCTTTTTTCGTTTGATCAGGGGCAGGGCTTGAGCGAACACACCTCGCCCTATGACGCCACGGTGCTGGTCGTGGACGGCGAGGCGACGCTGGTGATCGGCGGCAAGCCGTTGTCGGCCAAGACCGGCGAGATGGTGATCATGCCCGCAGGCGTGCCGCACTCGCTGCGCGCTGACAAGCGCTTCAAAATGCTGCTCGTCATGATCCGCGAAAAGGCTGCCGATTAGGTGTTGAAGCGCTTGCCAGACGGCCTGCAGAACCTCTGTGTTATGAAACGGATTCTGATCCCCACATCACCGGCCATCCTTCTTTGTTGTCTGCTCGGCGTGCTTATAGGCGCGGGCGGTTACACCTTTCGGGAAGGCGAGGGTCTCGCCTATCTGGGCAGCGAGTCCAAAACCTGCGCCAACTGCCACATCATGCGCGACCAGTACGACGGGTGGCAGAAGGCCAGTCATCACGCCGCGGCCACCTGCAACGACTGCCACGTGCCCCAAGGCTTCATCCCCAAGTATCTCACAAAAGGCGAAAACGGGTTCGGACATTCGAAGGCCTTCACGCTTCAGAATTTCCACGAGCCGATCCAGATCAAACCGAAAAGCGCCCGGATCGTGCAAAAGAACTGCATACGCTGCCACGGCGCTTTGGTGAGCGACATGCTCGCCAACGACCCCGGCTCCGACGAATCGTTCACATGCGCACGTTGCCACGACCGTGTCGGCCACGGCCCGACACGCTAACCTAAAAAAGGTTTCCCCATGTTACAAAAAATGCCCTTGTCCCATCCGTCCCGTGTCAAAGTTGCCTACCTCGTCACGGTCGTCCTCGCGGCAGCCGCGACCGTCGGCGTGATGGCTCTCTGGCGCAACATCATGGAGCGCAAAGCCGAGGCGCGGCAGCACGTTTTCCAGATCGTGGCGCTCAGCGAAAACACGGTCGACCCCGCCGAGTGGGGCAAGAACTACCCGCGCCAGTACGACAGCTACCGCCGCACCGTAGACACCGGACGCACGCGTCACGGCGGCAGCGACGCCTTCCAGAAACTCGACGCCGACCCGCTCTGGCGCGTCCTTTTCAAAGGATACGCTTTCGCGGTCGACTACCGCGAGGAGCGCGGCCACGCCTACATGCTCTCGGACCAGGATGAGACCGAGCGCGTCAAACAGTTCAAGCAGCCCGGCGCCTGCCTCCACTGCCACGCCTCGATCATTCCCGCCTACCGCGAGATGGGCCGCAAAGCCGGCGTGCCCGACGACCGTCCGCAGGAGCAGATTATGAAGGGCTTCGAAACCGTCTGTCCCCTTCCCTACGCTGATGCCCGCAACCTGACCGACAGCAAAGGCAACAAGCTGATCCAGCATCCGGTCGCCTGCATCGACTGCCACGACCCGGCCTCCATGGGCTTGCGCGTGACCCGTCCCGGACTCCTCAACGGCCTGCGCGAACTGTCCAAAGCCGACACCCCGCTGCCGCACCTGCCGAGTGTCATGCGCTGGCGGGCCGGCAGCCGTGTCCGCGACTATGACGTGAACACCGATGCCTCGCGGCAGGAGATGCGCACTCTCGTCTGCGCCCAGTGCCATGTGGAATACTATTTCAAAGGCCCAGAAAAGCGCCTCACCTACCCTTGGAGCAAGGGCATCAGGATGGACGAGATCGAGTCCTATTACGATGAGGCCGGGTTCGCCGACTGGACCCACGGTGCCAGCGGCGCCAAGATGCTCAAGGCCCAGCACCCCGAATTCGAGACCTGGAGCCAGGGCATCCATGCGCGCAGCGGCGTCTCCTGCGCGGACTGCCACATGCCCTATGTGCGAGAAGGCGCGGTCAAGATCAGCGACCACCACGTGCGCAGCCCGCTACTGAACCCCTCGCGTTCATGCCAGACCTGCCACCGCTACCCCGAAAAGGAGATCATGGCGCGCGCCGAGGCGATCCAAGACCGAACGAAGGCGCTGATGCTCCGCGCCGAACAGGCCACCGTGGGACTGATCCAAGAGTTGGCCGACGCCAAGAAAAGCGGCGCGACAGACGACGCGCTCCAAGGGGCGCGGACGCTGCACCGCCAGGCGCAATGGCGGCTGGACTTCGTGGCCGCCGAGAACTCGATGGGGTTCCACGCGCCGCAGGAGTCCGCGCGTATCCTGGCCGAAGCCATCGACCTCGCCCAGCGCGGGCGGATCGAACTCCTGAAGCACGCGGATAAGGCACAGCAGTGAGTTGCGCGTGCGAGAGCATGAACGTCATTCTCTATTGCCGCCAATGGGGCGAGGCGGTCGCCTTTTATCGCGACACGCTCGGATTCCCGCCGAAGCTGGCGACTGACTGGCTGGTGGAGTTTGAGGTGGGGCCGAACCTATGCCTGAGCGTTGCGGACGCGAAACGCACCTCGATCCAACCGTCCGGCGGGGCGGGGATTACCGTCACTTTCAAAGTCGCCAATGTGCGCTGCGTCTGGCAGGACTTGCTGGGCAAGGACGTGAAGGTGGAGCCGCTTCGCGACAATCGCTTTGGCGGCCTGGCCTTCTTCCTGCGCGATCCGGAAGGGCACCGCCTCGAATTCTGGTCCGAAAGCGGCGTGAACGAAGAGGCGGGAAGTCCGGGACACGTGTGACCCTTCGTGTGGTCTTTTTTGGGATGGGCTGATTCTTTTTCCGGCGGCGCTTGACGTTGTATCATCAATTTGGTACTTTAATACCTATTTAGAGGGCCACCAGCAAAAAGGAGACCGATATGAAAGCAAACGTGAATAAGGAAACCTGCATAGGTTGCGGACTGTGCGAGACGATCTGCCCGGCCGTATTTGGCATGAAAGAATCGGTCGCCGAAGTCATTGCCGAACCCGTACCGCCGCAAGCCGAACGTGACTGCCGGGAAGCCGCTGAAAGCTGTCCGGTGGCAGCGATCACGATCACCGAATAGAAAGCGCAAACCATGAGCTGGGAATGTCCCCATCAGAGCAGCGACGACCTTACTTGCGACAGGCGGTCGCAACCGTGCGAACCGCTCAGCAAGGGCTGCGTGCTTTACGGCAAGGTTCAATTCGTTGGCCAAGACCAGGAGGATACCATGAAAACATCAGAAGAAAAATCAAACACGCCGGATGCGGCCAACAGCCTTCGTCCGGAACAAACGGTCGCCGAAATCGTGCTCAGGCACCCCTGCTTGAGGGCGCGGCTGGAGCAACTGGGCGTCGATTACTGCTGCGGCGGTAAGAGGCCGTTGGCGGACGCCGTCAAGGACGCGGGGCTCGACCTGACAACAGTCTTGGCTGACTTGGAGCAAGCTCTGCTCCAGAAGCAGGCGCCCACACCCGCAACCGACTGGACAGCGGTGCCGATCACGGTCCTCGCCGACCACATCCTCGACACGCACCACGTGTTCACCAAAACGCAGTTGGCGAGAGTCGACACGCTGCTTGCCAAGGTTCAGAACGCCCACCGCAGCCGGCACGGCTCGATGCTCGACTCTTTGAGGAGCGCCTTCGACCCGCTGAGGGCCGAACTCGAAGCCCATCTGATGAAGGAAGAGCAGATCCTCTTCCCCGCCATCAAAGGCATAGATGGTTTTCTGTCCGGTCGGAATGACAAGCCTGTCGTGCATTGCGGCAGCGTCGCCCACCCGATCCAACAGATGGAACACGAGCACGACGGGGCGGGCGCCATCCTCGTCAACATGCGCGAGATCACCGACAACTACCGGTTGCCGGATGACGCCTGCCAGACGTTCAAGGCGCTTTACGAAGCGCTGGAAGCACTGGAGGTGGATCTGCATGAGCACATCCACCTCGAGAACAACATCCTCTTCCCTGCGAGCGTAAGCCAGGAACAACGGATGAACGCGAACCCGATCTGACACAAGGAAGCGACATGACAGCAAAAGAGCGCATCGTCATCGTGGGCAACGGCATGGCCGGCGGCAAGCTTGCGGAGGAACTCGTCGCACGAGGACCGAAGCGCTTCGACATTACCATCATCGGCGACGAGCCGTACGGTAATTACAACCGCATCAAACTGGTGGTCAAGCTCAAGGAACCCGACCTGCCGGATCTCTTTCTCAACACGCCCCAGTGGTACGCCGACAACGGCATCCGCGCACATCTGGGCGCACCGGTGACCGCCATCGACCGCCACGCGAAAACCGTGGCGACGACCGACGGACGCGTCTTCCCGTATGACCGGTTGGTGCTCGCCACCGGTTCCCGCCCGATCGTGCCTCCTATGAAGGGGCTGGACCTGCCGGGCGTCTTCACCTTGCGCCGCCTCGATGACGTCGAGCGTGTGGGCGGCTACATCAGGGACAAGAACGAGGTCATGGTCGTAGGCGGGGGCCTGCTGGGGCTCGAACTTGCGCTCATGCTGCGCCTGCTGGGCAAGAAAGTCACGGTCTCCCACCTCATGCCCACGCTCATGGAGATGCAACTTCCGGAAGAGGCCGGACGCTACCTCAAACAACATCTGGAGGCCCTCGGCATTTCCTTTGTCATGGGGACGTATATCACAGAACTGCTCGGTTCAACCGCAGGCGTGGCGGAAGCGCTCTTTAAGGACGGCACATCCATCTCCACCGACGCGGTCTTCTTCAACTGCGGCATCCGTCCCAATGTGGACCTGGCACGCGCGGCCGGCCTCACCTTCAATAAAGGCGTCGCCATCAACGAGCGCCTCCAGACCAGCGACCCCGACATCTATGCCTGCGGCGAGTGCATCGAATTCAAGGGCCAAATCTGGGGCCTCGTGGCACCCGTGTACGAACAGGCCCGCACCCTGGCCGCCGTGCTCTGCGGCGAGTCCGTCACTTATGCGCCGGCACCGCCCGTCCCCACACACCTAAAATCCGACATCCCCGTGGTCAGCATGGGCAAGTTCAGGCCCGACGCGAACGAGGAGGTCACGCTCTTCACCGACCCGGCCTCGGCCACGTTCAAGCAACTGATCATCCGTGACAACACGCTCGTCGGCGCGGTGCTGGTGGGCGAAGACCTGAACGCCGACCTGATCTCCCTGCACTACACGGCGAAGATCCCGTTGCCCGCCCGTCGCGCGGACCTGCTCTTCCCCGGCGCGCGCGCCGGCGACGCCATCGTCGACGGCAAGCTCATACCGGACGAGGCCCAGGTCTGCGACTGCAACGGCGTGTCCGCCGGAGCCATCCGGCGCTCGATCCACAACGGCAACGACACCCTGCTCAAGGTCATGACGAACACCAAGGCCGGCACCGGGTGCGGCAACTGCAAGAACAAGATCAAGGCCCTGCTGATATCGGAGGTCGGCGAGTTGCGAGCGGACCCCGCCGAAAAATACTACGTGCCCGGCATCGCCATGGATCGCCCGACGCTGACCGAATTCATCCGTTCAAAAACGCTCCGTTCAGTGTCCCAGGTCTTCGCCGCCCTGCCAGGCTCCACGGATGACTCCAAAACCCGCATGGGGCTGGATTACCTGCTCAACTACATCTGGCAGTCCGACTACACCGTGGAGAAGGATGCCCGCTGCGCCAATGACCGCTATTCGGGCAACATCCAGAACGACGGCCGCTACAGCGTCATCCCCAACATGCCGGGCGGCGTCGCCACGGCAGCCCACCTGCGGGCGATCGCCGACGTGGCCGAGCAGTACGGCACCATGATCAAAGTCACAGGGTCGGACCGCATCGGGCTCTACTCCGTACACAAGAAGGATCTCAGGGAAGTCTGGCGCCGCCTTCAGATGGGTTCCGGGCACGCGTTCACCAAGAGCTTCCGCGCCTGCAAGTCCTGCGTGGGCTCTACCCACTGCCGCTTCGGGCTGATGGACTCGCTCGCCCTTGGGCAGCGCCTCGGCAACCGTTACCGCGGCATCATGGGGCCGGCGAAAGTCAAGCTGGGCGTATCCGGCTGCCCCCGCAACTGCTCCGAAGCCACGATCAAAGACTTCGGCGTCGTGGCGGTCGAGGGCGGCTGGGACCTCTACATAGGCGGCAACGGCGGCGCGCACGTCTACGTCGCGCACAAGATCGCGCAGGTCAAGGACGATGACGCGGTGATCCGCGTTTGCGACCGCTTCTATGAGTACTACCGCCGGCACGCCAAATACGGCGAGCGCACGGCGCTGTTCGTGGAGCGCGTCGGCCTCAAGACCGTCGCGGACGCCCTCCTGAACGCGCCCCCGCAGGAGCTGCAGGAGCTGGAGGACCGCTTCCAGCAGACGCTCGACCGTTACCGGGACCCTTGGCAGGCGGACGACGAGCTGAACAACGAGGCCGAAAGCCCCGCCGGAACGGATGCGGAGGGCTTCACCGCTCTTGCGGACGTTTCCGCGATTCCCGCAGGCTCCTCGCGGCTCTTCCACGTCGGCGACACGCCGGTGGCCGTCTTTCACGGACGCGACGGCCGCTGGGTCGCCGCGCACGGCGTCTGCCCGCACAAGAGCGGCCCGCTCGTCGACAGCATCTACGGCAACGGCCGGCTCGTCTGCCCGCTCCACAGCTACTCGTTCGACATAGTTTCCGGCGCATGCGACAACCCGGAGATCCGTCCGGTCCAGATCTTCGAAACCGCTGTTCGCGACGGCCAGCTCAACGTCCGGGTCGCGCCGCCACGACAGCCCGCCACAAAGGAATAGACCCATGCGCGCACACGTCCTCCAGCACGTGCCGTTCGAAGGGCTGGGCAGCATTGAGCCCTGGCTAACGGCAAGGCATGCCCGAGTCACTTGGACTCGCTTCTTCGAAGACCCCTCGCTGCCCGAGGCGGCCGACGTCGACCTGCTGATCGCGCTCGGCGGCCCCATGAGCGTCAACGACGAAAGCCTCTTGCCGTGGTTGCGCGCAGAGAAAAGCTTCATCGCCCGCGCCATCTCGCTGGGCCGGCCCGTGCTCGGCATCTGCCTTGGCGCGCAGCTCATCGCGAACGCGCTCGGCGCCCGCGTCTACCCCGGCCCGCACAAGGAGATCGGCTGGCACCCCGTTTACGGCGCACCTGCGGAGGGCGGCCCGCTCGCCTTTCCCGGCGAGTTCCTCGCCTTCCACTGGCACGGCGAGACCTTCGACCTTCCGCCGGGCGCCGTTTGCCTCGCCAGCAGCGACGCCTGCAGGCATCAGGCCTTCCGGTTCGGAACAAACGTGCTCGGCCTTCAGTTCCATCTGGAGACCACCCCCGCCAGCCTCGGCGCACTGGTCGAGCGCTGCCGCCACGAGCTGATCGCAGAGGGTGCCTACGTTCAGACGGAGGACACCCTGCGCGACGCGCCGCCTCAAACCTACGCGGCGGTCAACGCCCGGATGTCCGCCGTTCTCGACGCCCTTGTGTCGGACAAGACCGCGCCGCGCGCGCCTTCGTTCGAATCAGCCACCGCCCAAGGCGCAGCGCCGCATGCTTGAAGAAACACACGCATCCCCTGAAAGAAGCGACAGCGGCAGTCAAAGCGCATACTCAATCGCGCTGTGCCGCGGCAAAAGGGCATGCCCCTTCGGCCTTGTCACGCTGGAGCCGATCCGCGCAGCCATCGAGACGGTCATCGCCGACTCGCCTTGGAACGCGTACGTCGAAAGCGCTCGCGGCGGGCGGATCAGACCGCATGACAGGCTGCGCGTCGCGCTTTCAGCCTGTCCCAACGGATGCTCGCAACCGCAAATCCAAGACATTGGGCTCATCGCCGCGCTACGCCCCAGAGAAGTTGCCTCTCACTGCACAGGTTGCGGCCTGTGCGAAAAGACCTGCCGTGAAGCCGCGATGCTCGTTCAGGACGGCCGCGCCGTCAATCGCCCGGAAGCCTGTCTGGCGTGTGGCGAATGTGCCCGAGTCTGTCCTGCCCACGCGGTCATATGCGAGCCGATGGGGTTCCGTCTGCTCCTGGGAGGTCGAATGGGAAGGCACCCGGCCTGGGCGACGGAACTGTCCGGCCTTTACACGCAAGAGAGCATCCCGCGCCTCTTCCAGAACCTCCTGCGATTGTTGTTCCGTGAGACTCGTCTGGGCGAACGTCCTGGACAGGTTCTCGCACGTCTTGGAATCAAACAGATCAGTGATGAACTCGGAGATTGCTTCTATGATTGACCCCGCTTCATCAAGTGCTCGCATGGGCGCGACCCCTTTCCGGCGATTGATCCAACTCGGTTTCGCCCTCGGCTCGATCCTGACCGGCATCCAGTTCTGCCGTTTCGTCGCATTCCTCGCCGACGCGGCACCGTCCACCGTGGCGTTACGCCCGGCGGCCGTCGATGCCTGGCTGCCGATCAGCTCCTTCATGAGCCTGGTTTATCTCCTCAGGACAGGCATCGCCAACACCGTACACCCCGCAGGGCTCGTGCTCTTCACGCTCATCCTGCTTCTGGCGCTCACCCTGCGGCGCGGCTTCTGCAGTTGGGTCTGCCCTGTCGGCACGCTCTCAGAATACGCCCATCTGGCGGGTCGGAGCCTTTTCAGGCGCAATCTCCGCATGCCCAAGGCGCTCGACATCGCGTTGCGCTCACTCAAGTATCTGCTTCTGTCGCTGTTCGTTGTCCTGATCTGCAGAATGACCGCTGAGGATTTGCGCACCTTTATCCACGGCCCCTACAACCGGATCTGCGACGTGAAGATGTATGCGATGTTCGCGCCACCCAGCGTGACGACTCTCGCCGTGTTCTCCGTTATCGGGATACTGTCTCTCTTCTTCAAAAACTTCTGGTGCCGGTATCTCTGCCCTTACGGCGCATTGCTCGGGCTTGCGTCGATACCGAGTCCGACCGCGGTGCGCCGCGACCCGGCCCGCTGCACCGGCTGCGGCACCTGCACGGCCGCCTGCCCCAACGGCATCCACGTCCACAGCTCAAACACAGTCCGCTCCCCGGAATGCACCGCCTGTTACGGGTGCGTGACCGCCTGTCCGCAAACGGGCGCGCTCCGCATGGGCCTGCCGCGATCGAAAAGGGCATTGACGCTCAGCCTCTACGGGCTTATCACCGTAGCGGCCTTCGTGTTCGTTCCGCAAGCTTTCCGCGCCTTCGGGTACTGGGACACCGACACGCCCAACGACCTCTACCGCCGTCTTTTCGCGGACGTTTCAGCCATCGGGCACCCGCGGACCTCCGGCCGTCTTTCAGGCCCGGAATAGACCGAAGTCCCAACCAATAAGCCGCACCGCCAGTTCCCGTTGCTACAGGCCGCTCGGCACCTCAATGCGTGCATCATCGCTCCACCCGCCTCCCATAGCGGAATAGAATGCAACCGTATCGGCCAGACGTTGCGCTTGGGCGGCAAACAGGGCCAAGCGTGTGGACTCCGCCTGCTGTTGCGCGGTCAACAGTTCGAGATAGTCGGCCGCGCCAAGGATATACCGCTGCCGGATGAGTCCGAGCGTTTCCCGTGCCGAACGCTCGGCCGCAGCGTGCGCCACCAGACTCTGTGCGTCGTGCTCGAGTGCGCGCAGGAGATCGGCGACATTACGGAAGGCCTGTAAAACGGTTTCCCTATAATAAGCGGCAGCGGCATCGGCGCCTGCTTCCGCAGCGTGAGCTTCGGCCCGCAGACCGCGGTTGAACAGAGGTTGCGCGACCTGACCCGCGAGCGACCAGATCAATGAGCCGGGGCTGAACAGCTTGTCTGCCGTAAGCGCCTGTGATCCTGCGTCGGCGCTGAGAGTGATTTGCGGGTACAACTTGGCGAGGGCCACGCCGTACTGCGCCTGGGCGGACTGCAGCAGGGCTTCGGAGGCGCGGATATCCGGACGGCGGCGTACGAGTTCGGAGGGCACCTGCAAGGGCAGTTCGGAAGGCAGCGTGAAATCCGCGAGGGCAAGCTGCGGCAGAGTGGCTTCGGACGGAGTCTGTCCGGTAAGCGCGGCCAGCAGATGGGTGGCCTGATCGAGTTCAGAGCGCAGCGCCGGGATGTCGGCACGGGTTTGCTCCATTTGCGTTTGCAGTGCCAGCACTTCGCTTTGCGAAGCGGCACCCAGCGCGAGCCGTTGGCGCGTGAGACTGAGCTGTTCCGCCTGAGCGGTAAGGATCTTCTCAGAGGCATCAATCTGCGCAGCCAGCTTCGCCTGCGCGATGGCGGTGCCGATGACACCGGCGATCAGCGTCAGGCGCGTACCTTCCAGTTGAAAACGCTGAAAGTCCGCTTGCGCGGCGAGCGCTTCGATGGCCCGACGATTGCCGCCAAAAAGGTCGAAGTCGTATTGGACGTTGACCGATGCATTGAACAGATTGAAGTTTTTTTCGCCAGCCGATTGGCCCATAGCGGCCCCCGTGATGGCCTGGCGGCTTCCGCCCGCGCTGGCTGTCGCCTGTGGATAGCGGGTGGAGCCGACCCGTGCCTCGGTGGTGTGGCGCGCCTGACGCAAGGTGGCCTCTGCCGCTTCAAGCGTCGGGCTGGCGGCCAGGGCCTGTTCGATCATCGCGTCCAGTTGCGCTGACCCGAAGATCTGCCACCATTGCGCCTCGACCGGTGAACCTTCCGTATACCATTGCTCGCGGTCGGGTGCGGTGGCAGAGGCGTTTGCGAGCCCGGGAAGCGCCGTTGTGATGTAACCGCAGGCAGAGGGCGGCGGGGGGGATTGGAAATCGCGGCTGGTGACGCAGCCGGCCAGCAAGAGGGAGGTGCAAATCAACCCCCTCAGGACGTAAAGGGCGGCCGACGCCCATGCGGTTTCTTTACGAACGAAACGCTCTGTTGTCATTGGAACGCCCTTCCTTCGCCGGCCTCTTCCTCTGTGCGTCCGTCGCGGATGCGATAGATGCGCTTGAAGGTCGGAATGATTTTTTCGTCGTGGGTGACGACGATGACGGCCGTCTCGTATTGGATGGCCATCTGGTTGAGAATGCGGATCACGGAGAGAGCGCGCACGCTGTCCAGCGGGGCGGTGGGTTCGTCGGCCAGGATCACGGGCGGGCGGTTGACCAGTGCCCGTGCGATGGAGACACGCTGCTGTTCGCCGCCGGAAAGCTGTGACGGCATGGCCTTGGCACGCGGCTCCACATCGAGCGCTTTGAGCAACTCGACCGCCTGGCTGCGGGCCTCTGCGTTCGGCTTCCCGGCAAGCATGGGCAGCAGAGCGACATTGTCTGTGACATCCAGAAAGGGGATGAGGTAAGGAGCCTGGAAGATAAAGCCGATTTTGTCACGGCGCAGGGCTCGCAGATCCTTAATTATCCAGCCGTCATCATAAATCACCTCATCGCCCAGAATCATCCGTCCGGCGGTCGGCTCGATAACCGCGCCCAGGCACTTGAGCAATGTGCTCTTGCCTGATCCTGAAGGTCCGACCAAACCGACCACCTCGCCGGCGGCCACCTGCATGTCGACACCCTTTAAGGCATCGACAGCGGTCTCGCCGCTGCCGTACCGCTTTTTCAAACCTTCAATATGAATCCCTTTGCCTGTCATGTTAACCCCCTATGGCCTCAGCCGGATCGACCTTGAGGGCTGCGCGAATGGCGATACCGCTCGCGAGAATACAGATCACGACCACCGCACCGAATCCGATCACCGAGTCGATGGGCTCCAGAAGCACATATTTGGGAAAGATCGGGGCCATCAATAGGGTGGCTGTGATTTTGCCTACCACAAAACCGATCAGGCCCAAGGCAATGGATTGCTGCATGATCAGTCCGACAATCGTCCGATTCCTGGTTCCGATCAGTTTGAGTACGGCGATCTCGCGAATTTTACCGAGAGTCAGCGTGTAAATAATGAAGGAGACGATGGCCGCGCTGACAACCGAAAGAATCACCAGGAACATGAAGATCTGTCTGGCGGAGGTGGCGATCAGTTTGCCCACCAGAATTTCTTCCATCTGGCTGCGGGTATAGACCGTCAGACGTTTCCATCGGCGGATGACTTCCGCCACATCCTCCGCCAGATGGCCCGGTTTAATCTGGACCAGCACCGCGTTGACGTAGGGGTTCATGCTTTGCGAAGCGATCACGGAATCCAGTAATCCAGGCACTTGCGGCTGGTTGAATGCCGGGTTTGCGGCGGTGCGGCGGCGTTGCTGGCGGATGGCGTCGTTGTCCTTCAAAAACTGCGCTTCCTGCGCATCCCTGAGCGGAATGAACACCATCGGGTCGCCGCCGGAAGAGACCATTCTTCGGGTAAGGCCGACCACGGTGTACTGGTTGCGGCGAATCTGCAGACGGTCTCCAAGCGCAAATCCGGAGGCCATATCGGCCACCGCCTCGTAATGGCCGCGGGTCAGATGGCGGCCGGCGACGAGATACGGCGGCCAGCCGGGGGTGCCGGGTTTTCCGACCGTGATGCCGGCAACCATCGACCTTACGTCCCGCCCGCCATGGCGCACCTGCATGGTGAGATAGGTGATGTTCGCAGCCCGCTCGACGCCCGGCATGCCGCAGATGCCGCGCCAGAGATCGTCGTAGCTGCTCGACGGTTCGGCATAGGGGCCAAGGGTATCCTTTTGAACCACCCAGAGGTCGGCACCGCTGTTGTCGAGCAATACCTTGGCGTCATCCACCATGCCGCGGTAGATACCGGCCATTGAAAGGGTTATCCCGATCAACAGACCCAGTCCTACGCCGGTAAAGACGAATTTTCCCCAGGCGTTCATGATGTCGCGGCCGGCCAGACTGATCATTTCGCCACCCCGGGAATCTGATCCATCACGTCGACGCGGTTGTGTTTGCTCAAGGCCTTTGCGCTATAGACAACCACCTGATCGTCGGCCTGCAGGCCTTCAAGCACCTGTACCAGCCCCTCCAGATCGGCGGCGCCCAGCGTGACCGGTGTAAAGTGCAGGGTGCCATGGATGACCTGCCACACGCCCAATTTGCCGTCGAGACGGTGGATAGCCGCATTGGGGAGGCTCGGCCCGGATGGGAGGGCCGGCAACGTTAAGGTCACCTCGGCCAATTCGCCGATGGGCGGCAGCGGCTCAGGAACGGAGTCAAACACCACTTTGGCCAGCACCTCCTCCGTCACTGAATCGGCGAGCGGCTCGACACGCAGCACCCGCCCTGCAAGGGGGGGGCCGCCTTGCGAACGCAGAACGATCTGGGCCGGAAGTCCGGCCTTCAGACCTGCTGCGCGTAATTGATCAAAACGCACATTGATCCAGAGCGTCTCGGGAGCAATCACCTCAATAACGGATTGTCCCGCCACCACCGTTGTGCCGGGTTCCGCATCGCGCGATACGACCAGCCCTTTTGTCGGCGCGATCAGGCGCAGGTTGGCGCGCTGCTTGATCAGCGCGTCGAGATCCGCGCGGGTGCGCGCCATCTCCTGGCGAGCCGCTTCAAGATCGGCCAGTGCGGCCGCGAGGCCGGCTTCGTTCACTTGCCGTTCCTGCTGCTTGGCATCCAGCGTTTCTTCGCTCACCGTGCGCGCCTGCAGGAGTTGTTCATAGCGTCGCGCTTGTGTTCCCGCATAGCTCTGACGCGCCTCTGCATCCCGGACCTGCGCCTCGGACGCGGTCATGAGAGCCGTCGCGCGCTTCTGTGCGGCATCCAGCGCGGCCATGCGGTCTTCAAGGTCTACGGGATCCATCTCGCCCAGCACTTGGCCGGCTCCGACCTTATCACCCACGTCCACATTGACCCGCAGCACACGTCCGGCCAGGGTGGGACCGATCCGGTAGGTGTAGCGGGCTTCGACTGTGCCGATGCCGAACAACGAGGGCATGACGGCATGATTCTCGACACGAGTAACGGTAACCGGAACCGGGGCCAGCGGGCCCGATCGCAGCGCCACGTAACCGAATAAGAGCAAAAGAGGTACGAGTACGGCGAACATCACCAGCGAGCGGCTTTGGATGTGAAATCGTTTCATGGCGCTCTCCTAATGCCGCGGAGGTAGATGGCAAACACCTCGGCAGCCTTCGCACGAACGCTTCCGCTTTTACCGTCCAGCAGCGACTGCATGACCAAGCCTTGGATCATGCCGATGAACAAGGATGCAGAGGCGGTGGTATCCCCTTCGGGGGCCAATTCCCCCTGTTCTCTCCCTTGCTCTATGAGCGTATGCAGCCGCTCATTATAGTGGCGAAGCAGCGTTCGCACCGCGCGTTTGGCCGGGGAGTCATCGCTGCGTTGGAGTTCGCCGAATAAAATGCGTGGTACACCCGGATGCTCCATCACGAAATCGATGTGTGCCATAAAGACGGCTTCCAACGCTGCAAGAGGGGACTTCGCAGCCAGCGTTGCAGCGTCCACCCGCGCCAAAATACACTCGGCGACCCATTCCATCACCTCCTGCCAGATCGCATCTTTGGTTGGAAAATGCCGGAATAGCGCACCCTGAGTCATGTGCATCCGTTCGGCCATCACCGTTGTCGTGATTTCGGCGGGATTCTGCTCCGCTGCCAACCCGATGACGGTTTGCACCGTCACGGCCCGGCGTTTGTCAGCCGGAAGGCGGCTGGATGGTACTTGGCTTTTCATAGTAAGTAATTTATTACTATCTTGTTGACCGGTCAAGTGCCAAATGGAAAAATGGGGTACTTTGGAACGGACAGCACGCCGTCGCCAACGTTCAATCCCGTCTACCGGCACCTCCTTTCGCTGTGCAGACACTGCCTAAATCCATCTGCGCACGCGGTTTTTGTAGTTCTTATAAGCGTCTCCAAAAAACAGTTCCATTTTTTCCTCTTCGCGACGGACAAAGACAGCATCCAATAAAAAACCGAGCACCGGGACAACGAGCCAAGGGCCCGCAGTGCCAAACAGGGCCGCGACACCTGACACCATCACAAGGATTCCAAGGTACATCGGATTTCGGGTCACCCTGAAGGGCCCGTCAGTGACCAGTGCGCCGGATCTGCCAAAAGGTTCCGGAGTGGTCTTGTGTGTTGCAAACAGCCGGATGGCATAAACGGCGAGCGCCGCACCAAGAAACAGAGGGGCGAGCCCGATCAGGTTCCATGGAAAAACCAGCACCAGCGCGATCGGAACCAGCAAGTGCGCCGCAAGCATCGCAACGAGCGCCGCAAAAACATAGACTGGCGGCTTCCTTTTCCCGAGAGTCACACCTAGATTTCCTCGAACATTTTGCATCACGTCGCCTTTCATTCGCCGGCGTTCTTGAGTTCGTTTAGCCTTTCTTTAAGGACCGTTGTTGACAAATGGAGCGCCTGCTTTTCACCCTCCGTCAGCTTTCCCTCTATGATCCTTTCGACACCAGACTGAGAAAGGATGCAGGGCACGCTGAGGCATACGTCCTGCAAACCGTATTCCCCCTCCAGCAAGGTCGAAACGGTCAGCACGCTGTGTTCGTTCCGTAGGATGGCCCCGACGATACGCACAAGCGCGAGCCCGATCGCATAGCAGGTGGACCCTTTGGCCTCGATGATGTGATACGCGGAATCCCGGACCTGGGTGACAATCAGATCCCTCTCCAGATTCCAGTCGCCGCATTTGTGACACGCGGGACAAAAGTCATCCATCGACATTCCCGCCAGGTTAGTCATCGACCAGATGGGGACCTCGCTGTCACCATGCTCCCCGAGAATGTACGCGTGCACGTTTCTCACATCCACGCCGCAATGCGCGCTGAGGAGATGTCTGAACCGGGCACTGTCCAGAACAGTGCCGGAGCCGATGATCCGGTTCCGGGGCCAGCCCGTTTGCTTCAGCGCCACAAAGGTGAGCACATCAACCGGATTCGAGGCGATCACAACCACCGCCCGAGAATCGCGGGCCGTGACCTCGCCCATGATCTGCCCCACGATGTGGGCGTTGCGCTTCAAAAGATTGAGACGCGACTCGCCCGGCTTCTGCTTGGCTCCTGCGGTTATCACGATCACGGCCGCATCAGCATAATCGGCGGCTGAGCCGGCACGAACAACCGCCGTGGGGACAAAGGGAAGGCCGTGGGACAGGTCAAGCGCTTGCCCTTCAGCTTGTTCCTTGCGCGCGTCAATCAGCACAATGCTTTCTGCCGCACCGTTCTGAAGCAGCGCGTAGGCGAAAGAGGCCCCCACATCTCCGGCTCCGACAATGACCACCTTTCGGGGCTGACCCTGTTTTTCCGTACAGCTCATAAAACCGTTCCTTACGATGTATGCCGCCCTTACTCACAACCCTGCATGTTTTTCCTTGATCGTTTCAGCCAGCGCGTCCAGAGCCGCGAAATCCGCTTCATGCGGAAGTCCCTTGCACATCAACGTGCCGAGAACCTCCACTTTGAGATTGGGGATCAGGGCGGCGATCTGCTCGACGGCTTTCGTGCCCCAACCATAAGAGCCGATAATAGCCGCATACTTCAATTTCGGGCGCAACGCGTTGGCCAGGTGCGTGGCCGAGAAAACACTCGGATGGGGACCGACATGCACCGTCGGCGTCCCGATCACGATCGTCGCGGCGTCCACAAGGGCCATCGCCAGTTTGCCGACATCGGTGGTCGACAGCTCGAATTTCTGCACCTTGACACCCCGCTCCGCCAACGCGGCGACAAGGTAACTGACCATCATCTCCGTGCTCCCGTGCATCGAGATGTAGGGAAGCACGACAAGGTTCGAGACACGGTCGGAAATCCAGTCTTCATAGGCCGATAAAATGCACTCGGGATGATCGAAGATCGGCCCGTGGCTGGGCGCGATGAAATCAAACTCAAGTGCCCGCACCTTCTTTATGTTGTTCTGAATCATCGGGCGGAAGGGCATCATGATCTCGGCGTAATACCGTTTCGCCGCCTCGCAAACGTAGGGGTCGGTTCCGGCGAAAAGATCGGTCGTCGCAAGATGTGACCCGAAGAAGTCGCATGAGAAAAGAATGCGATCCTCGGCAAGATGTGTGCACATGGTCTCTGGCCAATGAACCCAGGGCGTATGCACGAACCGGAGCGTTTTGCCGCCGAGTGCGAGCGTCTCGCCGTCCTCAACGGTCTGGATCCGTTCGGCAGGGATATCCAGATGATCGATCAGCAAAGCCTTTGCTTTGGGGGTGCACAAGACAATCGCTTGCGGGTACTTCTCCAAGACGGCCGGAATGGCCCCCGAGTGGTCTTGCTCGGCATGTTGCGCGATCACATAATCGAGGCGTTCCACGTTCTCCAACTGGCCCATCAGGACGTCTGACACCGCCGGATCAACGGCGTCCAAGAGCGCGGTTTTTTCTGACCCTTGGACGAGATAAGCATTGTAGCTGGTCCCGTCCGGCAGGGGTACCAGCGAATCGAACAGACGCCGATTCCAGTCGACATACCCCATCCATTGGACACCGTCGCAAATTCTTCTAGCCTTCATTATTCTCCCCTTTCATTTTTCGATTGTTAACCGATCGCATCAACAACCTCACAGCACCCATCCGCAGGATAGGTGATCGTAACACCGCAGACTTTCGCAAAAGGTGTGAGCTTATGAACCTGACGATGTGTGGCACTCATTATATGCTCGGTGCGAATTCCACGGACCAGCAAGGCATCAGCGATCAGCGAGCGGTGACAGCGCCACGGCACCGCCTCTGCACACATCAGGACGATCCGCTCACGGCTCGCCAACCGGATCAATTCGTCGAGGCTCTCCTTAAACTCGGGCGTCTGCATGTAATCAGCATAACCTCGGAAGGACGCGTTACGCCAGCCCGCGTTAAGCGAATCGCTCTTCACATGGCGCAGACCGCCGAGTCCCGGAATGTGCACATACCCAATCCCCGCCTCTTTCAATGAGACAGGCAGCGCATCCCGGTTGAACTGAGGATTGTGCCGTGACCGCGGCACTGTCCTCACATCCGCGACACACGCTGCCCCATGCGCCTCAAGCAGGCGAACGAATGCCTCCAGCGTATACGTGGAATGCCCGATCGTCATTATCAACGGCGAAAACTCTGCAATGGCCATTCGGTGCCTCTCTTGGCATACCCCACAGCGGGACGCCAACCACGCCCGCCTCGCGGGGGAACATCTTACTTCACTCTACCTTCCCGGTTACTGATGCTCGCGTGAAGCGCGTGACAACTTCAGCTCCGGCGACGCAGCGAGCCCAGGATTTTTCAAAGAGGTGAAAATTGATCCTTGTGTACGCCGCATTGGGGGCACACCCAGCTATCGGGAATATCCTCAAACGGCGTGCCCGCCTTGACTCCTTGAAACGGATCTCCGAATTCCTGCTTATAGACCCAGCCGCAAACAACGCAAATGTGCTTCTCCATAATGCTTTCCCCTTGTGTTCGTATTCCACCTGAGTTTCTATTTTATCAAAGAGCGAGTTGTAAACCAAGTCAGGTACTGATAATCGGTATCGCGCAACCGCTCATCCGCTGAGCGCTCTGAACCAATGTCTAAACGCACAGGAGCTTCCCCAGCCGTTTTCGCTCCTCGTCCGTCGCCGTCTTATCAGCAACCCGCTTGGCCAACTCCTCCACCGTCATCTCGCCGGCTGCCAACTGCTTCGGCTCTTCCTTGCCGCCCGTCAGCACGTTCGGCAGTTTGTCGCCCAGCACCGCCCGAAGATGCTCCCGCCCCGGCTTGAAGTAATGTTTCAACACAACCTCGACCGTCTTGTGCCCCGTCACCAGTCGCGCCACTTCCATCGGCACCCCCGCCGACAGCGCCAGCGTCACCCACGTCACCCGCAGCGCGTGCCAGTCCAGCACCGACGCCCGCCGTGTCCGTCCCTTCGGCTTTCTCTTTCCCTTATCGCCGGCTTTCTTTTCGATTTCCCCGCTCCGCGTCACGCGGTCCACAAGCACCTTGAACCCTTCCCCCCTCGCCATGTCCGGCATAAAACATTTCCCGCTCAGTTCTTCTGCCCGATGAAGATCGGTGGATATCGTGCTTTTCGATCTCCCCGTCGCTTCTGCCGTCTTGCGGACGGACTTGTTGACCGCGTAAAGGCGCAGCGTCTCCACCGTCCGGTGCAAACGTTCCCCGTCCAGATTCTGCGAAACGGCTTCGATCACCTCTTTCAAAACATCCGCCAAAACTTCTCTCTGTTCACTTTTCCCTTCGGGGATCGCCTCCACAGCTTCGACCGGAACGCTATCGCGCATGACCGACGCCACCAGCTTCTTGAAGCGCCAGGTCACCCCTGTGTTATTCTCCTCCAACATCCTCGCCGCGCTTGGGAAAACGTATTCCGCACCTTTGGCACGTTCCGAGAGGGCAGCTTCGAGCACCTCCCTAAATGGACGGAAAATAGGAATCTCGACACTTGCCCCGGTCTTCGACGTTTTGATCGCCACGACGTTATGATGCAGGTCAATGTCTCTCCACCTTAGCCTGCAAACGTCCCCGCGCCGCAAGCCCGTACAGGCCGCAGTCACGACCAACGGATAGAGGAACGCATCCGCTCGGGCAGCATCGAAAAGCTTGGTCAGTTCCAAAGCCGTGAACGGACGCCGGTGGACGGTATCGCCCTCCGCGTTAACGCTCTTCCGCACAATACCGCCAGCGAACGGGTTCGACGTGCCTAACGGGAGCAGACGGGCGAAGGCGGATTTGAGAAGTTGCGTAACGCCGAGGGCGGTCTTGCGGCTGAACTCTTTTTTCAAAGAGGTGGAATAATGCGACGCTTGCTCAGGCGTCACCTCATGAAGATACGTGCAAGGCACATCTGCGGCGAATCTGGCAAACACCGTATCGCACCATTTCAGCCAAGGTTCTCCGGGCTGGGTTTCCCGGCCGATGTTGCGCCATTTCGCGGCCAGTTCAGACAGTTTCACATACTCCAGCTTCCGGCCAGTTTTCGCCTCGATCAGCCGTTCGGTCAGATGTTCAGCCCGACCCTTCTCGCGCCATTTGATCTGTTGCTTCTCGAGTTCCTCTTTAGCTGCCTTTCGGGTGGCCTCGAATACGGGGTCACCTTCGTCCCGAAGCGACTCGACCGGCTTACCCGCCCAGCGGATAGCTAGGTTGACGACCCTGCGGTGTCCCTCGACAATGAGTTCACCATACCAATTGGGAAGGAATTTGCCGTTTCTTTTCTTGAGTAGAACGCCCATGACGCGCACCCTTCTTATCCTGTGTTTCGATACGAAAAAGTATGCAATATTCACACCCGTTTTTCAAGGTCATATTCCACCACTTTCTCCATAGAACAGGGTATAAACAACTAATATTTGAATAATCACCAATAATTCTTCGGTATTTCCTAATGGCTGTTAACCAATTGGTCGCTGGTTCGAATCCAGCCGCCGGAGCCATTTTAAA
>JADHEF010000576.1_pt1 | contig 35691 bp, 36 predicted proteins | sample 8952391 | NCBI WGS metagenome assembly JADHEF01 (sample SAMN16124439, study PRJNA663245) | bioreactor sludge metagenome | isolation source: sludge (nitrite) | place: India:Bengaluru | collected 2019-02-28 | reverse complement strand
GACCGTCCGTCGCCTCCATCAGCTGGAGGATTTCGGCCTCCTCGTCGCTGATCTCCTTGAGCATCTCGTCGGCATCGGAGGTGGAGAACTTGTAGTAGTGCTCGATGGCCTCCTTGATGTCCGACTCGAAGGAAATGACCGGCACGATCTTGCAGTTGGTCAAGAGCCGCAGTTCGTCGATCAGGTAAATGTTGGACGGGTCCGACAGGGCCACCGTCAGCGTGCCCCCCTCGCCGTTCTGATCCACCGTCTTGTCGATGGGGACGATCTGGTACTTGCGGACGATGTCCTCGGGGATGGACGTGAGGATGCTGGGGTCAATCTCGTAATGCGAAAGGGTGATGAACGGGACGTTCAGCTGCTTGCCGAGGGCCGCCGCGAGTTCCCACTCGTTGGCGTAACCGCTGTCAATGAGGATGCGCCCCAGACTTCCCCCGCGCTCGGTCTGCTGGCTGAGGGCCAGATTCAGGATATCCTCTGATATCACATTATCGCGCACCAGCATCTCTGCCAGCCGCCGTTCCATGGTGCTTACGGTCATGCGTCCATTCCCAAAAAACCTGCTTGTCTTGACCTCTTTGTCGGACAGATGCTGAAAACGGTCAACTTAAACCTATGACGATTCGTTTCTCCAACCGCCCGTTCACTGTCCACCCGAAAGGCCCCTTTTAGAGCATCGTGTCCGAAACCCAATCTTTCCACCACGTCACCACTCCCGAAAGCCTTTCCTCCCTGGTCGCCCAGCTGGCGGGCGGCCCGCGGGTCTGCATCGATACCGAGGCGGACAGCCTGCATCACTACTTCGAGAAGGTGTGCCTGATCCAGCTTTCGGTCGGGCAGGAACACTACATCGTCGATCCGCTGGCGGGACTGGACCTGGGGCGGCTGATGGACGCCCTTGCCCGATGCCCCCTGATCCTGCACGGCGCAGACTACGACCTGCGGATGCTGGCGCGGGACTTCGGGTTTCGCGCCTCGGAAGTTTTCGACACGATGATTGCGGCGCAGCTTCTCGGCTATGAAAAGGTGAGCCTTGCGGCGCTGGTGGAACGCTACCGGGGCATCGTGCTGGACAAGCACGGCCAGAAGGCGGACTGGTCCAAACGTCCCCTCTCCCCTTCCCTGCTCGAGTACGCCTACAACGACACGTGCCACCTGGAGATCGTTGCCGACGCGATGGTCGTCGACCTTCGCGAGGCCGGCCGCCTCGAATGGCATGGCGAGATGTGCCGGGAACTGATGAACTCGATCACCGACACGGGGGGGCGCAATCACGCCGAACCGGACCGCGCCTGGCGCATCAAGGGCTGGCATTCGCTGAAAGCCCGGCGCGCCCAGGCCATCCTGCGCGAACTGTGGTCGTGGCGCGACGATGAGGCCCAGCGCGCCGACCTGCCGCCGTTCCGCGTGATGGGGAACGAGAGCCTGGTGCAGCTGGCCGCGTGGGCCCACGACAGCAATGACTTTGCCGGGATGCCACGCCTTCCCCGCAACTGCGTGGGCCGGCGGATGCGGGCGTTGCGGGCTGCAATCGCCAAGGGGCGCGCCACGCCCGAAAGCGAATACCCGAAGCCGATCCCAGCGCGCAAATTCCCCCATGTGCCCGAGATGGACCGGATCGCAACAGCCCTGCGCGACGTGCGCAACGAGCAGGCCGCCCGCATGAAAATGGATCCGGGCATCCTGCTCCCGGCATCGTCGCTCAACGAGATCGCGCGCGCACGCCCCACCACCCCCGAGGCTCTTCACGCCGTCGGCTGCCTTTATGAATGGCAGGAAAAGGCCCTGGGGGGGTCCGTGATCCAGGCCGTGCGCGCCGTGCTTTCGGGTGCGGCCCCGGCTGCCGCTCCTTCCGCAAAAGAACAGCCCCCGTCGGCCAAACCCGACGGAACCGCTTGATCCTGGCCGCGAGGTGCATGACAATCACGGCCCATGATCACCGTCCACCACCTGCTGGTTGAAGCAATCGAGCGCAACGCGAGCGACCTGCACCTGACGCAGGACGCCCCGCCCATCCTGCGCATCGACGGCATGCTGGAACCGCTCGACATGCCCCCGCTGACCCTCGCCGACACGCAGCGGATGATATACTCCCTCCTCAACGACACGCAAAAGGCGCAGTTTGAGGACAAATGGGAACTCGACCTGAGCATTGAAATCGCGGACGTCGGCCGCTTCCGCGTCAACGTCCACAGGCAGCGCGGCGCCGTCGAGGCCGCGTTCCGGGTCGTGCAGGAGAACATCCGCTCGCTGCGCCAACTGGGCCTGCCCCCCGTCACCGAGGAGATCGCGCGCAAGAACAGCGGCCTGATCCTGGTCACCGGCCCAACCGGCAGCGGCAAGACTTCGACCCTGGCCGCCATGATCAACCAGATCAACCACGAGCAGCACCGGATGATCATCACGGTGGAGGATCCGATCGAGTACATCCACCGCAACCGCAAGGCCATCATCAAACAGCGCGAGGTGACCAGCGACACGCACAGTTTCGGCGACGCGCTGCGCCATGTGCTGCGGCAGGACCCGGATGTGGTGGTCATCGGCGAGATGCGCGACCTGGAAACGATCAGCACGGCGCTGACCGCCGCCGAAACCGGCCACCTGGTGTTCGCCACCATTCACACGCCCGACGCCGTGCAGACCGTGGACCGCATCATTGACGTCTTCCCGCCTTACCAGCAGCAGCAGGTGCGCATCCAGTTCGCCAACACCGTCCAGGCGATCATCGCCCAGCAGTTGCTGCCGATCCCGGGAGGGCGCGGGCGGGTCCCCGCGGTGGAGATCCTCATTGTCACCGTGGGCGCCCGGAACATCATCCGAAACGCGAAGACGGAACAGCTCAACACGCTGCTCCAGACCAACTACGACATCGGCATGATCACGATGGACAAGAGCCTGAAGAACCTCTACCAGCAGGGCCTGATTTCGTACGAGGACGCGATGAGCCGCTGCAAGTTCCCCGAGTCGTTCGAGGCGATCTGACCCCCGCCCGCCCCGGGGCGAAGTGGATTCCCCCATGGCCCACCACCACGCCCAATCCGCCTACCAGCGCCTCGCCGGGCGCCTGAACCGCTTCCCCCAGGGGGCACCGCCGTCCCCGACACTATTCAAGATCCTCCGGGTTCTCTTCTCGGAACGGGAGGCGGGCCTGGTGGCCCAGTTGCCCATCCGCCCGTTCCCGGTTTCGCGGGCCGCCACCGCGTGGAACATGACCGAAGCGGACGCGGCCCGGATTCTCGAGCAGCTGGCCTCGCGGGCCGTTCTGCTGGACTTGGAGGCGACGGACGGGAAGATGACTTATGTCCTGCCGCCGCCGATGGCCGGGTTCTTCGAATTTTCCATGATGCGCGTCCGGGGGGATCTGGACCAGAAGGCGCTCGCCCGGCTTTTCCACCAGTACCTCAATGTGGAGGAGGATTTTATCCGCGCCCTGTTCCTGGACGGGGAAACGCAGCTGGGGCGTGTGTTCGTGCAGGAGCGGGTCCTGCCGGAGGACCGGCCGTCGCTGGAGATCCTGGATTACGAGCGCGCTTCGGAGGTGATCCGCACCGCCACCCACCGCGGGATCAGCATGTGCTACTGCCGCCACAAGATGCGGCACCTGGACAGGGCGTGTGACTCCCCCATGGATATCTGCATGACCTTCAACACGCCGGCGGCCTCGCTGATCCGCCACGGTCACGCCCGGTCGGTGGACAAGGCGGAGTGCCTCGACCTGCTTGCGCAGGCGCAGGACCGGCGGCTCGTGCAGTTCGGCGAGAACGCGCGCGAAGGGGTCGGCTTCATCTGCAACTGCTGCGGCTGCTGCTGCGAGGCCATGGTGGCGGCGCGCCGCTTCGCTTTCCTCCACCCGGTTCACACGACCAACTTTGTCCCGCGGGTGAACGGCGACGACTGCACTGGGTGCGGCAGGTGCGTGGACGCGTGCCCGGTCGCGGCGCTCGCACTCACTTCCGCAAACGACCCCCGCAAGCCGCGGCGGCGGCTGGCCCGCCTGGACGCCGAACGCTGCCTCGGTTGCGGGGTTTGCGTGCGGGAATGCCGTCCCCGGTCGCTTCGCCTGGAACCAAGGGCCAATCGCGTGCTGACCCCGCTGAACGGGGCTCACCGCGCCGTGCTGATGGCCACGGAAAGGGGCAAGCTGCAGAACCTGATCTTCGACAACAACCTGCTGGCCAGCCATCGCGCGATGGCCGCCGTCCTGGGGGCGATCCTGCGCCTGCCGCCCCTCAAGCGCTTCCTTGCCGCCCGGCAGCTCCGTTCCCGTTATGTGGAGCGGTTGCTGAAAGGTTCGTGATGGCGACGCGGGTGGCCTGGGCGGCCGACGGGTGGGGTTCGGCAAGGTTGGCGGCCGCGATCGCGCTCATGGTTTCCCTGCTTTTCGAGGCCAGGGCGGCCTGTGCGGGATTCGCGGCCCTGATGGTTGTGCTGGTACTGGTGCAGGCGAGCGCCGGAAGGACATTCTGGATTCCCGCCCGCTGGGAGTTGTTCGCCGTCCTGACTGCGGGCGCGCTGGCATCTGCCGCGGGATGGGGAATCTTTCCGGTCCTGGCCGCCATTGGCGCCGTGATCGCGGCAAGCGATGCGCAGGACAATGCTCCTGCCAGGTGGAGGTTGCTCGCCCAGCCCGCCATGCTGGGCGGGGCAATCTGGATCGCCGCCGGTATTATGTGGATTGCCCCGGCCCTCTTCGGGCATCGGCAGTTTGCGCCGGCCGCTTCGTCCGATTCGTGGATTCCGTTGGCTGCCGCGCTCCTGGGCCTTTCGGCTGGAGGAGCGGCCGTGCTGTTCGGCGTTCTCCCGCGGGGATGGCGCCTGCTGCCTCCGGCCGGGATCACCGGGCTGGCCGTCCTGACCGCGACAGTCGCGTTGAGTCCCTCCGGGGCGGCGATGGCCATTTGCGGTTCCGCCGCAGCCTGCCTCTTGTGTCTCGGGATGCACCGTCGGCAGTTCGCCCGCCGGTGGCTGCGGTGGATGTTCCTCATCGGGCTTTGGTCCTGCATGGGGGTGATCGGGATGCGCACGGCCCCGTGGCTCCGCGCCTCGATCGGCCCGGCTGACGCGGGCCGTTGGTCGGACGCCGGATCTGCCGGACCGGCAATTGCCGCGTTTCTCGCGCTGGGAACGCTGTTCACCCTCGCCAAGCACCTGCGGATGCGCACCTGCGGCGGCGTGGAAGCGGCGGGGGCATTTGCGGCGCTGGCGGGGGCGCTTGCCGGGTTCGCCTTCGCCGATCCGTTCCTGCAACCGGCCCTCCTTTTCGCTATCTTCTTCCTCATCGGGGCACCGGCGTGGATTCGCCGCCCGGTGCCCCCCGCCCACATGATGCAGTTGTGCCTGGATTACGGGTGGGTGCGGATCAGCATCGTGGGCGAAGGGATGCGGCGCCTGCTGAGGATAGGGATCACCTTCGGCACCGGACGCGCCAACCGGTGAACGCCACCGCGACCCGCGAAGGGGGCACCAAATTGCTTGTCACCGTGGTATTGGTGCCCTAGAAGCGGACAACCAAGCATACTGACGGAAAAGGTCACGGCATGAAACGCATCCTGGTGGTGGACGACGAAAAGAACATCCGAACGCTCTTCCGCGACGAACTGGAAGAAGAGGGCTACGAGGTGGATACCGCGGGAAGCGGGCGCGAGGCCCTGGAGCGGATCGGGGCAGAAACGCCCGACCTCGTCGTGCTGGACATCCGCATGGAGGACATGACGGGAATCGAGGTGCTGGAGGAACTGCGCAAGACGAACCAGACCCTGCCTGTGATCATGTGCACCGCGGTGCGCGGATTGAAGGACGACTTTACCATCTGGGACGCGCACGTGAGTGATTACATCACGAAGCCCGTGGACCTCGATGACCTGAAAGAGAAGATCAAGAAGGCGCTCGGCGAACCCGCCTGACCCGCCGGCCCCGCCTCCTTCCCACCCGATCCCCGTTCCCGCAGAGGAGTACCTGGAACCATGCCAAACAAATGGGGCGCGTGCCTGCTGATGACGCTGGCACTCGTGCGACCCGGCTGTGCCGCCAACACGCTCGCCAACCCGCGGTACGCCACCGATGGCCTGAAACAGATCGCCGGGGCGAGCGCACTGCTGTCCGGGGCCAAGTCCGAGAATGTGCAACCCGCGCGAAAATCCGGCGGCCTGGAGCTGAAACCCGGCGCCGCGTCGGGGACGGTGGTGCTGGCCCCGGTTCGCACCGATTTTGAGTTCAACGAACTCATCCCGAGCTGGAACGGGCACGCCCCCGCGGACGGCGGGTTCCGGGTCTGGATGCGGGCGGGTTCCGCGGATTGGATGTCGCCGTGGTTTGAGGCCGGAACCTGGGGCCGGCTTGGGGACGAACCCACCACGCGCGGCGCGGTTTTCCCCGGCGGTCATTACGATGTGGACTACCTCAAACTCGACCGCCCGGCCAACACGGTGGAGATCCGGGTGGACCTCGTGCGCAACGGAGCGCGCGGCGAGTCCCCATCGCTGAGCGCCATCACCCTCTCCTACACCAATTCGACCGGCAACGCGAAGGTTTTCAGGAAGTTCGGCCGGCCCCAGTCGGGCAAGGCTCCGTCCGTGGCCCCGGACCAGCTCCTGGATGTGCCGTTCCGCTCCCAGGTGGTTCCCACGAAAACCTGGATCGGGCGCATCTGCTCACCGGCGTCGGTCTCCATGGCCACGGCGTATTTCGGTTCGCCCGCGACCACCCAAGAGGTCGCCGCGATGCTTTATGACCCGCCCTCGGACCTCTTCGGCGTTTGGCACCGGAGCGTCCAGGGGGCCGCGCAACTCGGCGTGAACGGGTACCTGCGGCGCTTCCGCAACTGGGAGGACGTGCAGGCGGAGATTCGGCGCGGCTCGGTGATCTGCGCCTCCATCCGCTTCCGCCTCGGCGAACTGCGGCAGCCCCCGCGCGTCTATCAGCGCCGCGGCACGGAGGGTCACATCGTCGTGGTGAAGGGCTTCGCACCGGGGGGGCGCGTCGTGACCCACGACTCGGCCAGCAAGGATTATGGGCCGAACGAATCCTGGCTGGCGGAGGACCTTGCCAGGGCCTGGTTCGACAAGGGCGGGGTTGCTTACGTGTTTGTCCCGCCCGCGCGCAGGTAACGGAAAATGAACGGGCGGTCCCGGTTCCGTGGAACCCGGACCGCCCGATGATCAAAGTGGCCTTGGCGGCTACTTCCTACCGAGTTTCCGGTTTATCTCCGTGCGCCGGGCAAGCGCGTTGAGCCGCGCGTTGTTCTTGTTGCGCACCTTCATCAGGGGGTCGCGGGTGACGTCGGTGTTGTCGGCGTGGCGGCGGTAGCGGTACAGCACGTGGTGGACGCGGTCCACATCGTACTTCTCGCCCACCTTCAGCACCATGTCGTAATCCTCGCCGAAGTTGCCGAAGTTCTCCTCGTCATACAGCCCCATTTCCTCGAGGACAACCTTGGGGAAGACGCGCAGGGCGCCTGCACCGTCGCGGCGCAGGATCTGGTTGCGGCTGTAACCGCTGTGGGTGACCGGGGCCACCTCGGGCACGGGCCCGCGGTCCTCGTTCATCAGTTCGTAGTACGAAATGGCCAGGCCGCACTTGGGGTGCGACTCCATGTGGGCCATCATCTTCTCGAGGGTGTCGGGCGTGTACTCGTCGTCCGAATCCAGCTGGCAGATGTGCTTGCCGCGCGCCGCGCGGATGCCGCAGTTGAGGGCATAGGCGATGCTCGGTCCCTGCTGGGCCAGCAGGCGGATGCGCTTGTCCTTGCGGACGTAGCCCATCACCACGTCCTGGGTGCCGTCCGTGGAGCCGTTGTCCACAACCACGATCTCGAAATCCGGGAAAGTGCCCTCGAGCAGGCGCTCGATCGCGTTTCCGATGAAGCGGGCGCGGTTGAAGATCGGGATCACGACCGAGGCCAGCACCGGGTAAGGCCGCCGGGGGTAGTGAACCTCCACGGTGTCGTGGTCGATCCACGCGTTGCGGCGGCGGAGCATCTCCTCGAAAACCCCGGTGATTTCCTTCTCCAGGTCCGGCGGGTAGAACACGTAGGAAAACCCGCCCAGTTTGCCCTTGCCCGGCGAGTGGAGCGCACCGGCCGAGGTCTCGGCCTGAACCGCGTCAGGGTCTGCGCAGGCCTCGTAAAGGTCCTCGTCCACGAGGTCAATCGTGCGGTTGTCGCACAGTTTCAGGTCGGTGTCGTATTCCGCGGCGTGGACCAGGTCCTCGCGCATTCCGCCAATCTCGGCCAGGTGCGCGGCGCGGTAAACCTTCACGAAACCGAAGTCGAACCGCTCGTGCGGCGCGCCCTCGTGCGGATACAACTGGATGAACTTCGACTTCCCGGCCGCGTCCACGTCGCTGTACGAGGCAAAAGCGCCGGCCGCGTTGGAGTTGGCGTCGAGGTGGGCGGCGAGTTTCGAAAGCGCCTTGGGACGCAGCACGATGCCGGGCGCCAGCGGCAGGATGTATTCCGCCGGGGCTTCCTTGCAGGCCCAGTTGACCATTTTCGCGAGCGTCGGCTGGGCCGCGGGCGCAACCCGGATCCGCTTGTCCGCGACCTCGCTGACAATGCTGTCAGCTTCGAGGCCAAAAACGGCGCATATCCACCCGCCCAAGTCGCTTGCAACAAGCGCCTTGATGGTGCGGAGCACTTGGCCGCGGCTCCCTCCGGCAGGTACCACAACTGAGAATTTCGGCATTACGGCACAACCTCCCATAATCTTGTGAGTGGGGTTTGATGACCGAATCCGGTTTCAAGGCCGGAAAGAAAAGCGAAATCGGAAAACCCGAAAGGCAATTCGACCACCCGCAAACGGTCGTTTGTTCAAGAGACTCCCCGGGGGACGGGCAATTCGGACAGGGCAGGTCTGCTTTGTTGCAGAATCTTGCGAATTCTGAAAGCGGATTGTTTTAGTACTCTTTCACAACGGCCACTTGGATCGGAATTCTCTGGTCCGACCCGGGTGCTGCCCAAACACAACGCTGGAGGTTTACCACCATGCCGTTCTCGCTTCCCCCTCTCCCCTACGCTTACGATGCCTTGGAGCCCCACATCGACAAGGAAACGATGACAATACATCACGATAAGCACCACGCGGCTTACGTGAACAACCTGAACGCTGCCCTCGAAAAGTACCCCGACCTGCAGGCCAAGAGCGCCGAGGATCTCGTCAAGGGCCTGAACACGATCCCCGAAGAGGTGCGCGGCCCCGTTCGCAACAACGGCGGCGGCCATGTGAATCACACCCTGTTCTGGGAACTGATGACCCCGGGTGGCGCCAAGGAACCGGTCGGCCCCCTCGCCGACGCGATCAAGTCCACCTTCGGCGACTTCGAGACATTCAAGAAGCTGTTCAATGAAGCCGGCGTTAAGCGTTTCGGCTCCGGGTGGGCCTGGCTGATCCGGAGCAACGCCGGCAAACTGGAGATTGTTTCCACGGCGAACCAGGACAGCCCCATCACGGACGGCCACCACGTCATCCTTGGAAATGACGTGTGGGAGCACGCCTACTACCTCAAGTACCAGAACCGGCGCCCCGATTACCTCGCCGCGTGGTGGAACGTGGTGAACTGGGACAAGGTGGCCGAGCGCTTCAAGTAAGTTTCCCCCTTCCCCAGGGAAACCCGGCAACAGACGACCCCCGCGTGGCAGTCCTCCACGCGGGGGTCTGATTTTGCGGGTGCCGGCCGGGCGGTTTGTGGTCAGGCGATTCCGAGTTGCGCGGCAACCTCGGCGGACCGGCCCATGCAGTCGAGCATGATCGCCTTCTGAATGTGGAGACGGTTTTCGGCCTGGTCGAAGATGACGGAGGTCGGGCCGTCCATTACCTCGTCGGTGACCTCCTCGCCGCGGTGGGCGGGCAGGTCATGCATGAAATAGGCCCCGGGTGCGGCCTCCCTCATCAGGGCGGCGTTCACCTGGAAGGGCAGGAACACCGCCTTGCGCGCGGCCGCCTCGTCCTCGCGGCCCATGCTGGCCCACACGTCGGTGTAAACGGCGTTTGCGCCCCGCACGGCCTCGCGCGGGTCCGCGGTCACCACCAGCGAGCCGCCGGACTTGGCGTTCAGCTTCGCGGCCAGGTCGATTGTCGCCTTGGGCGGGGCATACTGCGCCGGTCCGCCGACCCGCATGTGGACGCCGAGGGCCGCGCCGGTGACGATGAGCGAGTTGCACACGTTGTTGCCGTCGCCGATGTAGGCCAGCTGGAACTCGTTCCATTTCACGCCCCGCTCGTACAGCGTGAAGAAATCCGCCATGGCCTGGCAGGGGTGCTCGTCATCGCTCAGGGCGTTGATGACGGGCATCGCGCCGACCTCCGCCAGTTCGTCCACGATGGCCTGCGCGAACACGCGGGCGATCACCAGGTCCACCCAGCGCTCCAGGTTGCGCGCCACGTCGTACACGCTCTCGCGCACGCCGATGGAGATCTCGGCCGGCGACAGGTAAAGCGAGTCGCCGCCCAGCTGCCTGATCCCCAGGTCGAAGGTCACGCGCGTGCGGAGGGACGGCTTCTGGAAAACCAGTGCCGCGGACTTGTTGCGGAGCACGTCCAGGCGTTCACCCGCCTTGAGCCGCTGTTTCACGGCGGCAGCCAGGCGGAACAGCTCCATCGTTTTCGCCTGGTCGTAATCGGACGACCGCAGGTAGTCGCGGGTCGTGTTGGGGGTCATGCGCGTCCTCCTTGGGATGTGACGGCCGCGGGTTCCGCGACCGGTGGCGTGGGCTGGGGGCCGGACGCCCGGATTTCTTCGAGCGACAGCACACCGGCCAGGATTTCGACCGCGCGGTCGCACTCCTCCCGGGTGACCGTCAGCGGGGGCAGCAGTCGCAGCACGTTGCCCATCGTGCAGTTCATCAGCAGGCCGCGCCGCGCCGCCTCCTTGACCACCCCGGCGCCCGGGTGGCTGAGGGCGATGCCCACCATCAGGCCCAGGCCGCGGAACTCGGCCACGTTCGGGTAATCCCCGATCCGGGCGGCCAGGCGCTCGCGGAAATAGGCCCCGGTCCGGGCCGCCAGGCCCGGGATATCCTCGGCAACCATGTGGTTCAGGACGGCGAGCGCCACGGACATGGCGAACGGGTTGCCGCCGAAGGTGGTGCCGTGGCTGCCGGGAGTGAAGGCGGCGGCGATCTTTTCGCGGGTGAGCAGCGCGCCGACGGGAACGCCATTGCCGAGCGCCTTGGCCAGGGTCATGATGTCCGGCTCGGCGCCGTAGGCCTGGTGGGCGAACAGGTGGCCGGTGCGCCCCATGCCGCACTGGATCTCGTCGTAGATCAGCAGCAGGTTCAGGCGGTCGCACAGCGCGCGCAGCCCGTGAAGGAACTCGCCGGTGGCGGCGGTCACGCCGCCCTCGCCCTGCACCGGTTCCACCATGATGGCGCACGTTTTCTCGGTGACGGCACGGCGCACGCTGTCCAGGTCATTGAACCGGGCATAGGTGAAGCCGTCGAGCAGCGGCTCGAAACCGCTCTGCACCTTATCCTGACCGGTGGCGGTAATGGTGGCGATGGTGCGCCCGTGGAACGAGTTGCGCATCGTGATGATCTCGTGGCGCCCCGGCCCGAAGGTTTTCCTCGAGTGGATCCGGGCCAGCTTGATCGCGCCCTCGTTCACCTCGGCGCCGCTGTTTGCGAAAAAACACCGCTCGGCAAAGGAGACCTCGCACAGGCGCGCGGCCAGTTCCGCCTGCTGCGGGATGAGGTACAGGTTGGAGCAGTGGACAAGAATCTCGGCCTGGCGGCGGATGGCCTCGGTCACCACGTCCGGGCAGTGGCCCAGGTTGTTGACGCTGATACCTGCCAGGAAATCGAGGTACTCCCGCCCCTCGATGTCCCAGACCCTGGCACCGCGCCCGCGCGCAACGACAATCTCGCGTTCGCCGTAGTTGCCCACCAGGTGGCGGGCGGCCAGATCCCTGTAATATGCCGAGTCCTTCACTGTGATGCACCGTCCTGTTTCAAGCAAACACCCGGCATCGGCCGATGGGCGGCCCGCCGGGTCGTAAAGACTGCAATACGGGGGGCGGGGCCAAATCGTTCAAGGGGAAAACGACCGGAAAGCCCGCGGGTTCGCGGTGCCCGCGACCGCCCCGCACCCCGGGCGGCTGTTTGTGTTGCAACCGGCGCGGGGCGCGCGGAATAACGGGCGGCATGAATCCGCTGACCACACCGGCGCGCGACGATGGAGAGGAGCGGGAGGAAACCTCGCTCCGGCCGCGCAACACGGGCGAATTCGTGGGCCAGGCCCGCGTCGTCGAGAACCTGAAAATCTTCATCCGGGCCGCCCGCCAGCGCGGCGACGCCCTGGACCACGTGCTCCTGTTCGGCCCGCCCGGCCTGGGCAAGACCACCCTGGCCCACATCATCGCCAACGAGATGGGCGGGGATATCAAGTGCACCAGCGGGCCCGTCATCGAGCGAAAGGACGACCTGGCCGCCGTCCTCACGGACCTGAAAAAGGGCGACGTCCTGTTCATCGACGAGATCCACCGCCTGAACAAGGTGGTTGAGGAATGCCTCTACCCGGCGATGGAGGATTACCGCATCGACATCCTGATCGGCGAGGGCGCCAACGCCAAGAGCATCCAGCTCGACCTGCCGAAGTTCACGCTGGTCGGGGCGACCACGCGCGCCGGAATGGTGACCTCGCCGCTGCGCTCGCGCTTCGGCATCACCGAGCGGCTGATGTTTTACAAGCTGCCCGAGATGGAGAGCATCGTCCGCCGCTCCGCGCAGATCCTGGCCGTGGAGATGGACGCGGGCGGATGCACGGAGATCGCCCGGCGCTCGCGCGGCACGCCGCGCATCGCCAACCGCATCCTGCGCCGCGTGCGCGATTTCGCCCAGGTGCTGGGCTCGGGAAAAGTCACCCGCGAGGTGGCCTCGAACTCCCTCAGCCTGCTGGAGATCGACGAGACGGGACTGGACATGATGGACCGGATGGTCCTGAGGGCCGTTATGGAGAAATTCGGAGGCGGGCCGGTGGGCCTGAACAATATTTCCGTCGCCATCGGCGAGGACGAGGACACGATCGAGGACATGATCGAGCCGTTCCTGATCCAGGTCGGCTTCCTGCAGCGCACGCCGCGCGGCCGCGTGGCCACGCCGGCGGCTTACGCGCACCTGGGCCTCACCGAGCCGAACCGTCCGGCGGAGTCCTGCTGAACCGCGGGCCGCGGCCCGCGCGACACGAACCAAGGGAGGTGGAGTGAGATGCCGGGACAGGATAAAAAAAAGCCGCCCACATTCGGGATCGTCCTGGTGGCGGTGATCGCCCTGGGCCTGGCTTGGGCCATGCGCGACACGATCAAGGGGATAGACGGGGTCGTGACGGCCAAACGCGAGAGCGGCAGCCACATGATCCTGGAGGTGCGCGACCCGGCGGGGGGCATCAGTTCCACCCGGATTCCGAAGGCCCAGGCGGATGAAATCGGGATCGGTGTGAAGGTCCACAAGGACCGCTTCAGCCGCAAGATCACCTTCGACGTGGTGCGGGAAACGACGATCACCGACTAGGGGGCCTGAGCGCCCGGGCCGTCGAGGAAGCGGGCTATTTCCGGCAGGCGCCGCACGCGGCGCAGGTCTTCCCGCCCCGCGTGCCGGTCGTGGCGGTCGATGAGGACCGGGAACATTCCGTGCCGCAGCGAGGCCTCGTAATCCTCGACCGGGTGGTCACCGACGAACATCACCCGGGCCGGATCGGTGCCCGCGCGTTCCAGCGCCATCTCGAATATCTCGGGGTGCGGCTTCTCGCAGCCTTCCACGGCCGAAATCAGGACGAACTCGAAGCGGTCGGCAATGCCGGTCTGCTCCAGGAAGCGCTCCAGGTACCCGCCGAAGTTGGAGACCACCCCGGCGCGCAGGCCCCGGGCGCGCACAAGGTCGAGCGCCTCCATCGAATCGCCGAACAGGCCGACGTATTCGCCCTTCTCGAAGCGGTCGATGTAGTGGTTCGCCAGTGCGCCGGCGTCCGAACCCGGGATCAGCGCGCGGAAACAGGCACCGTACATGTGCTCCCAGAACATCCGCACGCGCCGCGGGCTGCTGGAGCGGCGCTCGATGTTCGCCGACTGCGACGCGGCGCGGAGCACCTCGTCCACCTGGTCCGGCGTCACCGTGACACCGTGCTCGGCGCAGGCGTCCACAAAGAACTGCTCGTACCAGCGCTCGTGGTCGGTGTTCGTGCCGAGCAATGTGCCGCCCGCGTCAAAAAGGACGATGTCGAACCGGGTGTCGCGCGGGGACGGCATGGGCGAACCTCCTACTTCGACGCGGCGAGGACCCGGTCCAGCGCCTCCAGCGTGGGGTCAAGGTCGTGGGGGGCACCGGCCACCGAGATCGCCGTGCGGATGTCCTTGAGGCCGTTGCCCGTGATCAGCGCCAGCACGGACTCGCCCGCGGCAATCACGCCGTCGCGCCGCGCGGCCGCGATTCCGGCCAAGGCCGCGACACCCGCCGGTTCGCCGAACACGCCGGTGAGCCGCGGGGTGTACCCGATCGCGTCGAGAATCGCCTCGTCGGTCACGGTGACAAACGTTCCGCCCGACTCGCGGACCGCGCGCACGGCCTTGCGCCAGTTGCGCGGAACGCCGACGCAGATCGAGTCCGCCACGGTCGCTGCCGGGTATTCCGCAAGGGGCGGCTCACCCACGGCCCGGAACTGGCGCGCCACGGCCGGAGAGCCCTCGGCCTGCACGGCGAGCAGCCGCGGCAGCCGCGGGATGAAGCCGAGCGTGTGCATCTCGCGGAGCCCCCGCCACACGCCGGCGATGGTGCAACCGTCCCCCACCGACACCGCCACCCAGTCGGGCAGCGCCTCGCCGAGCTGCTCGCCCATCTCCAGCCCGGCGGTTTTCTTGCCCTCCACCAGGTAGCTGTTCACGGCGCAGTTGCGGTTGTACCAACCGTGCGCGGCGGTGGCCTGCATGCACAGGTCGTAGGCCTGGTCGTAGGTGCCGCGGACCCGCAGGACCGTGGCCCCGAACAGGAGGAGCTGGGCCACCTTGGGTTCGGGCGCACGCTGGGGCACGAAGATGAAACTGCGCAGGCCGACGCTGGCGGACATGCCGGCGAGGGAACTGGCCGCGTTGCCCGTCGATGCGCATGCCACCGTGTCGTAGCCGAACTCGACCGCCTTCGCCACTCCCACGGAACTTGCGCGGTCCTTGAACGACGCGGTCGGGTTGCGCCCGTCGTCCTTCACGACGAGGCGCGCCACTCCGAGGTGCGCGGCAAGGCGCGGCGCATCCAGGACCGGCGTCCACCCGACCGACAGGGGCGGAACCGCCACATCCGGTCCGACCGGAAGCACCTCGCGGTAGCGCCAGTGGTCCCGCCGCCGCAGCGCCAGATTTTCGCGCGTCAGCGTCTTCGCGGCCGCCCCGTAGTCGTACCGCACCTCGAGGATGCCGTCGGCCGGGCCGCAGCGGTCGCAGGTCAGCACGTTCCCCGCCGGGTATTCGCGGCCGCAGACGATGCAGGCCAGCCCGGTGACGCATGACTTCCCGGCCGTGCTCACAGTTCCTCGATCCCTTCGAAGTGCTCCTTGCGGACGAAAGCGTCGGCAATGTTGTCCAGCGGCTGCAGGGGCAGATTCCACTCCCGGCTGAACTCGAAAACCTTCAGGATCATCAGGTACTCGAGGGTGGCGCGGTCCGCCGGGTTCTCGTAAATCACCCGGATGCTGGTGGAGAAGGCCGTCTCGAAGATATCGCGCTCGGTGGGGACGCGGGCGTGCTCGATGTCGGGCTGCTGGAACATGTCGAACTGCACCTGCACGCGCTTGCCCAGCGACAGCTGCTCGCGGAACTCGGTGACGCGTTCGCGCCAGAATGCGAGGACGGAAGTGACCACGTGCATCGCCCATCCCACGCCGCTCTCCTCCAGGTCGATGGGGATGGCCTGGTACACGTTGATGTCGTCCATGTGGAGGCGTTTGCGGATGTTCAGGTCCTCGGTGACGGCGAACTTCCACAACTTCAGTTTGGCGTCGGGGTCGGAGAACACGTCGGTCTGCACGAGGGCCGTCAGCTTGCTCTGGCTGAGCAGGAACAGCTCGAGGACGAACTGCGAGAACTGGCGGCGCCCCTCCTCGGTCAGCAGGGCGAAGAAGGTGGTTTCGGCCTCGTTCCAGAACAGGAACTCCATGCGGTAGCGGTCGCGCACTTCCTGCGACGCCTCGTGGAGCCAGGCCACGCCGTCGAACGGAAGCTGGTCCGGATCCCCCCCCTTGCGGCCCCGCCGGGCGCTCTTCCTGCGCTGGTCGAGGAAGTTGGTCCTCAGGCGCATGTCGTGGTCGGCAAGGCCGAAGTGCAGGTCGTATAGGAACAGCAGGATGACCTTCTGCATCAGCATCTCGACGGTGGCGGGGGTCGTGTTCATCCGCGCGCCGATGCACGCCTTCCACAGGTCCAGCCACCGCCCGAACTCCTCGCTGCGCTGCGCCACGCTCTTGCGGCTCACCCCGTTCCACACCGCGGCGATGTCGGCGCCCTCGGCCGCCGGCTGCAGGATCAGCTCGTCCAGCGCGTTGAAGTCGGTCCCCCACCGCAGCAGTTCCTCGAGCTGCACGTCATAGAGGAAGAAACTCGTCTCCCCCACGAACAGCACGTAAGGCATGTCGTAGTGGGGGCGGAGGCGCAGGAGCGTCTCGGCGATGAAGGCGTTCTTGTCCACGTAGTTCTCGAAGAGCTGCGCGAACTCCGGAAGTTCGCCCCTGCCCAGCGAGTAGATGAAACAGAACGGGCGGGGCGACACGGCGGGCTGGGAGACGACCATCGCGGGAAAGCGCCGGGGCGAGCGCCGCACGATGGTCGCGATGTCGCGCGCCGCCTCGCTCAGGGCGCCCTCGGGCGGGTGCACGGCGGTCATTGCCAGCGGGAAATCGGGCGGCAGCGTCCCGTCGGTCTCGCGCCTGGCGTCCAGGGTTTTCCAGAATCGTTCGTAGAGGTTCATGCGGTTATCAGGCAGGCCCGCTTGTAGGGGCGCACCGGCGGCCATTGCAAGGCCCGATGTGCAATAATCTCGCCGTCGGGTCCTATCTGTTTCACCGAATCCGGACCCACGACAAGGAGGTCGTCCATGGCCAACACCCTGCTGAACGCGGAGCAGATTGCAGCGGGATTGCGCTCCCTTCCCGGTTGGGAACAGAGGGGCGGCAGCATCGTGCGCGATTTCGAGACCCGCGATTTCCGCGCCGCCCTCGCCTTCGTGAATGCGGTCGGCGAGGCCGCCGAGGCCGCAGACCACCACCCCGACATCCTCATCCACGGGTGGAACAAGGTGCGCCTCACGCTAAGCACCCACAGCGCGGGCGGCCTGACGCAGAACGACCTGGACCTCGCGGTCCGGATTTCGGGCCTCCTGCCGTGAGCGCCCCGCCCGAACCGCTGGGGATTGCCGCCGCCGAAGTGGCCGCGCGTCTGCAAGAAGAACCGCGCGGATTCGTGCTGGTCGACGTGCGCGAGACCGTGGAACTCGACCGCGGCATCCTGCCCGGCGCCGTCAGCATCCCGCTTTCCGTCTTCCCCGAAAAGGCGGCAGCCCTCGATCCCGCCCGCGAGGTGATCTGCACCTGCGAACACGGCGTGCGCAGCCTCCAGGCCGCCGCCTACCTGCGCCAGCAGGGCTACCGTGCGCGGTCCCTGGACGGCGGCTTCGCCGCCTGGCCCGGCCCCGTCGAAACGTGGCAGGGTTGACATGGGCACCGGCGTTTTCATCACCGGCACCGACACGGGCGTGGGCAAGACCGTCGTGTCAGCCTCCCTCGTCCGGGCCCTTCGCGAACGCGGCGTGGATGTCGGGGTCATCAAGCCCTTCGCCAGCGGCATCGGCCCCGACCCCGACTGGCGCGACGACGACGCGCTGGTCCTGCGGGCCGCCGCCGGGCTGGGCACGCCGCTGGAAACGATCCGCCCCCTCACCTTCGCCGCACCCCTCGCCCCCGACAGCGCCGCGCGTCTCGAGGGCCGGCGGGTGGACACGGAACTCGCCGCATGCCGCGTGCGCGAGGCGGTCGCCCGCCACGCGGTCACCGTGGTGGAAGGCGTCGGCGGCGTCGCCGTGCCGCTCGACGGCGGCCTGCTGCTCAGCGACTTCGCGCGGACGCTGAACCTGCCCGTCTTCGTCGTGGCCCGCAGCGCCCTGGGCACCATCAACCACACCGTGCTGACGGTGGAGCACCTGCGCGCCCGCGGCCTGGATGTCGCCGGCATCGTGTTCGTGCGCGCCCTGGACGGCCCGCTGTCGCTGGCCGAAGCGACCGGTCCGACCGCGGCCGCCCGTCTCGCCGCCCTCCCCAACCTGGGCCTGGTGCCCTATCAGGAAGCCTACAACCAGGCCGCCACCCCCGAAGAGCGCGCCGCCGCCCTGCCTTGGCAATGCGACGCGATCGGGCAACTGGCCGACCGCCTGACCGGGTAACGCCCCGGCCGGATCACCGGCCGACAAGGTTCGGTAAGGGAATTCCCGGACGCGTGTCTCCCCATGAGCCGGAAATTCGGGAAAATGCCTGCTCCCCCAATACCCAAAGCCCCGGACGCACCCCCCAAAAGCGAAAAATCCGCACAGACGGCGGATTTGGACCTGCAAAAGAAACAACACCAATCATCAAGCCGCACGAAACTCGTGGGAAAACCCGGAATGAAACCCGGACAAGACCGGTTCGGGGCGGCGGCACTCTCGTGCCGCCGCCCATTCCAGACCGGGAACCCGCCCTTCTTCGAGCGGGAAAATCCGTGGGTCAGTATGCCGACCAATCGGCGACGGAAGCCTTGGGAACCTCGGACGCCGCAAACGGCGTGAAGTTCACCGTGCCGCCGTTGGCGCCGATGGCCACCGCGTCCGCGCCCGGCGCGGCCGGGCCGCCCGCCGCGTTCCAGTAGTTGTTCTGCGCCAGCAACTCGCCCTGGCGGCCCATGAAAACGCCGACGGACGCATTGCCCAGGAAGTTGTTGTAGCTGACCTCGGTGGCCGACCCGAGGGCCGACGCCACGTTGCGGAATGCAACCGCCGCCTTGCTGTTTCCCGTCAGGCGGTTGTACTGCACCTTCACATCGGTCGCGCCCGTCGCCACGGCGATGCCGCCCTTGTCGGCCCCGTTGACCGTGTTGCAGCCGCTGACCGTGTTGCTCTTCACCGTGTAAACCGCGGCGTTGGCAACCTGGATGCCCGGCTGCACGCAGGTGTCCACCGTGTTGCCTTCCGCATTTCCGCCGGCGCTGCTGTCCAGGGCGATCCCGTTGTAGGCGGTGTTGGTGACCTTGTTGTTCACCGCCTGGGCCGCCGTGCTCGACTGGATCTTGATGCCGGAACGGTCGGTGGTCAGGACATTCTGAACGAGGTTGCCCTTCACCAGCGCGTTGGAGGCATTCAACACCACAATGCCATTGGGTCCGGTGGCGCCGCTGGAAGCGGGCTGTCCGACCGCGATGTTGTTTTCGATGACCACATCAGCCGCGTTGCCGAAAATCACCGCGGTGAACGCGTTGATCGCGTGGGTTTCGGCGGACGGGGTATCCTGGGCCTTGATGCCCTTCACGGTGGCTCCCGTCACGCTCAGTTTGATGGCGGGGGCGGCCGGGGCAGTCAGGATCGCCTCTGCGCCACGGGTGACGTCACTTCCGGTCTTCGCGGCATTCGGCCCCAGGATGTTGACCTTCTTGTTCACATCCACGGTGGCGGCGGCTGCATAGGTGCCGGCCGCGACATTGATATTGTCGTTGTCCGAAGCCAGTTCCACCGCCTTGGCGATGGTCAGCACCGGCGACCCAACACTGGTTCCCGGGTTGGTATCGTTGCCCGTCGGGCTGACAAAGAAATCGGCCGCAAAGGTCGGGATGCTCAATCCGAAAAGGGCCACTGCCAAACAGATTCTTTCCTTCATGGTGAAACTCCTTGGTTCTTGATGTGCCTGAAACTTCCGGCAGTTCATTCAACAGGCGGCACGACCCCGACCCGCGAAGATCTGACGATCAGCCACCGTTGTTTTGATGCTTTAATAAACACAAATTTTAACCGCGTTTTCCTAGAGTCAAGACAATTAGGCCCACGCGCAATTCAATCGTTTGTTGCGCTGCAAAGAAAAGGCACCCAATCAGGCATCGAACCCGCCTCGCGGACATCCGGTCCAGCGCGAGACATGTCCAGTTTCATGGGCGCGCCACGCCCATGGGCTTTTCCGGCAATGCCCGGATCCCAATACCCCGGCGGAGTTGGCGGGTCAGGGCTTGCGGCGGGTGCCTGATGCGCCGGACGACGCCTTCTTCATTTCCTCGTTCATGTCGAGGATGGCGACGCCCTGGGGCACCTGGAACTGGAAATCCTCGGGCTTAAAGTTGGGGTTCACCTTCACCCCGGAGTAAGTCGTCGTGACGGTGGTGCCGTCGGCAGCTTCCTGGGTGCGACGCGGCAGGCCGTCGGCCGTGGCGATCCAGGCGGTCATGGAGCGCGAGACGGGGGCGCCCGCGGCCATCATCTGGGTCGTGGTGGTGCCCTCGAACTTCAGCACCTCTTCGCCGTTCAGAGTTTCCTTGCCGAGGAAGCGGACGGTCGTGGCGTCGAGGACGGTCAGGGGATTGAGCTCGTTGGCCGGTTTGTGGAACTGCTCGTTCAGTTCGGGCGTGTCCGCCGTGAGTTTGAGGGCGCGCTTCTCGCGCGGGAAGAACTGGTAGGAAACGCGGAAGTCGTTGATCATGCGGTATTCGCTGCCCGGCGTGTAATCCTCAAGCCTCCAGCCGAGTTTGCGGGAGACCGCGAGGGTGCTGGTGGCAACCATTTCGTCCCGGTCGCGCTGGAATTTGATCTCCAGGTTCGCCTCGAGGCCCTCGACGGCGGCGTACTTGCCGAGCGCCTCGCGCACGGCACCCTGGGTGTCCGCCGGCTGGCCGACTGCAAAGGCGGTGCTCATCCAAACGACGGTCACGAGGGCTGCAAGCAGCTTGGTCACGATGGTTGTCTCCGGTGCATTGTGGATTTGTGGCAAGGCTCGGGCGCGGCGCGGGCGGATGTCAAGGGGCGTCAGGCGCGGGGCGGGGAACGCGGGGTATGGAATCGGGAAAAGGCCAAAAGCGGGAACGCCAAGACGCCAAAAGGCCAAGGAGCCAGGAAAGACCACCACCGCTGCGCGTGGCGGGATGAACTCTTGGCCATCTTGGCGTCTTGGCATCTTCGCGTTCCAGTTTTGCCCTGCTTCCCGTTCACGCTTTGACGTTCCCGCCGTTGCCTTTTCCCCCCGCGGCCCGCCCGCGGTTGCCGTTTTTCGTTGGCGTTCGGCGCGGGAGCGGGGTTGGGTACGGGCCGTGGACACCACACCTCAAGCCGGACTGACCCGCCGCGCCGCCCTGATGGGGCTGGCGCTCCTCGCCATCGTGTATGCGGCCATCGTGGTGCCGAACTGGAACCGGGGTTACCTGGATTTCGGCGACGGAAACTACATGTAAATTTCGTGGCGGCTGGCGGACGGGACGATGCTGTACCGCGACATCATGGCGCCGCAGCCGCCGATGCACTTCTGGGCCGGCGAGGCGATCGTCCATGTGACGCGGGCGCTGGGCGTGGAGATGATCCGGGGGTTTCGGGCGTTCAGCCTGCTCGTGCACCTGGCGACCATGGTGTGCGTGTACCTGGCCGCCGTGCGGATCGCGGCGCCGCGGGCGGGATGCCGGTGCGGCCGCGCCGCGGGGCTTTGGGCGGCGGGCGCGTACATGGTGCTGCCGCTCGGATTCTGGTGGACGCTGGGCTACCAGAGCGAACCGCTGGAGATGCTGTTCATGATGGCCAGTTTCGTCCTGTTCCTTTCGTGGAAACCCGGCCGGGCGGCGGCTTCGGGCGCACTGATGGCGCTGGCCCCGCTGACCAACATGACGGCGGCGCCCTACACGCTATTCAACATCGGCTACCTGGCCGTGCGCCGGCCGCGCCTCGCGCTGGCGTATGCGCTGCCGATAGCCGGCATCATCACCGCCGTGGTGGTCGGCATGGAGTGGCGGACGGGGGCCTACCTGGAGAATGTGATCCTGAACCAGGTGGGCTCGTTTCCGCGCCCGGAGTTCCTGCCGCCGGGGCAGACGCTGCTGACCTACGCCTGGGGCAAGATCGTGAACGAGGGGACGGACGTGCTGAGGCTGGAGGCGGGATGGATCGTGATCGGCCTGCTGGGACTCCTCCGGTTCGCCCGCCGGGGAGAGCCTACGATCCGCGAGTACGCGACCTTCTACGCGTTCTTCGCGCTGTGCTCGATCCTGTATGTTTCCAAGGGCGGCACGGTGGACTACATCTTCACGATTGGCGAACCTTTCCTGGCGGTGTTCGCGGGTTACTTCTGCTGGCACTTCAGCCGCAAGCATTTCGCGCGCTGGTGGGCGGGCTTCGGGTGGCGCAACCTGTCGGCGGCCGCCGGGATACTGGCGGGTTCCGGCCTGGCCGTGGTGCTGCTGGCGCCGGGGATCGCGCATTCGTGGGGGACGCTGCAGCAGCGCAGTTACGAACTGCCGGAGTACGAGACGGCGCGGATCGTGGAACAGATCCGGAAGAACTCGCGACCGGACGGGCTGATCCTGGCGCCGCCCATGTACGCCTTCCTGGCCGAACGGCGGCTGGCGGAGGACTATTCGGAACTTCTGCTTTGGATGATCAAGTACAAGAACGAGGTGCAGGACAAGCAGCCGGGGCGCGCCGTGAAGACGTCGGAGCGGATCGGGCAATTGCTGGCTGCGAAGAAGGTCGATTTCGTGGTGCTGGACATGGGCCAAACCGCGCGGATTCCTCCGATCAAGGACGCGATCGACCGGTTTTATGAGCCGGTGCGCCAGGAGGAGTACCGCACGCTGAACACGCGGCTGATGTTCTACCGGCCGAAACCGTAGAGAAAGCCGCCGCCGGGCTTGCTTTGCAAGCGCCCGATTCCCCGCGTTGCAGGCACGGGTTCACGGGCGGGACGCCCGTGAACTTCGCGGAACGGTTAGCGCTTGATGCCCTGGATGTACTCGGTGACGAGTTGGGAGACGAGGGATTCGTCGGCGGCTTCGTTGCCGCCGGCGAGGCGCTCCTTGGGCCGCTGGGAGGGAACGTCGGAGCGCTTGAGGATGATGCCGGTGGTCTTGCTGGGCATCTTCTCGGGGCTCTCTTCGCGAACAAAACCTTTTTTCAGCATGGGGATCAGCCTCCGCAGCCGCAGCCACCGCCACAGGAGTGGCGGGAGGGGCTGAAATCGCACGCACCGGTGGAGCAGGGGGACTTCTCGCCGCTGTGGCCGACGGCCGCACCGGACATGAGTTTCACAACCTTCGGGGACTCGCACTTCTTGCAGGCGACGGCCATCATGTCCGCGGCGCTGAACACCAGCGCCTCGAATTCCGTGCCGCAGTCATCGCATTTGTACTCGTAAATCGGCATGGGCACCTCGTCTTCGGACCGGTTGCGGCAGGCGGCGGACCGGGTTTGCGGCCCGCCGCCCTGCAAACCGGATTCCGGGATTACTTCTTTTCTTCCTTCTTGGGTTCCGCGGCGGGCTTTTCCCCGGCGGCACCGGGCAGTTTGTCCGTGATCTCGACCTTCTTGAGGGTCACGGGGTTGGTGACTTCGCCGTTCGGGCCGCTGGGCATTTCGCTGATCTTCATGACCACGTCCATGCCGCTGACGACCTTGCCGAAGATCGTGTGCTTGTTGCTGAGCCACGGGGTGGCCGCCACGGTGACGAAGAACTGGCTGCCATTGGTGTTGGGACCGGAGTTCGCCATGGCCAGGTAGCCGGGCTTGTCGAAGGTGAGGTCGCTGAACTCGTCGGCGAACTTGTAGCCGGGTCCGCCGATGCCCTTGCCGAGAGGGTCGCCGCCCTGGATCATGAAGTTCTTGATGGTGCGGTGGAAGCGGGTGCCGTCATAAAGGGGCTTGTTCTTCATGACCTCGTTGGTGCCGGGATGCTGCCACTCCTTGGTGCCCTTGGCGAGGCTGACGAAGTTCTCCACGGTCTTGGGGGATTTCTCCGGGAAGAGTTCGCAGACGAAGTCGCCCTCCGACGTGCGGAACACGGCATACTCCTTGGCCTGGGCGATGGAACCCACACCGGCGAGGCCGGCGGCAAGAAGCACGGGAATCACTTTGCGCATGGTATGTCCTCGATGCGATTTGGAATGCGTGGAACATGCAACCACGGGGAGAGTACACCGCCCGCCGCCGCGGAATTTGCCCCCGGGGGCCTAATATAAATCGACCACGGCGGACCGGTCCTCGGCCGATTCCTCCGCGGCCGGCTCCGCAGTCCGCGGAAAGCGGGTCGGCGAAAGGGCGTGGAGCAATTCGGGATCGGACCCCTCGACGGGCGCGATGATGATCCGCTCCTCCGGGAGTATCTTCTTCAGCTCGTAATAGAAAGGCGGGCTGAAGAACACCGGGGTCCGCTCGACGGAGCGGATGATCCAGCGGCTGAGGGCCGACGGCTCGAAGTTGTGGACGCGGATGGCGGTCCCCTTCCCGCGGTACTGGGACACGAGGCGGCGGATCAGCCGCACGGTGCGGGCGTTTTCGCCCGTGAGGTCCAGGTCCACCTGCACCACCTGCTCGCTCATCTGCTGCACCATGCGCAGGGTGAAGGCGGTGACCCCCTTGACGTACACCTCGTCCTTGCGGCGGGCGACCGTGCCGCCGACCATGACGGGGGCGTTGGCGTGGAGGGCGTGGGCGTAGAGCTTGGCGGCCTTGGCGGGCATGCTGACGACGTGGCCCTCCAGGTCGAGGAGCACCTGGTCGCCCTCCTCCACGAGAGGGCTGTCCTCCTCGACATGGTCGAGGAACCCGGCGACATGGACCTCGCGGCCGACCATGCGGGGCGTCAGCTCGTGGGGCGAGACGGCGCGGCACTGCTTCACCAGGTTGCTGTAAAGGTGCAGCTGGTCCTGGGTGATGCAGCAGCCGGTGGCGACAATCTCGTTGCGGATGAGGTCCTCAACCGGGAGTTCCGGAATCTCCGGCGGCTCGATGAGGGGCATGGTACCCCGGTCGCCGCTGTCGTCGAATAGGGAACCCTGCCCCCCCTCGTCGCGGGTCATGTCCACGCCGTCCTCCAGCATCTGGAGCATCTGGGCGCGGCGCAGGCCGAAGCAGTCCAGGGCGCCGGATTTCACGAGGTTTCCGAGCAGACGGTTGTTGATGAGGCGGCCGTCGGTGCGGCGGCACAGGTCCACCAGGTCGTTGAAATCGCCGCCCTTGCGCACCCGGGCCAGTTCCGCGTACGCCTTCTCCCCCAGCCCCTGCACCACCATGAGGCCCGCGCGGATGGCCTTGTGGACCTGCGAGAACTCGAACAGGCTCTGGTTGATGTCGGGGGGCAGGATGCGCAGACCCATCTGCTTGGCCTCGCGCAGCGAGATGGTGAACTTTTTCCAGTTCTTGTGGCTGTGGGTCAGGAGGGCGGCCATATAGCCGAGCGGGTAGTGGGCCTTGAGAAAGGCGCAGCGGTAGGTGAGCAGGCAGTCGGGCACATGTTCGCGCACGTCCGCCTCCTGCTCGCGGTTGGGGGTGCGTTCCATGGACTTGATCTTCATCAGGGCCATGAAGTTGCGGGGGCGGTGCATGCGCAGCAGCGACTTGAGGGTGATGCCGCTGAAAGGCTGGATGCCGTGGGTCTGGCCGCGCGAGAGCAGGTCGTAGGTGTCGTCGTCGTCGAGGGGGATCTTCTCGGGCTCGAAGTTCGCGTTGTCCTCGTGCCGCACCCAGTTGGTGGCCGTGTCGAGGATGTTCAGGAGCGGGTTGAACTCGATGGTGAGGCGCGGGATGTTGAGCAGGTCGAGCGCCGCGGCGTCCATCTGGGTGACCACGTCATCGTCGGTCGCGATGCGGGGAACCAGGCTGTTCAGGTTCTCGCCGGAGACGGCGAACTGGTTTTCCGCAACCCCAAGGGCTCGCGGCCTGGGCAGGAGGCGCGAGACCATGAAATTGACGATGGCCGTGTTTGGCAGGGCCACCCCCTCCTTCTTCTTGGGGAAGAAGGACTCCATCTCGGGAAGGCGGCCGTGCACGTCCCGCTCGGGCTCGGGCGCGGACGGGTCCATCTTCGCGACGGGGAAGTTGAACCAGGCGCAGATCTCCTTGGTGACCGCGGGCCTGGTCGCCTGTGCATACCGCCCGACGGCGGAGCACGAATCGGGGCCGAAGGTTTCGCGAAGGAACTCGAGCGGGACATGGGAGTGCTTGGCCGGGATTTCCACGGCAAGGCATCGGTTGCGAGTCTCGGACTCGTCGAACCCCAGGAAGCGGAGTTTGTAATCGAGCGGGTTGATCTGGGTGATGCCCAGCAGGTAGGCGGCGAAACTGGAAATCATGTTCCCGCGGCCCACGCCCAGGGTGATCTTCAGGCGGCGGCAGAACTGCGACAGGTTCCACAGCAGCAGGATGTTGTTCGACAGCCCCTCGCTCTTGATGTAGTCGAACTCGGCGTTGAGCCGGTTTTTCATGTCGGGGCTGAGCTGGGTGTAGCGGGCGCGCGCCTCCTTGAAAGTCTGGTCCCACAGGTACGAGTCCGCGTCGAAGCCGCGGACGAAATCCTGGATGGGAAAGCGGCGCTTCTCGAAGTTCGGCTGGTAGACGCAGCGCTCGGCGATCTCGTTGGTGGCATAGAGGGCGCGGGAATAGCGCATGAACCGGGTGCGCATCTCGTCGGCCGTGGCCAGGTGGCGGGTGGCGGCCGGATTGCGGGCCGCCTGGAAATCCAGGAAGGTCGGCGGACGCTCGCGCTTGAGGAAATCGTGGCAGACCGCGTCCTCGGGGCGCAGGTAGTGCACGTCGTTCGTGGCCACCACCCGCATGTCGAGGAACTCGCTGAGGCGGTAAATCCGGTCGTTGATCTGCTTCTGGCGCGGCTGGCCGTTGTCCTGGATCTCGAAAACCACGTTGTCCTTGCCGAACAGGCGCACGAAATGCGCCACGAACGCCTCGGTTTCGTCGGGCCTACCCGCCTGGAGGAGGTGGTATAGTTCGCTGGCCGCGCCGCCGACCAGGGCGATCAGGCCCGCGGTCTTGTTCTGGAAATCATCCAGGCGCAGGAAGGGTTGGCCGGACTTGGCATTCACATGCGCGCGGTTGACCAGCCCCACGAGGTTCCGGTAGCCGATGTCGGTTTCCACGAGGACCACGACGCGGTAGTGGGTGCTGGTGGAGACCCGGCTGTCGAACGGGATCACGTCGAGTTCGCAGCCGATCACGGGGCGGATGCCCGCGTCGCGGCACGCCCGCGCAAAGGGGATCGCCCCGCCGAGCGTGTTGTGGTCGGTCAGGGCCAGGCTGCGCATCCCCAGGCTGCGCGCGCGCTGCACCAGGTCGCGGACCGAGGGCACGCCGTCATCGGCGGAATAGTGACTATGGACATGAAGGTGAACGAAATCCACGGGAGCAACCTACCCCACAGGGCGACGGAAAATCGGGGCAGGCTGGAACTGCCCGCGAAACACCCCCAAAAGGTCCCCCGCGCGCCCGGGTGGCAAGCGCGAATTGCACCGGGGGGGCGGTTTCAGGGATACACGAAAACGCGGGTGCCCTTTTCCTTGGCCGTGAGGAAAATCCGGCGCGCGGCGCTTCCCGAAACATGGATACAGCCGTGGCTGGGCGTGCTCAGGCTGCCCTCGTGGATCGCCGCTCCCCCGCTGAAAAACGAGGCATAGGGCATCTCCGCGTTCCACTGTTTCGACCACCAGGAACGGGATTTCCACTCAACCTGGAACGCACCCGTGGGCGTGGGATAGCCGGGTCGTCCGCCCAGGATGGCGAACTCGAAGTCGCCGTACCTCCCGACTCCCTCCGCCAGCCAAATCTCGATGTCGGGCGTGGGCGGCAACGGCGCCGCGGCCACCACGGAAGCCGCGACCGGTTCCGCGGCACGACCCAACCCCGGGAAACACACCACGACGGCAACCAACGTTGCCAACAGCCAGCGCAACATGACTCGAAAACCTTTCCAACCTCGGGATGAAACCGGAAGAAGAATAACCCGATAAAAACGCGACCGTCAACCGGATTGGGGGAGCGAATCCGGGGAAATCCGCACGGCTGCCTGAAACGGAAAGCCCCGCCCGGGTGCAGAACCCGGACGGGGCGAACCAAAACATGCCAGCCATTTTCCATAGACCCCCGCGGCCCCTCCTCAAGAACCGGGGAATCGGTGCGCTTCCGGCTCAGGAACTGAGCCGCGAATCCAGTTTCTCCTCGGCGGGGGGTGCGCTCACCGGCAGGACCTCGGCCGTCTTCGGCCCCCTCAACTTGGAGGGGGCTGAAGACTGTGGCGTGGATACGGGCTTTTCGTCCACGGAGGCCGGGGCGGCTTTGGCAGTACCCTTGCGGACCGGGCGCGCCATCAGGGCGGCATCATCGGCTTCCGTGGACTCCGCCGGGGGCGCCTTGGCCAGCGGTTCCGAAGCCGGTTCGGACCTGGCCAGTGCGTTTTCGGTTCTGGGTGTGGTGGCGGTTTTCGACGGGGTGCTCTTGGACACGGGTTTGGACGCCCCACGACGGGTCGTGTTGCCCATATTGTATAGATTCGCCGGCCGGACCGTGATCGTGGACGGAGCCACGGATGGCGGCGGCGCGGCGGCAAACGAGTCCGGCCCCGAATTGGGAGCGGGAGCGTTGGTGCCGCGGTTGGTCAGACTCGAGCAACCGGCGACACCGAGGCAACAGAGCGGGATCAGCAAGGCCCTGGACAGGTTCATGCTCTCGGCTTTCTCCTGAAGATTTGGTGAAACTTTCCACAAGATACTTGAGAGCGGTGCCCCACCGTCAACTTTTTTCATCACAATGATGCACGTCCGTCCCTGTGGAGAAAACCCGGTTTTTTTCCACAGGGGAACGGACCGACGCGGTTCCGTCGAACCGCCAATTACTGACCGGCCGCCGGATTCCGCAGTTGCTCCACTTCCTCCAGGATGGAACGGGTCAGGTCGGGGAGGTTCGCCTTGGCGCCCAGCGGGCCGTAAAACTCGGCCGTCTGGTCCAGATAGCGCTGGACCTTGGCCACGTCCGGACAGGAGTACAACGAAAGGATATTGTCGAGGCGGTCACACAGTTTGATCACCTGCACCTTGCGGTTGGATTCGAGAAGGGTACGCCTGTACTCGGCCGGGGCCAGCTTGCCCTCCGAAGTCTTGCGGGAAAGCCGATGAACCGCATCGGCCACATCCGCACCGAATTCCGCGGCCAGGCGATCCCTGGACATTCCAGGGTCGTCCTCAATCACGTCGTGCAGGACGGCGGAGGCCACGTCGGGCTCGGTCAGACCCGGTTCATCCCAGAAAACAAGAAAGTGGGTGGCCACGCGAAGGGGGTGGATGATGTAGGCCTCGCCCCCGTCGCGGAACTGGTTCCGGTGGGATTCTCCGGCCACGGCCACGGCCCGACGCACCGTGGCGTCCCCGCCGCAACGGGCACGCGCGTAGGCAAACAGGGTGTGGCGGGCGTGGGCAATAAACTGTTCTTCCATGCGAACCTCGCTATTTTTAGCGTTCACGAACCGATTCGGCGCCCCCGGGAAGCAGGCGCCATAGCGCCTCCAAGGGCAGAAACCCAAGAATCCTGCGCCGACGGTGGAGGGCATTCCACCTGACCAGGGCGTCGAGGGCGAGGATTGCCGCCAGCAGAGCGCCGACGAGTCCACCGCCTATGCCGGGCTCTCCTTCCGCGCCGACCAGCGCGGCAATGGGTCCCAGGACCACGGCGGAAAAGCCGATGAGGACTGCGGCCATCCCGGTGAGGACGCAACTCGCCAATGCGGCGTGACCCATGGACACCGGCCAACGCCGTGCCACATCGGCCTGGACATCCCTTGGCAGCAGACCCAGGAGGGGATAGACGGGCACCATCCAGCGGGCTATGAGCATCGCGCGGGCGAAGTCCTTTTCCTCGGAGCGGCGGGCCAGTTCGGCCTCGCGGCTATATACCACGGTGCGGCGCAGCAACTGGCTCTCCGGCCAAGGCTCCATATGGTACTCTACCGCGCTCCCCCGCCGGTGGATTCCCACAACTTCGAACAGGGTTCCGCCATATGCTATGGCGGGCGGGGCTGAACGGGGCGGACTGTACGGGTCCACGCAATCCTCGGAGTACCAATCCGGCCGCAACGAGGGCGTCCGGACCACCAGGCGACGGATCCGCGCCGGATCCCCGCCGAGACTACGGTCCAGGTAAACCAACGCAAGGTCTCCGGGAATCGAATAGTCCAGCTCGTCGGGGGCTTCGGCTTGCGGGGCCGCCACACCGTCAAGCGGATCGTATGGGTCATGGATGGTCACCGGCGGTTCGGTTTACCAGCCAAAGGGATGCCATGATCGCCACGCACGCCGGTTTTTCTGAAGAATCATGAATTCTCAATTATCGAATTTTTCACTTTACCTCGTGTTTCGAACGGTCGTACTGAGCGGACTTATCCTGAATGGATCGGATCTGGAGGAACCATGGCAACGAAGATGCTATGGGTGGGCCAGTTGGTTTGTCTGTCGGTGCTCACGGTGAGCATCGCGGGCGGAGCGGCTGCCACCCCCGAGCAAAACTCGGCTCCCGCCGGACGTTCGCGCACGGCGCGTTCTTCCCAGGCCGATTCCAAACCCGTGCTGAATTACTATGTCCCGCAGGCAAGCGGGAGCGGGATTGTTAAGAAGAAGTCCCCGGTTGAGGCGGCCGTGGCGCGCCCGGAGATTCCCGCCTCACCCCGCTACACAAGCAATTATCAGGTCAGTTACCACGGGATCCCCACCCTGCAAGGAACCGGGGAATCCTCGCAGGGCGGTTGGCTGAACGGAAACCGCCAGACCTATTACCCGGGACAGACCTTCTATGCCAATGTCGGGCCGACGGCGGGCAACACCCAGGCGCCCATTGCCACACAAGCCCCCGCGCAGGCCAAACGCTTCAGTTTCGGCGGACTTTTCCGCAGTTCCAGCCCGGAATCGCAAAGCCAGAAGGTTTCCTTCCAGTCCACAGGGCGGGTCGAAACCGGCACGGCCTCTTGGTATGGACCGGATTTTCACGGTGGCAAGACGGCAAATGGCGAAACGTATGACATGAATTCCATGACGGCCGCCCACCGGACGTTGCCGTTCGGAACCATCCTGAAGGTTACCAACCTCAACAATGGGCGGGAAGCGCTGGTGCGGGTGAACAATCGCGGTCCCTATCTGCGCAGCCGGGTGGTGGACTTGTCGAAAGCAGCCGCGGCGGAGCTCGGCTTTATGGGACGCGGTCTGGCCAAGGTTCGCCTCGAAGTCGTCAAGATGATGGGCCAGTAAACCGGCGGACAAGTTGCCGGCACAGACCGGCGGTCTGGTCTGTGCCGCAAAGATCCGATCAGGGCGTGGGGCTGGGAGTCGGCGTCGGTCCGGCTATGGCACTGATCATCGCGAAAACGTCGCGTGCGCCCTCGTAAATGCGCCCTTCCTCCGCTGGGCTGAGCATCCGGGTGGGGCGGGTGGGTAAGGTGGCGATCTGGTCCATGCGGGCCGCATTCTCCGCGGAGAAACGCCCCGGGTTCGCCTTGTAAAAGGCCACGCCATCGGCGATGATCTTCATGTTCCGGCCCACCTGCGACTTTTCAGGCGGCTGGCCGGCCCGATCCTGAACCCAGAGTCGCGCCTTGGTGGTGCCGCTGCCCGGAAGGTGCAAATTCACGGATCCCCAGTCCTGGATGACCATGCCGACGCTGGTCATGAGCGACAGGAAACCGATGCCAAGCGCCCAGGCCAGGGCCTGCGTTGCCTTGCGTTTGGCCACGGGGTTTGCCACACGCAGCGCGGCGAACCGCCAGGCAACCGCGGCAAGAGCGGCAAATAGGATGATGTTGAGGAACGCCAGGAGAAGCATCAGCGTCCCTTTCGGAGTCCGCGGAGGGGTTCCTTCATGGAGCGGATGTAGGCCTCGACCTGCTCGGTGAGATCCGGCGCTTCCCGGTTTCGACCGATCAGGTCCACCAGCGCACTGCCCACAACAGCGGCATCAGCCACCGCTCCGACCTCGGCCGCCTGGGCCGGGGCACCGATTCCGAAGCCGACCGCAAGGGGCAGTTGGGTGACCGCGCGGAGTTCCCCCAAGGGCTTCTCCAGTTCAAAGTGAGCCCCTGAGCGCTGGCCAGTTACGCCCTTGACGGAAATGTAGTAAATGAACCCGCCCGCGCTTTTGGCAATCGAGTGTTTGCGGTCCGCCGGGGTGGTGGGTGCCACCAGATAGATGAGGTGCAGCCCACTGGCCCGAAGCACGGGCTCGACTTCGCCCGATTCCTCCAGCGGAAGATCGGGAACCAGGATTCCGTCCACCCCGGCGGCAGCCGCATCGGTGACGAATTTGGCGAACCCATAATGGAAAAACGGGTTGTAGGCACCGAACAAGACCAGCGGCAACTGGGAACGCCGGCGAAACTGGCGGACGATATCCAAGATTCCGGCCAGGCTGGTTCCGGCCGCGAGGGCCTCGGCGCAGGCCTTCTGGATGATCGGACCGTCCGCAATCGGGTCGCTGAAAGGCACGCCGAGTTCGAGGACATCCGCCCCGCCCCGCTCGATGGCCTCCATCAGGGCCAGGGTTCGTGCGGGGCTTGGGAAACCGGCGGTCAGGTAAGGAATCAGGGCCGCATCACCAGACTGGCGGGCGAGGGAGAGACTCGTGTCGATTCGATTCAATGGCTGGGACATGAGCGTAAGCACACAAGAAACGGCATCGGAATTCGCAAGGAAGTTCTGGTTGACCGGTTCGGCAAGGCGGCTGTTGGAATGCCGAGGCGCACGGAAAGCGGCAACCATGGGAACCCCACCCCGCGTGTCCGCGCCAGAACAAGTATCGCTTTTTCGGGAACCCTCGCCGCCGTCCGATTGTCACAGAAAGGCGGGCGGGAGAAGCGCCACCGTGCGCATGACTGATATTATTTGCTTTACACCTTGACGGTTTAGGCTGGAGACTTCATGAGCGGCTACGACGTGATTTTCCCGATCGTTTTTGTCGTTTTCATCTTCTACCTGCTTTTCGCCCGCTCACACGGCTCCAAGGTCATTCGTTTCCATGAATCCGAAGGGATTCGGGTGGCTTCCGACGACGAAAACCACGCCATCATGATGCATTTCCCGGACCGCTTTGGGGACCACGCCACTTGGCAACTCCTCCAATCGCGTTTTTTCCCGTGGCAGATGTTCTCGCTCGGCCTGCTGACCGGGATGTGGGTTGCCGCGATCGTGGCGAGGGCCACCCATACAGCCCCGGCCCCTGCCGGAGGGGCGCTCTGGGTGTTTGCGTGGCTTGCGGTTTTTGCGCTCGTATGGACGGCCCTTTACGCAGGCGAGCGGTTGTATATGACCAGGCTGCGCCGGTCGGGAAGGTTCGAGGCACTGATCGCGGGGGGCGCCGACCCCCTTCAGATCGCCGCCGCGGTCCACTTCTGGATGCACCGATTCAAGGTTCACGGGATCCTCGCGCTTTCCGTGGGTGGCTTGCTGATGAGTCTCGGTGACTTCCGCCTCCTTTCGGTCGGCCTTTTCCTGGGGGCGCTTTGCACGGCCTTTTATGTGCACTCCCGGCTGGACCAATTCCACTGGGTGGTGCCACGGGAACTGGAAAAGGGCTTGCAGGGACTTGGGGAGCATCTCGCCGACGGTGGCTGGGTGATGCCGGCGGGCCTGATCCTGCTGACGGCGCTTTTCGGGATGCGCTCGGTGTTCCCGATCGACTCGCCGGTCCTGCTTTACGGCACAGCCTGCGTGGTCGTGCTGGTCCTTTGGAGCGAGCGCGTGTCGCGGGGCGACGACCAATCCCGGGACCTGGAAGAATGGCGGGAAGCATACCGCGAGCGGATGATCCGGGCGGCCGCACCCACGGTTGCGGCCGCCGAAGCGCAGACCGCCCAGTAAACCGGCCCCGCCCCACGGCCGGCTGTGGATGAATCTGTGAAGAAAGCTGTGGGAAGGTGTGGGGAAATGGTGCGAAAATGCACGCTGCCGGGGGAAAAATGACATCACGCAACGAATCCCGTTGATAGCCCGCCTGAACCTCTGGATTTGAGGGGTTCGTGGCGCGAACCAAGCAGATTCGCCGCCGCCCAGAAAACCCGATCCCGAACCGACCCGATGAGCGCACCCGGCAAAATCCTTGATGCAACCCCGCCTTCGAACCCGGATGCGGAGCGCGCGGTGCTGGGCGCCATGATCCTGGACCCGAGCGCCGTCACCGCGGTGACGGGCCTGATTGGTCCCGAGCATTTCCTGGAACTGCGCCACGGCCTCATCTTCCGGACCATCGTGGAACTGTTCGAGTCGGGTGTGGCCGTGGACTATACCACGGTGGGCGCGGAGTTGCGCCGGCGCGGGCAGTTGGACCAGGCGGGCGGACAGGGTTACATCGCGTCCCTGGAACAATACGTCTTTTCGACCCGCAACGCCCCCCACCACGCCCACATCGTGCTGCAGAAGCACCGCCTGCGGCAGCTTGCAGACACGGCGCGCAAGATCCAGGAAAGCGCGCTGGCCGAAAGCGACGATCCCGACGCGCTGATCCAGAGCGCCGAGCGCGACATTTTTCACCTGTCGCAGGAGGGCAAGCCCCCCAAGGAGTTCGTCCAGGTGGGCGACCTCATTCTTCGGACGGTCGAGGAAATCGAACACCGCTGCCAGGCGGACGGGAACACCGCGGGCCTCCAGACGGGATACCCGTTGCTGGACTTCATGACCGGCGGATTCCAGCCGAGCGACCTGCTGATCCTCGCCGCCCGTCCGTCCATGGGAAAAACCGCCCTGGCGCTCAACCTGGCCCTGAATATCGGGGGGGGGCTTCGCATTAACCACTTCGAGAAGGAGCGCCAGCACCCCATCGCGATCTTCTCGCTGGAAATGAGCGCCGAGCAGGTGAACCAGCGTCTCCTCAGCACGGTGTCCAAGGTTCCCATGCAGAGGATGCGCACGGGCAAACTGGACCAGGACGAGCAGGCCCTCCTGTTCAAGACCGGGCGCAAGATGCACGGCCTTCCCATTTATGTGGATGACACTCCGAACATCTCGGTGACCGAGCTGAGATCGAAGGCCCGGCGTCTCCAGCAGAAGCTGGAGGGCGGCCTCAGGATGATCATCATCGACTACCTGCAGCTGATGCGCGGCGGGGCGCGCAGCGCCGAGAACCGCCAGCAGGAGATTTCGGAGATCACGCGCTCGATCAAGGCGCTGGCCCGCGAACTGCACGTTCCCGTCCTGGCGCTGAGCCAGCTGAGCCGCCAGATCGAGCAGCGCAAGGGGGGAAAGTCAGCCCGCCGGCCGATGCTCAGCGACCTGCGCGAATCCGGCGCCATCGAGCAGGACGCCGACGTCGTCATGTTCATCCACCGCGAGAAGACCTTCGAGAAGGCCGACGAGGAGGAGGAACTGCCGCCGGCGGACGACGCGCTGCTGATCATCGGCAAACAGCGCAACGGTCCCATCGGCGACGTGCCGCTCGTGTTTTTCCGCAACTACGCGACCTTCCTGCCCAGCGCGCGCATAGAGGATCACAGCGGCGGTGCGGACGATATGCCGCTGTAGCGGCCACAGGCGCGCCGGAAGGCGGCCCGCTGCGACAATCCACCGAGGAGGAATCTGTCCATGAGCAAACGCATCGCCCGCGTCGAGGTGCTCGAACGCCACGCCGACGGTTCGTCCCGCAAGTTTCTGAAGACCATGATCGTGGACGACACGACGACGGTCGCGGAGCTGTTCGTGTGGCGCGACCGG
>JADHEF010000575.1_pt1 | contig 35717 bp, 29 predicted proteins | sample 8952391 | NCBI WGS metagenome assembly JADHEF01 (sample SAMN16124439, study PRJNA663245) | bioreactor sludge metagenome | isolation source: sludge (nitrite) | place: India:Bengaluru | collected 2019-02-28 | reverse complement strand
ACGCTCTACCGCGAGGCGCTCTCCATCGCGAAATACCAGCTCACCCAACTCGACGCCCTCGCCGAATAAACCCCGCGCCCGCCCGCGGGCATCGTACGCGGGCAGAAAGGCCACCGTGAAACGCAAACGCTACACGCCACCCGAGAAGCCCCACGAACTCGACATCCTCAAAATGCTCACCAGCCCCGAACAGTACGAGGTCATCACGGACGCCATGCTTGGCGAGGAAGGCGACGCCTTCATTGAGATCATCGACCGCATATACGCCACATGGGAACAAATGCCCAAGACCTACGAGACCGCCGACCAAGGCCGCGAAACAATCGCGCACCTGCATTTCTTCGTCGGCGCTTGCGACTGGTGGATCGTGGAGAAGGACGCCGACACCGACCACGCGGGCCAGGTCCAGGCCTTCGGCATCGCCGACCTCGGCATGGGCTACCGCGAACTCGGCTACATCTCAATCCCCGAGCTCCTCGCCAACGGTGCCGAACTGGATCTTCACTACCGGCCCAAAACCATCGGCGAACTTCTCGCCTGATCCATACGGGCACGGCACGCCGTGCCCTCTTTTTTTCCTCCACCCTCAAAAAACCCGCCGCGCCCGTTATGGGCGCGGCCTTCATTTCCCCGCGACCGCTTACCCAGCCGCCGCGGGTCCCGTTTTCAATAGTGCAGGGGATCATCCCTACAGGCTTCCCGGCTTCCCTCTCCTAGCCTTGCTGAGCCGTTTCCGCCGCCGCGCCTCCTTCTTCGGCAGCAGACACCTCAGATGCGGCTGCGCCTTCAGCGCGCGCCGCAACTGCACTTCGGCGGCTTGCGGCGTCACCTGAAGCTCCTCCCCGATCAGCCGGTAACTGTCCCCGCGCAACCGCCGTTGCAGTATCCGGAACGTCCGAATCGGCAGTTCGAGCAACATCCGCACCGCCTCGGCCAGCACCGAGACCGGCAACGCCGGATCTTCCGTCCGACCTCCGGCTTCCGTATTCCGGCCTCCGATTTCCGGCTTGCCCCGCGTCTCATCGAACGCCAACGTGCGAAACGACGCGGCGTCCTCATTGAGTTGCGGGCACCTGCTGCACGGGGTCAGACTCCAGTCAATCCCGCTGTACAAAGCCAGATGCTTAGCGTGTGGACACCGATGGCAACCTTCGTTCATGTTCCAAACCTCCAGTCCGTGTTTCCCCGCCCAACCGCCCTCAGTCCTCAGACCTCCGTCCTCACTCTCCCGTCCTGATCCCCGCCTGATCTATCAGGCGTGTGTGGCACACAGCCCTACCCCCTGAAGAGCGCGTAGTAACCCGGCATCGCCGGGTTCTCAACGATCCTGACCTCAACTCCCTTGCGGTCCAGCGCGGCCATCTCCTCCACCAGCCAAGCCCCGTTCAGCATCGCTTTGCCGCCCGCATGACCCGACGGCTCCTTGTCCGCCCCGCGCAGCCAGCGTGTCACCTGCTTCCCGTCCTCTTTCCTGTTCATTTCACCACCTCCCGCTCTGTTTCCCCGCCATCGCCCAAGCGGGCGCGGCCGGTGTCCACCACGTCAAGCAACCGTATCAAGTCATCGGCATACACGATCACCACCCACGGCTTCTTGTTCATGCGGTGCATCACCGCAGGCACTTCGTCAGTCGCCGCATCTCGCCGCGCCTGCTCCAGGCTCGGGTAGAGCCGCAGCGCCTCGACCCGCTTCACCTCCAGGTGGAGCCCCGGCAGATCGCCCGCCAGGTCCGGCGACTCCGGCCCGCCGTGGTATTGCCGCCCCCGGTGGAACTTCGTGCCCAGCACCTCGTTCAACTTCTCTGCGGCCTCGCGTTCACCGGCCGCTCCTTTCCTTCGTGACATCATGCCCATGACCACCACCTTTATCCTTCCGTCTTTCGCCGGTTTCCGGTTTCACCAACTCCTCACTCCTAACTCCTAACTACTCACTCGGTATTCCGGTCACCATGTTCGCCAGCAGCGCGTCCAAGTCCGACGCCAGCACGCCCGCGCACCGCACGCCGCCCGGCATCTTCGCTTTGCGCAAGACGCCACGCCTAGCCAGCAGATGCACCGTCCTTGTCGTACGGTTCAACCGCTTGGCCGCTTCTTCGAACGCCACCAACTTGTCAGCCGGTCGCGCCGCCTCAACTCCGTCCATCAGCCCCAGCGTCTTCATCAGCAGTTCCTTGTCCGCACGCGTCCGCGCCGGATCGCTCTCATAAATCGCCCTCATCGCCGTCAATGTCGTTGTCTTCATATCGTCTCCTTCTCGGTTTGATTGTGCGTCCGCCACCCGGCGGACACGAAAACGTTTGCCTCTTGTTTCCCTCTTTCACCCACCCCCTCGCGTACGCACACAAAAACACGCGTGCGGGCATCGCGTGGGGGGGTAGGGGTGAAAGGGTGAAACATATAGAGAGAGTAGTTGTTTCTATCTATATATGAACACTTTAGGCTTCCAACTTCTTTCACCTTCACGGGGTGAACGAAGGGTGAAACAGGGTGAAAGTTGGTCAGTTTCGCGCTTAACATGTTTCACCCCCCGCACTTGATTCACCGCCTACTTTCACCCACCCCGCAAGCCGATAGGCCCGCATCGTCCGGCCCGCAGTAGGTGCCGTCACGATTTCAACATCCCCTTGCTCGCAGAGCGTGTCGATCAGCGCCGCAAACGCCTTCGTGTCCAGCTTCATGCGCTTGAGCAACACGCTGTGCGGCAGCTCGTTCCCCGGAGCGTTGCGTAGCTTCTCCACCGCCTTGAGGCACTCGGCGTGGAATGGGTTCTCTGCCACGTGTCCCGCAGCCATGAAGAGCATCCGCCGCGTCTGGTGCATCACGAACGCCGACGACCACTCGACTGCGGCGAGGCCGATCCGCGGCGCGAGATGGTTCTCGCTGACCGCGTACAGCAGCGCCAGTTTGCGCACCTGCTCGCTCACGCGCCCCCAGACCGTTGTTCCGACCGAATCGCCTTTGCCCTCGGCGGCGGTGTATTCGGACTCGGCCCGCTCGCGGGTCTCGATCAACAGCCGCCGGGCCTCGTCCGTGTGCTCGATCACAACGGGCACGGGGTTCCAGTTCTCCAGATTGCCCGTGCCCGGCCGAAAGTCCGCCCACCACTTGGCGGTCGCCAAGACGGTCGGCGGCAAATCCCTTATCACCGGCTCCTGCCCCGTGCCGCGCGGTCCGGCTTCCAAAATAATCATGCGTGCGAAAAATCCGTTAGTGAGCATCCGCTCGGAGAGCGCCTCGTAATAGTGGTTCGGGATCGCCGTGCCGAAGACAACCAGATTGGGCTGATTGATCACCCCGGGTGCCTCTTTGCCGGCCTTGCGGCGCACGGGGAACACGCTGTTGGACGACGAGAACATCGTCAGCAGCGTGGACATGACCGCCTCATAGCGCGCGTCTTTGGCCTTGTTGATCGACTGCAACATGCCGTCAATCTCGTCCGTCTGAAACAGCATGCCGGGCGTCTGCAAGAGCGCGTCCTGAATGCCTTCGCCGCTCGCGAAGCGATCGCCGAGGCAGTTGGCCCGGCCGACCTCATGCATGATGCGGGTGTTGACCTTGCGCGGCCAGTCCTTGCCTGCCGCCGAATGCGCCAGCCCGAGCAGATACAGGTTTGTCCGGTTGTCGCCCGAGTCGCGAACCTTGCGCCCGGCCAGAAACGCCTGCAGCGCGAGCGCCCCGGCGAACGCCATGACCGGGTTCGGATAGGGGGCCGTGGCCAGACAGTAGTCCATCACCTCGCCCACGAAACCCGGCATGCGCAGAAGGTGGTCGGGCATCGGTCCGGGATCGGGCACCTCGGGCGCACGCGCCGCCGCCGGTGGCCTGCACGACTCCACGATGGCCGAAATGTCCGCGCCGCTGTCGGCGGGCCTCGCGTCGCCGTATCCCTCGCGCCGCAGTTCCCCGGCCGCCCGCTCGAAGTCGCCTCCGTGCGTCAGCAGCGCGTAGACAGAGAACGGCGCATAGGCCCGGTTGGCCTCGAACGGCGCGGCGTTGGCGCTGAACACATAGAAAACCCGGTCCTTCAGCGTGGCCGACCAGCCCGCGGTCTTGCCGGGACGCCGCCAGTACTCATTCTCGCCGGGCTTGGCCAGCGCCCATCCGGCCTTCTCAAGCGCCGCCCGCACATCCCCGCGCCGGTTGTAGTCGTCCCCCGGCCTCTCCCCCGTCACGCAGCCCCGGTCTCCGCCGTCCCCAACTAATGAACTAACGCACTCGCGCAATAATGCACTTCCCTGCCCGCCGACCGGCTCCGGCACGTACTCATTCAGCTCCCACGCGGCCGCCAGCAGCGTGTCCCGCTCCGCCTCGGTCAGCAGGGGAGGGGCACTCAGGTCGCCCTGCACCGCTTCATATCCCGCCGTCGGCGTGCAGAGGAACAACCCGCCTTCGCCGCGCGTCTCGATCAGCGTGACGGTCTTGTCGCCTTCGCGACGCTGGGCCAGCTTCATGTTGCCGCACACCGGCGCTTCGCACCGGTAGAACACGTGCCGCCCGCCGCGCTGGGTCGTCTCGACCGCCAGCCGCGCCATCAGCTCGGGCGCGATGCGCCCGGCCCACGCCCCGAACAGCTCGCCGCCAACGTCGAAATCGATCATCTCCGCGTGACCGGAGACCGCTCCGCAGACGATGCAGACCGCGTCAGGCCCGTTCGCAAACCAGGCCGACAACTCGGCCTCGGTGGGCAGCCGCTTGCGGTAACGCTTCCACTGGCCGACCGACGGGCGTTTTTCGGCCCGGATCGCGGGCAGCGCACACAGGCCGTTGGCCAGATAGCCCGCCGCCGCGCCGTGGAGCGTCCAACTCCCGTGTTTGTCAGAAGGGTAGTTCATCATCCTCCGGTCCCCTGTATTCCGGCAGATTGCCGTCGTCGCGTTCGTCGCTTCCGTCCAGGCGCGGCGGGATCAACCCGAGTTTGTGATGCGTGATGCGGTCGTACTTTTCACCCGACACCGACCGCACGGTGATCGAGACCGGCTCGGCCACGCCGCCCGCCTCGCAGATCCTCACCGCCTGTTCGGATGACTCGGGAAACGGCTCGCGGGTACGCGCCCGCCACCACGCCTCGGCTTTGCCCCGTGCGTAACCGCGATGCTCGAAGCAGACCCACTCGCTTCGATAATCGTGGAACCCCACCCTATATTCGACCCGCATGGTGCGCGGATGATCCTCGGGCGCGTCGCGCTTGACGTGAACGTTGTAGGTGACGCCCATCACTTCGTATTCGCAATCCGTGACCTCGCCGGAAAGCACGCTTGCCGTGGACGCTTCGCGTTCATGCTGTTCGCGCTTCGGCTGCGGAAATTCATAGCCGCAATCCGGACAGATGCTGTAGGAGGCATGGATCACCGCCTGGCACTGCGGACACTCCTTGGCGGGCGCTTCCCCGCCGCCGCCCGAACGCTCTTTGATCTCCAGCGCGTCGACCGGCCCGTGCCGCAGGATGTTGCCGCCGAAGTCCAGCACGAGGCAGTTTTCCTTGGACGGGTCCAGCCGGAAGCCCCGCCCGACCATCTGGTAATACAGCCCCGGCGAATTTGTCGGCCGCAGCAGCGCCACGCAGTCGATGTTCGGCGCGTCGAACCCCGTGGTCAGCACATTGACGTTCACGAGACACCGGAGTTCACCATCCTTGAACCGCTTGAGCGTTTCGGCGCGCTCCGCCTGCGGCGTGTCGCCGCAGACGAACCCGCACGTCAGCCCCATTTCGGCCATCACCCGCTTCACATGCAGGGCGTGCTGCACCCCGGCGGCGAAGATCAACACCGAATGCCGGTCCAGCGCGTGCTCGGCGATCTCGCCGCAGGCAGAGCGCACCAGCCCGTCATCGTCCATCAGATCCTCGACCTCGCCCGCCACGAACTCGCCGCCCCGGAGGTGCAGCCCCGTCGTGTCGGCCTTGCGCCGCCCCGCCTTGGTCTTGAGCGGACACAGGTAGCCCTGCGCCATTAGTTCGCGCACTCCGACTTCGTAACAGACGTGGTTCAGCAGATTGTCCTGCCCGCAGATCAACCCCGTGCTCATGCGGTAGGGCGTGGCCGTCAGGCCCACCAGCCGCACGTTGGGATTCACCAGGCGGGCCTCGGCCAGAAAGGTGCGGTACATGCCCTCGCCGTCGGGCGGCAGCATGTGCGACTCATCGATCAGGATTACGTCGATGCTGCCCAGTTCGGCCGCCCGGCGGTACACGCTCTGGATGCCCGCGACAATGATCGGCTGCTCGGTGTCGCGGCTCTTCATGCCCGCCGAATAGACCCCGATCCGGTTCCACAGATCCGGGGCCATCGCGTGCAGTTTCTCGACCGCCTGTTCGAGCAGTTCCTTGACGTGCGCCAGAATCAGCACCCGCCCGCCCCATTGCTGGACGACGTCGCGGCAGATCGTCGCCATGACCGGTGTCTTGCCGCCCGCCGTCGGGATCACCACGCAAGGGTGGTCGTCCCGCTTGCGTATGTGATCGTACAAGGCCGCCTTCGCCTCTTTCTGATACCCTCTCAGTTCCACAAGTGTACACACCCTTCAGCGTTGAGAGTTGAGCGTTGAGCGTTCGGCTACAGCCTACAGCCTACAGCCTACAGCCATCCCTTTCCCCCTCACCGCCGCCACGGCGGCGTATTGTCCGCCGCCGGCGCGGTTTGCGCCTGCCCGGCGGACACCTTCCGCTCGTAGCCCTTGATCTCGTTCGTGAGTTCACCCGTATCCTCGCGCTTCCGCAGCTTCACGACGATCACCAGCGGGAGGTTGTGCAGTTCCACGCTGTCGCGCGGCTGCATCACGCCCACCGCGTGGCAGATGGCGGACAGTTCCGACATCGCGATCTTCACCGTCGTCGCGTTCGGGTTGTTCAGGTTGAGCCGCGCCCACAGCACTCGGTTCTTGTATTCGCCGTCGGTGATCGTGAACGTGAGCTGCAGGTAGCTGCCGCCGCCGTTCTTGGTGGGTTTCATTTCGCTCTCGGTGATCGCGGCCTGGTACTTGCCGGCCGGAATCGGCTCGAAGTCGCCGGTGGGCTCGACATGATTTGCATCAAAACCGTTAAGGTTTGCCATGATCTTTACTCCTTGTTAGGGGTGTTTTTGGACTCGGTTCCCCGCGCCGGGACCGTCCCGGACGCGGAAATCGGATTCGCTTGCGCCGAACTCTCGGCGGGCAGGCTGGCGGCCAGCGCCTGCATCAGCGCGGGCCACGAGAGGGGCAGTTCGGCGGGCAGGCCGTAGCGGTTCTTCGCCACGCACGCCGGGCTCCCGACCGTGCGCAGGATGCGTTCGCCGCCGTCCTTGCCGAGACCGGCCGCGATGGTGCGCTCGCGCCCGAATCCGCCTTCTTCGGTCTTCGTGATGATCTTGCGGGTGGCGAAGAGCACCGCATCCGCCCACTCGGTCAGCAGCGCCATGACGTGCTTGTGCAGGCGCGGCGAATAACGGTCATAGGCGCTGGCCTCGGGATCCTCGAACTTCTCGACCCGCGCGTGCGCAAGCAGGATCACGCACATCCCGCGTTGGTTGCGCAGCGTGTTGAGATCGCCCAGCAGCCGACGCCAGTGCGTGAGCGCGTGGACATACCCCTTGGCATAGCCGCCGTCGACTTTCTCGATGCTGCCGACCCCGTATTGCTCGCACAGCGCGTCCCAGACGAGCCGCTCAAGCCAGTCCGCCGAGTCGATCACCACCGTCCCGAAGTCGTGCTTCTCCAGAATCAGCGTGCGCAGAGCGGCATCCACATCCGCCAGCCGCGTCGCCAGCGGGAAACTCGCGCACTCGATTTGGTCGAGTCCGTCCTCTGTCGGAATGAAGATCGGCTTCGGCGCAGCTGCCGCCAAGGTTGATTTTCCGATGCCCTCAGTCCCGTAGACCAAGAGCCGCGGCGGCGTGTGCCGCCGCCCGTGATGAATCTCTTTCAACATCGACATGTCTCTTCTCCTTTGCGCCTTCGCGCCTTTGCGTTAACTCCCTCTCCTCTTTTAACCTCTCCATTGCGCCCACTGTGTGGTCGCAATAACCCCGCCTTCAGATCGCGTCCAGCACCCGTATCTCCTCAAAGCCCGTCGGCCACTCGCCGCTCTCCCGACAGGCGAGCAATCGCCGGATCGCGGCCTCGTTCTCGCGTTGCGCCTGAGCCAGCGTTTCCTCGCTCACGCGCCAAACACCACACCGGAACGGCTCCTTCTTTTCGACCGCGATCAGGTGCACCGGCACCTGTTCCGCGCCGTTCCCTTTTACCCTCTCCATTGCGACCTCTTCGTGGTCGCAATAACCCCCAGTGGCCCGTTCCAGCACGGCCCGGTAGAAAGCCATTTGCCGGTGATACCCGTAGCGCCGGGCGTCGGCCTCGAACCACGTCAGGTCATCGCACGTCTTGAAATCCACGATTCCCCGGTGCGGATGCAGCCAGTCGATGCGGATCTGGCAGGGGGTGCCGCAGTACTCGGCCCGCACCACGCCTTCGGCGCGTCCGAAAAGCAGGAGCGCCACCGCCTCATCGTTCATCCCCACGCCTGCCGCCATCTGCTCGACCAGTTCGACCTGCTCCTGTGAGAGCACCGGCTTACCCTGGGCCTCGGCCCACTCGGCAAAAGCCTTCGTGCCCGCGCCGAACGCCTTGCCGGTCTTCTCGTTGATCGGCCCGCCCAGCGCAAACGAGCGCTCATAGACTTCCCGCCCTTCGAGGATGCGCACATGCGTGGCGCGTCCAACGAGGTAGCTGGTCGAATCCGTGTCCGTGATCATCCCGACCGCCTTCTTACGGTGCAGCCACGGGCACTTCATGAAGTCCAAGAGCTGATGACTGCTCAAATACCGGTCCTTCTTTGCGTGATACTCATCAGCCGGTTCGCTCGTGAGTACATTCAGACAAAAAATCTCGTTCATGTTTCTCTCCTCATCGTTGTCATCCGACCGGTCACCCCGGTCTCCGGACATTACTTACCCGGCACCGAGACGAAATGGCGGAAGAAATATTTATTTTCCCGAACGGTAGGGGACCGCCTCCCCGAGGCGTCCGAAAGGGACGGGCCGGACCTCCGGGCGGTCAGGCGGTTTTGCAGGGCGCTTGTCCCGGAAATTCCGATTGGACTTATAACACCGGAATTGCGGTGTTATACGACACTCCCGCTTTTTATGTACGATCAGTTTCGTCGGTAATGTGTTGATTCAGACAAACATGCGTCTGCGCTTGACGAACCTTGAGGGAAGTGTCAAAATTTTTTCCAATTGTGGGCGTGATCGTAAAAGAATCAGTTTATCAGGGTTTTACGATTAGACGTCTATATGATGATCGGCATGAAAGGAGAAGACATGGTTCAAAAACTGGTGAGTATCTACAAAAACGACTTGCATGCGAATGATTCTTTACAAGAGGAACACCTTGACAAGTATTTGAACGATGGATGGATCATTAAGCAAATCGTGCCGTTGGATGGTTCCGGAGGTGGCCAAACGCTCGCAAGCAGCGGATGGGTCTTCGTTCTTTTGGAAAAGTAGGAGGAGTAAATGTCAAAAAGCGTGCCTAGAGTCACAAAACTGAATACCCGATTGCAGTCGATGTGGTCAGAATTGCCGCACTGCTCCCAACTCTAGGATCGATCTGTGATCGACCGACAGTTGCATCGAATAGTCGAACATGACACAACGGTTGCTACTGCTCTAACGGATGTTGGCAGAAAGGAAAAGAAGGGAGACAACGATGAGTGCTACTATGGCGAAAGCGGCAGTCCGTTTAGCAGCGAAGCGCAAGCTGGCTAAGAAGGGTCTGGCTCTGGCAAAGAAGGATATTCAGATCGAGCGTTCACGGTGGAGCACTTTTGGGAAAGCCGTCTACCACATGGCTTTCGAAGCACCATCCGAGATTTTGAAATCGGTGGTGGTGATCGTTCCTAAGTTCCTGACACTCTTGGTCCGTTTAGTGCGGTCGCATGAGACGGACGCCAAGCTCAAACTGATACTAGTTGGAGCGGCGCTAACCATAATGGCAGTTCTTGGAGTTCAGGTGGCAGGCTTGGGTCGTTGGTTCTGGTTCTGGATCATCACAGCTCTGTTTGGTCCGATAACTGGCATCTTTGCCATAGTCGCGCATGAATTGATCAACGCTACCATCGTTGTCATTCTGGTCCTCGTTACTGCGGGTATTTGCACGAGCATGATATCAGATGAACATCTCCGCGAACTTGCCATCGAGATCTGGGGCAAGAAGAAGGGCACGAGCTTCGTAGAAGAGCTTGCGAAGATGTCGGAGCACTTCAGCAAATTGATCAGTCCGCTGACGGGCACTTTTCGCAAATTCTTCAGCAGCGTCGGTGCAAGATACATGAAGACCGGAACCATTTCAGCGCTGGAGGAGTCAATCAAGGCATCCGCAGGACCCGCGGCGAAAATGGCTGCAAGTGTAACCAGGAATCGCAAGCCGTCGAAGAAGGGCAAATGAGGCCCGTGGAGGCCCCCAGGTAAGACCGCCCACCGCCCACAGCCTAAAGTCTATAGTCTTCTCTTCACCCCCGTCCGTCGCGCGTCGGAAGGCGGGGGTATGGCAATGTGGGGGCTTGAAAAGGGACCGAGTGAGTGTTACGTTTAAAAACAGTCAACACTGGCCTAACGCAATGGAGTCCCTCATAGAAACAATGAGGGATGTGCTTCGATAGAGACGCAACCTTTTGGTTGCCCTCGACAGACATTCGGAGCATACACGCATAGTCGGAAGAACGTACAAACGGGAAGGATAGAAGAGAACATGGAGAATGAACGGTTCATTTTGGTTGATGCAAACGATAGCGAGTTCCCGATTCACAGTGTAGCCGTGAATCCAAGTCCGCCCCCATATACAGCGGAGTTTACCACCGATAAATCGACACCTTTGGATGATGTGTGGCTTGTTGATCGCAAGGAGGGGAATCGAGATGCCCACGCTTTCATCGCGGAGGAGATCACACCGCACGGCATTGCTTCGCAAATGCAGGTGCGTGTCAGGGGCCATTACAACCCAGCCGGAGCGTGAGGTTCCAGGAGGCAACAAAGAAGATAGAACAACCGCCTGCTCTCGTATTGCTCACCCGTAGAGGGTTCGCAAACGGAGCGGCCTGACGTCCGGGCGCGGATACGGCCCGGCAGAGCGCCCAGCCGGTCCATGCCGACTCCCTGCCTTCGGCGTTCAGCGTTCATTGCCGATTGCCGATTGCGTATTGCCTACATTCTTCCGCCCTCTCCCCCAACTTTAGAACTCCCGCACTTTCGCACTTTAGAACTTCCCCAAACGCGTTGCGTGTCGGCGGGCGGGATGGACGTGGGCTGGGGATTGAAAAGGGGCCGAGTGTGTGATACGTTTAACCACAGTTGAGTATGGAATAAACCTAAATCCGGCAGTTCAACTGCTCCGCAGTTGAGAATGATAATCGTAAGCGACTCTACATGAAACAGATACAGCCATACACCTTCGTCGTTTGTACGACACCAAATGGGTGCATGACACACCTCGGATATACACTTGATCCCACTCTTAGTCGGTTACGCTTCGTCGTTTCTCTTAGTCAGTAACTACCTGTGGAGCAACGACTAAGCAGTTGGACTAAGGGTAACCGATGAAGTGTGGGACTAAGCGTCAGCGACGAAGTGTTTGGCTGTCCTGATCCAACTGCTCTTTTTAGGATAAAGGTTATTAGGGCTCTTTTTGAGGCAGAATAAGGATGTTCGGCAGGAGTAAATCACTATGAGAACGCCATGTAGTCGGACTTCGGGCATGCTTCTTTGCGCGATTGTCGCTGTAGCCATTATCGAAAATCCAACCGCAACACTAGCGGGGCAAGTTATAGTCCAGCCCGGCCCCTCAATAGCGCAGGACATCTGGACCCGTAACAGTTTCGACGCAAAGGGTGTAACCGACGAGAAGCTTTGGGTTGGGGGCTGGGGTGATACGTACTATACCTACATTCGTTTCGATCTCGACAACCTCCCGCAGCACGCAGACTCGGCATTCATTCAGTTCTACTCCTATCGCGGGCCGCACGCGGGCTACTCTCACATCCCCATGTATATGGATCGCGTTACGCAACCTTGGGACTACCAGAGACCCGATGGATTCATGCCATGGTCCAGTAAGCCACAAAGCGTGTTCCTGCGGATGCTTGACGCACCCACTGACGAGACGTGGTACTCGATTGACGTCACGGATCTCTACAATGCATGGCAGGCAGGAACACTCTCGAACTATGGAATTGGCCTTCGTCCCACAAGCACATATGATCAGTTCAACTACTTCTGGAGTTCCAGGTACACAGGCAACACAGCGTTGCGCCCCCGCTTGGTTGTCAATACGGCAGCCACACATACCACCCTGCCCGCCTATACCTATGATGGTGTGAACGGCCCTCAAACCATCAAGGACGTACGAACAGGCGAGCGGAATCAGTTCTCCTTCGTGTTTGCCACGACCAATGTTGGCGCTCGCTGCTTGGTTTCGTGGACAACGACGTTCCGAAACTGGTTTGCATTGATCGATTTCAACGCGGATGCGGTTGGGACGGAAATCACCGACACCACAGATGCACGGCAGACATTCTACCGGACTACGTATCTTCCCGCTGGCGTATCGCCAGCGGAGAGTTTCGATTACCCCATCGGCACCGGTGCTCCAATCCCTGAGCAAATTACCCCGGAAAGAAACGACCTCTACCCCTCTGGGGCCACGAGCGATCCTCTTCGAGAACGGGCATCACCAACCGCTGACTGGCGCAATGTTCAAGATGTGGGCAGTTACTATGCGGAAACCAACAGCGCGGGTGTCTGGATGTGGGAGGGTCTTCACCCCGGCGAAGACTGGAACAAGGGAAGTTTCAACGAGGACGGAGGTGAGAGCGTGCGATGCGTAGCTAATGGACAAGTAATCCTCATCAAACCAGTAGCAGAATCCGGAGTCGCCGCATCTGCTGGTTACGTAATGGTGGTCCGCCATTGGCTCCTCAACGGTGATTCCATCGATAGTCTCTACGTCCACATTGCACCCGATAGGCATGCTGGCAGTGCCAACAGTGCTGGCGTCATTGGAGCCAAAGGCGATTTCACATATCAAGAAGGCTCCAATGTGGCCAAAGGCTCCATCATTGGCGTGATTGGTGCGGTGTCGTCTTTCTACTCGCATCTCCATTTTGAGCTACGTGACAAAGCAATCGACCCGACTGCACCGCTTTGGGCACACTCCACGGGCGATGCCTACTATGGCCCCGAGGTCGGTCAGACTGGAAATCGGAGTAGGCCAATGAGCAAACCGGATGTAGAGGCAGCCTTCCGGCTCATGCGGGCCGATGGAATCATTGATCCCTCGGACTTCATTGATGACCATAGACCATGAAGATGAACTGGCCGGTCCACACTTCCCCCCCCCCAGAGCACCTGCCCGTCGACCTATAATAGGCGACGCCAAAGTCCGAACGGATGTCACCGCCAGAGCGGGCGCGTGACAGGCGCCGGGCGGCGAGGCGTCGCAGGCGAGGAATGCGGGGGTGTGTCTATGGGCGGGATGGCGTACTCGCCGCCCGTCCCAGAGGCGCGCCATCCGCGTCCGCAGCCCGACGACTCCGCCGCACGCGCCCGAACGCGGAGCGGCGGCGGCGGACACACGGAGGACGAGAACAGGTCTCCGGGCGCTCTGCCGGGAGTACCCAAGCAACTGTTGTCCCCAAACCGATGCGGATTCGCGGCTGCGCGGGGCTGGCCAGATACGTATCTGCCAGTCCCGCGTCAGACACGGATACGCGCGGTTTTGGTGACAATGTTGTTGCGAACCCGGCAGAGCGCCCAGCCGGTCCATGCCGACTTCAGTGTTGAGCGTTCGACGTTCGGCGTTTACCGCAGATACTCATCCACCCGCTTTGCCACGAAGACTTCACGCAGCCTTTCCAGATATCTGTCCCGGAACGTCCCGCGCGGAATGCCCAGCTCCCGCGCGACCTCGGCCACCGACTGCGTCATCAGCATATCGGCCACCTCCCTCAGCTCCGGCGTCAGTCCGTCCAGCACCGCCGCCACGTCCATCGTGCGCTGCGCCCGCTCGGCCGCCGTCCGGTCGTAGCGCCCCGTCCGCAAGTCCACCTCGTCCTGGCTGATGAACTCATGCCGCGCCGTCGCTCCCTCGTCGGTCTCGATCTCCGCGTTGAGCGAGAACGCCTCGCGCCGCCAGTCGCGCTTCTCCGCTTGCCGGTCCCGCAGCAGGTTGCAGATCCTGCGCCCGACCACGCGGTCGGCGAACGTGTGTAGCGACGCTTTGGCGGGCTCGAACTTCGGCAGGCGTTCGTGCAGATCCCTTGTCAGCTCCTGCTCGATGTCCTTGATGTCATCCTGCGTGAGTCCCGCCTTTCCGACGAGCTGTCGCGCTTTGCATTCGATGAGCGCGGTAAGGTAGGGGGTGAGTCGTGTGTTCTGTGTGTGGGTATCCATTTCCGTCTCCCGTTGGCCGGGAGGCGTGGCGTGGATGCCGACAGAGGCGGTGCCTAAAAACAGCGGAGGCGTTGTGTAGATGGCCGCTTCTGCGGCACCCACAAACGCCTCCACTTAGTGGCCGGTTAGTTGTCAAGTGCGGTTCGATTACGTGAATAGGGGAGCCTGCCCCCGTGTCGTTAGGCGACTGCCTCCTCAAAGGCCATCCGGAACGGAAGGCCGTGCTGAATATCGAGCCGTGTGATTATTCCGTCGCCAACCTCTTCCAGGTGCGCGAACAGGTCGACCACCTCGGCCTTTAGAGCGAAGTCCGCCTTGGCGGCTTCAGGACGTGGCCCGTTCTGGCCGCCGAACTTGAACTCGCGAATGACTCGCGGCGGCGGATCAAATACCGGCTCGCCGTTGCGGACGTGGAGGTCCTCGATACGGCCGAAGTTCATCCGTTGCATCATCTCTACCAGTCTCCGGCGGGCTGGCATTAGGTCTGATTTTGAATAACTACCCATTTTTCTGTCCTTTCGCATCATTTTTCGGGCTGTTCGTGTTTCAGGCCCGCCATCGCCCGCCGCGACGTACCTGTTAGCGACCAAAGCTGACGCCAAGCCGCTATATTCTGTCCTTGTACTTGTATATCAATGTCCAAACGGCTTCCCATTACGCTCTTTTGAAATTTATTTTTTTCATCCTGGTCGCGCTTCCATCCTAAACCGGGATGCCCGCCGCCGCCCGCCGTTGTAGCGCCTGCCGACAGCCGAGTGTTGATCGGGCGTTTTCTGCCTTTGGTCGCTTGCCTGCTTCATGCCGTTCCGTTCCTTCCGTTGCTCGTCCAATAGCCGGACGCGGCATGTCTAACGCAAGCGGTGTTCCGTTCGATTAAAAAAGGCATGAAAAAAGCGCCCAACCCGTTGCGGGATGGACGCTTAAGAGAAGTTATAAGAACTGTTGGCGGTCGATTATCTAAATCGACCGGATAAGGCGATCAATTAATCCGGACGTTTGCTGGCTTTCCGACCGGCAGGGTGTTTAGGGAGAAAGTTCTTCAGCTTCTCAATTCTGCGCAATTTCATCAGATGCTCACCGACAGTGGTTGGCTTGAGCGACACTCTTCTGCTGATCTCCTTGTTGCTCAAACCGCGGTTGCATAACAGAGCGATGCTACAGTCGGGTTCGTTGCGGATACCTAATGCATCCAGAATTTGATGCAGCACATCACCACCAGTAGGCGGACTAGGTGAAGCACCAAAAATACCCTCCGGCCCGGCACGGCCAACCTGATTAACGAATGATAGTGATGGCGTCACTGGAACTCGCCTAAGCTGGCCATCTATATCGCAAACATGTTCCCTAATATCGGCATTTACCGCGTCGAACGCTTCAGCGAAACGGGAGAGGATCACAAACGCGCCGCCAAGATCTAGAACCTCAGCCTCCGGCCCTTGCTCGATGTGCGTATCTACACATAATCCTAATCGCTTATGCGCAGCATTAATCGGCTGGCTTACGGTAGCCTTCAGATTGAACTCGTTCAAACCCGCTATCTGACCGGCTACGGCGGAACGCAGTACACGTACAGGTACTGTTGCAACGAAACCCTTTTCCCCGTAAACCCAATCCATCCTCTTAATCCCGCGAAACAAGCCGACCAATAGGGCCAAAGTGCGTTGCGTCCCAGCCTCATCCAGAAACACCGCCTTCTTCGCGGCATAACTTTCGATTGCGTCCAACGCGAAGCCAGCGAACTGTGACCAAAGATCAAGAGTGGCATCCCCGGCGAGGGTCCAGTCGTCTAGAACGTGCGGCTCAGCCCCGTTCAGTTCCTCAACAGGCCTCAAAACCACTTTTCGCTGGCAGTAATTCTTTAGCTCGCGGAAGTTGCCAGACCATTTATGCGTAAACATACCAACCAGTGTTCGTAAAGTAATGCCGGTAAAGACCTCTTCCGCACCCAAGAAAGCGGGCTCGCACACGAACCATAATATGTCTCCTGCACGCTCACGCAGCGGCGGCAGGTTAACCTCAAAGTCAAACCGCGCCCGCAGGTCATGGATCAAGGCCTCTTTAACGTCTTTATTCGTCGCCGCCACAATCCGCACATCAGCGTGATGCTCGATCCTGTCCGCGCCGATAGGCCGAATCTCGCCTGTCTCCATGAAGCGCAACAGCCGTGCCTGCAGGTCTGGCAGCAGCCAGCCGATTTCGTCGAGGAAGAGAACACCGCCGTCGCACGCCCTCAGCAGACCTTCTCGGTCCTTTTCAGCTCCGGTAAATGCGCCCTTCTTATGTCCGAACAGCTCGCTTCCAACCAGATTGCTGTCGAGACCGGCGCAGTTCAGCCGCTGGCATTTTCCTTTGGGCCGCTTGGTCATCTGCATCACGCAGTCAGCCAGCATCTCTTTGCCCGTCCCGGTCTCGCCGGTGATAAGCACGCTGTGCCGGTCGCTCGCCAGTATCGCGCACAATTGTTTGACTGAATACGACTCCGACGGCCCTGCGCACCTTTCCGGCAGTAGTACCCGTTTCGCTCCGCCGATCTCGACTATACGGTCATTTAACATGAACACGATCCTGGGTTTATTGTCATGCAAACACCTTTTTCTATTCTCTCCCTTGCATCGGATAAAAAATTGTTGCACACTCATACTGTAAAAACAAGGCTGACTCGTCAAACCTCATTCGTCCGGGTTGACAGTCTTACGCAAACGCTGAGGGGGAACAGCCGAATGCCTAACAAAAGTCAAGTCGCAGACACAATCGAGACCGCTCACGGTAAACTCCTTGCAGTCACCGCCGAATGGGCCACAGCCAAAGAGTCCGGGCAGTCAGATGTAATTTCAGGGCTCATCAAGCGCATTCTCACCGAAGTCCTCGAATGGTCGCCGGCGGAACTGACGGACTGCAAAACGGCCGCAGCCCCTTTCGAGTGTGTCCGCCTGACCATCGAAGGCGCTTCCCGCGTCGCCATCATTATCCAAAAAAAGACCCTCGGTCTGAAAGACCGCAACACCGACCGCCCGTACCGCCTCGACGGACCTGTCCTGACTGCCCATGAAACGGCCGAGGGCATCAAACAGGCGTGTATCGTCTGCGGCCTCAAAAACACCGAACTGGCAGTCGTCACCAACGGCGAGGAGTGGATCGTCTTTCGGGGTAGCCGCATCGGCGACGGCAAAGACACACTGGAAGGTCTTGCGTTCGTCTTCCCATCCCTCCAGGCTGTGCAGGACACCTTCAAACTCTTTTACGACCTTCTTTCACGCGGACCCGTCGTTGAACTCCGCTATCGCGCCCATTTTCAGGAAGCCGAGGGTCAACCTGTCCGGGCACTCGCTTTTTCAAAGGTTCTGCGCGAACAGCACCAGTTGCACCCGATCCAGCCGACCGCACTCGCCGCCGACCTCGACCGAATTATGGAGTCCTTCTTCATGCGCCTCTCTGGCGATAAAGATCCGGACATGCTCCTCAACTGCTTTGTCACTACGCGCGAAAGCAAAGTCGCAGAGGAAAAAATCGCGCGTATCTCTGAGGATCTCGTTGGCCGTATTAGGAACTTCGACACCGAAAGCGCCGAAACCCTCTCCGACATGATCCACAAGGTTCAAGTCACCCACCACAACGAGTTTGTGCTTCTAATCGGAACCAAAGGAGCGGGCAAGTCCACCTTTATCGAACGCTTCTTCAAACTGGTCCTGCCTCCGGAGATAAAAAAAGAGTGCATCTTTGTAAATGTCGATCTCAAAGCCTGCGAAGGCTCGGAAGCGCGAGTGATCGAGTGGCTGGACGACACGCTCCTCCAGAAAACAGAAGGCGCACTCTTTGAAGATGCCCAGCCCACGTACGAAGAAACACAAGGCATGTTCTTCGATGAATACTGCCGCTGGCGCTCTGGCCCCTATAAGCATCTTTACGAAACCGACAAAACACAGTTCAAAATCGAATTCGGACGCCACATCGAACAACGCCGCGAAAACCGAGCGCACGAGTACATCGGACGGCTTCTGTCGAGCATTGTTAAATCCCGGAAGAAAGCGCCCTGCATCGTTTTCGACAATGCCGACCATTTCAGCATCGAGTTCCAGGAGAAGGTCTTCCAATACGCCCGTTCCATCTATGAAACAACCGTATGCATGATGATCATGCCGATCACGGACAAGACGAGTTGGCAACTCTCGCGGCAGGGCGCGCTCCAGTCATTCGAAACGACGTCCCTGTTTCTTCCCACACCGGAGCCGAAAACCGTTCTGGAGCAGCGCATCAAATACCTAGAGTCAAAAGTCACGGATGCTAACGAGGAGCGCGGACGCGGTTACTTCCTCGGCTGGGGAATCAGATTGGATTTGGACCACCTCAAAGCCTTCACCCACTGCTTGCAGCATGTATTCTTGGAGACCGGCAAAGCATCAATGTGGGTCGGGCACCTCGCGAACATGGATATCCGGCGCAGCCTCGTGCTGACACGCGACATCATGGCATCTCCTTACATTGAGGTGGATGAACTCCTTAAGGCGTACATCTCAAGAACAGCGCAGGTGATACCGGAATACGACATCCAGCGTGCCATCATTCGTCGCAATTATAACTTTTACCCGGTCAGCAACAACCCGTTCGTGCAGAACATTTTTTCGCTCCGCACGGAGATCGGCACCTCGCCGCTGCTCGGTCTCCGCATTCTGACATTCCTGCACGATGCCCAGCACTCCGAAGAAATGGGCAAGGAATCGTTTGTCGCCGTTTCGCAGCTCTACGACTATTTCCAGGCCACCACCATCGAGCGTCGCGTCGTCTCTCTCTGGCTGGATGCGATGCTGCACACCGGCCTCTGCTGGAGCTACGACCCGACGCTCACGGACATCGAGAAGGTGCAGAAGATCGAAATATCGCCTTCCGGCCGCCAGCACCTCATCTGGGGTTGTAGCGACGAAAGTTACCTCGGCTCAATGATGGAGGTCACGCCGATTGCATACCAGTCCACTTTTGAAAGAATGAGGGCCGTGCCTTGGGAAAACAAGACGCTGGAATGGCTCGAAAAAACCGTCCTCTTTCTGGATTACCTCATAGACGAGGACAACGAATATGTCCGCATCCCGGACCATCCCGCGTACCGTGGCCAATACGCCATTTCAAAAACCATTGATCGTGTCGCCCGCCGCCTTCATGCCGAATTGGAAAACAGACGGCCCCGACGCCAAGGATACTACCAGGGCCGCACCGGCCCGCAAACGCAGTCGCTCCGTGAAACATCTGAATACAGCGCATACGCCTCGGGCTCTTTGCCGTCCGGAGCGGGTTCCTGATCGGAGTACGGACGCCTGAAGGATTTTACCAAACAAAAAGGAGAAACATGAATCAGACAAGCCCTGCGTACGTTGTCGAGTGGAGCCCGAGCCAGCAACAGATCCACATTTTTACGGTGGAAGAAATGTTGGAGAAGAACTTAGGCCTGTATTTAAAAGACAAACAGGTGGATTATTTCCCGCTTGCATTCGCAGCATCTCATGCAGAAGCCTCGAAGATTTGTAGGGAATTAGAAGCCGCAAAAGGAAGCTGAAAGCCCTTCTGTTTATTACGTCCATTCACGCCCGTCTATCGTGCGTCACGCGTTGTCGCGCTTCAGCTTGGCCGCTTATCGCACATGTCAGGCCTGAACAAGCCATGCGCCGGTCAGGAAACGCGGGCTTTGACGTGTTCCGCCGATGTGTTACAGTACGTCTATGCTTTAAGTGAAGAGGACGTGACATGCCAACGCTGCAATGGTTAGACGACGAACAGGCCCGGAGAACCGTCGAAAAGGTGCCGTACCGGATGCTCCAGCCGGACGACGCGCTGTCGTGCGGGGATAGCGCCGCCGGGAACATGCTGATTCAGGGGGACAATCTCGACGCGCTCAAGTCCCTGATGCCCTATTTCGCCGGGCGCGTGCGCTGCGTCTTCATCGATCCGCCGTATAACACGGGGTCGGCGTTCGAACACTACGACGATAACATCGAGCATTCGACGTGGCTCTCGCTGATGTACCCGCGCCTGGAACTGCTGCGCGACCTGCTGGCCGAAGACGGCTCCATCTGGGTCTCCATCGACGACAACGAGGCGCACTACCTCAAAGTCATCATGGATGAGGTCTTCGGTCGGAAAAACTTTGTGGCTAATGTGCTATGGCAGAAACGCACGTCTTCGGATGCTCGGTTGAACCTCGGGGCGGCGCATGATCATGTTTTGGTGTATGGTAAGCAAGGTGAGCGGACGCATTTGCTTTTCAATAAGATCGGATTAACCGAAGAGCAGGCAGTAAAATATTCAAATCCTGATAACGATCCGAGAGGCTCATGGACTTCAACCGATTTTACTGCGCAAGGTTATCGGCCCAATCAAATGTATGAAATAACGACTCCTGGGGGCGCGAAATACTTGCCGCCTCCAAATAGGTGTTGGGCAAATGTGGAACCGGTGTTCAAGTCTTTGCTCGCGGAAGGCAGATTGTGGTTCGGGAAGACTGGGAAAAGTAGGCCGCGATCAAAAACCTATTTGACTGAAACCAGCGGCGTGAGTTCTTGGACTTGGTGGACAAACAAAGAAGTCGGTCATAATCAGGAGTCTAAGAAGGAAATCAATGCGTTGTTTGGTGTGGATGCTTTTGGCACACCCAAACCCGAACGTCTTCTCAAACAAATCATAACCATCGCAACCAACCCCGGCGACCTCGTGTTGGACTCGTTTATGGGTTCAGGTACGACGGCGGCAGTGGCGCACAAGATGGGCCGCAGGTGGATCGGGATTGAGATGGGCGAGCATGCGGTAACACATTGCGCTCCGCGTCTGCGGAAGGTTGTCGAGGGCGAGCAGGGCGGAATTTCCAAGGCCGTTGGATGGAAGGGCGGCGGCGGGTTCCGCTTCTACCGGCTGGGCGAGGCGGTCTTTGACGCATACGGAGCGATCAATCCGGCCATCAGCTACCGGGCGCTGGCGGCGCATGTGTGGTTTGCGGAGACGGGTACGCCGGACTGTGGCGACGGCAAGAGCCCGCTTCTGGGCGTTCACAACGGCACGGCCTATTATCTGCTCTACAACGGGATTCTGGGGGACAAGCGCACCGCGGGCGGCAATGTGCTCAACTCTTCCGTTTTCAACGGGCTGCCGCCGTTCGACGGACCGAAGGTGATTTACGGGGAATGGTGCCAGTGGGGCGCGGATCGGCTCAAGCGCGAAAAGGTGGCGTTCAAACAGACGCCCTATGACATCCGCGTGAGGTAGAAAGAGGGCGCAACCGGTTACACAATGTAACCGGTTGCTCGGCTGCTCCAGCTCTGCGCTCCTTGCGCTCTTTGCGGCTAAGAAAAGGCTATGCTTTTATGGAACTGAAAGACTTTCAGAAAGAATCACTCGAAAAACTGGATGCGTTTCTCCGCGCGGCCCGCGCGGGGACGCTGGCCGGCGCGTTCGAACAGGTCGCCAAGGACGGCAGTCCGGACCTCTTCCGGCCCTACCGCCCGCTCACCGACCCCACCGCCGACGCGCCCTTCGTCTGCCTGCGGCTGCCGACCGGCGGCGGCAAGACCATCCTCGCGACCCATGCGGTCAAAACCGCCGCCGAAGCCTGGCTGTGTACCGACTCGCCGCTGGTCCTGTGGCTGGTGCCCACCAGCATGATCCGCGACCAGACCCTTGACGCGCTGCAGAACACGGAGCACCCTTACCGGAAGGCGCTGGATGACGCGTACAACGGGCGCGTGCGCGTCTTGGCCATGTCGGATTTCGCGCAGTTGCGTCCGCAAGACCTTGTCTCGCGGGCCAATATCCTCATCGGCACGCTGGCCACCGCGCGCGTGGACAAGACCGAGAGCCGCAAGGTGTACGACCACAACGAGGACCTGGAACCGTTCTTCACGCGCGGCGTACCGGACGGCGTTGAGCTTGAGCGCAACGACAAGGGCAAGGTGAAGTACTCCTTCATCAATCTGCTTTCGCTGATGCGCCCGCTGGTCATCGTGGACGAGGCCCACAACAACAAGTCGCCGCTGAGCCTGGAGGTGATGAACCGCATCCGGCCCTCGTGCGTGGTGGAGTTCACCGCGACCCCCGCGGCTGAAAGCAACATCCTGCACCACGTCGCCGCGTCCACCCTCCAGAAAGAGCAGATGATCAAGATGCCGATCGAGCTGACCCAGCACGACAACTGGCAGTTGGCGCTTCACGCGGCGGTGCAGGAGCAGGGGCGGCTGGCCACCTTCGTCGGCGCTGAGAAGGATTACGTGCGGCCCATCGTCCTGATTCAGGCTGAGAATAAGGACAAGGACGTCAGCGTCGATGTGGTCCGCGACTACCTGCTCACCCAGGAGAATATCCCCGAGGCGCATATCGCTGTGGCGACGGGCGAACGGCGGGAATTGGAAGAGGTGAACCTGTTCGATCCGGCCGTCCCGGTGCGCTTCGTGATTACCGTCCAGGCGCTCAAGGAGGGCTGGGACTGCTCGTTCGCCTACATCTTCTGTTCGCTGGCGACGGTACACTCGACCAAGGACGTGGAACAGTTGCTCGGGCGCGTGTTGCGGATGCCCTACGCGCGGCGGCGGGAGGCGGAGGATCTCAACCGGGCGTATGCGCACGTGTCGAGCAGCAGTTGGCCTGTGGCGATTGTGCAGCTTCGCGACCGGCTGGTCAGCATGGGTTTCGACGAGGTCGAGGCCGAGCGCGCCATTCACGAGCAGATTGCGGCGGAGAGCGGGCCTGCCCTGAAACTGCATTACCCGGATACGACAAGCGGCTTGCCGCTGTTCGAGACGCGGGTAGTCGTGAAGGAGCCCCCGGCCCTGAGTCATTTGGACGCGGTCGAGCGCGACTATGTGACGGTGCGGCCGACCTCCGACGGCCACACGGAGATCGTGCTGAGCGCGCAGATTACCGATGCGGCGTTCAAAAAGGTGGAGCAGGCGCTGAGGCCCGCCGACCGGGCGAGCCTGCGCGAGCAGGTGGCGATTCGGCAGCGGCAGGAAAAGCGCCGCAATTGTCCGGCGGCAAAAGGCGTGCCGTTCGAGGTGCCGCAACTGATGATCCGGCTGGACGGCGTGCTCTATCCCGTAGATGAGGAATTATATCTGCGCGAAGGCGTCCGGCTGGCTGATTTGCCCGTGGCGCTGGACGCGGCGGACTTTGAAGCGGACGAAGGCGCGATGCGCTATCTGGTGGGAATCAATGACAACCGCATGTTTATCCGTGCGCTCAGTCGCGGCGAGGTCGACATGAACGGGCTGGTGGCGACCTGGGATGAGGCCGAGTTCATCCGGTTCCTCGCTCCGAAGCTCCGGCACAAGCATATCCGGCCGCCCGTATTAAACGAGTATCTGCGCGGTGTCCTCGTTTACCTTCAGGAAAAACGCGGGCTCTCGCTGGCGCTCCTTCAAGCGGCCGTCTTCAAGCTTGAGGATGTGCTGAAGCGGAAAATCGCCAAAAGCATCGAGCAGGCCAAATCCAAGGGTTTTCAAACGCTGCTGTTCTCAAAAGAAGCGGAGCCCGAGGCGGGTTACAAAGTGCCCTATGTGTTCCCCAATGCCGATGCTTACACGCCCCTGAAATACTACAGGGGAAAGTACGATTTCCAGAATCATTTCTACGCCGACGTGGCGGCTTTCGACAGCGTCGAAGAAGAGGATTGCGCATGGGTCATCGACAATCTGCCGCAGGTCGAACATTGGGTGCGCAACATCGCCAACGACGACCGGTCATACAAAATTCCGAAGGCGGGCGGCGCTTTCTATCCCGATTTCGTCGCGTGTTTGAAAGACGGCCGACGCCTGGTTGTCGAGTACAAGGGCGACGGGTACAAGACCAACGACGATTCCAAAGAGAAAAACATGAGCGCGCACCTCACGGCCAGGGCCAGCAAGGGGCAGCTACTCTACGTGATGGCCGTCGACAATGACGAACTCGGCCGTTCCGTCGAAGGCCAGATCAAGGCCGTATTGAATGACTGAAGCGACACGCTTTCAATCAGACGCATGCCGCGTGTTCAACAACGCGATACCCAGTGTAATGTGGGTTAACCGATAAGTTGTGGAGATACAGACTTTGAAACTCGCGATCTTAAAACCGATCATGTGGAACGACAATGGCTACATCCGCCCGGCTGGCTACCCGAGTACGTCGGGCTATTCACATGACAATGGCTACGGTCACGAAGAGTGGAACGGCAATCCGGATTGGACGTGGAATGTTTTTCGGGTCTTCCATACCGAGACTCAACCAAAACTGGATGCGGCTTCCTTGACCGGTGACCTTGGAATGGTCATGATTGCCGCTCACGAGAAGAAAGCTTTCGCGCTAGGCGTCGCCACGAACGTCTACGCCAACACGGAAAGCGATATGGCGATTATCGCAGAAGACCTTGGAATTTTCGGGCAGGCCGAACGCGTGTGGAACCTGCAAACCGTAAAAAACGCGTTCAATCAAGACCGTGCTGCATTCGACGCTCACTGGGAAGAAAAATACAAGTGGATCCGCTGGAGATGCCCGCAGGATCAGTACTATTGGTTTCCGCAACCCATCCTTCTCGCCCCCAATCGCATTTCCGGCAAGACGCGCCTCGCAATGCACCACAGTAGGTATACCCTCACCACACCTGAAGTGCTCCTCGATATCATTGATGAACATCTGCCAAACGATCGCATGGCAATTCGCGATTGGCTTTCCTTTGGGGACTTCTCGCAGCCTGAAGATTACAAAAGTACGAGCCAAACCGAGGGAACCAAGAAACGACTTCGCATCCAGAAGCGCCGCAATGCGCCTACCGACCGGCGTTTCCAGTATTGGGTCGAAGGCAACAGGAGCGTAGAACCCCTGCATTATTTCCTTCAAGCGCGGTTTGTCGCGCACCTTAAAGCCAAAGGAATAGATCCAAAAGAGAACGACGCTTTCATCGACGTTAAGTACACTGTCGATCAGCGAACGACATTTTGTGAGATTAAGCCGACTGACAATGTGGAGACGCGCTACGCGATCCGCGCCGCCATCGGCCAATTACTGGAGTACCGGTTCAAGCACAAGGGGAATGAAGCTCTCGAAATCGTGCTGGGCAAGAAGCCGACAACCGGGGAAATCGCCTTCGTTACCTCTCTGGGTATGAGTTTGTCCTATTGGGACGAGCACCACGATACTTTCCAAACTGTGAAACCGTCAAAGTAGGGGCTTACGAGCATGGCAAAATTCATCGGTACAGCAGGCGGCTTCATGAAAGACAAGGCGCTCGACCGCCGTGTGAACGCCCTTTTCGTTTTTTTCCTGGCCTTGTTGCTTGCCGCGCTCGCCATCGGATGGTTTTCGGGCTACATGTGGGCGAGCCGCAGCCTTTGGAGTTTCGCTTTGCTCATCATAGCGGTAGGTGTCATCGTTCTCGGCGTCAACTCACGCACTAACGCAATAATGAACCAACGAACTAATGAACTTCTCCCCACCCCGCCTCGTCTCCGCCTCCAAATCCCTCAAAGAAAACGCAGTCCAGGCAGGGTAGAAGGCTTTCCCTCACAGAGTTCTTCTAACACTCAAAAGGAGTTCCATCATGTTCACACTCTCACCGGATCTCGAAAAGGCTGCGATCAAAGCCGCTGCCGCCATGGTAGACAATGTTGTGGCACTGCCCGATTGTGGCGGCATGCAGCTGATCAAATTGGAAACCCCCGATTTCGATGAGCGTTATAGGGACATCGGTGTCGTTATGCTTCCCGTCACTATCAACGGCACGCGTTACTGTGTATGCTCCAGATAACCGGATAATCGGCTTACCAATTTGCATCTTGTAAGTCACGCACTTAACTCCTAAAATGAAAACATTTTGGTAATTTGAGAGGAACCTTGGATATGAGCAATACGTTGATCAATGCTGTGATTGGTATGTTTGTTTTGTCTTTGCCCGCCTATGCCCAGGATCTGGACAAGGAAATCGCTAGCCTGTCCGAAAAACTGTGTAAGACGTTGGTGACGAAAGGGGTTAAAAAGGTAGCAACAGTGGATTTCGTTGACCTGCAGGGACGCCCGACCGAGATTGGGAGGTTTCTGGCGGAACAGCTCTCTATTGAGATGATTAACGCCGAAGGCATTTCAATCGTTGACAGGGCGAATATTAAGAACATCCTCGCGGAGCACAAGCTGACAGAGGAAGGTCTTGTGAACCCCGAGAATGCCAAGAAACTCGGTCAGTTCGCGGGCGTCGACGCTATTCTCATCGGAACGGTCACACCTTTGGACAGTGATGTAGTGCTCACTGTCAAAGCGATATCCACGGAAACCGCCCTAGCTGTCGCTGGGGCAAAAGCCAGTTTCCGTAAGACATTGGAGATCCAGCAAATGTTTCGGACCCCGTCAACTCCCTCGGCCAGCCCCGCCTCGGCGCCATCAGGCTCCGCCTCCTATGCGGACTCGGACACCATCGCATCGAAAGATACGGGAGACCTTCGGATCGACTTAAAAAATATCCGTCAAATCAAGAGTGAAAACGGATACGATCGAACTACTATGCAGTGGGTTCTTGAACTTTCAAACAGGAGCACTCAAATCCCCTTGCTGGTTGCCGCCAATATGGATTCTGAAAGACATCGCGAAAATCTCCGAGGGAAAGTCATTGACGCTAGTGGAAACTTGTGGAATCTAGTGGATTGCAGCGGAATTTCGACGGTTAAGTCACAGCCACAGTTAGTTTTACAACGTACTGGTTCCGACCGGATTGCCGATTGTATTTCAAAAGGTGTTCATTATAATGATAACATAGATACCAGTAGTCACCCATTAGGTTGGTCAGGAAGCTTGACACCCATTTTGCCAACGCAAAGCATTCGTGTCTCCTTGGTTTTTTCCAAAGTATCCGGAAACCGGCAGAAATCAAATGCGGTTCCTGATGGTCCGCTTCAGTTCGAGTTTGAATTGGTGACCGCGAGCGGTGACCCATCAAAACCAACTAACGTATTTTTTAATACGTTGATGCTCGACAAGGTGAGTCTGCCGAAAGCAGACACGCAACATTAGCTCCTGTCAGGCTCAGTATAGCTTCTTCACCGTAAATCGTTCTTCGTTCGTTTTCTGTTATCTGAAAGCAATAGATTGTCTGGAGGCATCATGGACAGCGACAGCATCAAAAGAGGCTTATCTGTTTTCGGTTCCTGCTACATCAAGAGATGGCTGGAGGGGTGTTACGATCAACTTATGGATATGCCGGCCGTGGCCAAACTGAAAGCGATAAGTCCCGGGACGAAGCTTGCGATCGAAGCCCTTCTGTATGCGGTGACGGCTTATGCCGAACAAAAATTATCCGATCGGTCGCCTTTGGGTCTCATGGTCAAGACCGTCCTTATGGATGCCGCACCTGAAATCAGCCGCCGCTTATTGAAAGATGCCCGTACGGATTTGAACGGCGTACTGGCCGTCGATGCGTCCACCGCCGCCGCCAATCAGTTGCCGTCACCGCAAGTGATAACAAAACTGCTTGCGTTGGATGACGGTGCTCTCCTTGGCGTTCTGGCTTCCCTGGAGGAGATGGACGATGCCTCACGCGCGAAATTCAAAACATTCGCAGCCACCGCCAGTCAGGAAGAATTGAAGCGATTCGGCTCGCTGCCGACCAATCAGAGGATGGTATTGCTAAGCCTGCAATCTGGAGCTGGTGGTGGGGGTGGCGGTTTGTGGGCGTCAGTCAAGGCGTTCGGCGATGATTTTAGGCAAGTTTTCAAGCCTTGGATCACAAAAACAAACGATTTCAGCCTGCGTGTGCTGTCACGGTACTTGACGGCGTTGCTGTGGGTGTTAAAAACAAGCGGCGCGTTGTGGGGGGTGGCGCTTGTCTCCTGTACAGCGGCCGCAATCTGCGGACGATGGACTCTGTTCGGCATCCTGATCGGCGTCCTGCTGGGATGCGGTGGTCTTATTTATGGTGGCCGCGTGTTGCAGCGGACTTGTTTATCCATTGCCGGTATAATGGGCAGCGTCGTGACGGCTGTTCTGGTATTCTTAGCCGCCGCCAATTATTCGGACTCGGTGTCAGCCGTTGCCATATTCTTCCTTGTTGGCATGCCGACACTGGCAATTGTCATAATGATTCTCCCGTTGACAGCGGCGGCCGAAATATTCCGCAGACTTTTCCCGCAGGGTTATCAGACGCTTATCCGGGCATTCCAGATGCTGGCGAGTGCATTTTTTGGAATTTTGTTCTTCTCCGTGTTACTTCTACTTTTTCCCCCGCGTAATCCGGTGGCGTTCTTGTTCATTGTGCCAGCCGCCATTGCAATGGCTCTTGGTGCAGGCGTCGGTGTCTGCAGAATGAATCCTGCGGTATTCCTGCGAGCTCCTGTGCTCATTGGCTTGGCAGCGATTCTGTTTGCCACGCTCGGGGTGATGAGCATGCCCAACCTGCGGAATAAGATAGGGATGCTACCCAAGACATTTGACCTTGGGCTCGTGAATGCTCCAAAACCAGTGGAATTCATTTCATCAAACGAGATTGATTTTGTTTCCACAAAAGACGGAACGGTTAAAGTATGGTATGCGGAAATGAGTTCTGGAGGGTATGAACTCTTTCGGTGCGAGGGCACAGGACCGTATTATACAAAAGACGGAAGGGTGTTGCGGAAAGCCGATAATGATGAAACCCGCCGGAAGATTTCCGCTTGGGTTGACAAAACTGCGGAGGAACATAAAACACAGCGGGAAGCCGCGCAGAAACAACTTGCCGCTGAGAAGGAGGCGCAACGCGCTCAAGACGTAAAAGACCGACTGGCCAGTTACCTGTTGATGTCGTCTTTACCTGCCAAGTTGGATTTTATTGTGTGTGCCCAAACCGCTGAACAACAAGAATTGAAAGAGTTTTCATCGGCTTGGGTAGAACAGTTAAAGAAACAAGGCAAGAAAGTTGATGATTCCATCTTCTCGGCTTTGTTTGTAACAAGCGGTGCCATGGAAACTTTTATGCGGGGTCAGGGCGGCAGTGAAATCAAAACCTTGCAGTTGTCGGCTCTTGGCGACAAGTTGCTACTTGCCAAATGTGAAAGTGTTCTACATGAAGTTAGCCGAACCATTGCCGACCTCCAAAGCGTCACAGTAAAGATGAGTTTTGGTGTCGTCAGTGCCATCGATGGACGGCTGTCGGAATCATTCCAACTTTCCGCGACCGGACCCGGAACCAGTGAAGGCGACGCGAAAGCCGCAGCGTTTGGACGCATCATCGAGCAACTGGGGAAACGAGGCTATTAAACCCTGTCAGGGTCAACTTATGGCACATGCCCCATATACGCTCATGGTTGAGTTGTTGCAACGTATTCGCTCGGAGACCGTTCACGTTTGCCAGATTGAACTATCCAAATACAAGGAACGGCAGAAAAGCTGTCCGAATCCCTGGGCGGCTTTACAGACTGTCGTGTCAGAGGTTCCAGAAAAGGAAAAAACCTTAGCGGTAACCCGCAAGCAGGACGGCTTCGGTGCTTTTCTTTTCAAGGCGGCAGGTACGCGTTTACTGGATAACATTGCGGAAGAGTGCCGCAAAAATGAGTTGTCCGCCCTGTGCGAAAAAATGGAATCCATTCTGGATGAGGCAAAAATGGCAGGTATGCTTTTTGCCATGAACGCAGGGCAGAGCAGCATGCCTTGGAAGGGCGTCGATGTGTTGTTCCCTGAAACAGAGGCGATGTTTTCTCCGCGGATCGGGACATTGTCCATCCTGCCGGATGACTTGAGCCGATCATTGCCACAACTCGACTGGAGCATTCCAGTTCCTGCAATGCTCCCTCTGGAAACCGGAAGATCTGTGTTTGTCTCTTCACCGCCTGCCATGCGGGACAAAGCAACTGAGGCCTTGCATGCAGTCGCACTCCGGCTTTTGTTGTCCGCCCCTTGCGGCTTGATGCGTGTCGATGTGCTTGCACCGGGAGGAGTGAATCTAGGGAAGGTTCCGTGGGCGCTATGGCCGGACTCGGTGTGTACAGTCGCGCGGCAGATCGAAAATAAGATTGATCGGCTGGTCACCCATGTGAATCGCATCATGGGCGAAAAACTGACCGGAACATACAGTTGTCTCCAAGATTACAACGCACACATGAGGACCATAGGTAAGACATGCGAACCATATCATGTGCTTGTTGTGCATGATTGCCCGGCGAGTCTTTCCACGGGAGCCCTGCAAAAACTACAGGTTATTGCCAGAAGCGGAGCCAGTTGCGGTGCTTTTGTACTGATTCATTGGACAGACAGCGGTGAAACGTATGCACAGAAAAAATTAGCTGAAGTGGCTGGTGATTCGGTGCTGATTTCTTGGGACCATGAAAAGGGAAGGTTCATATGGCGCGACGAAGCATTGTCCGATTGCCTTTTAAACTTGGATGACTTGCCACCCGCCGACTTTATGCAGAAAGTGGTGCGAGAAGCCGCCTCCGCATGGAGCGCTCGCAAAGAAATGGAATCAAGCTATTTGGAGGAGGAAAAGGCGGGAGCTGTAGAATATGTCCAAGCCATATTATTTTACTGCCTTAAGGCTTTTCCACCGGGAAAAATGTTCATCACTTTTGTCGACCCCGTTGGGAACGGAAACAATGTATCCCCCTTTTTTCCTTTGGGAACCTATGACAAGGCTCTTATTACGGAGAAAGCGTGGTCTGATCCATCCGAAATTGAACGGCAACTGACTAAGCTGAAGGATTGCCTAGAAGAGATTATCCAGCAACGCTTGCATAGCGAGAGCGCTGCGGATGTGGGAGAGTACAATTCACGGGTTTCGCTCGAGAAAGCGATCCCTTATCGATTTGTGGTGTTTTTCGACTTTCCGGAGAAACTTACAAATAACGCAAGAACGACCTTAAGAAATCTCGTTCTGCATGGACTCCAGTGCGGAATATACGTGATCATAGTCCGTGACAAGGAAAGTTCACTTCCTGCCGGTTATCAAATGGCCGAACTACGTCGTGGCAACACGATCATCAACCTTCCGTCATCACCAGGCACTCCTACAACCCCTTCTCCGATATTTGGCATCGCATGGGAAGACATGCCAACTCATTTGACGACAGCGGACGTCGAAGCTGTTATCGAGAAAGTTGGAAAAACCAGAAAGAGTGCGCGGGAGTCCGTTCTCGATTTAGAAAAAGTGCTGGCTAAAGATGGGTTGGATGATGAAGAGAACTGGTGGAAAGGCAAAGCAATCGCCGGGTTCGAAGGGCTGTTGGGTTTTAAGCTTGCCGAAAACGTCCCGCAAGTATGCCGTTTCGACAACGAGACCGCGCACGGCATCATGGCCGGGCCATCGGGCTCCGGCAAGAGTAACTTTTTAAATGTGTTGATTACTTCTTTGGCGTTACGCTATCCACCGGAAGAGGTGGAGTTTTTTCTTATCGATATGAAACAGGGGGTTGGGTTTAACCATTTTGCAAAAAACGGACTGCCCCATGCCCGTGTGATATCCAACACGTCTGACCGGGACTTTGCTGTCAGTATCCTGCGAAGTCTCGACGAGGAAATGTCTCGTCGGGGTACGCTCTTTATTGAAAACGAGGCTAACGATATAGAGGTATACCGCCAGAAAACCGGCAAATGCATGTCTCGTATCCTTTTGGTCATAGACGAAGTGAAAACGCTATACGCTGAAGGCGATAACAATAGTGCCTATGCCCTTGGCTTCTTTGACAGAATCGCCGCCAAGGGCCGTTCTTTTGGCCTACATCTCTTACTTGTTAACCAATCCTTTATCGGAGCGACCCTCAAGGCATCGACGATGCTGAACATCCAGATGCGCTTGGTCTCGAAGAAAGAAGGAAGTGAGACGGCTGAGAATGTTTTGGACACCAAGAACGACGTCCTAAAATCGCTTTTGCGTTATCAAGCCGTCTACAACGATGGGTTGGGAGGGAATGAAAACAATCATCCTTGCCGTGTGCCGAAGTGGACGGACGAAAACGATACCTTCATCCGGCGGCTTGCTCTGAAGGTTCCGGCAGATTTCCGTCCGACTGTCGTTTTCAATGATGACCAAAAAGGCGTTCCTCTCTCTTCGTGCGAAGCCTTTTCCAAAAATACAACGGCAGGCGAACCTCGCATGTGGCTGGGTCTCCCCCTGTCGCTAGAACCTTACGTGAGCGTAGGCTGGAAAAGGGAATCGAGACAGAATCTCTTGATCGTTGACCAAGCGGAAGAGAAGGCTACCGGCCTCATGGGTGTGGCATGGATGGGGTTGATAGTTTCATCGGCACCACAAGCACAACAGTTTCGCTGTTTAGATTTGGGAACCAAAGGCAAGTCATGGAGCGATGTTCTAACTCAAGTGGGTAAAGCAATCCCCGATCGGGCGCATGTCATTTCACCAGGAGCACCCGTCTACGATGAATTAGATGACCTCGCAAAAATCATCGAAATACGGGAAAGTAACTTCCAATACGCTGAACCGCCCTTTTTTCTCATCGTTCATGGTCTTCATAGGCTGCGTGATTTGGATGGTCTTACCGCATCGGCAGTTCAACAAACGCCGCTCGTTGTGCCTGTCCCGCCTTTGGCCGCGAAGAGCATTGCCGAATGTTCAGCCTCAATTCTGGAAAGGAGCGGTGTCACAATGGCCATGCCTTCAAAACAGGCCACACGGAGGACCTTGCGCGAACTGCTGATTATCATTTTGCAGCGGGGGCCTAATGTCGGTGTACACGTTCTGACGTGGTGTGACAATGCCAACAACATTCGCCGCGTTCTATCGCAGGGAAGATTGCGTGAAGAGTTCGGTATGTTGGCGGTTGGAACACAGGCCGATGTTAATGATTCACGTGAATTGCTGGGGAACGGCATGGCTGCGGGGCTGAGCACCAATCGAATGGTGTTCCTTAATGCCGGAGATGGTGGGCATAGTTTCGTATTCCGTCCTTACAGGTTTCCCGAACTTTCATGGATACAAGAAGTTTCATCAATGTTCTCAAACGACCATAAATGAAGGAGGTGCCAAATGGCTGATCCAGCCGAAACGGTGGAAACCTTTGCTGATAATCTTCAGCGCTATATCGAAAACATCGAACAATCAGCCGCTGAGATCAAACAGTTAATCACTAACCTGAATGAGTACTTTACGGGGCGGTTGCATGACAAATTTGAGAGAGAGTTCAATTCTGAGATTCATGATCCAATTCTCCCGCTTACGGAGGATTTGCGGAAAATGAACGGTGATTTGCGGGCAGACATTGAGACCGTTCGCCGGGTTGAATCGAAGTCCATTAATGTCTAAAGGAGTTTTTTATGTCACGCACGCGCATTGAAGTAACTGAATTGAGACAATATGCCAACGCATTGCACAATAAAGCGGAAGATGTGCGAAGCCAAACTCAAAGCATATGCAAGGAGTTTCTGGACCTGGTAAACAGTGGCGCTTGGAACGACTCACGATCCGCGAAATTTATACCCGGGTTTGACTCCGGCACCATAAGCATCGCCAACTTGGCCGACCGGTGCGATTCTTACGCTGTGTGGCTGGAGCGTTTGGCCAACGAGGTCGAGGATAATTACGGTGAAACAATGGATGTTAGCTAAAACATGCCCCATTTTCACACGCTCAAACCTGCTTATCGCGCTTACTTCGCTTTCGCCATCATCTCCTTCACCCGCGCCGCGACCTTCTCCAGTTCCTCCTTGCTGAGCCCCTCCAGTCCCTCCAGAACGGACTCCAGTTTCGCGCCAACCGCGGGCAGGGCGTTGGCCTTGCCGATCTCCGGAAGCGCGGCAGTTGTGGCCTGCAACGTCTTCTCGCTGGCGTGGTAGTAACGCGCCGTCATTTCCAGCGAGGCGTGGCCGGCCTGTTGACGTACCGCGTCCATGGGTATCCCGTTCTCGAGTAACGCGGTGATATGCGCGTGCCGCAGCGAGTGGAACCCGACCTGCGCCACGGCCCGGCTGTAACCGTCCACCTTGAGCCCGGTGTCGATGCCCGCGTGTTCAAACACCTTCTGGATGCGCTTGGACACCGCGGCGACACCGGTCCGCGTCGCGTACAGCGCCCCGAGTTCGGGCAGCACCAGCCCTCGCCGCTTGCTCTTGGGCACTTGGTCAAGCAGGCTGAATAGGGTAGGGTGGATCGTGATCGTGATGACCTCGTTGCTCTTGCGCGTCTTGTGCGGGGTGTAGCGGATCTTCCGAGCCCCCATGTCGATCATGTCCCAGCGCATCATGACGCAGTCGCCCAGCCGCGCTCCCGTGTAGTACCCGAGCGAGAAGAGGATCTCCATCTCGCCCTTGCCCTCCAGTTGCTTCGACACGGTCTGGAGTTCCTCGGCGGTCAGCGGCCGTTTGCGGGCCATGGCCAGCGGCGCGGCGTCCAGCCCATCGAAGGGATTCGCCTTGATCCGCGCCTTAACGGCCAGAACTCTGAACACCAGCCGGAGCAGCGTGAGCACCTTGTTCCGTGTGTTGGAAGACCGCGTCGCACTGACCTCGGCGATATACCGCTGTACCTGGTCGGGGGTGACGGACCGCAACTCGATGGGCAGTTTATCGCCCTTCTCGTTTTTCTTGGGATAGTGCTTCTCCATCCAATCGCAGAATGCCCGCCAATGCGCCTCGTAGTCCGTCAGCGTCCGGTCGCCCGGCATGATGACCCGGCCCCTCATGGTTTTCCCCTTGGGGGCGATCTTGAACGCTTCCCAGGCCTCCCCGAGGGTCATGGCGGGGAGCGCATCCTTTGCAGTCTCCAGCCGTTCCTCGACGGTCATCAGGTTTCTGACGGCCGCCGCCTTTTTTTCCACCTCATTTTCCAGCAGGTGGGGGCGCAACTCCACATCGCGTTTCTCTATTGCGCCCTTGATGTCGACTTCAGCGCAACCGGTGGTTTTGATGATATGCGTATCGCCGCGGTTGAACTTGATCCACCAACGCCCGCCGCGCAGAAAGAGATACTTGGTGTCTTTCGGTTTTCTGCCCATGTTCCACCTCGATTTCTACTGTTGGTCTCAAAACGAGGCGAGTATACCACAATTCCGGCCTTATTGGGTACAAAAAAGGTACAGTTATTCAAATAATATCAAAAAATAAGGGCTTTTTAGTGATATCGTCGGAATCATAATCCGCAGGTCGGGGGATCGTGACCCTCACCCGCCACCATCTTAAAGGCTCAGAAAACCTCGGTTTTACTGGGCTTTTTTCATTTTTACGGCCTTTTCGCCGGTTTTGCCGTTTCCTATGCTGTAACCTGTTTTCCCCCCTGGTATAAACATCTCCGTTCCTGTTAATAAGTTGGCCTTGTGGGCCTCTGAAGGCCCCGGCCAACTTCTATTGATACTTGCATAAGTGAGTAACGACTTAGAACAGTTTCAGTTCCGCCTGG